>Ga0307442_1002049_pt1 | contig 9879 bp, 7 predicted proteins | sample SalMarWE160430MG_FD_202143 | JGI IMG/M metagenome (GOLD analysis project Ga0307442, IMG submission 202143) | Salt marsh sediment microbial communities from the Plum Island Ecosystem LTER, Massachusetts, United States - WE1604-30 | ecosystem: Environmental > Aquatic > Marine > Intertidal zone >... | reverse complement strand
CGATCGTCGCCTCGTCCACCTTGTGGATGCCGTCCGCCAGGAACGGGACGATCCGGTCGCTGCGCAGCTCGCAGCGGTCCATGAGGGTGCGGGTGACCTGGTCGGTCAGGGGGCGGGGCCGGGTCAGGTCGGCGATGAGTTTTTCGCGCAGGCGCTTCATGGCCCTCCTCTTGCCGGCGCGGGACGGGCGAGGCGGCGGTTCCGCGATGTGTGGGCCGGTCAGCCCTTCTCGGCGGCCGCCTCCTGGTCCTTGTTGCGGATCCCGGCCAGGTCCTGGAGCTGCCACCAGTTCTCGAGGCGCTCCTGCTGGCTCCGGAGCAGCAGCTCGGTCGGCTTGCCGCTCTTGTCGAAGTGCTTGCGGAAGCGCCCCTCGGTCTTGCACCAGTCGATGAAGGTGACCGTCTCGGTGGTGCCGTCCTTGCGCTTGCGCGAGGCCCAGTCCCGGTCGATGTTGGGGTTGCCGATGAGGGAGAGCTTCTCCCGCATGGTGCGCCCGGCGGCCGGGTTGTAGATGTAGATCGGGAACGCCCGGCTCTCCACCGCCAGCTTGGCCTGGGCGGCGGCCATGTCGTCGGCCACGCCGTGCTCGGGCTGGCAGGTGGTGAAGACGTTGATCACCGCCGGGCCGTCGAACTCCAGGGCCAGGTTCACGCTCTTGAAGAAGTGGCTCGTGATGGGCCCCACACTCTGGGCCACGAAGGTGTTGGGGTGCATCATGCAGATCTGCCCCAGCTCCTTGCGGCGCTCGAGCTTCCCTAAGTCGCGCTTGCCGTGGCTGCTCATCTTGGCCTCCTGGCCCACGAACGAGGCCGTGGAGGTCTGCCCGCCGGTGTTGGAATAGACCTGGGTGTCCAGGACCAGCACCTTGATGTTCATGCCCGAGGCCAGCATGCGCGACAGGGCCTGGAAGCCGATGTCGTTCATGGCCCCGTCGCCCCCCAGCACCCACAGGACCCGGTCGTCGTGGCCGGTCTCGTCCCAGAAGGCCCGCACGCCCATGGCGTCGGTGGGGGCGTTCTCGAACAGGGAGTTGGTCCAGGGCACCGTGAAGGGGTTGTAGGGGTAGGTGGAGCCGTACACCGTGTTGCAGCCGGTGGCGGCCACGATGCCGTAGTTCTCGCCCACCTTCTCGGCGGTGGCGGCCAGGGCCTGGCGGATGACCGACGCCTCGCCGCACCCCATGCACGAGCCGGCGCCGCCCACGTAGTGGCTGTGGGACGGCTTCAGCATCAGGTCCACCGCGACCTTGGGATTGATGTAGGCCTCGGGGCTGGCCGGCAGCCGGTTGTGGAGCTTCCACATGCCGAAGTAGTCCGGCAGGTTGTCCGGCGTCTTCTTGATCATCTTGAGGGCGTTGCGGTCGCCGCAAACCTCGACGCACTCGCCGCACCCCTTGCACTTGGTGGGGTCGATGAAGATGCCGAACAGGCCGCCCTCGGGGGCCGTGGCGTCCTTCTCGTGCTTCTTCTCGAAGGCCTTGAAGTACTTGGTGGTCTCGACGAACTGGTCGGTCAGGAGCTGGCGCTGCTCGGCCGGGAAGTCGGCGAGGGTCTGCTCCAGCTGGCCCCTCGTGGCCACCTTGCCCAGGATGGCGGTGTCGGGACAGTTGTTGACGCAGTCCATGCAGCCGACGCAGTTCTCCGCGGTCAGCTCCGGCAGGTCCGGGGCGATGTAGGAGAAGTCGCGCATGGACCCGGTGGCGGCCGGGATCACGGACTCGGCCACGAATGGGTCGGCCGGCTGGGCCGAGCCCCCGCCGGTGTTATAGGCGACGATCACCTCATCGGCACGCTTGCTGTCGTACCAGTCGGGCGTGGGCCGGGTGATCTTGACGTAGTTGGCGTCGCTCATCGACGTACCTCTGGCTCCCTATTGCGCGCCGCCCGCGGCCGGGGATGTCGGAACCGGCGGGCGGTCGGAAAAAACCGGTCAGATAAAGAAGGCGTTGACGTCCTTGCCCTTGGCGTCCCACTCGGCCTTGCCCTCGGCCAGGACGTGCTCGGGGGTGGCGTCCATGATCGACCGCGGCACCTCGAACACCCGCTCGTAGGCCCTTTTCACGGCCTCCAGGTTGTCCTTCACCACGGCCTCGCCCTTCTTGCCGAAGAACTTCCGCAGCGGCGCCTCCACCTGCTTGAACAGCGATTCGTCGCTCAGGCCCGCCTGCTCCTTGAACGGCGTGATCTTGAGGAACACGCCGAGCAGCACCACGCCCTGGAAGCGCTGGATCAGGGACGGGTCGTTCTTGCACGACTCCCTGGCGATGGCCACCGTGTCCACGCCGTAGAACCGGATGTTGTGGTTCTTCATGTAGTACTTGGCGTAGCCCGGCAGGCTGTCCCACAGCTCCTGCGGCCCCGCGGTGTCGGTGTGCTGAAAGACAATGCCGCCCTCCTGCATGCCGACGAGGGGGTTGCCCATGTACCAGGTGGTGGGGTCCATGAGGGGCACGAAGTCCACCTGCTGCAGCTCGCAGTGGGTGAGGATCTTGCCCGCCGGGACCACCGAGAGGTACGTGTTCGTGGGCAGGCCCTTCTTCTCCGAGCCGTACTTGGGCGCGGCCTGGACCCGGAACCCGAAGATCTCGCCCATCATGGTGGCGATGACCTTGTTGGTGGTCACCGAGCCGTAGCCGCCCACCGAGTGGCCGCGGATCGAGAACGACCCGGTGGGCCGCACGTCGGGCTCCTCCTCCGGGGCCAGGGCCGACGCGTGCTCGATGCCCACGGTGAAGTAGCGCTTGCCCGCCCCCTCGGGGGTCATGTTCTTGGCCACGGCGATGATGTGGCCGGGGGTCACGTCGCGGCTGCCCAGGCCCGCGGCGCCGGAGTAGGCGACCGGGATCTTCCCGATCTCGGGATAGCCCGGGGTGCCCATCTGGGCGTGGGCCAGGGCGGCCAGGATGTCGGTGGTCAGGGGGTTGGCCTCGCCCGCCGGGATGTCGCACCGCTCCATGACCGCGAACGCCTTGACCCCTTTCAGGGCCTCGGCGATGTCGCGCCCCGGGAAGGGCCGGAAGGTGGTCACGTTGATGGAGCCGACCTTCAGCCCCTGGGCGCGCAGCACCGGCAGGGCCGAGACCACGGTCTCGGACGTGGTGCCCATGGAGATGATGGCGTACTCGGCGTCGTCCATCATGTGCAGGTCCAGGTTGCCGTAGCGCCGGCCCGTCAGGCGGTAGAACTCGTCGAAGGCCTCCTGGATGATCGCCGGGAGCGGGTCGTAGAAGTGGCGCTGGGCGATCTTGCCCTGCATGTAGGCGTCCTGGTTCTGCACCACGCCGGTCATGAGGGGGAACTCGGGGTCGAACAGCTTGCGCACGTGCTGGTCGCGGGGGCCCAGGTACTCCCGGATCAGGTCGTCCTCGGGGAACAGGAGGTTCTCGATCGTGTGGGAGATGAGGAACCCGTCCTGAACCGCCATGACCGGCGTGCGGGCACGCTCGGCGGCGCGGCGCGCGATGAGGGCCAGGTCGGCCGATTCCTGCACGTTGCGGCCGAACAGGATGGCCCACCCCACGTCGGACACGCCCATCACGTCGTCGTGGCCCGCGTGGACGTTGAGCGACTGGCTCGTGAGCGCCCGGGAGGCGACGTGCAGCACCACCGGCAGGCGCTTGCCCGAGGTGGTGTAGAGCACCTCCTTCATCAGGATCAGGCCCTGGCCGGAGGTGAAGTTGACCACCCGGCCGCCGGCCACGGCGTAGCCCTCGCACGCGGAGGCGGAGGAGTGCTCGCTCTCGAGCTCCATCCACCCGATCGGCTTGCCCCAGACGTTCTTGAAGCCGTTGGCCACCATGATCTGGTAGTTCTGGCCCATGATCGTCGAGGACGTGATCGGATAGGCGGCGGCGGCGTCGGAGGCACGGCCCTCGACGTAGGCGACGGCAGCCGAGCCGTCACCGGTCCCCTCGATGCCGGGGTAGGGGAACTGGCCCTGGGTTTGGTCGGTCATGGACGTTTCCTCCGAACTCACTATATCTCGCGGCGGGCGGTTATGCGCCGGGCCGCCGTCGGGGGGCCGGGAGCCCGCGCCGCGACCCCTTCCGACCCACGCCCGGGCGATCGGGGCGGGCACCCCGGGATCCGGGCGTTCTGCCTGTTTCGGGCGTGCCTGCCGGGCGGGCCGCGGACAGGGCCCCGCACCGCACCGTGCGGGGGGTCGCCAACCCGCTTGAAGAATAGGGGACGCGCCCTTGGAACGTCAAACTTAAGTTGATATTATAACCCCCTTTCGCCAAGCGGGTGCGCGCGTTTTTGGGCGGCTTGCGTTTCGACGGTTCCGCGGGCGGCGGGAGGCCCTCCGGGAGGGGCGTCCGTCGGCGGGGGAGGGTCTCCGTCCCGCGGGGCGCTGGCGCGTCTCGGGCCGGGGCCTTATACTGTGCATCCGTTTTTCGCGTATTCGCGCACGCACGCGTCGCCGTGCGAATGCCGGTACGGGCCCCAGGGCCTAGGTTCCGGCCGGGGAGGGCGACGGCGGGCACGGCACATGGGTATACGACGAGGAGGTTCTCGTGGCGATCGATCTGACGATTAAGGTGGCCGGAGAGGGCGGCGAGGGCGTGATCAGCTCCGGCGACTTCATCATGCAGGCCGCCACCCGGGCCGGGATGGAGGTCGTCACCTTCAAGAGCTTCCCGGCCGAGATCAAGGGTGGCTACGCCCTGTCGCAGGTACGCATCTCGGACCAGAAGATCCCCTCCCAGGGGGATGGCTTCGACATCCTGGTGGCCTTCAACGGCGAGGCCTACGAGGTTAACAAGCCCCTCCTGACCCCCGGCACGATCATGGTGTGGGACGGGCCCAAGGGCGGCGACTTCGAGCCCGAGGAGCACGACGGGGTGCAGATGTTCGCCGTGCCGATGAGCGACATCGCCAAGAACCAGCTCAAGAACTACATCGCCAAGAACATGGTCGCCATGGGGGCGGTGGTCGAGCTGTTCGGCCTGCCGGAGGAGTCGCTCAAGAGCTCGATCCACGACAAGTTCATCAAGAAGGGCCAGGAGGTCGTGGACTTCAACTACCAGGCCATCGAGCTGGGCCGGGCGTGGATCCGGGAGAACTACCCCGACCGCAAGGTGACCCAGAGCTTCCCGGAGTCCAAGGAGCAGAAGGACCTCGTCATCCTGGAGGGCAACCAGGCCCTCGCGCTGGGGGCCGTGATGGCCGGCTGCCGCTTCTACGGCGCCTACCCCATCACCCCCGCGACCAGCGTGGGCAACCACCTCGTGGACCTGATGCACCACGTGAACGGCACCGTGTACCAGGCCGAGGACGAGATCTCCGCCCTGGCCACGGTGATCGGGGCCTCCTTTACCGGCGTCAAGTCCATGACCTGCACCGCCGGCCCCGGCATCTCGCTGATGCAGGAGCTGATCGGCCTGGCGATCATGTCCGAGGTCCCGGTCGTCATCGGCGACATCCAGCGCGGCGGACCCTCCACCGGCATGCCCACCAAGCACGACCAGGGCGACCTGTTCGCCTGCTGCCTCGGGTCCCACGGCGATGCCCCGCGCATCGTTCTGGCGGTGGCCGACGTGTCGGACTGCGTCTACCTGACCATCGACGCCTTCAACCTGGCCGAGAAGTACCAGACGCCGGTGATGCTGCTGTCCGACGCCTCCCTGTCGATCCAGACCGAGCCGATTCCGCGCCCCGACATGTCCAAGGTCAAGCTCGTGGCGCGGGAGTTCGCCGAGCCGCCGGCCGAGGGCGAGCACTTCAACCGGTACCAGATCACCGCCTCCGGCGTGTCGCCGATGGGTGCCCCGGGCATCCCGGGCACCAACTACGCGGCCACCGGCCTGGAGCACGCCGAGGACTCGGGCCCCAGGACCAACATCGAGACCCGCAACGCCATGACCGAGAAGCGGTGGCGCAAGTTCGACGGCATCGAGGACGCGTTCACCCCCATCGAGCGCGAGGGCGAGGACGGGGACGACCTGGGGATCATCAGCTGGGGCATGACCCAGTCGGTGACCCGCGAGGCGGTCGCCCGCCTGCGGGCCCAGGGCCACAAGGTCAGCGCCCTCTACCCGAAGATGCTGTGGCCCATCCCGCAGAAGCAGATCGAGGCGTTCGCCAAGTCGGTCAAGAAGGTGGTGGTCCCGGAGGCCAACTTCCAGGGCCAGTTCGCCGACCTGATCAAGATGCGCACCAACGTGGTGCCCATCAAGTTCAACGCCTACCGGGGCGAGCCGCTCATCCCCAAGGAGATCGAGAACATGGCGCTGAACCTGCTGCAGCAGGCCGCCGGCGCGGCCCCCAAGGCGCGGTTGGCGATCCACTGATATATTCGGCCCATTCCACCTGCCCAAAGCGGTAAGAGAGATACGGTAAGGGAGATATAAAGCATGGCACTGCCGGCAACCTTGAACGTCCACGTCACAGAGCCGCTCAAGCCCAAGGACTACCGCAGCGAGATCGTTCCCACCTGGTGCCCCGGGTGCGGGGATTTCGGCGTGGTGGGCGCCCTGGCCAAGGCCTACGCGGAGCAGCTGTACGAGCCCAGCTCGGTGACCACCGTGTCGGGGATCGGGTGCAGCAGCCGCCTGCCGTTGTGGATGAACTCCTTCGGCATCCACTCCTGCCACGGCCGCGCGGTGCCGGTGGCGATCGGCGCGCACCTGGCCCGGCCCGAAATGCCGGTGGTGGTCACCATCGGCGACGGCGACTGCTTCTCCATCGGTGGCGGCCACATCGGGCCTCCGGCCCGGCGCAACATGAACATGACGGTGATCGTCATGGACAACGGCACGTTCGCCCTCACCAAGAACCAGAACTCCCCCACCAGCCGCGTCGGGCTGCCCGGGTCGCTGGCTTCCGGCATGGGCAACCTGGACGAGCCCATGAACCCGATCGAGCTGATGATCACCTACGGGGCGACCTTCGTGGCCCAGACCTACTCGGCCAACGCCAAGCACATGGGGCTCATCATCAACCAGGCCCTGTCCCACAAGGGCTTCTCGTTCGTGAACGTCCTCTCGCCCTGCCCGACCTACAACAAGGTCGACACCTTCGCCTACTTCAAGCCGCGGATCCACGACATCAACGAGGAGGGCGAGCACACCACGTTGACCGACCGCGCCGCCGCCCTGGTCAAGGCGGGGGAGCTGTACGAGCACCACAAGCGCGAGGACGCCCCGGTGCCCGTCGGCGTCTACTACAAGGTGGACAAGCCGGTCTACGCCGAGAAGGTGGCCAAGGTGCGGGAGTACTACAAGGCGACCGACAACCCCCAGTGGGACGAGATCCTCGACCGGTTCAAGCCGTAGCCGGACCGGTCCATGCCGAACCCGGGCGGCCCATGGTCCTCGAGATCGAGGGCCATGGGCCGCTTCTTTTTCTTGAGGGAATCATGGCGGCGCTGACCCGCGACCAGGTGATCGAGCGGCTCGAGGGGGAGGCGGACTTCGTGGAGGAGGACCTCTCCTTCACCGACCTGTCCGGGCTGGACCTGTCCGGGCGGGACTTCAGCCACGCCACGTTGACCCGGGCAAACTTCACCGGGGCCAACCTGGCCGGGGCCGACCTCAGCGAGGCCTACATGGTGGAGGTGGAGGCCAACGGGGCCGACTTCTCCCGCGCCACCATGCACCGCACCTTCCTCCAGCGCGCGTTCGTGGAGGGCGCGCGCTTCCACGACGCCGACCTCTCCGGGGCGCAGTTCATGATCTGCCGGTGCCGGGGCGCCGACTTCACCGGGGCCCGGATGCGGGGGGCGGTGCTGCTGGACTCCATCCTCGACGAGGTGGACCTCACCCGCGCCGACTGCACCCGCGCCAACTTCCGCGGCGCCACCATGGAGCGGGCGCGCCTGGACGGCACCGTGCTCACCGGCGCCGACCTGCGCAAGGTGAAGTTCCTGGACGCCACCTTCACCGACGTGGCGGACGAGGGCGTGCTGTTCTACGGCAAGAAGCCCTGGGGCGGGAAGACCGCGGACGTGGACTACGGCAGGATCCTGCCCTATTTCCAGGACGACTAGGGCAGGACGCCCAGAGCCGGACGAAGGGCCGCCCTACTCCTCCAGGAAGTCGTTGTCGTAGCCGTACTCGTGCGTGGCCGTCACGCGCACCCGCTCCTCCCAGCACGGCGCGCAGAACCAGACCTCCTCGATCTCCGGGTCCGGGAGCAGGGGACGCTCGGTGGCCTTGGCGCCGCACTTGGCGCACTCCGCGTCCGGCGGGGGGAGCGGGCCCTTCTCCTTCTTATCCGTGCCTTCGCTCATGGCGAGGGGTTTGGGGAGCGGCGGTGGATCGCCTCGATCCCTTCCAGGACGGCCGGGGAGAGCTCCAGGTCCGCCGTGGCCAGGTTGGCCTTCAGCTGCTCCGGCCGGGTGGCTCCGACGATCGTGGCGGCGAGGAACGGCTGGCGGTGGACGAAGGCCAGGGCCATGGCCGCGGGCTCCAGGCCGTGCTCTCCTGCCAGGGCCACGTAGGCGGACGTCGCCACCTCGGCGGCGGGGGCGCTGTAGCGCTTGAACCGGTCGAAGCGGGTCAGCCGCGCCCCCTCCGGCCGCTTCCCGTCCAGGTATTTGCCCGTGAGCACCCCGAAGGCCAGGGGGGAGTAGGCCATGAGGCCCACCCGCTCGCGGATCGCCACCTCCGCCAGGCCCACCTCGAAGGTCCGGTTGAGCAGGCTGTAGGGGTTCTGGATCGAGACCGGGCGCGGCAGGTCGCCCCGCTCGGCGGCCCGCAGGAAGGCCATGAGGCCCCAGGGGGTCTCGTTGGACAGGCCCACGTGGCGCACCTTGCCGTCCCGCACGAAGTCCCCCAGGACCTTGAGCTGCTCCTCGATCGGCACGGAGACGTCGCCCGGGTCGTGGGTGTAGCCCAAATCCCCGAAATAGTTGGTGTTCCGGTCGGGCCAGTGGAGCTGGTAGAGGTCCACGTAGTCGGTGTTCAGGCGCTTCAGGCTGGCCTCCAGGGCGTCGGCCATCTGGGCCATGGTGAGCTTGGGGCCGCCCCGGATGTGGGGCAACCAGTCGGCCCGGCCGGCCACCTTGGTGGCCAGGACCACCCGGTCGCGGGTGCCCCGCTCGGACAGCCACTGGCCGATGATTTCCTCCGTCCGGCCATAGGTTTCGGCCCGGGGCGGGACGGGGTAGATCTCGGCCGTGTCGATGAAGTTGACCCCCGCCTCCAGGGCGGCGTCGAGCTGGGCGAAGGCCTCCTCCCGGGTGTTCTGCTCCCCGAAGGTCATGGTCCCCAGGCAGATCGCGCTGACCTCGAGGTCGCTCGTGCCCAGCCGGCGGTACTCCATCCTGCTCCTCCTGCCCGAAAATCCGCGCCCTTGCGAAGGCCGCTCGCCGATTGTACTGCGCCCGCCGGGGTCGCGCACGGGGCTAAAGGCGGGGCCGAATCGTGCCGATAAATCGTGCATGTGGACCCGAGGTGTCGGCCTCGTGCGCCCCCGTGCGCGCGGCCGGCGGCCCGGACCGAGCAGATCCCACGGAGCATTTGTCATGAAGCGCGCTGCACTCCCCCTGGTCCTTCTCACGGGCGCCCTGCTGGCGGCCCCCGCCCCGGCCCCGGCCGAAACGGCCCGGCAGGGCGACGTGCTCAAGATCCCGGACACGGCCGAGGTCCACGTCGTGATCAAGGGCGACACCCTGTGGGACATCGCCACGGCCTACCTGGAGGACCCCTTCATGTGGCCCAAGATCTGGCGGGACAACGAGCAGGTGACGAACCCCGACCTGATCTTCCCGGGCGGCCACATCCGCATCCCCGTGGCCCTGCTCAAGCCCGAGATCCGCCAGAAGCTCGCCCCGGCCCAGAAGACCGTGGAGGTGCCCGTGCCCACCGGCACCCTGAACCCGGAGCTGGTGGAGAAGGCGGGCTACATCGTGGATGACCTGGACGACTCCGGAAAGGTC
>Ga0307442_1002047_pt1 | contig 9890 bp, 17 predicted proteins | sample SalMarWE160430MG_FD_202143 | JGI IMG/M metagenome (GOLD analysis project Ga0307442, IMG submission 202143) | Salt marsh sediment microbial communities from the Plum Island Ecosystem LTER, Massachusetts, United States - WE1604-30 | ecosystem: Environmental > Aquatic > Marine > Intertidal zone >... | reverse complement strand
GTCTCCCCCCTCCCCCCTCCCCCCTCCCTACTCCTCTCCCTTCTCTTTATACCCTCTCCTCTATATAGGATGGAAAGGTAGGAAGGTAGGAAAAAGAGTAGGTTGCTCAGGGACTTCCGCGCGCCGACTTCCATGCCAACATGGCCAAAACACCCCCGAGGTTGGAAGCGCGAGCATCGAATCTGCATTTTCTCAAAATTCAAACCCGTCATTTTCGCAATCTGCGTTTTTCGCAGAAACCCACAACCTGCGATTTTTCACTCTTCCGGCTTTGCGAAAACCGCGTTTTCGCAAAAGTCGCGCAATCCGCATTTCTGATCCGCGGCTGATCTTGGTAACATCCGAGCCGAAGAAGTCGGCCGAGGTGAGGATCTCGGAGATATGCACGCTTCCCGGGTGCCGTGCGAGGTAGGTGTCGAGCGGGTCATCCCAAGCGTCGTCCACCTGGTGATCTTCCTGCGCGCCGACGGCCTCAACGTTCACCTCGGCCCAGTCCACGCCGTCCACGAGATACGCCGCCGCGCCTTCGGCCCAGAGTTGATCGCGCCATGTTCGGATCCACGCCACGTCGATGCGGCCGGTGCGGATGGGAAGAAACCGGCGGTTGCCGGTGGAATCCACCAGGAACGTCTCTTCGTTGGTCGTTCCGACAAACAGGCACCGGCGAGGCGCGTGGACTTTCCGTTCTCGGTACTTGGGGATCCATGTATCCACGCGCCGGGAGATGAATGCCTTGATGCTCTCCAGATCGCGGGTCCGCAGGCCGATCAGCTCGGCGAACTCGGCGACCATGACCCCTCGGAGCTGCCGGAGGATGTCTTCCTCCTTCCCGACGAGGTGGATCTCCCCGAACGCCTCTGCCCATGGCGCCAGCGCACGGACACCGGACGTCTTGAGTGTGCCTTGATCGCCAACCAGGATGACCACGTTATCCGCCTGACACCCTCCGTCGCTGACCCGGCCGGCGAGCGCGGTCATTAGGTACCGTCCCATCGACCGGGCGTATGTATCGTCTGGACAGCCGAAGCCGCGGGTCATCAGCGCGGCCATGCGAGGGCACCCGTCCCACGCCAGTCCGTCGAGCCACTCCACCGCGGAGTCGCATGTTCGGTCTGCACCGACGAGGAGCACCGCGTCCGACATCAGCGCTCCACTGACCGCGGCGAATCCTCGCCGCTCCAGCACCCTCCGCATCGCCACCAGATCCGCGTCGACCAGATCCCGCCACCCGCATCGCCCCTCCACCTCACGCAGCCGCCACCGCACCTCTTGATAGAACGTGTCGAGTGTGGGCCTGCCGTCGAACCACCGCCCGTCGGTGAGCGCCAGACACACGTTCTCCAGCGTCGCCTTGATCCGCCCGGCGTACACGCCCGACACCGTTCGTTCAAACGGCGGGAGCGGGGACTCGTCACCGCCGTCAACAGGTGCACCGCGTTCAAAATCCTCGTCTTCAACCCATTGTTTTGTATGGCCTTCCGGCGCGTTCCGCGCGTCGATGCTTGCAACGCTCGCGACCACCGCATCCACTTCAGTCTCCTCCATGGGCGGGGTGAAGGTGGCGGCGAGTCCGCGGCAGTAGATCAGCACCTCGGAGACACTCAGCCCGCGGGAAAGCCAGAGCCCAGCGACGCGCGTCAACGTGTCGTTCCGCGCGCCCTCGGCGACGGCCTCGGTTGTAGAGAGCGCCGGTTTCTCCCCGTCGCCCGCCGCCCCGCTCCCTTCCAGCCACGCGTTCTGCCACTCCGGCAGTTCCTCGGGTTCGCATTCGCGGAGCCAGGTATACCCCGGCGACGGCGGCACGACGACATATCCGCCCTCGCCGCGGAGGTCCACCGGCAGCCCCCAAAGACCGGTCGCATTGCGCGGCGCCCTCACCCCCTCCGGCAGCCGGTAGTACCCGTGCTCTCCACCGTTCCCTGTGGCCGCGACGCGCCCGGTCGGACCCATGACGCGCTCGACTTGACGCCGCACGTCGTCCGGATCGAGTCCGAGCGCCGCGCACTTGTGCAGATCCAGGTCGACCACAATGAGGCGCGACAGCTCCCCTGTGGCCAGGGCGAGACCGAACTCGCCATAGACGTCCCACGAGTCGATCTCCTCCTCTGTGGGTAGTCGTGTCTGCCAGACCTTCCATTCCTCCAGGGGCTTTTTCCCATGTACCGGGAAGACAGGCCAGCCGCTTTCCACGTACACCTGTGCCGCCATCACCCCTGAATGCGCCATGGTCCTTCTCCGTAGGTCGCGATGGTGAGTCAACTGCGAGTCCGGCACTCACCTTACGCCTTGACACGCGCCCGCTTCAAGGCGCACCGTGGCCGCGGACTCGCGTGAGACAGACTCCTCTCAGCTCCCCTCCCTGTGCGGCGCGTAGGACGTGCCTCCCACCAGGCGCGCTGGCCCGCGAGTCCCCCGCCAGGGAGGGGTCATTTCATGGAGGGACACCATGACCGCTTCACCTCTTCCCACCAACCCGACGCATCAGCAGGCGATGGCCGATGCGGCGGCTATGCTCTTCCGCCTGGCTGCGCTAGCGCAGGAGACCGGCACAGCGCTGGCTTCACTAGCGTCGATCGCCGCGCTCGCGGATCACGACAAGGGCGTCCCCCAGCCGAAGCTGCCGCCGTTGCCGCCGGAGTCCACGGTGCCGCCGCCTGCGGGTGCGACGGTCACCCTCGCTCAGATCACGGCCATGATCACCCGGCTCGTCCAGACGCCCGCCGCCAAGCCGCTCATCCGGGCGCTGTACCAGGAGCACGGCGCTAAGAAAGCCGGCGACCTGCCCACCGGTACCTACGACGCGGTGATGGCGCGACTCGCCGAGATCGAGAAGGAGATCGAGAGGGAGATCGAGAGGGAGATCGCGGATGCCTGAGCCCTCGATTCATGCGCTGATCAGCCCCTCAAAAGCCAGCCGGATCCTCCGTTGCCCCGGCTCGGTGGCCCTCTCGCTCACCGTGCCGGAGCCGCCGGTGTCTCCGTATGCAGAGGCGGGGACGGCCGCGCACGCGTTGGCCGCGGCATGGCTCACCGGTCAGCCCGACCCCCCCGGCGAGGTGGCCGACGAGATGCGCCAGGCGGCCACGGCGTATGTTCATGCCATCGTGGCGTCGTGCTCGCCCGTTCTTCTTGTGGAGCAGCCCGTCTCTTTAGAAGCGCTGACTGGCGAGCCGGATGCGGAGGGCACGCCCGACGCCGTGCTGTGGTGGCCGGAGACAAAGCACCTGGAGGTGTGGGATCTCAAGACCGGGCAAGGCGTGCTTATTTCTCCCGAGGACAACGCGCAGCTTATGATGTACGCGCTGGCGGTGATGCAGCACAAGCCTGCCGAGACCGTCACGCTCGTCATTCATCAGCCGCCCGTGGATCCGCAGCCGCAGCGCTGGCCCGTGTCGTTGGAGCGGCTGGAAGCGTTCCGGGACGAGCTCACCTCCGCCTCGCGCACGGCGCTGGATCTACTCACCGCGGACGCCTCCGACGTGCTGCTCTACCTCGAACCCTCCGAGGAGGCGTGCCGCTGGTGTCCGGTCAAGGCGGCGAACGCCTGTCCGGCGTTGGAGGCGGAGGTGATGGCGCTGTTCGAGCCGGAGCCGGAGCAGCAGGGTGCGCTTGTCGAGGTGAGTCATTACCCGGAGATGCCGGCGCACGCACTACTCGATCAAGCGGAGCTGGCCGAGCTTTACATTGCGGCGCTGAGGGCGCGGATCGATGAGGTGCGTACGGCAGCGGCCGAGACGCTGGCGCAAGGTTATGAGGTTCCCGGTTGGAAGCTCGTGGCCGGGCGTCGTGGCGCGCGGGCCTGGGCGGACACGAGCGCCGCGGAAGCGGCGTTGAAAGCGATGCGACTCAAGACGAACGTGATGTACGAGAAGAAGCTCATCAGCCCACCGACCGCCGAGAAGCGCCTGGGTCCGCGGCGCTGGGCGAAGATGCAGGGATATATCACGCAGAGCGAGGGCAAGGCGGTCGTCGTGCGGGACGCCGACAAGCGACCCGCATTGACCTGCACGACAAACGAGGACTTCGAGAATCTCAGCAAAGATGACTGAGAGAAAACCCCTTAGATGGAGAGATGAGAGATGAAGATCACGTTGAAGAAGTGCCGGTTGGCATTCCCACAGATCTGGGAGGCCAAGGGATTCCAGGACGGCGGCGAGCCGCGATTTTCCGCCATTGGGATCATCGAGCCTGACGGCGAGAATCTGGACGCGATCAGGAAGGCGGTCAAAAACGCCGCCGAGGCGAAGTGGAAGGACAAGACGAAGGTTATTCTGAGCGAGCTGGAGAAGAAGGGTCGCGTCTGCTACGACACCTCGCCCAAGACCAGCGGCAGCGGCGAGCCGTACGCCGGCTTCGAGGGTCACGCCTGGGTCTCGGCGGCGAACAAGCAGCGACCGCGCATTGTCGATCGCGATAAGACGGATCTCGTGCAGGCCGATGGCCGCCCCTACGGCGGCTGCTACGTGAATCTGGTACTCGACACCTGGGCGCAGGACAACAAGTTCGGCAAGCGCGTAAACGCCACGCTGCTCGGCGTTCAGTTCGTCGCGGACGGCGAGGCGTTCAGCGGCGGTGCTGCCGCTACCGAGGAGGACTTCGAGGAGATCGCAGTCGACGCCGAGGCGGCGGAGTTCATCTAGTGCGCGAGCGCGACATCGAGCGCGCACTCATCGCGAGTGTGGAGGCGGCCAGGGGAGAGTGTTGGAAATGGGTCTCCCCTGGCCTTATTGGGGTGCCCGATCGGCTTTGTTTTTTCCCGAAAGGGATTTTGCGGATTGTGGAGACCAAGGCGCCGGGTGAGGAGCCATCGGGACCCCAATGGAGACGGATCCATCGTCTCTGGGAGCTGGGTTTCCATGTCGATGTGATCGATGACCTTGCCGCCGCTCAAGCCGTATCAGCGTATCGCCCTTGAGCATCTTCTCGTGCAGCCACGGGCGGCGTTGTGGTTGCCGATGGGAGCGGGGAAGACGCGGACGGTGCTGGAGGCGCTGGACCGCTGTCGTCACGAGAGGTGGATCCATCGCACATTGATCGTCGCACCCAAGCGCGTCTGTGAAAGTGTGTGGGGTCAGGAGGCGATGAAGTGGGGAGTGCCTCATCTGGCGCCGACGCCGATCCTCGGTACACCGACGCAGCGGAAGGTGGCGCTTCGCGCGTCCACGCTGGCGCACGCGATCAACTTCGAGAACCTCCCCTGGTTACTGTCTACGGTGAAGACGTGGCCGTGGGATTGCGTGGTGATCGATGAGTCCTCGCGCCTCGGCGGCTTTCGACTCCGCCAGGGCGCGAAGCAGGCCAAGGCGCTGGCGCGGGTGATTCATCAGGTCCGACGGCATGTTCAGCTCACGGGCACACCGGCCCCCAACGGCCTGGAGCGGCTCTGGGGACAGGCGTGGTTTCTCGACCGCGGCGAGCGTCTTGGCCGGACGTATACCGACTACCTCAATCGCTGGTTCCGCCAGATCAGTATCAACGGTGGGCAGTGGTCGAAAATCGAGCCGATGCCGCACGCGCAAGCGGAGATTCAGGAGCGACTCGCGGACCTCTGTCTCTCAATTGATCTTGCCGACTACCTCCCCATCGAAGAGCCGATCGTTTCGACGGTGCCGGTGACGTTACCGTCGCCTGCGCGGAAGGTGTACGACCAGATGGAGCGGGACTTCTTTGTGGCGATCGGCGGCACGGAGATCGAGGCGCGGAACGCCGCGGTGAAATCCATGAAGCTCCTCCAACTTGCCAGCGGGTGCGTGCTCGACAACAGCCGAGTCGCCAAGGAAGTGCATGTCGCCAAGATCGAGGCGCTGACTTCCGTGATCGAGGAAGCGAACGGTGCGCCGGTCATCGTGGCCTATCACTTCAAGGCGGATCTCGCACGACTAAGGCGCGCGTTCCCCGTCGCCGAGGAGCTGACCGAGAAGAACCTTGGGCGTTGGAACGCCGGGAAGATCCCCATCCTTCTGCTTCACCCCATGAGTGCAGGTCACGGGCTGAATCTCCAGGATGGCGGGAACATCCTGGTCTTCTTCAGCAACACCTGGAACCTGGAACACCGACTCCAGACTATTGAGCGCATCGGCCCGACACGTCAGCTTCAGAGTGGGCACCCCCGGCCAGTCTACGTCTATGACTTGATCGCGGAGACCACGCTGGACGAGGTGGTGCTCGAACGACATCGCACCAAGCGCGAGGTACAAGACCTCCTGCTGGAGGCGGTCAAGGCGCGAAAACGCTAGCCTGCCCCGCTCTCTGGGCGTGGCAGGGGCTTGAGGTCGAGGTTCATTTGGCCTCCTCATACGTAATCATCGACAGGACTTCTTTCTCGTTCTTGGTCAGTTCCACGTTGATGAACGCAAGCTGTCGCTCCACCTGGAGATGGGTTCCCCATGTTAGGCATTCCGCGACGAACGCTCTGAAAAACGTCACTTGATCGTTTGAGTCTCCGCGGGCGAGTTCGGCCCCGATCAAACACCAGTCCAGCTCGGTTCGGATTCCTTGTCTCATGCGTCTCCTTTCGCGGGTCGGTCATCTCTCTTCCTCATCGGCGCGATCGCCCCATCGCCGCCGTCAAAGAACACGCGGCCGGGGGCAGCATGATCGCCTGGAGTGATGCGCACATTGGGAAGCAGGAGTAGTCGTCGCAACAAGGCGGCTTGGAAATCCACGTCGCCGATCGGGACGCGCTGTTCCGCCTGGCTGACCCCTTCGCCATCGCAGTCTGGGCACTGTGAGGTTGGCGACCCTTCGCACGCTGGACAATCAATGTTCCAATCCCCACGATAATGTTGTCCATGGTAGGTAACCGTCCCTGTGCCATCGCATTCCTTACAGGGAAACTCTTTAATCCGTCCCCCATCGCATCTGCTACATGGAATGGAGTCGGGGATCGCTATTGAGGCTAGCGGGATGGCCCCCTCCTCCGATAGCCGATCTACGTCCTTGAACACTCTCGCGGCGTTCGGGCCATCCGTACGAGTCACCTCCGGCAAGGCGGGCACACGGACACACAACCATCCATTCGAGGCATAGGTGAACCCGTTCGCGGTCCACGGGGTTTTGAGCTTCGGCCGGGTATTGTCTGGCCAGCAGAAGGGCTGGAGGTCTTTAGGTGTCATTTTCAGTTTACTCCATTCATCTCGTCACTTGGTGCTGCTCCACTGCCGGCCGCAGGGCGCCGGTGCCGTGGCAGTCGGGACAACGCCAGTTGATGACACTATGGTGGAAGTTACTGCCACCGCCTTTGCCGTGGCATTCCGGACACACCGGCCACGCCCACGGTGTCCCAGGCTTCCGCTCACCGATTGGCACGGCTGCCGCCTGCGCCCCGTCGCGCTTCGTGAAGAGGAAGCCGGGCGGTGGGCATGGCTCGGGGCGGACGTGACAGTCCATGATGTTGCTCGACAGCCGTGATCTGCCGTTAGGGCACCCGCCGACTTCCGCGTCGTCGTCACAGTAGACGCCTATGCCGATCCAATTTGAGCAGGTTCCGCAGGTCGGCTCACTCATGACGATCGCCTTTAGCATTTCACCGGTTTGCTGTGGTGTCTGGTGCATCGTCTGAGTCTCCTTCCTTGAGGGTTTCTCCCCATCGCTCCTCCGGCCAGACGACGAACCCATGGCACGCGACTACCGCCCCGGGTTCCCCGCGCGTCTCAGCCACCCCGATGCAGTAGTCCTTGGTCCCGGTTTCCCTGGTGAACCATGGTTCGTCGGGGTAGTTCGGCGACAGAACCGCATAGTTGTTGGGCGACTTAGATGCCGTCAGCGCGACCACCAGATCAAATAGGTCGATCGCCTCGATTCGCACGGTTGTTTCTGGCAAGAACAGTAGGTGTTCGCGCCTAGCAATCTGCCGTGGTGTCAGGTAGGGCTCACTCATGGGGCGGCTCCGGGAGGGGCATCCAGTGGGTGGGTTTCCGATGCGCTCCACAATCCCACCATGCGAATTTCGACACCCATTGGCCGATACCATGTGCCCACACCAAAATTTCCTGATCCTTCGGCGCGGTCTCAATGGGCTGCCATTCGCTAGGGGGACGAGGCTCACTCATGGGGTGGCTCCGAAATCGTTATGAACCTCAAATCGTCCCAATTATCTTCGATAACGAGACGGCAGCCGTAGATTTCGTCCGCTAAGAGTCGCGTCATTCCCAGTTCGTCGCACAGCGCATCTCTCTGCCGCTGGCCGAGGTGAACCTCCACCGTGCCTGAGTAAAATGCAATGTGGCGTCGAAGAAAATCGAAAAGCGGTGTTTCTGGGTTCCATAAACTGCGGAGGGTGACTTCCGCGTCGGATTTCACCGCCCCCCCTTGGGCACCTTCAATGCCCGGCCCAGCAGCTCGGCGATGGCGGCGGACTCGGAGCCGCCGAAGTCGTCGCAGAACTCTTTCAAGGCCTCCCAAATTGCCGTTGAGATCGAGGCACTCACACGCCACCGTCCTCCCTTCTCCCGAATCTGCCGCCCGCCCTTGGAGAGTCTCTGAATCTTCGGTCGCGCCATGATCTGCCCTTTCTGTGTGAATTCGACTTGACAGATCGTACTACCGTCCGATAGTATCCGTCAAGCGTCCAAATGAACCCACCCCCCTTCCACCCCCGGTGCCATGGCTTGCGACCTCCTCCCCGCAGGGCATGGGGACGCCGCCGGGGGTGGATTTCACATGGAGCGTTCGCCATGAAGCAATACACCGAAATCATTCGCGCCACCGAAGTGGACGGCTCCCCGGTCAGCGTCCACCTCGCTGGTGACGCGCCGCAGTGGCTCATCAACGAGGCGACCGTGTGGGTGCGCGCCATCGCCTGCCGTGGTCCGTCAACCTCTCTGGCGAACCCCGAGTCAGAGTCCCCCTACAAGCCCGGCGATCGCATTGTGGCTACGCGGGAGGACAGCCAGTTCTACCGAAAGGGCGACGCAGGCGTCTTGTTAGATAGGGACATTGGCGGTGGCTGGCTGGCGGACTTTGGGCATGGGAAGTGGTGGATTTCGGAGTGTAACTTCACATTGGCCGAGCCCGAGCCGGATGCGTTCAAGGAGGCGATGGTGAATATCGAGGATCTTCATCGCGTCCATCGCGTCCTCCGTCTCCTCGCCGACCGCGTGAAGGCGCTGGAGGAGCAGAGATGACTCTTTGGGAACCCAATCTCACCTGGGCACGCGCCATGGCCCGCTGGTGCGTGAACCGCACCGGGGCAAGTCTCCCCGATATTGTGGACGCTATCACCCGCGCGATCTGCCGACCCAACGTCCCTTGGACCGCAGAGGATCGCGAGGCGGTGGTCTCTGCGGCAATTGATTCGTTTAACCGCGCGCGATGGGAGCGAATACGGTGAACGCCCAGCAAGACGAGATCGAGCGCCATCGCCAAAAATGCCTCGAAGGCGCGTTGCTCCGCGGCGAGGCGTGGCGATGCCTATATTGCCACGCGATCACCGGCAACGAGCACGATCGATGTTCCGTGTGCAGGGATGGTCGCTTTGGGGATTTTCATGTTGGCAATCGAGAATGCCGAGAAGCAGTTGAAGCTGAAGCCCGCCGCCGCTGGAAGTAGCGAGGAAAGGCCGAACCCAATGCCTGACATCAGTATGTGCAACAACCACGCCTGCCCACTGCGGATCGGTTGCTATCGCTACACAGCCCAGCCGAGCGGACATTGGCAGCAATGGGCGCTCTTTCAGTGGAAGACCGTCAATGGGAAAGCCGAATGCCCCGACTATTGGCCGGTGCGCGGGACAAAACCTAGGAGGGAACTGGCATGACCACGATGACCAAGCCCCAGAAAGACGCGCTTCAGCCTTTCGCCATTATCTACGCCGGCATGGTTAGATCGCTGGAAGAGATGCGGGAACCTGAACTTCAGAATCTCCGCCGAGCCTGTGTCGCCGCCTCCAC
>Ga0307442_1002046_pt1 | contig 9902 bp, 9 predicted proteins | sample SalMarWE160430MG_FD_202143 | JGI IMG/M metagenome (GOLD analysis project Ga0307442, IMG submission 202143) | Salt marsh sediment microbial communities from the Plum Island Ecosystem LTER, Massachusetts, United States - WE1604-30 | ecosystem: Environmental > Aquatic > Marine > Intertidal zone >... | reverse complement strand
CATTCCAAAAACACCATAGGTGGCCACGGTAAAAAATCCCATGAACGAAAAAGACAGCCAAAACGCCAGCGAGCAAATGCAGGCGTAGCTACAACCCTGTTGATAAGGAAGATATATTCCCGAATGCGTATCTCTCGAAGCACCATACAAACTTGAGATTGCTTGATCTTTCCAACACGACACGCAACATCTATCAAACTCTACGAACTCGTGTTGAGAAATTTGCTTTCCACATTTCTTACAAAATACCATGCTATACGATCAGCAATTTAATTTAAAAATTTATAAAAAAAGGTAAAAAAAAAGTTTAATTACATGTTACGGCTATGTTCCCATACACTAAAATTTTATTCCCCAGAAGTTTGCAAATTTATCAAGATTTTGATATATTTCAAAAAATTTTCCAGGATTAACTCTGTATAGATCAAAATCTTCTACCAAGAATGGATTGCCGACATTCATTAGAATTTCTATAGCTTCTTGCATCTTATCCCATTCAAACAATTCTTTCAGGAGCGTAAGAGTTTCTTCATCCTCTCCTACAGATTCCCCAAATAAACTTAGTCTGACATCAGTGTCTTTAAAGTTAAGAGATTCTGGATGGATTAATCCCAAGATCGGGTGGAACGCAATGAGCGCTTCTTCTTTTTGCATGTGTTCTCCTTTAAAAATCAAGGTACAATCTTTTAGCAATACATTAGCAACTATCTCCATGAATTGATCATAAAATGCATCAGGGTCGTTTATATCAAGTTCATACCATTGGGTGATGCCCAAATTTTCGGGAAATATCGAAGTCCCATCTCTTTGTGAGGCCATCTCCTGAGCGATCTTTGTAGAATCACTCTTCCGAAGATCTAACGTTTGAGAATAGGCATAGTGATTTCTTTCTATTTTCTTTGACTGCACGAGAGCTATTTGCAATTTACCCTGTCCGATAAATTCTACATGACGAGCTAATTCCTTTATAAAGAAATTGAGACCAGAAAAGACTCCCTCCTTATCCATGTGTCTCATTAAATCCTTTATTTTCATATCTACATTTAGGTTCAACCCAGAAATTTCTCCACTAACCACGCTTATAGCATATAATATATCCGCAATATCACTAGCTGGGAGATCCCTCCATCCTTCCATATCTCCTTCTCGTAAGGGCATCAGTCTAAATTTCCATTCGTCACTAATCCCATATATATTAGTATCTTGAAATATCAGATTTACAGGATAATTTCTTCCCATTTCAAACCATGCTGAAATGGAAGATAGTAAATTTCGTGCAGCTAAACCTCGGGAATATATATTCTTTTGTAACGCCGTTCTTGCCGCTTGTTCAGAAGCTAGATCTGTTTCAAATGTATCCTTCATCATGAGAAGCCCTAGGATGCCTGGATCGATTACTCTGTGTGAATATTCCTGATCCACGTACCTTGCCAACTTCGATTTCCCTTCATAAACATCTTTTAAAGGATAATAGCTAATAATGCCATCAGTGAATATTTGCGAAAAAATATTCGATACGAAATCACTTGTTTCAAGATCGTCTTCTCGCGCGGTACTTAATGCCTCATCTAATCCAAAATCCCCATCTAAACCGCTCAACCACGGTAGTATCGCCGCCATCGGGATGTGATTTACTTGGAAAAACATCTCCTTTAATTCACCATCCATCTGTACATTAAAACTAATTCTAGGCCCTAATACCAAGAAGTCAAATATAAACGATTCAATGTCAATCTGATTATCAATGTCCGGATCGCCGTGATTAGCCACGGTAATCCCTCGTCGCTGCAGCATGTCAAGAAATTCCTCAACCGTTCCGTAGCTATATAATCCCAGACGACCGTTATCCTCGATCTTTAACAAGCCAGCAAAGGCAGTAATCATTGTACCTCTACCGAATATGTCACTGAATAGTTCCATGACCTCTTGAGCTAACTCCCAATCTTTCTCCGTGAAGGGGATCTCTGGATCATTATTTGAAAATCCTTCTCTATTCAAGAAGTTCGCCTTCCGTACCTTATCTCCATAAAATCCATTGGGAGTCGTCAGATCATCATTCGGATCAGGATTTTCAATCTGGTATTGCTTAAATCTGTTATACCACCGAATAACTAACTCCTTATTAATAGCAGGATCGATATCCTCCCGTCTAGATCCGTCAGCATTTCGAGCAAAATCTTCATTGGTTAGTTCAAACATCGGAAGAAGAACTTCCTGTAGTTCGAAATCATCTGGAAATGCTATGATCATTCCATCTTTTAGACGTGTATTTATGTATTTAAATGGATCCTCTCCATCCCCTACAACTAACAAACTCACGGGGTGAAGGAATTAGAATTCACCATATTCGCAACTGAAGATACCAAAAAAGCCCTGAATGAAAATGGAATAGAAGCTGTTCGACTCTATAAAGTACATGAACAGGGCATGGAACCAAACATCATGCAATGTTTACAAGATGGTCATATTGATATGGTAATAAATATCCCTTTACCAACTACTATCGAAGAAAAGTTTAAACAAATTATGAATGATGAATATCAAATAAGAAGAATGGCAGTAGACTATAACATTCCTGTTATAGTCAATCTACAATTAGCTAAAGCTGTCATCAACGCTATTGAGCGCATTCGAACGAAAGATTTAGAAATTAAATCTTTAAATGAATATCACGAAACATTGAAAGAAGTATATTGGTAATAGATTATTTCTAGTTCGAAAATAAGATAACAAGGTTGGGTATTTGTTATGTATAAATTATGAAAAATAAGCATTAATAATTATATGTCTCCAAACTTTTTGAGATTTAATGAAAAATCGAAGATACTCTGAAGCATTTCAAGGAAATTTGAAAAAGAAAAATTATTATGAAGGTTGGTATAATAAAATAGTCGATAATAATGGAAAGATAAGTTATGCCTTCATCCCAACTATCGCTATTAATAATAAATCAAACTCATCTCAAGCATTCATTCAAGTTCTAAATGGAGTAACTGGTAAGATGCACTATGTTAGGTATGAATTAGAGAAATTTGAAAATTTGTCAAATGTTGTCTTTAAAATAAGAATTCATAAAAATTATTTCTCAACTAAAGGATTTTCTTTGAATATCAATCAGGATGAGATGAAAATAAAAGGAAAGATTGAATATTGTAACCCTATTCTATGGTTGAGGTCATTTCTTAAACCTAATATTATGGGATTCCTCAGTTATATTCCTTTTTTGGAAACATATCACGGAATAGTAAGTATGAACCATTCTATTAAAGGTTCATTAGATATTAATGATCAAACTATCGATTTTACTGATGGTAAAGGATATGTTGAAAAGGATTGGGGCAGTTCTTTTCCAGAAGGGTATATTTGGTGTCAGACTAATCACTTCTCAGAAAATGAACTTTCTATGGTATTGTCTGTTGCTTTCGTTCCTCTATTTGGTATAAAAATTAAAGGATTTTTTTGTGTTAATTTTGGAATTAACACATAGAATAATCTTCTAAGAGAAACCTTCGGAACTGTTAATAAAGACTATTAAACTCTGATTCTATTAAGACTTGAATAAACTTTATTTTACAATTTAATTACTATACTTCTAAAATATTAAAATTTATTTTAGAAATCTTCTTTTTATTTTTTCTACTTCTGTAATTATTTACTGAATAGGACTATTACTAAAAAATCAAAATATTTATTAATTAACTATACTAACATAAACTAAACATCGTTAACCTTTACGATGTAAACTTTATAATTTTTTTGATATGAAAATTGGTGAAATATGACTAAATCTCCAAGAAGTCAATATGAGATAAAGATTGTTCAAGATAAAATATTACAGAGTGCTATGGATATTATCAAAGAAGAAGGTTTTGATAAACTTTCAATGAGAAATCTTGCCTCCCGAATGAACATGTCAGCAACAAATCTCTATAGTTATTATTCAAATAAAGAGGGAATTCTTCTCGCATTAGAAATAAGAGCTTTTAAGGAGTTGTATCAAAAATTAATAAATTCCATTGAAAATAAAGAGAATCATTTTGAAAAGCTAAAGGCTAGTATTCGAGCTTATGTTGAATTTGGAACTGATCCTAATAATATTCACATATATGACTTGATGTTCAACAGATTTACACCCAAACTTGATGATTATATTGGTACTCCACATGAAAAACTTGCGAGATTTTCATCAGATCAGGCAAATAGAGGATTTTTGGTTATTTTGCAATTAATAACTGAATATGCTAATATAAATCCAAATCTGAAAGGAAAAAACCCAATTTTAACTACTTTACGATTATGGAGTGAACTTCATGGTATTATTTCATTTTATAATAGTGGAATCCTATTGGAGCTTAGTCATATTATAAATCTTAATAAAAGCAATTTAAATCCGAAATCAATATTAGATGAAGTGATTAAACAATTAATTTTTTCAATTGAAAAAGTAGAACCATGATATGCTGTATAACGATTATAAAATCATAGATTATTTAAAATTTAAGTCTTAAAAGCTAAGAAATTATATACAGAGTAAAAAAATGGTAATAAAAAAAACAAAACAAAAAGAAAATCATATTAGCAAGAGTGTAGGGATGTTTCTAAATTTCTTTGCTAAGAAATTTAATAATGATCCTTCACTGCAAGATCAGCTTAAAAGTAAATTTGGTTGGATTAATGCTACAATTGGATATATTTCCGATGATGGAATGGTCGAAAAGGCGATAATAATAAAAGATGGAATATTAAGTGTAGAAGATCAAATACCTGAAAATTGTGACTTTAAAGTTATTTTTGCCGATCATAACTACATATTAGATGCTATTAGCGCAGGTTTTGAGAATACATTTCATCTAATTTTTAATGGCGCTATCAGGTTCGAAGGAAATGTATGTCTATACGGTTTTTGGGAGTACTTGGGAAGTCTTGTTTTAGGTGAGCAACAACAAAAAGATATTGAAGCCGAAATTGAAGAACATAAAAAGCTTAATCGTGAAATTGGAAAAAATGTTGATATTTCTGGTAGACAAGCGAGAAAAGAACGAAAAATGCAAAGACTCCATGGAAAGAAAGTAGATTTAGGTGTAAAGTATTTAGATGATCCTTATCTATCAAAATATTCACTTGAAGACTTTCCTCGATTAAAAAAATTCCGTGAGGATTTTTTCAAAACTAAACTTGTAGTATCACCAGAATATGGTAAATTAATAACTGATTTTTTTGTTGATGATGGTTATGATGTCAATAAAGAAGGGTTACCTTGGAATTCTTCTTTAGATAGAGCTCGTTGTTTTCAATATCTAATGAAGAATAAAAGACCAGTGATACGGAAAAATGATTTACTAGCAGGTTCATATACACCTGATCCTATACGGGGGATGGTATGTCATCCTCAATCTGTTGCACCTTATTTATGGGGAGAATTGAAATCATGTGATAAAAGAGAGTTATTTCCTTATGAGATTAGTGAGGATACTATTGAAACATTTCACAAATATATCTTTCCTTTTTGGGTAAAAAAAACGATTGAACACACCTGGAATATAGAATTTGATGATTCATTACCTTTAAAAATTCATCAACGCTATTTTGCTATATTTTATTGGAAGACAGTTTCAATAATGGAGATCACACCAAGCCATAAAACCTTGTTAATAAAGGGATTGAATGGGATCAGAGATGAAATAAATCTTAAATTAGAAAAAGATCCTGATATAGACGATCAGCAAAAGAGTACTTTAAAAGCAATGAAGATTGCTCTAAATGGAGTTGCGGAGTACTCACATAATTTAGCCCTATTAGCTTTAGAACTCTCTCAACGAGAAGATGATTTGAAACGTAAAAAGGAAATAATAAAGATGCATAATATTCTGTTAAAAGTTCCAAATCAACCCGCAGATTCATTGGAAGAAGCAATTCAATCTATTATAATAATGCATATTGTTCTTGGATTAGAGAATTTTGATGATGGCCCTTCATTTGGTCGATTAGATCAAATACTACAACCATATTTTGAAAGGGATATGCAAAAACTAAAGACAGAAGAAGAAAAAGAGAATTATCTTCATCATGTCATTGAATTATTGGGTTGTTTATTTATGAAGGAGGCTAGCCACGAGATTATTCAACCTGATTTTAGTAATTATCAAAATTCAGGAAGTCCACCCAATGCCACTATTACTGTTGGAGGAGTAACTCCAAATGGAAAGGATGCTGTTAACGATATGTCTTATATACTTCTTAAATTGACAGAAATACTTGCATTAAACAATCCTAATGTACACGCTAGATATAAAACAGGGATAAATAGTCGTGAATTTCTGAAGCGAGTTTGCGAGGTAAATTTTATAACTGGTTCAACACCAGCTATTCATGGGGATGATGCGATAATAACCGCTTTGGCAAGTCATGGATGGTCTTTAGAAGATGTTCGCGATTGGAACGCAACAGGATGTGTAGAACCCTCTTTAATGGGAAAACACAGCTCTGCTACATCTAGCTTAGAAATAAACCTCGTAGCACCTCTTGAGATGGCTTTTAACAATGGAGGTCATCCCCGTATGAACTGGAACGTTGGACCAAAGACCGGAGTTATTGAAGATAATGATTTTACATCATTTGAAGATTTTTGGCACGCATTCAAAACTCAAGTGGAATTTTTGCTAGAACAAAGTGTAATTGGGAATAACCAGCTTGGCCTAATTTATCAAAAACACTTAGCAGCGCCGCTATTATCTTCTCTTATTGAGGGTTGCATTAAAAATGCAAGTGGGGTAAATTTTGGCGGTGCTAAATATAACTCTTCAGGAGCTACAATGATCGGACTCACTGATGTAGTAGATTCTCTCATGGTTATAAAGAAACTTGTATATGACAATAAAATTGTATCATTTACCGAATTAAAAAGAGCTTTTGATAATAACTTTATAGGTTATGATAAAATTTTAGCTCTTATCAAATCTAAAGTTTCAAAATTTGGTTCTGGAGATGAAGAAGCTTTAGCGATGGCAAATCGTGTCACTAAAATGGTTAGTACCTACTATCGTAATAAAGAAAATCATCGTGGTGGTAATTATAGAACCGGGTGGTGGAGTATGGCTAATCACACATTCTATGGTCGAGTAACTGCCGCATTACCATCCGGTAGGAGGGGAGGAGAGCCCTTTACTCCAGGATTAACACCACATCCGAGTGCTTCAACTAATTTATTAGATAATCTTCTAGATGTAGCTGAACTTGATCCCAAAACGCTTGATAATAATATCGCATTTAATGTGCGAATCACTCCTAGTCAAAAAAACAGCTACGAAGATACGATCACTCATATGGTAGATTATGTTACAACTTTCTTTGAGAGTGGTGGTATGCAAGTACAATTTAATGTGGTGAACACTGACACATTAAAAGATGCAATGGCCAATCCAGAGTTTTATCCAGACCTGATGGTACGAATTTCTGGTTACTGTGCTTTCTTTACAAAAATCCAGAGGGATCTTCAGTTAGAAGTTATTAGAAGATGCGAATATGAAATATAACAATAATTCTTTTAATGAATTTAATAAACCCCTAGTAATTGATATTAAGGTTAATTCATTAGATGATGGTCCAGGTATTCGTACGGTGATTTTCTTTAAAGGATGCAATCTTGATTGCATTTGGTGCCAAAATCCGGAGAGTAAATCATCAGCTATAGAATTATTATACGAACGAGATAAATGTATTGGGTGCAACAGCTGTATCGATTCTTGTACTCTAAATGCTATCTCTCCTGAAAATGAGTTTTTTGTTGATCGAACAAAGTGTAAGCTTTGTCTTGAATGTGTTAAAGCATGTCCATCTACCGCATTAAGCATAATTGGAAAAGAAATGATGATTAATGATATAATCCATAAAATAATAAAATATAAACCTTTTTATGATATATCTGGTGGTGGAGTAACGCTTTCTGGAGGTGAACCAACTCTTTCATTGGAATTTATTTCAAAACTTCTAAAAAAACTAAAATCAGAAGGAATATATACCCTTATCGAGACTAATGGTCTGTTTGATTTTAGAAGATTTAAATCTTTAATTCTTCCATTTCTTGATGTTATTTATATGGATATCAAATTCATTAATCAAGAAGTTCATAAAAAATATTGTGGTGTTTCTAATAAAGTTATTCTTGAGAATTTCAGTAAACTTTTAGACCTTTCAAGTTGTGGAAAATTCACGATAATTCCACGCACTCCTTTAATTCCCAATATTACTGATACTGATGAAAATATACAGTCTATAATCCAGTTCTTAAAAAAAAATGAAGTACATACGGCATCGATTCTAAAAAATAATCCACTATGGTTAGAGAAATGTGATAAACTTGGTATTTCACACCCGCTCCAAAATGATCATTCTGTATGTGAATTCTATAACCCTGACAAATATAAAAAGATAAAGGCAATTTTTCAGGCATCAAACATTGATTTAATAGAATTTTAATCATTAATAAAAATCCGTGTTATGAAATATTTGGTCAAATTAATAATATTGGAAATCGCATTTCCATTACTATTTCCTTCTCAATTATCTCATTTAACAAATTCTCTCGTTCCGTTCCCGCAAGAATTTATAATTTTCTAATACCTAACGAATCTACATTTTCTCTTAGAGTTCTGATCTCCTTAACTACTGGAGGTTTCGTTTCCTTTAAATCGTCAAGAATTATTAAATCAAAGCCAGTTGAGTTTTTCACATCCTCAATATCAATTCCAGGATGAATGCTCCCGATTTTCATTTGTTTGGAAGAATTATCGAAATCTAGATATACTAAATTTTTAGATCATATTTAAAGAGATAATTCATCCTATTTCAATTATGAATGAAACTTCCAAAGTTTTTGATACTTCAATATCTTGTATCTTTTTAGGTAGATCATCCTTACTATAATTTTTTTTTAAAAATTTTTCCACCATTTTTCGTGAAAGTCGAAATATTTAGGATATTTCGTGCGGGAGAATTGATACGGGAATTTGACAAACCCATCCCAATGGTCGGACAAGTAAGGCAAGTCGGTGACTCGTTAAAGGTCACGCTCCCGAAACACGTTAAGGCAATTTTAATGGATTTGCACGACGATGATAATTTAATCGTGAACATCGAAAAGCAGAAAATAAAAAGCCTTTTCCAAAATTATTCAAGTGATGTTCCCGGAGATGATATTACAGGTGGTTATACAACCTATTTCAATGGGTTTATAATAAAGTTTGTTTTAAAAAACTCTCAAACCTATACTTTTCATACACATTTTTTTTGTCTTGAAAAGTAAAATAGGTTTTCGTTCAGGTAGGGTTCCTCCTAATTGGCACAATACGATAAACATTGGTATCAAATGTATAGTCCAATTTATAAGTATTATTTTCCCAATAGATATTGATAACTGTAAATGTAAATATTTATGCTATCAATCAAGATAATTCCCACTTGAAAAAAATGTCATTTTATTATTACTTATCATTTCATTTTTTGCTTTTTTATTATTTCATTTTTCAAAGTCACAAGTTGATTTGAATAAAAGAATTAAATATTAAATCTTAAAATAACAATTAGATTTCATTAGATGATATATATATATTGGTAATGAAATTATTGCCAGTCTAACATCAAACTTCTTATTAAAAAAGTATTATTTATTATCAATAAATCATATTTAGGTGTTAAAAGAATCTATTACCGTGGATACGTCCTGATTCGACTTAAAATCATAGGAACTCAATGGGATATAGTTGATAAGCTCACAAAGTTCAATAAGAATGAATCAAATGAAGATTGGAAAATAACATATTCAACTCCCGTATATGGTGGCTGGGATCTCATGCTCGAATGCATTTTTACTAATTTGAGTGATTTAGAAAAGATTATCACTTATT
>Ga0307442_1002041_pt1 | contig 9911 bp, 8 predicted proteins | sample SalMarWE160430MG_FD_202143 | JGI IMG/M metagenome (GOLD analysis project Ga0307442, IMG submission 202143) | Salt marsh sediment microbial communities from the Plum Island Ecosystem LTER, Massachusetts, United States - WE1604-30 | ecosystem: Environmental > Aquatic > Marine > Intertidal zone >... | reverse complement strand
GAAACAAGAAGAGCTTTTTTTCCAAACTTAGCCGCTTCGACTCCAACTTTAGCAATCTCACCAGGCCCAAAAATAATCCTTACCGGGTTGTAGAATTCGAAGTTCTCCATAACCTGACTCCTTTTCCCTTGTTAAAGTTCCTTTGGTTATTTTAGTGAAACGACAGCACAGCATATGATCGAATAAAGAATTTTTGATTTTACATTTATGATATGTTCACCACTCCACCTGGTTGTTTCCCACATTCTTGAATTATTTTTATAGAGGCCTGTACATTTATTCCAAAACGAGAAACTCCCATTCTGTACATCTTTACCATTGTTTCGAGATCCCGAACGCCTCCTGCTGCTTTTACTTTAATTGCATTGCCTACAAAGGATGTGATCAAAGTTATATTTTCCAGTGTCGCACCTTTTGGTGCCCACCCGGATGAGGTTTTTACAAATTCAGCACCTGCGTTTATGCATAATTCACACGATTTTTTTATCTCATCATTTGTTAAGTAGCATGTTTCAAGAATGACTTTAACAGGCACCTTCCCCGCTGTTTCTACAACTGATTTAATGTCGTCTTCAACATACCTGTAATTTCCTGATCGTAACATACCCACGTTCATCATCATATCTATTTCTTGGACTCCATCTGATAACATCTCCTTTGCTTCCAACATCTTGATCTTAGTTTTATGGCCTCCCGAAGGGAATCCAACTGGAGAACCTATAAGGATATCGTTATCCTCAATAAGTATGTTCCTTAAAAATTTGACCCAACATGGAAGCACATGAACAGTTATAAACCTGTATTCTTTCGCATATCTTACTAGTTCTTTCACTTCAGAAATACCATGTGGTGTTTGAACAGCACTGATATCAATTAATCTGGCAATATCATAACATGTAAAGTCCACGATAATACCCTTATTAGTTTTATTAGAGTAAGAAAAATAAGAGATAATAAATGAAGCCAAACATTCAAATATGTTTCCTTGGCCTCCCCTGAAGGTATATTTTATATTCGTATACATCACCCCGTATTACAGAAATAACGTTTTCAAATGCTTCCCCGCTTACAAGGTACGTTGTCCTCATATTTCGAAAAAGTGCTACATTTTCGTTTAACTGTAGAACTTCAGTTTCAAGGGGGCCACTAAGATAAGTGGTTATTGTATCGACTGCCCTATCGATCTTCACCCTGTATACTTCCTCAAGCAGCTGATACAACCCAATTTTTTTTAGCTCGTCAATATTTTTTTCCAGTTTCGGAACATACTTTGCGAGTAAGTAATTCCTCATAAAACAGATAGGTTGTCCCTCAAGTTTCTTAATACGCTGAACTAAATAGACTTTCTCACTATTTTGTATTTCAAGTGCTGATTTAACACTTTGCGGAGGGCTTAGAAGTGCAACTGAAATGTTATCAGTTTCAATAATTAAACCTTTTTCAGCAAATGTTTCTGTAAATGAGCTTAAAAAATTATAGTTTTGTGCTATTCTCTGTTCTTTAACTATTGTGCCTTTCCCCTGTTTTTTTAAAATATACCCTTCTTTCTCGAGAACACTTATAGCACTTCTAATAGTTGTTCTGCTCATATTGAAACGCTTAATAAGTTCCTCTTCAGTTGGCAGCAAATCACCAACAGCATATAAGCCCTTTTTAATTTCCTCTCTTAATTGTTTTACCACGCGAATGTATAGAGGTTCCTTCTTTGACATTGCCAAAACTGTTCTCTTCCTCTTAGTAGAATATCTTTTTATATTTTAAAATAAACTCAATCTTCCATTGGTTAATAATTTATGAACCCCTAAAAACATATATAATTTTTAACTACACCATGTATTTTACCAGCTCATTTTCAGTTGTTTTTTTCTCAGGTGGCGATTCAAATTCGTTTGTAATTATACCATCTTTCATTATAATAATTCGATTGCTAAGTCCAATTAACTCCAATAGGTCGTCAGTAATCAAAATAATTGAAAGGCCATTTTCAACGAGCTCTCTAAGGATTGTATATATCTCCTCCTTTGCACCCACATCAATGCCTCTCGTTGGATTGTCAAGAATTAATATTTTGAGATTTTTAGCAACCCATTTCGCCATTAAGACCTTCTGCTGATTGCCTCCACTAAGACTGTAACACATAGTTGTAATACGAGGAGTTTTTATTCTAAATTTTAATATATACGCTCGTGTAATCTCGTTTTCTTTTTTAACATTCAGAAGTGGCAGTCCCCAAAGTTTAATGTCCGGTATGCTGGGAAGAGTTATATTCCAATTTACTGGTAAATAACCAATAATACCTTCATTCTTTCTATCACCAGGAACATAGCCAATGCCCATTTTCATCATATTCTTCAAGCCTATTCTACCAATACTGCATCTTTCAATAGAGATATAGCCCATATCATATTTTTGAATCCCCGATAAGCAAAGACCTAACTCTGTTTTTCCACACCCAACCACACCACCAATGCCTAATATCTCCCTTTTTTTTAATGTAAAATTAATATTTTTAAAAGTTCCTTCCTTTGAAAGCCCCTTAACGTTAACAACTTCTTCACCGGTATTTTGTATTTGAAGATTTTCCTTATAAAATTCACTTTCTCGCTTTCTTCCAACCATAAACTCATGGATGTCTTCTTCAGAAGTATTCTCAGTATTTAAATATTTAATATTTTTACCGTCTTTAAAGATATATAAAAAATCACAAAGGTTTATTAATTCCGAAAGTCGATGTGAAATAAAAATAAAAGACGCCCAACTACTGTACTCTTTGACCTTATTGAAAAGAATTTCAATCTCCGCATCACTTAACCCGGATGTCGGTTCGTCCAATAATATAAGAGGCATTTCAATATTCAAAATTTTTGCAAGAGTGAATGCTTTAGATATTTCTATCATCTGTCTTTCATGAAAAGAATAATTCCAGGTCAGTTTCGTAGGATCAATATTAAGATTCAGACTTTTCATTGCTTCTTTTGCTTCTTCTATCATCTTTCGTTTATTTAATATGCCGTTCGAAATATATCGATCTTCATTTGCCAGAAAAAGATTTTCATATACAAATAAACTTGGCACAAGTCCCTGTTCCTGAAACACCATGAAAACGCCTCGTTTATTTGCATGCTGATAATTAAGTGGAGAATATGGTTTTGACCGAAGAGTTAATATGCCGCTATCAGGTTGATAAATCCCTGCAATAATATTGAGCAGAGTTGATTTCCCCGCTCCATTTTCTCCAGCAACACCGACAATCTCTCCTCTTTTCACTTCCAGAGAAACACTATCTAATGCAATAACTCCAGGAAAGGTTTTGGTTATGTTTTTAACATTTAGAATACTAACTTGTTTTGCCGCTTCCGTGGCTTTATACATTTATTTCTAAAGCCTCCACTGTCCTCATTTTTCCCAGATTGATTACAAACTTTTAACTCTTTTTTATCACGACTACCATTTTATTAAACAATCCTAGTTAAATGTATTCTCTAACCATTTACTTTACAAATTCCAATCTTGTTCTATCAAGTGTTGCAGCGACTGCCAGTATAGTAACAACTCCTTTGATAATAATCTGAACATGAGGATGAACGTTTAGTAAATTCATCCCATTACTGAGTATAGCCATAATAATAACTCCAAGGATAGTTCTGTGGGGTCCTCCAGAGCCACCGGTTAATGCAGTTCCACCCACGACAGTAGCTGCGATGGAATCAAGAATAAATGGATCACCCATTCTGGGCATACCCGCCTGAAGCCGTGCACTGAAAAGTACTCCGGCCAGTCCACTAAGTATACCCGATACAAAGTATGTTAATATTTTAATCATTTTTACCGAAACACCGGAAAACTGAGCGGCTTTTTCTCCGGCTCCAATGGTAAAAACATATCTGCCGTACCTGGACCTGAAAACCACAAAGGTAAAGAAACAGTAGATGAGAATTGCCCATATACCTATATTGGGGAAATTACCGATTAATTTACCCGATGCAATTTTGAGAAAATTCATATTCTTAACAACGACAGGAGAACCTTTACAAATTATGAGGGACACTCCATTCAAAATTGGTCCCATTGCCAGAGTTACAAGAAATGATGGAACCCTGCCGTACACAAAAACAAAACCGTTTATTGAACCTGCAACCCCCCCAATTGCAACACCAATAATGATTGCTGCAGGACCGATTTTTGGAACGAATAATGCGGATACAATACCGGAAATAGTAACAATCGATCCTACAGACAGATCAATGCTTCCCATAAGTATGACAAAAGTTGCTCCTATCGAGATTATCATAAGCACGGATGATTGACGGATTAGATTATACAGGTTCACCATTGACAGAAAGCGTGGGTTGATAGATCCAAATAATGCAACTAATATAAAAATAAAAAAGACCGGTATAATTGCACCCATAGTTTTACGTGATAAAAAACGATTCATCATATTATCAGTTCCATATCATATGTTAGCAAATGTTTTTCTGATCATGGGACTTTATGCAAAATACTTCTTTGATGCGCTATTAATTTTAAAACCTATAATTTTTATGTATTAGCTGCTCTCTTTTTCATTTAACCAGAGATATTTTAGAGCGATCCAAAGTTAGTACTACTGATAACAGAACCACCACGCCTTTGATAATCAATTGATAGTATGGATGTACTAAAGAAATATCCAAACCATTACTCAACACTGTAATAACAAAAACTCCAATAAAAGTTTTATGAATACCGCCTACCCCACCTGAAACTGGAGTCCCTCCGATAACTACAGCAGCAATTGCATCCATGAGGAGGTTGGCACCAAAATGCGGAGAAGCAGACTCGACTCTAGAAATCTGCAAGACACCAGCAATGCCACATAAAAGCCCTGCACAAGTAAATGCTATTATCCTGTATTTTTCAACATTAATACCTGTAAGTTTTGTGATTTTTTCACCACCACCAATAGCAACAAGGTATCTCCCAAACCTCGTATAACTGCCTATAAAAGAGAAGAAGATATATGCTAACACCGACCAGATTACTATATTCTGTAAACCTCCAAAAATAGAACCTTTTGAAATCCATGCAAAAGAATCATTCTGAAACCAAATCGGGCTTCCACCGCTGAGCAGCAGGCCGGTCCCATCCATTATTGACATAGTACCCAGTGTGATTATAAAGGACGGTAATTTAAAATATACACTTACAACTCCGTTCAATAATCCAAAACCTATTCCTACAACAATTGCTACAAAGGCAGCGTATACACCAATGTATGGAATAAAGAGTGCAGCGACAATGCCAGCGAGAGTTGTATTCGCAGCCACTGAGAGGTCAATGGAACCCATCAAGATTGGAAAAGTCGATGCCGTGCCAACCAGAAGTAAAACCATTCCCTGAGCAAGAAGCACCAGAATATTATCATAAGATAAAAAGATAGGGGTGACTGTATAAAATGATAAAATCAGTATAACCAGCATTATATAGGGGAGAATATCAACTGCCCTTCTTCTTCGTAAAAAGATCAATATATTGCCAATTATTTCTTTAATATACATCTTTTTATTGGATTTCATCCGTTTGGAATTTCTCACTACTTAATATAGTCACTCTCATAATATAATTAAGTGTGAATATTTGCAAATACACGGTATACAGATTAAAAATATTTTTTTTCTGTATACCGTGTTTAACCTAAACAGTAATAATTTTTCATGAAGAAGGCTGAAGAGCTTTTGACTTATAATGTTCTTCATACATTTTTTTTACTCTGTCATAATCCTCTTTATACCCTTCCCCATACCCCTTTGGAAGAGTAAATCCTTCAGGTTTAGGCATGTCTGCAAAAAAATCTCTCGGATCAAGTGGTTTCACACGATTTTGAACGTCCCAGTCATCCGGATGTAAAACCCTTGACATTTTCTTCCAATCGAATGGTAGTTTATCCTTACCCCACATTAAATTGTAATACCAATCCACATTGTCTTTCGTTATAATAGTACCATCAAACTGTAATATCCTCTCAGCTATTGAAGGCTTCCAGCCATGAGCTGCATCATATGCCATAACTGTACTCCACCCAGAATGCCAACCCGGATGCTGTGACATCACTGCATAAATTCTTCCTTCTTTTATATACTCCATGGTTTCCTTGTTACCGTCAATTCCCGTGATGGGAACATGGATTCCTGCTTCCTCACAAGCCGTCATCGCACCGATCGCAACATCATCATTTTGCCCGAACACTGCATCAAATTCAGGATATGCAACTATAAAATCTTCCATCACCTTTCTCGCATCAACCCTGTTCCACTTGCCTGGCTGGCTCGCCAGCAGCTCAATACCGGGATATTCCTTTAGGGCTTTCTTTAAACCCATAGTCCTGAACTTATCAGGAAGATTGCCTGGCCAGCCGCTAATATGTAAAACTTTTCCCTTGCCGCCGATTTTGTCGAAAAGCAATTTCGCCATCTGATAACCGTATCCATAGTTATCGGCAAAAGTTTGTACAGCAAAATAATCCCCTATGGCAGGTGGAGTAAGCCAATCGGGGTCTTCATGATTATTAACAAGATAGACCTGGTTTTTTTGACATAATTTTGCAATACTTGCAATGTTGCTGCTGTCAGGGGAAACATTGTCGATAATTTTAACTCCTGCAGAAACCATCGTTTCAATTTGTGAAACCTGCTTATCTGTGTCCCCCTCATTTAGCACAGGCAAGTCTTCATAACCTAATGCCTCTGTCGCCTCTTTTGCGCCTTGCCCCCACATTTTAAAATATTCATTCTCAAGAGTTGTGTAAGGATGAAGAATTTTATTTGCATACTCTCCCTTTCCTGTAACTTCCTCAGCTTTTTTTCCTGTCTTTTTTGTCCCCCCGGCAAAAAGAACTAAAGGCGTTATGATGCATAACACCCCTGCAAATAAAAAAATCCTTTTGATGTTCATACTTTTTTCCTCCTCATAATTATTTTTAAAGCTTTATAATGATGTTTATCGTATCATTCATTACTACCTTTGTCAAGTTATTTTTAAAAAAATATTTATATTTTTTCATCTATAAAGTCTTATTATAGATGAAAATAAAAAATTATTGTTATTTTTCCTTTACATTTTTTCTATTAAATCGTACTATAACTAATATTCATGTATAATCATTATTATGTTTATATACTAATCATCATTATTTATAATAGGAGGCTGATATGAACACTATAAATGGGTTAACAAAAGCTCAGGCTATTGAAAAAGCGTATAAAATTGCTTTTGAAGGGGAAGGTCTTCGTCAGGCATGTTCGCAGGCCACATTAAATGCTGTTTCCGAAGTTTTAGGAATTAAAAGTGATTTACTTTTCAGAGTAAGCTCTGCACTTGAAGGTGGCGGTGCATGTACCGCAAAGGTCGCCTGCGGAGCCTGGTCGGGTGCAATGATGATACTAAGTTATTTTTTTGGCAGAACCTATGAACAGTGGCTTAGGTCTGAAAAAAATCTTAAATCTTCATTTTTAGGACAAAAAATATACGAAAAATTTGTAAATGAATGGGGGTCTGCAATTTGCCCCGAAATTCATAATAAAATTTATGGCAGAAAATTTGATTTTAGCAATAAAGAGGATTTTGATACATTCGAAAAAATGGGAGGGCACAGCATCGGCTGCACAGTGGTGTGTGCAAAAGTTTCCACCTGGGTTGTCGATATACTTTGGGATGAAATTCCAAAAGATCTTGATCTGTCAATGATTCCAGGTCCAAATGATGAAGTTTCAATTGATTTAGATCTGGAGAAACTAACCGGGAGAAAAGGGGCCGGCTGGGGTTTTGAAAAGATACAATAAAACAAATATTTTGTCCTGGCCTCGATCTTTCTCACGATAAACCCTCCTTTCAACAACAATAAAAGCCCCTATTTGGGGCTTTTATTGTCTTGCTCTCATTTGCATCATCAAGATCACGGGTATATCTTGTATATTTGAAACAGGTGATTATTTATCATATTTACGGGGTTTCCTTTAACCATAAAGTAAGTAGGGCTTCCTGAATAAGTCTTAATTTGTTTTATTATAATGAAATAAATTAGATTTTCGTGTAGAATAGTGCAAGGGTTTTGCACAAAACCCTCAAAAAACCTTGCACTTGGGAGGGGAACAATCTACCGAAAAAGTATACCACAACAACCAGAGTTTGAAGATTTCTATCTACCGTTTGGGGGGAGGCTTCGAAGTGACAACCGCTGGGTACGGTTATCGAAGCTGATACCATGGGAAGAGATAGAGGAGGGTTACGCGAAGCATTTTGCGGAATCTGGAATGGGGGCGCCTGCGATAGATGCGAGGGTAGCATTAGGGGCATTGATCATCCAGGAGAAGCTTGGATTGACGGATGAGGAGGTAGTGGAGCAGATACGGGAGAATCCGTACTTGCAGTATTTCATTGGGTATGGGGAGTATGGAGACGGTGAGCCGTTTGACGCATCGATGATGGTACATTTTCGGAAGCGGCTTGGGCTTGAGGAATTATCGGGGATAAACGAGCTTATTCATAGTAAACATTGGAAGCAGAGGCAAAAGGGTCGAGCAGAAGATGAGGGCAATGACAATGACGAAGGAGATCAGGGGTTAGGATCTGGAGGTGGGAAAGAGAACCGAGGGAAACTGATAGTTGACGCGAGTTGTACGCCGGCAGACATACGGTATCCAACGGATTTGTCGTTATTGAACGAGGCGAGGGAGAAGTGCGAGGGTATTATTGACGTATTACATGAACCGCTGAAAGGAGAGGAGAAGAAGGTCAGGACGTATCGTGAGAAGGCGAGGCGGGATTATCTGAGGGCAGCAAAAAAGAGGAGGTTGAGGGCCACTGAGTTGCGAAAAGCGATAGGGAAACAGCTGCGGTATGTAAAAAGGGACTTGCATTATATAGAGAGGCTTGCTGAGAAGAGCGGATTGGAGCTATTGAGTCGTAAACAGTATCGGGATTTGTTAGTGATTGGGGAATTATATCGGCAGCAGGGGCAGATGTATGAGGGTCGTAAGAAGAAGATCGAGGACAGGATAGTGAGCATCAGTCAGCCTCATGTGAGGCCTATTGTGAGGGGGAAGGCTGGGAGGCCGGTAGAGTTTGGGGCGAAAGTATCGGTGAGTTTAGTGGACGGGTATTCGTTTATAGAGCGGATGAGCTGGGAGAACTTCAACGAGTCGAAGGATTTGATAGGGCAGATTGAGGGGTACAGGGAGCGTTTTGGGTATTATCCTGAGTCGGTACATGCGGACAGGATATATCGGAGCAGGGAGAACTTGAGGTATTGTGATAGTAACGGGATACGGATATCTGGACCGAAGCTGGGCAGGCCGAGGAAAGATATTGAAAGGGCTGAGAAGAGGCAGATGCGCCAGGATGAGCTTGATCGTAATGCGATTGAGGGGAAGTTTGGGCAAGGGAAGAGGAGGTTCAGGATGGGAAGCATACGAGGGAAGCTGGCAGAGACGAGTGGATCGATGATTGCGATGGTATTTCTGGTTATGAACCTGGAGGAACTTCTGAAAGAAGTTTTTTTGCACTTTTTGTGGGAGAGGATTTTGAGAGGGTTTTGCCGTTATCAGAGGCCCTTTTTGTACAATTTAGTCTGATATGACTTTTTCAGGAAACCCTAATTAATTACCCGTAAAGTTTCGTTCCAGTTGCTGTTTCCACCCTTCCGGATAATCTTTTGAAATATCCAGCATGTTGTACTCGTTTTTATGGTTCAGGTAATTGTTTTTGTTTGCAGGTAAATAAATCGAAATACCACCGTACGGACTATGGTTTGAAAATTTTCCTGCTATGAAACTGTGTTTTTTTCCCGGCATATACGATATGAGCCTCCGCTCCCTGCTGCTGTTGATAAACTGCACAAAATCAATCATATCTCCACTTGTATCGTTCCAGCG
>Ga0307442_1002035_pt1 | contig 9935 bp, 7 predicted proteins | sample SalMarWE160430MG_FD_202143 | JGI IMG/M metagenome (GOLD analysis project Ga0307442, IMG submission 202143) | Salt marsh sediment microbial communities from the Plum Island Ecosystem LTER, Massachusetts, United States - WE1604-30 | ecosystem: Environmental > Aquatic > Marine > Intertidal zone >... | reverse complement strand
TGAGTATTCCGAAATGGCGCTCGCCACCCAAACAGACCTCGTCGCTTCCGCCGCCGACCGGAAAAGCCACATGGCATTGTTCCTGAAGGGTTTAGTTTAAGCCCCTCGGGGTCACGAGGACGCCGATCGGGCCGGCGTATGCGGCTAGCGCGCCGCGCATCGTGCGATAGTATGCCGCCGGAGATTTTCCCTTCCATCGACGATGCAGGCGGATGCAAGCGGACGCGCGGAGCACGGAAGACGCAAGGGACCCGATCCTGATCGTCGGCGCAGGCCCAACCGGGCTTGTCCTCGCCATCGAGCTCGCGCGCCGCGGAGTGCCGATCCATCTGATCGACCAGCAGCCCGCGCCGCTCCCGTGGGATCGGGCCGCGGTCGTGAAATCGCGGTCGCTGGAAATTTTCGCGACATTCGGGCTGGCGGACGATTTTGTCCGCCTCGGAACGGCTGTCCGGGACGTCAACTTTTACAAGGCCGGGTCGAAGGTTGCGTCGTTTCACACGCGCGACGTGGACACTCCTTTTCAGTTCACGCTGGGCATATCGGAAAACGTGACCGAGCGGCTGCTCACGCGGAAGCTTGAGGAGCTCGGCGGTCGCGTCGAACGCGGCACTTCGTTCGTCAGGCTCGAGCGCGGCGAGGGCTCCGGCAATGACGCCAATGTCCGGGTTCTTGTGCGCACGAGTGCCGGAGAGCGCTGGCTGACGGCCGGTTGGGTGGTTGGCACCGACGGGCTCCACAGCATCGCGCGTGACGCCGTCGGCATTTCGTTCGACGGGCACGACTATGCGCTGCACTGGGGTGTGATCGACGCACACCTGGACGGTTGGCCATTCCCGGGTGATGCGAACGCCGTGCAGTTCGATCCGTTCCTAATCGCGATCCCGATCGGGGGCGACAGACGGCGCATCTATTTCCGCGCCGATCCGGACACTACGCACCAGGTCGAGCACATCAAGCAATGGCTTGCTGAGCTCGCACCGGGCATTTGGCTCGAGAATTCCGACGAACCGCAGCTTTTTCACACGCATTGCCGCGTGGCCGGGCAATTCCGTGCCGGGCGCGTCCTTCTTGCCGGCGATGCGGCTCATGCCTGCAGTCCCATCCAGGGGCACGGCATGAACACCGGCATTCAGGACGCCTTCAATCTCGGCTGGAAGCTGGCGCTGGTCGCTGCCGGCCACGCACCGGAATCGCTGCTCGACTCATACGACGCCGAGCGCCGTCATGTCGCCGAGTTGGTCGGCGCCGGCGGCGACGACGCGGAGGCCATGGCCGCCAAGGGCGATCCCACGGCAACGGAAACGATCGCCGCGGCGCTCGCCTCGGAGGACGGTCGCCGCAACGCTGCCATCGGTGAATCGGAGACCGGATTCGGCTACGACGATAGCCCCATTATCGATGCGGTCGGCCCACAGCGACTTTCGCAACTCGGCACACCCGTGGGATATCGCGTCGGCGACGCCGGCTCCATCGAAGGGCGCGACGGCGCGGTGCGCCTGCACGAGCTTCTCGCGCATACCAGCCACACGCTGTTCCTGCTCCTGGGCGACGCCGACGCGGTGGCGGTCGACGCAGGGCTGAGCCTGGTGAGAAACGTCACCGGGCGTTACGGCACCCATGTCATTGCGCACGTGGTGACCTCGAACGCGGTCGCCTGCGAGCGCGATGCCGGCGAGCTGCTCCTCGACAGGAACGGCGCCATACATGCGCGGCTCGCCTGCGGCGAGCCATGTCTTTGCCTCGTGCGTCCCGATGGCCATCTCGGAATGCGTTGCGTTCCTCCGTCGCTGCAGGCGGTCGAAGCTCACCTGGCGCGCATATTCCGGTTTGGGCCATGACCAACATCGAGGCCGACGAGATTGTGCTCCCGGAAGGCCGGGACGGCACCTGGACGCGGCGCGCGATCGAGTTGCTGCAGGGCGATTGCCACCGCTACGCCGATACGCATCTACTCAAACCGGTCTTCAAGGACTCCGGGGAATATCGCTTGAAATCAATGCCGTCGCGGGCCTAGCAGCCACAAGAAGCGGGGCACACGGGAGGAAGAAGGAATGACCAGCCGCTACCGCGAGGTCTACGAAAGCTGGCGGAGGAACCCGGAAGGGTTCTGGGCCGGCGTCGCTTCGTCCGAGATCGACTGGTCGAAGCCGTGGGATAAGGTGTTCGACGAGAGCCTCGGCGTCTACGGCCTCTGGTTCCCCGGAGCGGAGTGCAACACCTGCTTCAATTGCGTCGACCGCCATGCGGCAAAGCGGCCCGATGCACCGGCGATCATCTACGACAGCCCGGTCACCGGCGCGAAGAAGACGATCAGCTACGGCGAGCTGCTCACGGAGGTGCAGGCGCTCTCCGCGGTGCTGCAGGACTTCGGCGTCAGCAAAGGCGACCGCGTCATCCTCTATCTTCCGATGATCCCGGAAGCGGCGTTCGCGATGCTCGCCTGCGCCAGGCTCGGCGCCGTTCATTCCGTCGTGTTCGGTGGATTCGCCGCGCCGGAGCTGGCGACCCGCATCGACGACGCCAAGCCGAAGCTCATCGTCTCCGCGTCCTGCGGCGTCGAGCCAGGCCGCATTGTCAAGTACAAGCCGCTGCTTGACGCGGCGATCGAGCACGCGAGGCACAAGCCCGACGCCTGCCTCGTCCTGCAGCGCGAAGAGGAGCGCTGCGCGTTGACGCCCGGCCGCGATCACGATCTCGCCGAGGCCATGGAGAAGGCACGCGGGCGCGGGGTCGAATGCGTGCCGCTCAAGGCCACCGACCCGCTCTACATCCTCTACACGTCCGGCACGACCGGCCAGCCCAAAGGCGTCGTGCGCGACAACGGCGGCCACATGGTCGCGCTCAAATGGTCGATGAAGGGGATCTACGACATCGATCCGGGCGAGACCTTCTGGGCGGCGTCCGACGTCGGCTGGGTCGTCGGCCACTCCTACATCGTCTACGGCCCACTCCTTCATGGCTGCGCCAGCGTGCTTTATGAAGGCAAGCCGGTGGGCACGCCCGATGCCAGCGCGTTCTGGCGGGTGATCTCGGAGCACAACGTCGCAGCGCTCTTCACCGCGCCGACGGCGTTTCGCGCCATCCGCCGCGACGATCCCGACGGCGCGTTCGTCAAAGCCTACGACCTCTCCAAGTTTCGCACGCTCTTCCTCGCCGGCGAGCGCGCCGATCCGGCTACGATTCAATGGGCGGAGCATCATCTCGGCCGGCCGGTCATCGATCATTGGTGGCAGACGGAGACCGGCTGGTCGATCTGCGCCAATCCGGTCGGGCTCGGGCTGATGCCGGTGAAGTACGGCTCGCCCGGCGTGCCAATGCCGGGTTACGACCTTCGCGTCCTCGACGACGCCGGCCACGAGGTCGATGCCGGCACGCTCGGCAACATCGTGGTGAAGCTGCCGCTGCCGCCCGGCGCGCTGCCGACGCTTTGGAACGCCGACCAGCGCTTCCGCGATTCCTATCTCAGCGAGTTTGCGGGGTACTACAAGACGGCGGACGCCGGGTACAAGGACGCGGACGGCTACGCCTTCGTGATGTCGCGCACCGACGACATCATCAACGTCGCCGGGCACCGGCTGTCGACCGGCGCGATGGAGGAGGTGCTCGCCGGCCATCCAGACGTTGCGGAATGCGCGGTGATCGGCGTCGCCGATCAGCTCAAGGGGCAGGCGCCGTGCGGCTTCGTCGTGCTCAAGGCCGGCGCGACACGCGAGGCCGTGGAGCTGCAGGCGGAGTGCGTGGCGCTGGTGCGCGACGCGATCGGCCCGGTCGCAGCCTTCCGCATGGTGCACATCGTGAAGCGGTTGCCGAAGACGCGAAGCGGCAAGATCCTGCGCGCCACGATGCGCCAGATCGCCGACGGCGAGACGCCGAAGGTGCCGGCGACGATCGACGACCCGCTGATCCTGGAGGAGATCAGGGACGTACTGGGCCTCGGCTAGGCGTGACCTCTTTCGTCGTGCTGACCGTCATGTCCGCTTTCCGGCGCAATTGCGATGTCATCGGGCGGCTCAGACCGTGCGAGAAGCAGACGTCTGGACCCTGGATGGTGACTTCATGTTGGTTCCCATCTAGAAGCGGCGCATTCTTCCGCTGAGGTCCCGTCTTGCCGTCGTAGCCCCCGGTCTCAACAGACAATCCTGAAGAGCAGCCAGAGAAGCTAATCGCTTTTCTGAATATATTCGTTCGCTTGGGGTGTGGCTTGAGACCGGACTGGCGTTTCAAGACGTGCCCCGCACGCCCGCTTCGTCGGGGCCGACCCCTTACCAAGTAATTGCCACTCCGCACCCCGTCGGGTGAACTCGGCCGTCACCGCCATGGCGAACTTCCGAATGGAAGGCCAAGGCAACGTGACCGGAGCACATGATGTCCACTGGACGGTGGAACCAATCGCTTCTCCCGACCCATGGAGACAATGCAGCAGATGCGGAGAGCCCAGGCCGTTCGTTTCGAGCGGCAAGATCAGGCTGAATGCCAACGGACGCAGGCTGGACGCATGGCTCATCTATAAGTGCATTGCATGCGACGGGAGTTGGAACCGGCCTCTCGCCGAAAGGGTAGCGGTATCGTCTGTCTCGGCAGCAGATCTGCGAGCAATGCAGCAGAGCGATCGGGACTGGCTGCGTAAACGGGAATTCGATCTGGTTTCGCTCAGGAGACATTGCAGTCGTATCGATCTTCATTCTGATCTTGTCGTGAAGAAGTTCTCTCCGCAGCCCATTCCCCCGGATTGGTCGACCATAGCCCTGCACATCGCGGCTCCAAGGCCGACGGGCGTTCGTCTTGACCGCCTGCTTTCGAATGAACTCCCGATTTCGCGATCTGGTCTTCAGGCAATGTATCGAAGGGGCGGTCTGGAGATTGGCCCGGCTTCCAGTACGAGCTTGAAGAAGGCTGTCTTTGCACACGTCACAGTTTGGTTTTTTCGCGTCCAAGCTCTCGGACGAACAACGTGCGGCGTTGGCGAGGATGTCATTTGCATGATGACAAGAGCAGACCATCGCACACGGCGCTGAACGCCGAACTCACGGGTAAATTCGAACGAAGTACTTGCGCCATCATTAACCCGCGTTTGCAACGAGTTCGGCTCCCGACAATGCGGATCGTTGGAGCGCAAAGTGCTGATTGGCGACATCCTCATTTCCCAAGGCCTTGTCTCGCAGGAGGAGGTGGAGGGGCGCTCGAACGGCAGCGCGCGCAAGGCGGCATTCTCGGCGAGCATCTGATCGCGATGGGAAAGCTCGACCCCGCCGACCTCGAGCGGGTGATGAAGAGCGCGCCGCCATCGCCGAAGGACCTCGACGATACGGGCCTCAGCGTCAACGACCTGCTGAACCTCGTCTCGAAGGCGATGTACAACGGCGCCGAGATGCCGTCGGTGATCGGCGGCATGCTCAAGCTGCCGGTGCGCGTCGTCCAGCTCGTTCTGGAGCAGGCGAAGGAGCGCAAGATGATCGACATCCTCGGCGCCGCCGGGGGCTCGGTCGCTTCGGAGCTTCGCTATGCGCTGACGGAGAAGGGCAGGCAGTGGGCCGCCGACGCGATCGCGCAGAACCAGTATTTCGGCCCGGCGCCGGTGCCGCTTTCGGCCTTCGTGGAGCGCATCCAGCGTCAGCGCATCACCAATGAGCGCGTCGACCGCGAGGCAATCGAAAAAGCTTTCGGCAATTTGATCGTCGCGGACGAATTCATCCATCGGATCGGGCCGGCGATCAATTCGGGCCGCTCGATCCTGCTCTACGGGCCGCCTGGGAACGGCAAGACGTCGGTCTCCGAGCGCATCGGCTCGCTCTTCAACGACACGATCTACATCCCGCACTGTTTCGAGGTCGAAGGGCAGATCATCAAGGTGTTCGACCTGGGCATCCACCAGCGCATCGAGCGCGGCGGCGGACCGGCCGGCCGCGGCACGCTCCGCCGCCAGGATTTCGATCTGCGCTGGGTTCCGTGCAAGCGGCCGTTCATCGTGACCGGCGGCGAACTGACGCTGGAGATGCTCGACCTTTCCTTCAACGCGCTGGCGAAATTCTACGAGGCGCCGCTTCACATCAAGGCGCTCGGCGGCATCTTCACGATCGACGATTTCGGCCGCCAGCTGGTCAGCCCGGAAGCGCTTTTGAACCGCTGGATCGTGCCGCTCGAAAGCCGAGTCGAATATCTGAAGCTTCATACGGGAAAAAGCTTCTCGCTGCCCTTCGACGAGCTCGTCGTGTTTTCGACCAACCTCGCGCCGCGCGACTTGATGGATCCGGCGTTCCTGCGCCGCATTCCCTACAAGCTGGAGATCGCCGGCCCGACGGCGGAGGAGTATCGGCAGATCTTCAAGCTCGTCGCGAACGCCTTCGAGATGGAGGCGACCGACGAGATCGTCGACTTCGTCATCCACCATCTGCGCGTGGAGCACGACTTCCCGCTGGCGAGCTACCAGCCGAAATTCCTGATCGATCAGGTTCGCTCCGCCTGCAAATTCGAGGGGATTCCACCACAATTTCGGATGGACCTCGTGGCGATGGCGCTCGGCAACCTCTTCACCAAGGATTCTCCCGGATTTCGCGACCGCGAGCTGCAGCCGGCGCCGCTCGAAGCGGCAGCCTGAGCTTAAGCCCCCAACGTGTTCGGGTCGCGCCAGGCGCGCTCGAAGGGGAGCCGCCAGGCGTGCGGCGCGATGAGCTGGTGGATCGATTTCGGCCCCCACGATCCCGGCTGGTAGAGGCGCACGGGCGGCGGCGCGTCAAGCAGCGGGCTCGAGACCTCCCACAGCCGCTCGATGCCCTCCGCCGTGGTGAAGAGCGTGTGGTCGCCGCGCATGGCGTCGAGGATCAGCCGCTCATAGGCTTCGAGCACATCGCCGATCCAATTGGTGTCGTGCATGGCGAATTGAAGCGAGAGCTTGTCGAGCCGCATGCCGGGACCGGGACGCTTGCCGTAGAATGAGAGCGACATCTTCGAGGCGTCGGCGAGATCGAAGGTCAGATGGTCGGGCCCTTGTGCGCCGACGCCGGAGCCGACGGGGAACATGCTCTTCGGCGGCTCGCGGAAGGCGATCGAGATGATGCGCTGTCCTTCCGCCATCTTCTTTCCCGTGCGCAGGAAGAATGGCACGTCCGCCCAGCGCCAGTTGTCGATGAAGCACTTCAGCGCGATGAAGGTCTCCGTCTCCGATTCCGGGTCGACGCCGTCCTCGTCGCGGTAGCCGGTGTACTGTCCGCGCACGACGTTTCGCGGATCGAGCGGTACCATGGAGCGGAAGACCTTGTTCTTCTCCTCGCTGATCGGCTTCGGCTCGAGCGCGGTCGGCGGCTCCATCGCCATGAAGGCTAGGATCTGGAAGAGGTGCGTCACCACCATGTCGCGGAAGGCGCCAGTCGCCTCGTAGAAGCCGGTGCGCATGCCGAGCCCGAGCGTCTCCGGCACGTCGATCTGCACGTGGTCGATGAAGTTGCGGTTCCAGATCGGCTCGAAGAGACCGTTGGCGAAGCGGAAGGCGAGGATGTTCTGCGCCGCCTCCTTGCCGAGGAAGTGGTCGATGCGGAAGATCTGATCTTCGGTGAAGAACTCGTGCAGCTCGGTGTTGAGCTTCACGGCGCTTTCGAGATCCGTGCCGAAGGGCTTTTCCATGATGACGCTCGAGCGGGTGACGAGATCGGCTTCCGCCAGGAGCTTCGCCGCCGACATCGCGGCCTTGGGGGGGACGCTTAGATAGTTGATGCGGTGCGTCCCGCTTCCGAGCTCCTTTTCCGCCTTCTCGACCGCTGCCTTCAGCGCGCCGGCGCCGGCGGAGAGCGGCACGTAGTCGAGCGTTCCCGCGAAAGCGCCCCACGTGGCTTCGTCCTCCTTGCGCGTGTTGGAATGCGCGATCGCCTCGCGCGCCACTTGGCGGAATCCGTCGGCGTCGATGTCGTCGAGCGAGACGCCGATGATCCGCCATGCGGGGATGAAGCCGGTGCTGCACAGATGGAACAGGCCAGGCAGGAGCTTGCGCTTGGCAAGATCACCGGTCGCGCCGACGAGCACGACGACTTGCGGATCCCGCGGGCCGACACGTGAACCGTTCTTCGCCAAATGTTCCATCCCGCGCTGAGTCCTTCGTTGCTCACAGAGGCGAGCATAGAGCGTGCCAATTCGGGAGGCGGCGGCCTCAGAGTGCCCTTGCGCCGACGTGGGCGGTGCGTCCTTCCGTCCCGCTCGCAGTTTGATCCTTGTCATGGAGCGTTAATGTGACCTGATTAACGTCTCCCGAACGCGCCCGGGAAGCCTGGGATCACCTGGTGTTTCGCGGGGTGCGTCACGAGAAGAAGCGCATGCGCGCCGGCCGCACGAGGCGACAGTCAGCTAAAATGCCCGAGGTGCTCACCGCGCCTGCGGCGGCTGATGCCTTGATGGACGAGGTGCTGGCGCTGCGCGCCTCCGTCGCCGATGCGGCCGCGCCGCTGATCGCCCGGCTCGGAGCGGACGCGGACGACCCGGCGATCGAGAATCTCGCGCACTATCTGGCACTCCGCCACCACGACCTTCGCGCGCTGCAACGGCAGCTCATGCGTCATGGTCTCTCCTCGCTCGGGCGGCTGGAAAGCCGCGTGCTACCGACCCTCGACGCGGTGCTCTTTGCGCTTTCCGCGCTGACCGGTCGGCCGAGCCCGTATCCGGAGCCCACGGAAGAGGCATTCTTCGCTGGCGAGGTGAGGCTTGCGCACGCCACCGACGCGCTCTTCGGGCCGCATCCGGCGCACCGGCGCACGCGCATCATGGTGACGCTGCCGAGCGAGGCCGCGCGCGATCCCGCTCTCGTCGCCGATCTCGCGCGGCGCGGGATGGACGTGGCGCGCATCAATTGCGCGCATGACGACAGGGCCGCGTGGGAGGCGATGGTCGGCCACGTTCGCGCGGCGAGCAAGCATATCGGCCGCCGCCTCACGGTGCTGACGGACATCGCCGGGCCGAAGATCCGCACCGAGGCGGTGCTGCTTCGCGAGCAGCACCCGAAGCTTCAGGCCGGCGACGCCTTTCGGCTTGTCGCCTCGGGGCCGCCGCGGGCGAGCGACGACGTGCAGTTTTCGGCCGCCGTCTCGCTGCCGGAGATGGTGACGCGGCTCGAGGCCGGCCATCGGCTCCTCTACGACGACGGCAAGCTCGAAGGCGTGGTGGAGCGCGTCGACGACGGCGAGGCGGTCGTACGCGTGCGCCGCGCCAAGGCGGGCGGCACCAAGCTCAAGCCGGAGAAAGGCATCAACCTGCCCGACACCGCGCTCGGCCTTTCGCCGCTCACCGCCAAGGACGAGGACGACCTCGCCGCCGTCATCGAGTGCGCCGACATGATCGGCTATTCCTTCATCAGTTGCCGCGAGGATATCGATCTCCTCGAGTCTGCGCTGGAGCGGCGCGCCCTACCTGGGAAGCGGCTCGGCCTCGTCGCCAAGATCGAGCGGCCGGAGGCGGTGAAGAACCTGCCGGAGCTGATCGCCCGCGCCCGCAGGCGGCCCTTCGGCGTGATGATCGCGCGCGGCGATCTCGCCGCCGAGATCGGGTTCGAGCGCCTCGCCGAGATGCAGGAGGAGATCCTGTGGATCTGCGAGGCCGCGAGCGTGCCCTCCATCTGGGCGACGCAGGTGCTGGAGGATCTGGTCAAGCACGGCGTGCCTTCTCGCGGCGAGATGACCGACGCGGCGATGGCGGCGCGCGCCGAATGCGTGATGCTCAACAAGGGGCCCGCCATCGGCGTTGCGGTCGAGATGCTCGACCGGCTGCTCGCGCGTATGGACGAGCACGTCCTCAAGAAGACGCCGACACTCCGCGCCCTGAAATCCTGGTAGGAAGCGCCCGCCTCGCGGGCAGAGAGAGCCAACGAGTCGGCAATGCGCCTGCCCGGTGCTAAGAGCGGCCGGACGGAGGTGCCAGATGTCGCTTGAGAACAAGGTCGCGATCGTCACCGGCGG
>Ga0307442_1002034_pt1 | contig 9935 bp, 10 predicted proteins | sample SalMarWE160430MG_FD_202143 | JGI IMG/M metagenome (GOLD analysis project Ga0307442, IMG submission 202143) | Salt marsh sediment microbial communities from the Plum Island Ecosystem LTER, Massachusetts, United States - WE1604-30 | ecosystem: Environmental > Aquatic > Marine > Intertidal zone >... | reverse complement strand
TGGAGGAGCTGGGCGGCATGGCCAAGGCGATCGAGGCCGGCATCCCCAAGCTGCGCATCGAGGAGGCGGCCGCCAAGACCCAGGCGCGCATCGACTCCGGCGTCCAGTCGGTGATCGGCGTCAACAAGTACAGGCCCGAGGACGAGCGCGCGATCGACGTGCGCAAGGTCGACAATACGGCCGTGCGCAACATGCAGATCGAGAAGCTCGCGCAGCTCAAGGCCGAGCGCGATCCGCAGAAGGTGCAGGAGACGCTCGACGCGCTCACCCGCGCAGCCGAAGGCGGCAACGGCAATCTGCTGGCGCTTGCCGTCGACGCTGCGCGCGCCAAGGCGACGGTGGGCGAAATATCCTACGCCCTGGAAAAGGTGTTCGGCCGCCACCGCGCGGAAATCCGGGCGATTTCGGGCGTCTACAAACGGGAGGCGAGCGCGATGTCGCAAGCCATCGATCGGGTGCTCAAGCTCGTCGAGCAGTTCGAGCACGACGAAGGACGCAGGCCGCGCATCCTCGTCGCCAAGGTCGGCCAGGACGGCCATGACCGCGGCCAGAAGGTGATTGCGTCCGCCTTCGCCGATCTCGGCTTCGACGTCGATATCGGACCGCTGTTTGCGACGCCCGCCGAGGCCGCGCGCCAGGCGGTGGAGAACGACGCGCACATCATCGGCGTGTCTTCGCTCGCCGCCGGCCATCTCACGCTGGTGCCGGAGCTCAAGGCAGCGCTCACCGCGGAAGGCCGCAGCGACATCATGATCGTGGTCGGCGGCGTCATCCCGCCGCAGGACTATGACGAGCTGAAAGCCTCCGGGGCGGAGGCGATCTTCCCGCCCGGCACCGTGATCGCGGAAGCCGCCGAGCAGCTGATGCACTCGCTCAACCGGCGGCTGGGCCACACGCGGGAGGCGGCGGAGTAAGGCTCGTTAGGCCACTCGCGGCTGCCGCAGCCGCGTGACGATCAGCCGTTCGTCCCCGCGAAAGCGGGGACCCAGAAACGAGCAAAAGCTGGATTCCCGCTTGCGCGGGAATGAACGGAAATGGATTAAAGCTTCTGCCGTCGGCGTTCAACGAGCGCGGTGAACCACGCTTCGCCACGCACGGATGCGAGGTCTTCGTCGCTCATGAGATGATCAGTGGCGGGCAAAGTGTTCGCCCTATCCGCGATTTCGAGGTACTCGCGGCACTCGTCAAGTCGGCCCTGCAAAGCCAATGCGCAAGCGAGGTTATAGGTCATTCCAGGCGCAATTTCCGCCGCGGCTCGACCTTTCTCTTCAGCTTGTATAAGGAGCCGCTCCGCTTCCACAGGATCGCTCGCCCGCCGCGCCCGGTTCGCCAGCGCAAGTCCCCAATTGTTGAGCGCCTCGTGCTGGTCCGGCTTGATCTTGAGCGCCGCCTCGTACTTTTCCGCCGCCGCCTGAAGCAGCCGGTCAGCGTCCGCAGGATCGCTCGCCCGTCGCGCCCGGTTCGCCAGCGCAAGTCCCCAATTGTTGAGCGCCACGTGTTTGTCCGGCTTGATCTTGAGCGCCGCCTCGTAATTCTCCGCTGCCGCCGCAAACAGCCGCTCCGCTTCCGCAGCATCGCTCGCCCGTTTCGCCCGGTCTCCTAGCGCGTTTCCCCAATTGTTAAGCACCTCGTGCTTGTCCGGCTTGATCGCAAGCGCCGCCTCGTACTTCTCCTCCGCCGCCTGAAACAGCCGCTCCACCTCCGCAGGATCGCTCGCCCGTCGCGCCCGGTTCGCCAGCGCAAGTCCCCAATTGTTGAGCGCCTCGTGCATGTCCGGCTTGATCGCAAGCGCCGCCTCGTACTTCTCCTCCGCCGCCTGAAACAGCCGCTCCGCCTCCGCGGGATCGCGCTCCTTTTCGGCTTTCAGATAGGCTTGGTTACCCTGATTGAGCAGCGTCGCCGCCGCAAGCGCACCGGCTTCGTCGCTTGCGGTTTCTTTCTGCTTCTCGAATGCTTCGACCACCTTCTCGTCGCGACCAGCGAGAAAATCTGACGTGATTTGATCGAGACTTTCGCGCTGCGCTTGCTCGGTCTGTTGCAGGTTAGTGAGACGTCTCCTCGTGCTCGCCAGAACGTCGGACCCGCTGTCCTTCGTTGTCGGGTAGTCCAGGACAGGCTCCAACTCGGCAATCAAATGTCCGATCGGATCGCTGCAGAATGCTGGCGGCCAGCAGTCGAGCCGCTGCGCAAGCTCGATCAGGAAACGATCCGCATCGGCGCCGCCGACGGGGTGAAAATAGTCATGTTCTTTCGAAAGTTCACGAATGGGCCCGGCCGGTTCTTCATCGAACGAAGCCCAATAGAGGTGTTCACTGTTTTGATAGTGCTGATGCACGAGTCGCAAGACATCGTCCGCTTCACCGCTATACCCAATCACCAGTAATGGATGATCAGAAAGGCTTTGCCGCATGATCGGCTCGATCTTTTCCGAATGTTTTTTTGTCTCCTCTTCGGTGTTGAGAAGGACGACGCCATGCCCCTGGCCGTGCAGGTGTACGATGGCCGGTGAAACAATCAGGCTGACATTTGCGGTTGGCGCGGTCGCGAAGTCGTAAATCGCGGGATAAAGGCTGATCAGCCCACACGCGCGGGCAAGGATATTGTCGAAATTCACGGTCAGCGCGCGATCGATAAACCCGCAGCACATCAGCTGCGCAAGCGCGATGTGCGCCCAATTGAGTTTTGCCTTCTTGAGATATCCGGCGATCAAGTCACGCCGTTCATTCGGCGCTAGCTTTTTCATGCAGGCGCCGTATTTGTGCCGGTCGTCAGGATCGAGCTTGTTGACGTAGTTTGAGTAATTCTCGTGGATGTCTCTGACGATCTCGCGCGCGAGCGGAACGCCAGCCGACTTTGAGCACCCCGCGCCAAATAGAATATGCGTGGGCTTGCCACGGTCCTTGCCGCTGCGAAAAGCGTCGGCAATCTCATCAATATCTTGTAACGTGTAACGCGGCATGGGAGTTTGCTGATAAAATTGCAACTTAAAGAAATCTACCGCCCTCCCTGCTTTGGGATATGCGTAGAATCACTAAATCTCTAAAAAAAGACGGTATTTCAGATCACAAACGGAAGGACGTTGAGCATGACAGAAAACACTTCGCCGCCGGACGCATCGGGGTCGGACGCATCGGGGGGCATCAGCGACAATGGCAAGCAACTCGCGCTGCTGAACTATATCCTGTATTTCATTGGATTTTTCGTTGGAGTGACGGCGCTCATCGGCCTCATCCTCGCCTACCTCAAGAAAACCGATGCTGTGGAATGGGTCCAGTCGCATTTCATCTATCAAATCCGCACATTCTGGATCGGCCTGTTGTGGCTGGTGATCGGCGGGCTCACGTCTTTCGTCTTTATTGGCTATTTGCTGATCGTCGGGTGGGTAGTGTGGACGCTGGTCCGCTGCGTCAAGGGCGTTCTCCGGCTGAGCGACAATAAGCCGATCGAAGACCCTTTGACCTGGATTTGGTGAAGCGCCGCTGAGCGGCGGCGCGCCCCGGCGCTTCCGCCGCTCACCCGATATCCGCAAGACGGATGGAAAAGCCGGGCAGCGCGTCGGTCGTGAGTGTTTCCTGCGGGCCGCGCTCGACGATCGATGTCCAGCCCTCCCCCACGGGGCCGGTATGAACCCAAGTGACGCGCTCGGTGGCGTCGATCACCCAATATTCGCGAATGCCGTGGCGGGCGTAGAGCCGCGCCTTGACGTTACGGTCGAAGGCGAGGCGAGAGACCGCTATCTCGATTAGGAGCAGCACATCCTTGGCCTGCGGCTGTGCGAAGCTCCTCGGATCGGCCCTATAGACGGCGCGAGAAATGATCGCGATGTCCGGTTCAAGAAGGACGTCTTTTGTGAGCTGAATCGTCGCCTCGATGCCCACATACACCCCATCCGGAACGGCACGCGCCAAAGCCAAGTTCAGCGCGTGCTTGATGTTGTCGTGGGCGACGCTCTTCGCCTGCATCGGGACGATCTCCCCCTCGATCAACTCGAACCTCTCGTCCTCGTCGATCACGCCCGCATCGATCATGCGGCGAATATCGTCCACCGAGAACGCCCGGCGGGGAAAACCTTCAGCGCCACGGGTAACGGCGACGGTCATAGGCAAATCTCCGGCTGTCCAATATAATTGCAAACGATGCGCGGTGCGAGCGCCCTCGCCTCGCCGGGTCGACATCCCGGTTCCATCCGCTCCGCTGACCGTTTCCCTCGACGCAATCCTGCTCTAAACAGGCGCTCATGAAACCGCGCCCCGCCCCTGCCTCCTTTACCGATATCGCCCTGTTGAGCCACGGCGTCCGCAAGGGAGAGCGCGCCGTGCTCGCCCGCGCGATCACGCTCGCCGAATCCAAGCGCACCGACCATCAACACGCAGCCCGCGAACTCGTGCAGGATCTGCTGCCGCAAACCGGCGACGCGGTCCGCGTCGGCATCACCGGCGCGCCCGGGGTCGGCAAGTCCACCTCGATCGATACGCTCGGCTCATATTTGACTGGGACCGGACACAAGGTGGCGGTGCTAGCCGTCGACCCGTCTTCGGCGCGTACTGGCGGCTCCATTCTCGGCGACAAGACGCGCATGGCGCGGCTCGCCGTCGATCCCAACGCCTTCATCCGCCCGTCGCCGGCCGCGGGAACGCTCGGCGGAGTCGCGGCGAAGACGCGCGAGACCATGCTGATCTGCGAAGCGGCGGGCTATGACGTGATTCTGGTCGAGACCGTCGGCATCGGCCAATCGGAGACCGCGGTCGCCGACATGACCGACTTCTTTCTCGCGCTGATGCTGCCGGGCGCGGGTGACGAGCTGCAAGGCATCAAGAAAGGCCTGGTCGAACTCGCCGACATGATCGCCGTCAACAAGGCGGACGGCGACAACATCATGCGCGCGCGCGCCGCCGCCGCCGAGTATCGCGCCGCGCTGCATATTCTGAGCCCGCGGTCCACCAGCTGGCAGGTGCCGGTGCTCACCTACTCCGCACTGACCGAGGACGGCATTCCCGAACTGTGGGCCAAAGTGTTGGAGCACCGCGAGAAGCTGTCGAAGACCGGCGAGTTCTCGGCGCGCCGCCGCGAGCAGCAGGTGAAATGGATGTGGGCGATCCTTGAGGACCGCTGGCGCGGGCGCATCGCCTCCGATCCCAAGCTCCGGGCGAAGCTGCCGCAGATCGAGAAGGCGGTGGCGGAGGGCCGGCTCTCGCCCGCGCTCGCTGTCGACGACATTCTGGCCACGCTCGGCTGGTGATGCCGGTCATCCTCGTGACCGGGTTCGGGCGCTTCCCCGGCGCTCCAATCAATCCGACGGCTGCTCTGGTCGCCCGCCTCGAACGCTCCCGCCGCCCCGCCTTCGCCGATCTCCGCATCGCGGCGCATGTCTTCGCCACCCGCTATGCGGCGGTCGATCAGGAGCTGCCGGCGCTGATCGCGCGCGAAAAGCCGGACGCAATCATGCTGTTCGGCGTCGCAACCAAGGCGAAGCGGCTGCGTCTTGAACTTGTCGCGCGCAACTGCACTTCCGTGTTGTTTCCCGACGCGGGCGGAGCAAAGCCGGATGCGGCGGTGATTGCCGGTGGAGGCCCGTCTTGGCGGATGGGTCGTTTTTCCCCGCAACGCCTGCTGGCAGCGGCTCGTTCGGCAGGTGTTCGTCCCACCCTATCGCGCAACGCCGGCGCTTATCTCTGCAACTACGCCTATTGGCGCGCGCTCGAAGCGGCGGCGCGCGCGGGTGGCCCGCGCGTGGTCGCATTCGTGCATATCCCGCCGTTGCGCATGAAAGCACGGCCGCGCCGGGCGCAACGCGAGCGGCAGACGGGAAGCATGCACGCGCTCGCCTGCCTGACGCGCGCGAGCGAAGCCATGTTGATCGCGATCCGCGCCATGCTCCAGGACATAGCGGCGACACGGTCCCTGCAGCTCAGGTGAGCAGAAGCCGCAGGCCGCATCTCCTCGAATTCATGGTCCGAGACGCGCAGCGCTCCTCACCATGAGGGCGAGAAGCAGAAACTTCTTTTTGCCCAATCGCGCCTCAGCCCCCTGTTAAGACCTTGGTGGGCTGCATCATGCCGACTGCAGTGCGGTGCCAGTTGCGCAGGACCGGTCGCGCGTGGCGGTCCAGTTCGGGGCGATAATCATCGTCGCGCGGCAGGAAGCGGGCAAGCAACGCCGCCATCGCCGCCTCTGCGGCGCGGGTTGCCCCGTCTTCGATCTTGAGCGCGAGCCCAAGTCCTTGTTCGGGCAGCGCCGCGCACAGGACGCCCTCCGCGCCGGTCTTGACGAAGACCCGTTCGCGCATGCTCGTCATCACCTCGGTGCAGAATCGTCCGGTGCCGGCGATGTGCCACGGATACGCAGCGCAGACCGCGCGCAGCCGTCGCGCCGCCGCGTAACGCACGGGCGCAAGTCCTTGCCCCGTCCCGAACCGTGCGAAGGCAAGCGCCAAGCGATCGAGCGGCATCGCGAAAGTCGGCACTGAACAGCCGTCCACGCCGATATGCTCATCCGGAATAGGCGCGCCGCCAAGTTGCTCCAACACCGACTTCACCGCCCGCTGTACCGGATGCTGAACATCGACATAAGTCGCGGGTTCGCACTCCATGGCGCAAGCCGCGCAGAGAAAACCCGCATGCTTGCCCGAACAGTTGTTGTGAAGCGCCGTCGCTCCTCCGCCGCTGCGCGCCAGCGCCAACGCCGCCGGCTGGTGCAGCGGCCAATGCGTCCCACACATCAGCGAGCCTTGATCGAGCTCGACGCGCGCTAGCATGCTGGCGACGCCCGCTACGTGATCGGGTTCGCCGCCGTGCGAGGCGCAGGCCAGCGCAAGCTCCTCGCCGCGCAAGCCAAAGCGCTCGACTCCGCCCGCCTCGACCAGCACCAGCGCCTGCAGAGCCTTGACCGCAGAACGTGGATAGATGGGTCGGTTCACTTCGCCAAGCGCGAGCACGCGTCCGCCGTCCGCGTCAACGACCGCAACCGCGCCGCGATGCCGGCTTTCAACGAGCGCGCCGCGCAGCGCCTCGATCAGGACGGGACAATTCATCGGTCGCGAGGAATCTCACTAGCAGGACAAAACGATGGCAGCGCCTGTGCGCTTGTCGCCAAATTGGAACGATCTATTTATACTGTCGCTGTGATGCCGCAACCATTTCGATCTGTCGCACGCTCGCGCCGCGCTTCGGTGATTTTGTCGATCATTTCGCTGTTCCTGCTGCCGATCGCGGCACAGGCGGCTCTCTATGCCGTGTCCGGCGGTCCGCGCAGCTGGCGCGACGCCGACTGGTCGAGCATTGGCAGTCTGCCTCCCGCGCGCGCCTATCCCGACGCGCGCGTCCTCGTTCTGTCCGGGCGCACCGGCGGCTGGAAGGGCGTCGTCTCGGTGCATAGCTGGATTGTGCTGAAGTCGAAAGGCGCTTCGGCGTGGACGCGCTACGACGTCGTCGGATGGGGCAATCCGCTGCGGCTCAATGGCTGGGCGCCGGATGGTCGGTGGTACGGAAACAGGCCTGCCGTCGTGGCCGACTTGTCCGGCGAAGACGCCGAGCGGCTGATCCCGCGCATTACGGCGGCCGTTCGCGCCTACGAATATCGCAAGGCCGGCGACTATCGCATCTGGCCCGGCCCCAACAGCAATACGTTCGTCGCGACGGTGCTGCGCGCCGTGCCCGAGCTCGGCACGACCTTGCCGCCCAACGCCGTCGGGCGCGATTTCCGTCCCTTCCCCTACGTCGGTGCAAGCGATAGCGGCACGGGAGTCGAGGCCAATCTCTGGGGAATCCTCGGAATCAAGCTCGGCTGGGTTGAAGGCGTCGAGGTCAATCTGCTCGGCCTTGTCGCTGGAGTCGACCTGCGCCGGCCGGCGTTGAAGTTGCCCGGCTTCGGCCGCATCGGCGTCGACGGCCTCTCGCCGGCGGCCGCGGCGGCGAAAGCATTTTCCGGCGAAGTGGGAACCGGTTCGCCGCAGAAAATGCGATCACCAGAGAATAAGTTGAGCGAATTCCAATCCCATCGGGCCGGAATTCGCTCAAGCGAATCCTGAGAGCTGCTCGGGCAACGCGCTTACGTCGATTTGCGCCGAAATGCCGCACGGCGTGTAACATGCTTTGGGTATTCTGCGAACGAGTCGGAGACCCGGACGCGACACGCCATGCGAGACACCTGGCCGCTGCTCGAACCAATCCAATTTCCTGCGATCAGCCGCCGCAGCGTCACCACGCTGCAGGTCAATTTCGGCTACCGCTGCAACCAGTCCTGTGTGCATTGCCATGTGAATGCGGGGCCGAACCGCACCGAGGAGATGGCCGGCGAGACAGTCGGCCTCGTGCTCGCGGTGCTCGCGCGCCGACGCATCGCGACGCTCGATCTCACCGGCGGCGCGCCTGAGCTCAACCCGCATTTCCGCAGGCTCGTCCACGCCGCGCGCGAGCTCGGCGTGAAGGTGATCGACCGCTGCAATCTGACCATCCTCGAGGTCCCCGAGCAGGCGGGCCTCGCCGAATTTCTCGCCGGCGAGCAGGTCGAGATCACCGCTTCACTTCCCTGCTATCTCGAAGCCAATGTCGACCGGCAGCGCGGCAAGGGCGTGTTCGCGGTCTCCGTTCGCGCCTTGCGCCGGCTGAACGCGCTCGGCTATGGCCGCGACGGCAGCGGCCTCGTCCTCAATCTCGTCTACAACCCGCAAGGTCCGAGCCTGCCGCCGCCGCAAGCCGGGCTCGAAGCCGATTATCGGCGCGTTCTTGGCGAGAGCTATGGCGTGCAATTCAATAACCTGTTCACGCTCGCCAACATGCCGATTCAACGTTTCGGTGCGAGCCTGATCGCGAAAGGCGAATTCGAGCGCTACATCGCGCTGCTCAGGAGCGCGCACCGCGACGATAACCTGGCGAGCGTGATGTGCCGCGACCTGATTTCGGTAGACTGGCAGGGCTATCTGTTCGATTGCGACTTCAATCAGATGCTCGACCTGCCGCTTGCCGCACATCGGCAGGAGGGCGACCGGACGCATCTCTCGGCTCTCCTTGACGACGGGTTCGCGAGCCAATCGATCCGCGTCGCCGGGCATTGCTTCGGCTGCACCGCCGGCCGGGGATCGAGCTGCGGCGGCGCGCTGAAGGACGCCGCCGAGTGAGCCTCTCGATCATCATTCCCGTTCTCAACGAGGAAACGGAAATCGAGGATGTTCTGGCGGCGCTCGCGGCGATGCGGGCGCGCGGCGCCGAGACGATCGTGGTTGATGGCGGCAGTTGCGACCGCACTATCGCGCTCGCGGCTCCCCTCGCCGATCGCGTGATCACGGCGCCGCGCGGACGCGCGATGCAGATGAACGCGGGCGCCGCGGCGGCATCGGCCGATGTCCTTTTATTCCTCCATGCGGACACGCGGCTACCGGCCGGGGCGGATCGCCTGGCACTGGAGGGGCTCGCCAGCAGCGGACGCCAGTGGGGGCGCTTCGATGTGCGCATTTCCGGCCGCCATCCCTTGCTCCGGGTCGTTGCGGCGCTCATGAACATTCGTTCGCGCCTGACTGGCATCGCCACCGGCGATCAGGCGATATTTGTGAGGCGCGACCTGTTCGAGCGGATCGGCGGATTTCCTGCCATTCCGCTAATGGAAGATGTTGCACTCTCCAGCCAGCTCAAGCGCGCCGGCGAACCGCTTTGTCTGACGCCCCGGGCCGTCACCTCGGGCCGGCGCTGGGAGGAGCGCGGCGTTATCCGCACGATCCTCTTGATGTGGCGGATCCGACTTGCCTATTCGCTGGGCGCGCCGCCGGCCAGGCTTTCCCGCCTTTACAGCCATGCCGCACCACCGTCCTGAGCCTGCGCGGCCTGATCGCCGGCGGTCAAATGGCCATCGCAGCCGGCCTAATCGGCAGCGTATGAGGCAAGCAACGTAAGTAGTGTCCCCAAGACGCTGAGCCCTATTCTTCGCGCAATACTTTGCTAAAC
>Ga0307442_1002031_pt1 | contig 9939 bp, 10 predicted proteins | sample SalMarWE160430MG_FD_202143 | JGI IMG/M metagenome (GOLD analysis project Ga0307442, IMG submission 202143) | Salt marsh sediment microbial communities from the Plum Island Ecosystem LTER, Massachusetts, United States - WE1604-30 | ecosystem: Environmental > Aquatic > Marine > Intertidal zone >... | reverse complement strand
TCGAGGCCGCGGGGCGCTGGTACGTGCGGACGATCCACATGGTCGAGACGACCGACGAGCCGGACGTGGACTACGAGTCCAACTGGGCGACGCTCACCTTCGAGATCCGCTGAGCCTCGGGTCCGGTCGCCCGGGTCGACCCTCCGGGCCCCGTCGCCCCCGGAGCCGGCGATCGCTTTCCCGGGCTGGTATCCGGGCGGCTACATCATCCTGAGCACGCGCCTCAGGACGGCCCACGTCGCGGCCGCCACCCCCAGCACGATCAGCGCGTCGGAGGTGGGCGACCGGTACGAGTCGGCGCCCGCGCCCGGGCTGTCGCCACCGGCGCCGTCCACCGCGTCCTGTTCCTCGTGGAGGGTGCAGTACGCGGATCCCTCCACCGCATCTCGTTTACAGCGTGTTCCGGATCGGGTCTTCCCCGCGCAGCGGGCCATGGCGTCCTCTTTCCGTCGTCTGCCTGGACATTCGTACGAGCGCGGCGCGTACGGGATTCACGGCGCGCTCCGGGCGTCCACCCGAGCGCGGCGCCCGCCCGGCGTCCGATCCGGGCTTGCACCCCGCGGCCGGCCCGGCTCACGTGTCGCGCATGACGACCACACCGGGGAGCGCGGCGCGGACGCGCCAGGGGCGCCGCTACCGCGAAGCGCTCGGGGTACTCGTGATGCTGTGGGTGACCGGGTGCGCCTCCGGGCGCGGCCGGACTCCGGAGCGCACGTACGACCATCGGGCGGTGTACCGCGTGTCCTGCTCCGTGAGCGACCAGTGCCGGGTGACGTTCATCGGCGAGAACGGTGAGCTCGACGCGCAGGACATCGTCGGCGAGTGGACGCGCGAGTTGGGCGCGGATGACGGCACGCGGTTGTGGGTACGGGCCGGAGCCGGCGGGTGCCCGCCACGCCCGGTGAGGGTGGAGATCGTGGTCGACGAACGGACCGTCGCCGAGCGCCTGGCGCGGCCTCCGGGCGCGGCCCGCTGCGAATGGATCCTCGCGGAGACGGATTTCCGGATTCCCTGACCGTGCCCGCGCACGTCACGACCCGACCCCGGTCGGGGCGGATCGCCGGCCGGCGGGCCGGCGGCTCAACGGGGAGGCGCCAGGAGCGCGCGTACGCGGGGATCGTCCCGGATGGGGTCGAGGAGGGGCTCGGCACGCGCCGCGGCCGCGAACCCCGGCGCGGCGCCGACCGCGCACGTGAGCGCCTCCACGGCATCGTCCAGCGCCCCGGCGCCAGCCTCGACGACGGCCCGCTGGTAGCACACCCGCGGACTCCCCGGCTCGAGCAGGTCGGCAACGGCGAGCGCCGCCCGCGCCCGCTCGAAATCCCGCGCTCGCGCCCATTCGCGCGGCTGGTAGAACGAGAACTGCACGAACAGGGTCTCGAGCGTGCGCCGCCCGCTCGCCGCCGTGCGCGGATCCCCGGAGCCCACGCGCCCCAGCAGGGTCTGGATGTCGAGCTCCCGGCTCACCCGTTCCGGCGCAAGCGCGGCCGGGTCGGCACGGAACTCGAGCAGCAGTCCCCACATGTGCTCCTCGATCTCCCGCTGCGCGCGTGCCAGCCGATCCGCGGCCGCCCGCTGCGCCTCGAGGCGACGGTCGCCGGCCAGCCGGTCGACGATCCGCCCGGCCTCACCCGTCCCCGCCGCGTCGCCGAGCGTGCGCGTCACATCGGTGGCGACCCGCCACGCCTCGATCAGGTCTCCCTCTTCCTCGAGCCCGGCGGCGCGCTGCGTGGCGCCCCGGACGACCTCCGCGGCGCGTTCGTGCGGAACCGTGTCGCCGCGCCACCGCGACCACTGGAGATCGAGCCACTCCACCGCGCGTCTCCCCACCTCCTCCGGCGGCCAGGAGTGTGGTCCATCCCACGTCTCGATCCAGTACGGGATGCGGGCGAGCGCGAGCTGCTGCTCGAGGTCGCGGACCTCCTCGTAGTTGAAGTCGAGCCGTCCAGTCCCGCCGAAGAACGCGAACGCGGCGTCGGGTTCGCCCTCCGTGGGCGGTGCGAGCTCGAACACGGTCATCCCCGGCGGGAGCCCCGCGCCGACCCCGATGACGCCGGCGACGTGGCCGCGGAGCTGCGATGCGAAGGACCAGGCGACGCGCGCCGTCCCCGAGAAGCCCGCCAGGTACAGCCGGCCGGCGTCCACCTGGAAGCGCGACTGGACGTCGGCGAACAGCGCGTTGAAGGCGTCCGCGTTGGGGTCCTCGGGCTCGTCGCTCCTCGTCCCGTAGGCGCTCACCACGATCCAGCCGCTGGCCTCGGCCCCGGCCCGGAAGATGTCCAGCGCCATGGGCGCCCGCCCGCGCGGGTCCATGACGAACAGCGTCGGCCAGGTGCGTGTCTCCTCGTACGCCGCTGGCAGGTAGAGCGCGTACGACTGGTCCGGGTGGGCGGCCGTGACGATCCGTTCCACGACCGCCCCGGTCGGGACTACGAGCTCGTCCGGGGGCTGCGGCGTCTGACCGCGGACGTCGGGAGGACTCAGCGCGAGCAGCGTCGCGAGCCACCCCCGGCGGAGCCCCGCGCACCACGCCACCCCACGCCTCGCGGGGCGCGTCGCGGTCGAGGCGGCGCGGCAGGGGGCATGACCGTTCGTGCCCTTGAGCGCCGTGCGGGCTCGCCGCACCTTTCCGCGACGCTCGCCCACCACGCCCCTGGGTCGTCCGTCCATGTGGCACATGACGGGTTGGAACCCCGCTCAGGGGGCGGGGTTCGGCCGCCCGGTCGCCGCGGGCGCTCACGGGAACGAACGAAGCCTGTCACATGAAGCGATTCGCACTCGCGGTCCTGCGTTCGATCCGCTGGCGCATGGTCGGCGACGTGCCGCGGCCCAAGTGCGTCCTGATCGGGGCGCCGCACACCTCGAACTGGGACTTCCCGCTCGCACTGCTCGCCTTCTGGGCACTCGACCTCGACGCGCGCTGGGTCGGCAAGCACACGCTCTTCCGCCCGCCGTTCGGCTGGCTCATGCGCCGGCTGGGCGGCATCCCGCTCGATCGCGATCGGACCCGGGACTTCGTCGCGCAGGTCGTCGGCCGGTTCGAGCGCGCGGACTCGCTCATCCTGACGATCGCGCCGGAGGGCACCCGCGGACGCACGGATGCGTGGCGCAGCGGCTTCTACTGGATCGCGCACGGTGCGGGCGTCCCCATCGCGCTCGGCTTCCTCGACTACGCGACCCGCACCGGGGGGGTCGGAGAGTCGTTCGTCCCCAGCGGCGACGTGGAGGCCGACATGGCGCGCATCCGGGCCTTCTACTCGGGCAAGACCGGCAGGCACCCCGCGAAGGCCGGCCCCATCCGGGTGCGTCCGGCCGTCGACGGATCGGCAGCGACCTCCACGTGAGCCCGCTGCCGGAGGCATCGGTCGGTACTCTGCGAACCGCGCTGCGCTCGCTCAGGGGGCGCAACCTGCGGATCTTCTTCGCGGGACAGGGCGTGTCGCTGATCGGCACGTGGATGCAGCAGCTCGCCATGGGCTGGCTCGTATATCGTCTCACGGGCTCGTCCGTCCTCCTCGGCGTGATCGCGTTCACGAGCCAGATCCCGTCGCTCTTCCTGGCGCCTCTCGCCGGGGCGGTGGCCGACCGGTGGAGCCGCTATCGGCTCGTGGTGCTCGCGCAGACGATCTCGATGATCCAGGCCACCGTCCTCGCGGTCCTCGTGCTCTCGGGGCGCATCGAGGTGTGGCACCTGCTCGCCCTCTCGTTCCTCGCGGGCGTCGTGTCGGGGATCGACGTCCCGGCCCGGCAGGCGCTGATCGTGGGCCTCGTGGACGACCCCGAGGATCTTCCAAACGCGATCGCGCTCAACTCCTCGATGTTCAACGCCGCCCGTCTGATCGGGCCCTCGATCGCCGGTGTGCTGATCGGCTGGGTCGGCGAGGGCCCCGTGTTCCTGATCAACGCGCTGAGCTTCGTGGCGGTCCTGGCGGCGTTGCGCGCGGTTCGGGTCAGGCCGCAGCCCGCCCTCCCCGTGGGCTCGGTCCTCGAGAGCCTGCAGGCCGGCTGGCGGTACGCGGCCGGCTTCGCGCCGATTCGGGCCCTCCTCCTGCTCCTGGCCGGGCTGGCGCTCGTCGGCCTCCCGTACACGGTGCTGCTCCCGGTTCTCGCGCGGGACGTCCTCGGAGGCGACGCCGGCACCCTCGGCGTGCTGACGTCGAGCGCGGCGGCGGGCGCGCTCATCGGGACGCTCTTCCTGGCATCGCGCGACACCATCCGTGGTCTGGGCCGCGTCATCGCCGTCTCCTGCGGGCTGTTCGGGACCGGGCTCGTGCTCGTGTCGCTGGCCCGCGCGGCGTGGGTGGCGGGTGCGCTCCTCACGCTGACGGGCTTCGGCGCGATCGTGACGTCGGCAGGGGTCAACACGGTGCTCCAGACCCTCGTCGACGAGCACATGCGGGGGCGCATCATGAGCCTCTACATGGTGGCCTTCGTGGGCACCGGGCCCTTCGGCGCGCTCGCGGGCGGGTGGCTCGCCTCGCGACTCGGCGCCCCGTCGACGCTGGCCCTCGGCGGGGCCGGCTGTCTGGCTCTGTCGTTGTGGTTTTCCCGCGCGCTCCCCGCGCTGCGTGCCGCCGCCCGGCCGGTGCTGGCCCGCCGCGGAGTGCTCCCCGAGGTCGCCGCCGGCGTCAGCAGCGCGACGTGGTTCAGGCCCCGCAGCTGATGTCCCCGTCCCGATCGAGGGCCGACGCGGGACTGCCGCGGGTGATCTGGGTGCTCGGTGCCGTGAGCCTGCTCATGGACCTGTCATCGGAGATGATCCACAGCCTGCTTCCGATGTTCCTCGTGACGACGCTGGGCGCCGGCACGGTCGCCGTTGGCGTCATCGAGGGAGTCGCCGAGGCCACCGCGCTCATCGTCAAGATGTTCTCCGGGGTGTGGAGCGATTGGGTGGGCCGGCGGAAGGGACTCGCCGTGGCCGGGTACGCCCTCTCGGCGCTCACCAAGCCGCTGTTCGCCGTGGCTCCCGGCTCGGCCGTCGTGTTCGGCGCCCGGGTGCTCGACCGGGTGGGGAAGGGGGTTCGGGGCGCCCCGCGCGATGCGCTGGTCGCGGACCTGGCACCCCCGGCGCAGCGCGGTGCCGCGTTCGGGCTGCGCCAGTCGCTCGACACCGTGGGCGCCTTCCTGGGTCCGCTGGTCGCGGTGGGCCTCATGCTCCTGTGGTCGGACGACTTCCGCGCCGTGTTCTGGGTGGCCTCGGTCCCGGGGGTGTTCGCCGTGACCCTGCTCGTGTTCGGGGTTCGAGAGCCCGAGCGGCACGCCGCGCGGCGAGCTTCGTTTCCCATCCGGCGTGAACAGCTCCGACGACTCCGGGCTCCGTACTGGTGGGTCGTGGGTGTCGGGACCGTGTTCACGCTGGCGCGCTTCAGCGAAGCGTTCCTCGTGCTGCGCGCCATGCGTGGCGGGATTCCAGTGGCCCTCGTGCCGCTCGTCATAGTGGCCATGAATGTCGTCTACGCGACCACGGCCTACCCGTTCGGAAAGCTGTCGGACCGGGTGTCCCATTCCCTCCTGCTGGGTATCGGCCTCCTCGTGCTGGTGGTGGCGGATGTAGTGCTCGCATCGGGGGATCGGTGGTGGTTCGTGCTGCCGGGGATCGCCGTGTGGGGCGCGCATCTCGGCATCACGCAGGGGCTCCTGGCGGCCATGGTGGCCGGGTCGGTGCCCGCCGACCTGCGCGGCACCGCGTTCGGGCTCTTCTACCTGGCGAGCGGCATCGCCATGCTCGTCGCGAGCCTCGTGGCCGGCATCCTGTGGGCTCGTCTCGGTCCGGCATTCACCTTCTACGCGGGGGCGGCGTTCGGCGCGCTGGCCCTCGTGGCGCTCGCCGCGGGTCGACTCGGCGCGTCGATCCCGGGCTCGAACCCGTGATGCAGCGCGCTGGCCGGTCGCCGGACGGCGACCCGACCCGTCAGTCCGCGCGGATCGCCACCGCGGGGTCGGCGCGTGTCGCGTGGGCCGCGGGCACCAGCGACGCGGCGACGCCGATCGCGAGCATCAGAGCGCCGGCCGCGGTGATCGTGGCCGGATCGTGGGGCTCGATCCCATACATCAGGCTCTCGAGCAGCCCGGTGAGGGGCAGCGCCGCCAGCACGCCCCCCGCGATGCCCAGGCTCAGGTAGAACGCGCCGCGCCGCAGGAGGAGGACCACGTTGTCGAGCGGCCGCGCCCCGAGGACGGCTCGAATGCCCAGCTCGACGAGTCTGCGCCGGACATCGTATGCCAGGATCCCGTACAGACCCACGACCACCACCAGGCTGGCCAGCAGCGCGAAGCTCACCACCAGCACCGTGAAGAAGCGGGGCTGCGCCACCGATCCCGAGATCTGCTCGGCGATCGTCGCCACGTCATCGAGCGGGATCCGGGGATCGAGGCGTCGCACGAGATCGCGGATCTGGGGGATGAGCGTCGCCGGATCGCCATCGGTGGAGAGAAGCAGGGTGCCCCCAAACCAGCCTATGTACTGTACGAACGGCACGTAGATGAGTGGGGGTGGATCGACCAGCGGGCCCTCCTGGCGCACGTCCTCCGCCACACCCACGACCTCGAGCGGTTCGCCCTCGTGGCGCGCTGCGGGCTCGTCCTCATCGCTGGAGATCTGCTCGACGCTCCCCGCGACCTGGAGCCAGCGTCCGACGGGGTCCCGGTCGCCCCAGAAGCGACGGGCAACGGTCCGGCTCACGATCGCCACGCGCGGCGCGTCGCGATCGTCGGACGCGCGGAACGCCCGACCCGCGGCCAGCGGGATGCCCACCATGCGGAAGTAACCAGGGCTGACCGACAGGATGCGCACCGGGTCGTCGGCGTCCCCGGGAGCGGGCTCCACGGGGTGTGACCCCAGGGATGGGGAGCGAGCCGGAGAGCGGCGGGAACAGGCTGATGACGGCATCCGTGACGCCCGGAAGAGCGAGCGCGCCCCGGCGCAGTCGTTCGAAGAACTCGAAGCTCGACGCGTCGTCTTCGTACGTCCCCGGCAGGGTGATGGACGCCGTGAGGACGTCGTCTCGCTCGACCCCGGTATCGACCCGCAGCATGCGCGTGAAGCTGTTGAGGAGCAGGCTCCCGCCCACCACGAGGAGCGTCGCCATGCCGACCTCGATCGCGATCAGCGCGCCGCCCCTCGCACCCGAGCCGCCCTGGCTCACGGTCCCGGTGCCACCCGCCTTGAGCGCGGTCTGGGCGGCGACCCCCACCGAGCGGAACGCCGGGAGGAGACCCGCGGCCACGCCGATGAGAAGCGCGAGGCCGCCGGTGAAGGCAGCGACGCGGGCATCCGCCGCTACCAGATCGCGGGCCGGCAGGTCGGCGGGGCTGAGGGCCACCACCCACCCGAGCGTGGCGCGCGAAAGCAGAAAGCCGAGGCACCCGCCGGTCAGCGAGAGCAGCAGGCTCTCGCACAGGACGGTGCGAAAGAGCCGCCCGGGCGAAGCGCCGAGCGAGCGTCGGAGGGCCACTTCGCGCTCGCGCTCGAGGGCTCGCGACGTCAGCAGCCCGGCCACGTTCACGCACACGAGGAGCATGAGAAGGGCCACGGCGCCGGCCAGCACGAGCAGCGCGGGCCGCACGTCCGCCACGAGCTGGGCCTGCCAGCCGCGCACGCGGGCGCCGGTCACACCCTCGTGAAGCTCGGGCTCGGCGGCGGCCCACCCCCGCGTCAGGGTCGTGAGCTCGGCCCGCGCGCCCGCGATCGTCGCCCCGGGGGCCAGGCGGCCCACGGCCTGTACCACGTGGAAGCGATCCGTGAACGTCACGGGCCGCAGCGGGCGCCACAGCATGGCCCCGTGCGGGAAGTCGAATCCGGCCGGCATCACGCCGATGATCCTGTGCGGCTCGTAGTTGAGATCCAGCGTGCGGCCGATGGCCTCCGGGTCGGCCCCGAAGCGCTCGACCCACAGGCGATGTCCCAGGATGACCACCGGCTCGGCGCCGGGCTGCATGTCATCCTCGGTGAACCCTCGGCCCACGATGGGCAACACGCCGAACACGGCGAACAGGTGGCGATCCACGAGCCCCGATGGGAGGCGCCGCGCGCCGGACTCGTCGGCGTACGGGATCGGGGGGCTCATGAAGGCCGCGACCGCCGACAGCCTCGTGGTGCGCTGGCGCAGGCGCTCGACGTCGGGGCGGGTGAGATTGCGGTGCAGCGGGGCTCCGGGCGCGTCCTTGGTCAGGGTCTCCTCGATGCGGACGAGCTCATCGGGCTCGGCATACGGCAGCGGCCTGAGCAGCACCGCACGCGTGAAGCTGAACACGGTCGTCGCCGCCGCGATTCCGATCGCGAGCACGAGGACCGTCGCACCCGCGAACGCACGGCGACGGAGCAGCGCGCGCGTGGCCAGCCGCACGTCGTGCCCGAGCCCCCGGAGGCTGTCGAGCGCGCGGTGAGTGCGGAAGCGGCGACGCGCGATGCGGCGCACTCGGTGCCGGTGGCGATCCAGGTCCCCGAAGCGCGACGTGGCCTCCCGCTCCGCCTCGGCGGGCGACATCCCCTCCGCGCGCAGCCGCGTGATCAGCTCCACGATGTGGAAGTCGAGCTCGTCCTGCACCTCGTGGTCGATGTCCGACACCCGGAACGGAACCCGGAACGTCCGACGCCAGCGTGTCATGCTCTGCCTCGCTCGTGCTCAGGTGGCGCGTAGGACCCGGCCGATCGTCTCGACGTGCCGCTGCCACTCCGACGTCTTGGCGGCGAGCTGGCGTCGGCCGCGCGCGGTCAGGCGGTAGAACTTGGCCCGGCGGTTGGTCTCCGAGCGTCCCCACTCGGCCTCCACCCAGCCGCGCTCCTCCATGCGGTGGAGCGCGGGATACAGGGCTCCCTCCTCCAGGTCCAGACCGCCGGACGAGTCCTGGATCCACCCCATGATCGAGTACCCGTGCTTGGGCCCCGCGATGAGGGCCTTGAGGACCAGCAGCTCGAGCGTCCCCGGCAGGACCTGCATGGGTACGACCCCCGCGTTCGGGACACGATCCCGACTCCGGCCGACCCGGAGCGCTCCCCATAAATAGATTAGGGGTCGGCCTCCGGTCAAGCGCGGTGGACCGAGGGAGGATCGGATCGATGCGACGGGTGAGCGGCCCCCGGGGGCCGAAAGCGTGAGCGCCGGCGGTTCACCCTCGCGAGCGGACCGCCGGCGGTTCAGCGAGACTGCCGTCGCGCGGGCGCGGCGGCGGGCCGAGTCAGAGCTCGGCCGTGAGCAGCCGATCGATGAGGGCCCGGTAGCCCTTCATGGCGACGCGGAGCTCCTCGGTCTCGGTGCGCTCGTGCCCGCGGTCCCACTTGAGGACGAGCTCCTTGCGCTCCTTGGCGAAGCGTTCCGTCAACCGGGTCAGCACCAGGTCGATCAGGTTGTCCGCCTGCTCGCAGGCACGGTGGGGATCATCGATGAAGCTCGCCTGCACGTCCGCCCACCGCGACCGGAACTCGGTCACATCTTCCGACGTCATGCCGTCCTTTTCGCTCGACCGCGCGGGTCTCGGGTCGACGCCGTTCGCATCGGCGGCGTGGGCCTCGACGTCCTCCAGGAAGTCGAACCCCACGTCGAGACCCTCCACCTCCACACTGGCGTCGGATCTCTCGATGTCCGGGAGTCCGAACCCGTCGTCCATCGACGCTTCACGCATGGCACTCTCGTCCTGCAAGGATTTGGCTGTTTGCCACACCCCGCCGTTCGGGGGCGGCCCAGGGGCAACGCGATGCCGGGCTCGCGGGTGGGTTGAAACGGGCACCGGAGCCACGTCTCCGCGGGTCCCCCCGTTCGCCCGACATGCGTTACCGGGGTGCATGGACGAGCAAAGCCGGTGCCAGCCGCGACGAGCGCCGGAACCCCAAGAAGCGCAGGCGCTTGGGGCATCTCGAGGGGGATCGGGCGCGTCACAGGCCTTCGGCGGTCTCCGCGACCAGGTGGTCCACGACGGCCCGCAGGTCCCCGGTCCGCTCGA
>Ga0307442_1002029_pt1 | contig 9941 bp, 7 predicted proteins | sample SalMarWE160430MG_FD_202143 | JGI IMG/M metagenome (GOLD analysis project Ga0307442, IMG submission 202143) | Salt marsh sediment microbial communities from the Plum Island Ecosystem LTER, Massachusetts, United States - WE1604-30 | ecosystem: Environmental > Aquatic > Marine > Intertidal zone >... | reverse complement strand
CTGCGGGAAGGTGGCACCAGTGTCGGCACCGAGTACTGTAATGAGATCGGCAACATGCCGGTAAAGAACTGGAAACAGGGTTCCTTCGCCGAGGGGGCCAAGAAACTCACCGGAATGACCCTGGTTGAAACCCTATTGAAAGATCGCTATCACTGCGGCAGCTGCGTGATCAACTGCGGCCGGGTGGTGGAAGCGGTGGATGGGCCCTATAAGGGCAAGCTCACCGCCGGTACGGAATACGAGACCGTGGGCCTGATGGGAACGAATTTGTTGGTTGGAGACCTGCCCACCGTGCTTAAAGCCAATCAGCTCTGCAACCGCCACGGTTTGGACACCATTTCCACCGGAAGCGTGATCGGTTTTGCCATGGAGGCCTGGGAGCGAGGATTGATAAGCGCTGAGGACACCGGCGGCGTCGAGCTGACCTGGGGCAATGGTAGGGCCGTACTAACAATGATCGAGCAGATTGCGTTCAAAAAGGGTTTTGGAGCCGTGTTGGAGGGAGGCGTGAAACGAGCCGCGGAGAAGATCGGCGGAGAGGCCGGGGACTTCGCCCTGGAAGTGAAGGGGCTGGAGCCGCCGGCCCACGATCCCCGGGCTAAGATGACCGTGGCCGTGGGTTTTGCCACTTCCAACCGTGGTGCCTGCCATTTGGCTGCCTTCACACACGATTTCGAGGAAGGAGATTCCATAGAAGATCTGGGGCTCCCCGTGCTCGAAGACCGCTTCAGCATCCAGGGCAAGGCGGAGAACGTCGTGGTGATGCAGCATCTGATGACCATGTTCGATAGCCTGGTTTGCTGCAAATTCGGACTGTTCGGAGGGCTGACCGTGGGCCCGCTCATCGAAGCGTTGAACGCTGTAACCGGCTGGAGCTTCGACAGGCAGCGTTTCTTCAAGACCGGCGAGCGGATCTTCAACCTCAAGAGGCTGTACAACAACCGCTTGGGAATCGGGGCTAAGGACGACGTTCTGCCCAAGCGCATGCGTTACGAACCCAAGGGAGGGGGTACGCAGGACCATCTGCCTCCGTTGGAGAAGATGATGAAGGAGTACTACAACCTGCGGAGCTGGAACCCGGCAACCGGTGTACCGGAAAAGAGGAAGGTCGAGGAGCTGGGATTATCAGCCTACGCCTGAAGCGGGTACTCCCCTTCGGCCGCAGAAGAAAAGGTCACGTTTTATGGCCAGAGTGTTCATTGCAGAGCCGTTTCGCCGCCTCGTCGGTGGCGGGGAATGGCGTACCGTAAAGGGCTGCTCTCTCAAGGAAGTGTTGAGCCGATTGGCGGAGGAGTATCCCGCTCTGCGGGACAAGCTGCTCCTGCCCGATGGCAGACCCCGAGCCCACTTTCTGATCTATCTGGGCGACCGGGTGGTCGGTAGAGAGGATCTTGAAGACACACCGGTGCACCAGGATTCGGAGGTAAAGATTTTCACGGTGCTGGCCGGGGGTTAGAGAAAGAGTCGAAAGTGACATCCATCGATGCCGCGACAGCTACGCCTTCGCCATTTCCTCGGCCTGCTCCACGAACTCTTCAATCATGCCCAGGCCCTTGTCCCAGAAGGTCGGGTCCTTCAGGTCGACCCCGAGGGGCCGAACCAGCTCCTCCGGCCAATCGGACCCTCCGGCGGCTAAAAGCTCCCGGTAGGCTGTGGGGAAGTCCTTTGGATTCTCCTGATAACGGGCATACAGAGCCAGAACGAGCAGCTCGCCGAAGGCGTAGGCGTAGACATAGCCCGGTGAGTGGATGAAGTGGGGGATGTAGCTCCACCAGATACTGTAGTTGTCCGTGAGGGTAACGCTTCCCTCGAACATCGCTTTTTGTGCCTCCATCCACAGTTCGCTGAAGCGTTCGGCAGTCAGCTCTCCGCCGCTGCGCCGGGCTGTATGGATGGCCTCTTCAAATCTGTTCATTGCGGTCTGACGGAAAACAGTGGCGAAGGTATCTTCGATTTTCTGCACCAGCATGGACAGCCGGATCTGCGGATCATTCTCCACGGACATCAGCCGCTGGAAGACCAACATCTCCCCGAACACCGACGCCGTCTCGGCTGTGGTAAGCGGAGTGTCCGCTGAAAGAATCCCCTGTTTTCGGGAGAGGTACTGATGCACCCCGTGACCCATCTCGTGGGCCAGGGTCATCACGTCCCGCGGCGTCCCTGCGAAGTTCATGAATATATAGGGGTGCACCGAGGGAACCGCTCCGTGGCTGTAAGCCCCTCCACGCTTGCCCGGGCGTACCGCCGCATCGATCCAGTTCTTCGAGAAGAAGGATTCGGCTATCTGCCCCATTTCCGGTAGGAAGCTGCTGTAGGAATCCAGTACCATCTGTCTGGCCTCCCGCCACTGGTAGCGGCGGCTGGTGCTGGGCAGCGGTGCATAGCGGTCGTAGTCGAACAACTGCTCTATCCCGAGAAGTTTCTTTTTCAACGCATAATAGCGGGCCACGATCCCGTAGCGGCCGGTTACGGCCTGCACCAGGGTCTCGACAGTGGCATCGTCGATCTGGTTGGCCAGATTGCGGGCGCTGATCCAGGTCGGGTAATTCCGCAGCCTGTCGTCGGAAGCCTTGTCGGCCAGCAGGTTGTTGAACACGTAGGTGTTGACCCGCCTCATATTCTGCAGGCCCTCGGTAAAGGATTCGGAAGCCCGCTTTCTTTGAGCGCGGTCCGGATCGTAGAGTTTTGTCAGAATCGACTGCTGAGGAAGCTCCTGCCCGTCAAAGGTGTAACGGGCACCGCTGTGCACTTCTTCGAAGAAGCGCACCCAGGCGCTGCGCCCGGTAACGGATTTCTCCGCCAGGATTCTCTCCTCCGCCTCGCTGCGAAGGTGGGGGCGATAGCGCCGGGAGAGGCTCAGCCAGAAGCGATAGCGGGCCAGGACAGCCTCAGCCATCAGCTTCCGGGCACGATCCTCATCCACGTGGGCCCACTCCAGCTCGAAAAACAAGAGCTCCTGTTGAAGCCGGGAGGAGTGTTCCTGGAATCGCTGCAGCAGCGCCCCCCGGGCCGGATCCTCCGTGTTTGTGGACCACTGCAGATAGGTGAAGGTTCCCGCCTTCCCCGAGAGTTCGAGAATCCGCTCGTACTCCTCGATCACTTGAAACAGCTTCGTGGCGTCGAGCCTGGCGATTCGGCCCCGATAGCCGGAGGCGAAACTCTCGGCCCTCCGCCTGGATTCGGCCAGATCCTTCTCCAATTGGGGATCATTACCATCGCTGTACAGATCTCTGAGATTCCAGAGAACCTCTTCCGCCCCGGCTGAAGCGTTCATTTACTCGTCTCCTCGTTTAGGGTTTGCGATTTCAATATAATGATGCCCGGCGATCTTATCAAACGGTCCGCGGTCGGCGGACCGGCCGGGTTACAGGCTGTTTCAGCCGGATGCCGGGAAAGGATTTTTCCGGGCGGCTTTGCTCCGTAGGAGTTGCGAGAGAACAGCAGCCGGATTCTGGACCTTGCTGAGGAACATCATAGCCGCGATGACGTAGGGCTTGTAGCCGGCCTGGCGGTAGGTCTGCAAACGGAAACGTTCGAACACCGAGTTGGCCACCTCCCCGCGTTCACAACTCACCCCGGAGATGTCAGCGGGCAGGCAGTGCAGGTACAGGGCGTCCTCTGTGCGCTCCATCAACTCCTCGCTGCACTCCCAGTCCAGATGCTTCTTGTTAAGTTCCAGGCACTCGGTTTCCAGTTCTTCGAGTCCCTGGGAGTCTCCGGCTTTCAGCAGTTCGGTGCGGCGCCGCATCACCTCGTAGGGGGCCCAACTCTTGGGATAGACGATGTCTGCACCGGCGAAGGCTTCGGCCATGGAATGGGACCTGTGAAAGGTGCCTCCGGCGGCCCGGCTGTTCTTAACGGCCAGCTCCTCGATCTCAGGGATGAGGGAATACCCTTCGGGGTAGGCCAGCCTCACCTTCATTCCGAATCGGCTCATCAGGGCGATAACTCCCTGGGGAACGGAGAGAGGTTTGCCGTAGGATGGAGAGTAGGCCCAGGTCATGGCGATTGTTTTTTCTTTCAGGGCTTCCAGGCTGCCGAAGTGATGGATCAGATGCAGGATATCCGACAGGGACTGGGTAGGGTGGTCTAGGTCGCACTGCAGGTTGACTATTGCGGGGATCTGGGGCAGCACGCCTTCCCGGTGTCCTTCCCGCACTGCCCCGGATACCTCCTTCATGTAGCTGTGGCCATAGCCCAGGTACATGTCGTCCCGGATGCCGATGACCTCGGTGAGGAAGGAGATCATGTTGGCTGTTTCCCGAACAGTTTCCCCGTGGGTGATCTGGGTTTTGGTTTCGTCCAGGTCCTGGGCGGTTAGACCGAGCAGGTTGGCTGCGCTCAGGAAGCTGAAGCGGGTGCGGGTGGACTTGTCCCTGAAGATCGCCACGGCCAGCCCGGAGTCGAAGATCCTGGGGGAGATGTTCTCACTCCTCATTCTCCGCAGGACTTCCGCCACGGTAAGGACCGCCCGGATTTCATCTTCCGACTTATCCCGGGTCAGCAGGAAGTCCTTCTGGAACATCCGCGTGATGTTCAGGGAGGAGAGGATGTCGATTTTCCTTTGAAGCTCTTTCAATTCCATGGTGCCATTATACGGTGCGGAACGGTTCACGTCCAAGTCTTCATCGTCCCTGCCGCATTCGGGTGATTGGAACCGGCCGACGCCTCACACCACCAGACCGACGCGCGGAGCTGGCTTGACCGGGAATTTCTGAAACCCATGGAAGAGGTCATGGGCAAGAATGGCCTCACCAGGAACCAGCAGGCTCTCCAGCTTGGAATAAAACTCGAGCAAAAGACCATCCCCGCAGGGCTTCAAGTCATGTCAGCCGGTTATGTAAGCCATACCAGGCCGGGAAATTTTAAATGAAAAAATCTATTTGACAAGCAGATTTTTATATATCATAATTGCATTTCATGTGTAGAAGTAGTTATCACAAAGCAATTTTATATATGTAGTTTTTATTTTTAAATAAATTAAAAAATTTGTTATTTAAAATGATATTTTGCTTGACAAATATAAAATCCTAGGGTAGAATGACAACTCGAATGTATGGGAAACCTTCAAGCACCGCTGCGGTTCGATTACCACCCTTATGGAGGGGCTCATCGCTTCGGGTTTGGACGTCATCAACCTGATCCAATGGACTGCTGCGAATATGGACATGAGGAAGCTCAAAGGGTTCAACGGATGAGACACATAGAAAAATACGCATAGGAAAATGAAGGGAGAGGAACAAAAATGATCAAGGACTTTATCTACTACAACCCGGTGAAGCTGGTGTTCGGGGAAGGCAAGCTGAAGGAAGCCGGCACTTGGGCGAAGCAGTACGGCAAGAAGGCGATCATAGTGACCACTGGTATGTTGTTCAAGGAAAGCGGGCTTGTGGATCGTCTGCAGAAGATCCTGAAAGGTAGCGGGGTGGACTCTATCTACTACCCCGATGTCGACGCCAATCCGCTGAATACCCAGATCGACAAGGGCGCTGAGACCGCCCGGGCCGAGGGTTGCGACCTGGCGATCGGACTGGGGGGTGGCAGTGCCATCGATGCGGCCAAGGGAATGGCTATCGTACTGGGACACAATCGCCCTATCTGGGACTTCTGCATGGGACCCGATGCCGCGACCATCACGGAAAAAACCTACCCGATCATCGCCATCACCACCACCTCCGGAACGGGCAGCGAATGTACACAGTGGTCGGTAATCACCAATCCGGACACAGAGGAGAAACCTGGCATCGGCTGTGACCACACCTTCGCCAAGGTCTCGATCGTGGATCCCGAGCTCATGGTTTCCATGCCCCCGAGGATCACTGCATCCACCGGATTCGACACGTTGTCGCATTCCATCGAGGCCTACACCGCAGATCTGGCCACGCCGATAACGGACATGGGCTGCGAACAGGCCATCCGACTGGTAGGCCGCTACCTGCGTCGGGTAGTGAAGAACGGGGAAGACCGGGAGGCGCGCAACGCTATGGCGTACGCCAATTCTTTGGCGGGTATCGCCATATCGGTCGGTATCGTGACCGTTTGCCACGGTCTGGCGCATTCAATCGGAGGCCTGACCGGATCGACTCACGGCGAGACCCTGGCGGCCATGACTCCGCATACCATGCGCTTTTCCATGAAGGCTTTCCCGGACAAATTTCGAAAAATCGCCATGTTCCTGCGCGACGAGTGCGAACTGCCAGAGAAGTACTCATTGGAGGACAGCATCAAGGAAGTCGAGGATCTGATCCGAGATGTTGGGCTGGGAGCGCCGCTGTCCCAGCAGGGACTGAAGGAAAAGGACATCGAGCGAGCGGCCGACGGGGTGCTCCGCTACATGGACGGTTCGATCACCAACGATCCGGCCACCCCTTCACGGGAGGACCTGATTGAGATCATTCGCAAGGCGTTTTGAAAGCGCCGAAGAGGGGGCGGGCTGCACCGCGAGGATAGAGGGGGAACAACATGGGTGACACCATCTACGATTTCAAAGGAAAAACCGCAGTCATTACCGGAGCTACAAAGGGGATCGGCCGGGACATTGCCCTGAGCTTGGCCCGGGCCGGCTGTGAACTGGGCATCACCGGCCGCAACGAGAAGAATCTGAGCGAGGTTGCCGCTGAGGCCCGGGCAGCGGGCGTAGCTTGCGAGATCCGGAAGGCGGATCTCTCCGTTGCCGAGGAATGCATGGCCATGGCCGAGCACTTCGTTTCGTTGTTCCCGGCTGTCGACATCCTGGTGAACGACGCGGGCTTGAGCTTTCCGGAGAAGCTGGTGGATCTGGATGTGGCACACTGGGACGCGACCCTGGCGGTAAATCTTCGTGCGCCGGCTCTGATAACCAAGGTGATTGCCGCAAAGATGATCGCCCAGGGATATGGAGCGATCGTCAACATCTCCAGCAATGCATCTGTGGCTGGGATCGAAGAACACGCCGCCTACTGCGCCAGCAAGTTCGGGCTGGACGGCCTGACAAAGGTCATGGCTGTAGAGCTTGGACCCCACGGCATCCGGGTGAACGCCATCGCACCGACAGTGGTCCTCACCCCCATGGGCTCGCAGGTCTGGGGCGATCCTAAGAAGGCGGACCCGGTCAAGGCCAAGATTCCGCTGGGGCGCTTCGCTTATCCGAAGGAAATCACCGCCGCGGTTTTGTTCCTGGTCTCGGAGGGGGCCGCCATGATCCACGGGGAAACCCTGATCATCGACGGAGGGGCAAATGCCAAGCTCTATTGAAGGCAGGGTTGCCCTGGTAACCGGGGCGGCGGGGGCAATGGGTCTTGCGGTGGTCCGGGCGCTCGTGGAGGAGACAGCTACCGTGGTCATGGTCGATTTGGCCCGGCAGCGGCTCCAGGAGCTGGCCTCCGCCTTCGGAGCACGAGTCGTACCGGTGGTCCTGGATATCACCGACCCCCGGGCTATCGAGAAAGAGCTGGTGCATCTGAGGGGTTCCGTTGGCGGCATAGATATCCTGGTGAACAACGCGGGGATTTTGTCCAACAACAAATCCCAGACCACCACACCGGAGGAATGGCGCAAGGTGGTGGAGGTCAACCTGAACGGCATGTTCTATCTCTCCCGGGCGGTCATTCCAGGTATGAAGGAGAAAGGGTGGGGCCGGATCGTGAACGTCTCATCCCTGGCCGCCCAAACCGGCGGTCTGACCGCGGGTACGGCTTACTCCGCCTCCAAGGGAGGTGTGATTTCACTGACCCGTTCCCTGGCAGCGGAGACCGCACCTTTCGGCATCACGGCCAACGCCGTTGCCCCGGCTTATGTGAAGACACCCATGGTTAGCGAGCAGCTGACCGAAGAAGAACGCCAGGAGATACTCAAGAAGATCCCAGTGGGACGCTTCTGCGAACCGGAAGAGTTCGCCCATGTCGTGCTCTTTTTAGTCAGCCCGCTGGCCGGTTTCATCACGGGAGATGTTATTAATCTCAACGGAGGCTTGTATTTCAATTAGGGAAATCTGTGTGTTCGGTCGAATCCCCTGTCTGGAAAGTTTGTAGAGTAAATGACGACTACACAACCGACGAATGGAAAAAAACTCAGCCGAAACTACACCGCCCCGGCGGTGGATCGGGCTCTGGACATCCTGGAATACATGGCCGAGCATCCCCAGCCTTTCGGGGCAACGGAGCTGTCGCGCATCCTGGGTATCCCCCTGAACTCGGTATTCCGCATTCTCAAACGCCTGACCGAGCGGGAGTATACCGTCCAGGATCCGATCTCCGACGGGTATCAGTTGAGTACCCGGGTATTCTCGCTGGGCATGAGTCTGTACACGCGCTTCGAACTGCGACAGCGGGCCCGGCCGCACCTCGAGTGGTTGTGCAGGGAGACCGAGGAGACGGTACAGCTGCAGATCCCTCACGGGGATAAGGCTCTGGTGTTGGATACCGTGAGTCCCGAGGTGTCCTTCTACCTGCGGGTGGTCCCCGGCAGCCATGTACATTATCACCCCAATGCATACGGCAAGGCCATTCTGGCCTTCATGTCCGAAGAGGAGATCAAGGATATTCTGCCGTCCAAGCTGCCCGCCATGACACCCAACACCATCACCCTGCTGCGACAGCTGCTCCTGCAGTTGGAGGATACCAGGCGCACGGGCCTGGCCTATGACAATGAAGAGTACACCAGCGGCATCATCTGCATCGGATCTCCAGTGTTTGATGTACAGGGAAAGATCGCTGCCGGCCTGGGCATCACCGCTATTGCCAGTTTGCTCAAGCCGAAGCAGCGTAACGCCTTCGAGCAGCTGGTCCTGGAGTGCGCCTCCAGGGTATCGAAATCCATCGGTTATTCCGGGGACTTCTTTGGGGACAAGGTCAACGCCTGAGTGTAGGATGAACAGGCTCGAAAGTGATCGGAAACCAGTTGCGGCGATGAGTGACAGAGAAAGCCGGTTTTGCGGAAAAAAGCAATCTTTGAGGAGAAGAAAGATGAAGAGTGCGGAAGAAACTGTACAGACAACCTATAAGAGTCCCCTGCACCGGATGACCCAGACCACCCCGACCTGTCTTTGGAACGACAGCGCCTCGGTGCAGGAGCTGAGCTACGCCATAGAGCACGGGGCGGTGGGGGCCACCTGCAACCCGGTGATCGTGCTCAACGTGCTGGCCAAGGAGATGGACCTCTGGAAGGAGCGCATCCATCAGCTGATCCGGGAGATGCCGGAAGCCACGGAGGATGAGATCGGCTGGAGGTTGGTGGAGGAGATCTCCATCAAGGGCGCGGGTCTGTTAAAGCCGATCTTCGACCGGGAGAAGGGTAGGAACGGACGTTTGAGTATCCAGACCGATCCCCGCTTCTACCGCAACACCGAGGCCATCGTGGAGCAGGCGGTGCACTTCTCCGCTCTGGCCCCCAACATGATCGTGAAGATCCCGGTGACCAAGGCGGGGATCCCGGCCTTCGAGGAGGCCACCTACCGGGGGGTGAGCATCAACGCCACTGTGTGCTTCTCCACGCCCCAGTGCCTGGCCGTGGCCGAGGCTGTGGAGCGGGGCCTGAAGAGGCGGGAGGCGGAGGGCAAGGACATCGCTTCCATGGGCCCGGTGTGCACGATCATGGTGGGACGGATCGACGACTGGCTGAAAGTGGTGATGAACAAGGAGGGCATCATCACCGATCCGGGCTACCTGGAGTGGGCCGGGGTGGCGATCTTCAAGAGGACCTACAGGATCTTCAAGGAGCGGGGCTACCGTCTGCGGTTGCTGTCGGCGGCTTTTCGCAACCACATGCACTGGAGCGAGTTCATCGGCGGGGACGTGGTGATAAGCCCTCCGTACAAGTGGCAGCTGCGCTACAACGCCAGCGACATCGAGGTGAAGAACCGCATCGACGATCCGGTTGACCCGAAGATCGTGGCGGAGTTGAGCAAGAAGTTCGCTGAGTTCCGCCGGGCCTACGACCCGGATGGCATGAAGGTGGATGAGTTC
>Ga0307442_1002016_pt1 | contig 9974 bp, 5 predicted proteins | sample SalMarWE160430MG_FD_202143 | JGI IMG/M metagenome (GOLD analysis project Ga0307442, IMG submission 202143) | Salt marsh sediment microbial communities from the Plum Island Ecosystem LTER, Massachusetts, United States - WE1604-30 | ecosystem: Environmental > Aquatic > Marine > Intertidal zone >... | reverse complement strand
CGGCTCCCGGCATTCTCGACCGCGATCCCATCACCGAGCCGCTGATGACGGGCGTCACCGTGGTCGACGCCATGATCCCGCTCGGGCGGGGACAGCGCGAGCTCCTGATCGGCGACCGCAAGACGGGGAAGACGGCGCTCGCGGTGGACACCGTCATCAATCAGCGGAGCTCGGACGTCATCTGCATCTACGCGATGATCGGCCAGAAGGCCTCGACGGTGGAGCAGGTCATCAGCGCCGTCCGCGTCCATGGCGCCATCGAGCGGTGCATTTTCGTCGTCGCCGAGGCGAGCGCCTTGCCCGGCGCGCAATGGCTCGCCCCTTATGCGGCGTGCTCCATGGCCGAATACTTCCGCGACAAGGGCCAGCACGCGCTGCTCATCCTCGACGACCTGAGCAAACACGCGATCGTCTACCGCGAGATCTCGCTGCTGTTGCGCCGGCCGCCCGGGCGCGAGGCCTATCCCGGCGACATCTTCTACATTCACTCGCGGCTTTTAGAACGCGCCGCCAAGCTGTCGGCTGGGCGCGGCGGGGGCTCGTTGACCGCAATGCCCATCGCGGAGACGCAGGCCGGCAATCTGACGGCTTACATTCCAACCAATCTCATCTCCATCACGGACGGGCAGATCTACTTCGAGCCCAAGCTGTTCTACGAAGGCCAGAAGCCCGCTGTGAACGTGGGCTTGAGCGTCTCCCGCGTCGGCGCCAAGACGCAGGCCCCCATCATCATGGAGGCCGCGAGCCGCCTGAAGCTCGACTATGCCCAGTTTCTCGAGCTCGAGGTGTTCACGCGATTTGGGGCCGTCGTGGACGAACGAACCAAGGCCCGCATCGAGCGTGGGCGCCGCATCCGGGCGATCCTCGTCCAGCCGCAATATCGCCCGCGTACCATAGGTGAGGAGACTGCGCTGCTGCTCGCCGTGAAGGAAGGCAAGCTCGATGCGCTCGCGTTGGACCAAGTCGATCGGTTCAAGGCGGGGCTCGGCGATTGGCTGGAGCGTATGTGCCCCAAGGCGATGACGCGCCTTGCCGAAGAGGGTGTGCTCGACCGGCAAGAGCAGGAGGCGCTGCTCGCCTCGCTCGATGCCTTCATCGCCCAACTCGATGGGCCAGCTTCGAAGGAGGCGTAGCTTGGAAGAGCTCATCCGCCTCAAGTCGCGTATCGAGAGCCTCGGGGAGCTCAGGACCTTGTTCTCCGCGATGCGGGCGATGTCGGCTGCACGCGTACAGGAAGCGCAAGCTGCACTCGACGGCATCCGCCGCTACGCTGCTGTCGTCGAAGGCGCGATCTTGGAGGCGGCAAGCTTGCGATCGGCAAGCGAGGCGCGGTTGTCCGAGGCCGAGGTGCCGCCGTCGGGCTCCCTGGTCCTTATTTGCGCCGAGCATGGCTTCGCCGGGGCCTTCAACCGTCTTCTCTTGCAGCGCGCCAAAACGGAGATCAAGGCGGGCGAGCAACTCGGCATCGTCGGACGCCGGGGCGCCTCGCTCGCCGAGGAGCACGGTCTGCGGCCGGCCTGGACATTGGCGATGACGACGCACGTCGGCGGGGTCATCGAGGTTGCGCGGCGCGTCGCCGCGCAGTTGACTAGGTCTGCAAGCGTGCGGCTGATCTTTGCGCGCTATCAGTCGGGCGGCCGGTTCGAGGTCGGCGCGCGCCAGGTCATTCCAATCGATCCGCGGCTGCTCGATGCGAGCCCCGCACAGGCTCCGCCGCTGCACCATCTCGATCCGCAACTGCTGTTGCAGCGACTGATCGAGGAGTATCTCTTTGCCGACTTGGTGCTCGCCATGATGGAATCGCTGGCCAGCGAGAACGGCGCACGGCTGCAGGTCATGAAGGCGGCGGACCGCAACATTGACGACAAGCTTAGCGATTTGACGCGGCGCGCGCGCCAGGTCCGTCAGCAAGCCATCACCGCCGAGCTCTTGGACGTCGTCACCGGCGCCGAAGCGATCTTTCAATCCTTTCCGGAAGGCTCCCGCTAGACACTGCGGCGGCGGGTTCTCGACAGGCATAGGCGCCACGCAATCGTTTCGGGTAGCCGCCAGGTCGTTTGCGCGCCAGCGGGAATGCCGCGCGCGGCGTGATGCTCGCCGCCGCGCTCGAGCCGAGGTTCGATTCAATTTCATCGAATTTCTGGAGATGTCGTAAAGGCTCCGCCGCTAAACGCAGGAGACCCTAACTGGTTGACCGCCCCCTGCTCAGGCGCGCCCATGCAGCTCGACATGCCCACGATCTCCGCCGTTGCCATCTCCGTGACGGCCATCATCGGCTTTGTGCTGATATTCGCCTGGTGGCGCGAGCCGACGAGCCCTCTCACCGGCTGGTGGGGTCTGGCCCAGATCGTGATGTGTGCGGGCATCATCTTGGCCGTCATCGCCGCGGGCACCAACAACGCCAACCTCCACGCCTTCGGTCAAGCCTGGATAATCTTCTCCGCCGCCCTCATGTGGATGGCCGCGCGGCAGTTCGAAGGCCGCAAGCTGCATCCGTTTTGGATCTTCGGCTGGCCGGCGGGATTCTTCATTGCCGAGCTTCTCGGCTATCTCGGATCCTTCGACACACGCCTCATTGTGGCCTGCACCATTCTCGCCGGCTTGAGCTTCGCGGCCGCTAGGGAGCTGTCGCGCGATGGCAGCGAGCGACTGACCTCGCGCTGGCCGGCCGTCGTTCTCCTGATCGCCACCGGGGCCGGCTACTTGACGTGGCTGCCCCTGACGCTGACCATGCCGATCCACGAAGCGGGTCTCATCTTCGCCAGCAGCTGGTTCCCCGCCGTCATCCTCATCGCGATACTGTGTCGAATCGCTTTGGCTTTTGCCGTCCTGGCCATGGTGAAGGAGCGCCAGGAGCTGAAACAGCGTACCGATGCGCTCACCGATCCGCTCACCGGCCTGCCCAATCGGCGCGCCTTGTTCGAGGCCGCGGAGAAGCTCGCGCAGCACAGCAAACACCTGAAGGGCGATCCGATATCGGTGCTGGTGTTTGATCTCGACCACTTCAAGAAGATCAACGACACCTTCGGACATCGGCTTGGCGACCGCGTCTTGCAAGTGTTTGCGGGCACGTTGTCGGAGCAGCTGGAGTCCGGCAGCATCCTCGGGCGACTGGGCGGGGAGGAATTCGCGGCCATTCTGCCGGGCGCCAATTTGGAGACGGCGGCCGTCACCGCAGAAGCCGTCCGCGCCACGTTCGCGGCCTCGGCCGTATCCATCGACGGGCTGGAGATCTCCGGAACGGTCAGCGTCGGTGCAGCCGCCCACGATGACATCGACTGTGATCTGGGCATGCTGTTTCACCGGGCCGACGGCGCGCTTTATGCGGCCAAAAGCGCCGGGCGCAATCGCGTGGGACTGCTGGGCCCGCACGAGGCGATGCGTTTCGACGAAGCCAGTGCCGCGATCCGCTCAGCGCTCGACAGGCGCGATGGACAGGACTATCCCTCCCCTGAGAAGTGGAGAAGCACGCGCCGGTACCGGCGATCCGGCTTGGCCGCGAGCCCCACACCCCGCCCTGATTAGCGCATCGAGCGCCCGCGATCGGTGTAAAGCGACGCGGCAGACATTCAATCCGGCTCGGGTAAGATGCGTCCGGGGGAGACGTGGCGGCGCGATTCGGGCCAGCCCCCCTTCGATGGGCGACGCATAGGCCGGGGGCATCATTGTTCGAGCTTGAAGAGCACGGCACGACCGTCCGCACCGAGCTGCTCGCCGGTCTGACAACGTACGTGACCATGGTCTACATCGCCTTCGTGAACCCGGCCATCCTCGCCGAAGCCGGCATGGACAAGGGCGCCGTGTTCGTCGCCACCTGCCTCGCCGCGGCCTTCGGCTCGGCCTTCATGGGCCTTTATGCCAACTATCCCGTCGCACTCGCTCCAGGCATGGGGCTAAACGCCTATTTCACCTTCTCGGTCGTCAAGGACCTCGGCGTGCCGTGGCAGACCGCGCTCGGCATCGTGTTCCTGTCCGGCGTCTTGTTCCTTTTGGTCAGCGTCACCCCGGTCCGCGTGTGGATCATCAACAGTATCTCGAACTCGCTCAAACTGGCGATCGCGGTCGGGATCGGCTTCTTCTTGGTGATGATCGGGCTGCGCAGCGCCGGCATCATTGTCGCCGATCCAACGACGCTGGTGACCCTCGGCGACCTCAAGTCACCCGGTATTGTGATCACCGCCTTGGCGTTCATCCTCATGGCCGCGCTGCACGCGCGCAATGTACACGGAGCGATCCTGATCAGTATCCTCGCGGCCTACGCCGCGAGCCTGGCCTTGGGCTTGAGCACGTTTACGGGCATCGCGTCCCTGCCGCCATCGGTTGCTCCGGTACTTTTGCAGATGGATGTCGCAGGTGCACTCGACTTAGGTCTCGCCGCCATTGTGTTCACGTTTCTCTTCGTGGTGCTGTTCGACAATACCGGCACCCTCATCGGCGTTGCGCGCGCTGCCGGCATAATGCGCCCCGACGGCACGCTGCCGCGCCTCGGCCGAGCCCTTGCCGTCGATTCCACGGCAACGATGGTGGGCGCGGCACTGGGGACGTCGCCCACGACGAGCTACATCGAGAGCGCCACCGGCGTGAACGCGGGCGGCAGGACGGGGCTCGTCGCCCTCACCGTCGCCGTGCTTTTCTTGGCAACGCTGTTCTTTGCCCCGCTCGCCGGCTCGGTTCCCGCTATCGCCACCGCGCCGGCGCTCGTCTTCGTGGGGTGCCTGATGATGGCGGGAGCGCGTGGCATCGACTACGAGGACGCTACCGAATACGTCCCGGCGGCCGTAACGATCCTGGCCATGCCCCTCACTTACTCGATCGCAGACGGGATCGCCTTCGGGTTCGTCACCTACGCCGGCATCAAGCTCCTGACCGGCCGGCTCGGCGAGATCTCGGTCGCGGTTGCCGTCCTGGCCGTCCTCTCCATTGTGCGGTTCGCGTTGATTTGACGGGAACCGCCGCCCAAACGTTGCACTGACGTAATAAGGTCTTTTCCCACGGATACGGCGATTGGGGCCGGTCCGCTGCCGCCGTTCGCGACGGCTTTTGCCCTGATCCTCCGTTTCCGCCCTAGACGTCGTATAAGAGCCTATATGCGCCGTCTAATCGGGGGATCGGCCAGGGACAGGACCTGCAGGGTGAAAAAGTTCTTCAAATCGGTATTTGCCATCCTCATCATCGGCGCACTGACCGCCACCGTGATCCATGTGACGACGGGCGGCGAGGAGCGCCAACGCGGACGCCGCGGCTGGAGCCGCTCGGAAGGTCCGGTGCCAGTCGTTGCCGCCCAAGCGAAGATCGCCGATGTCCCGGTATGGCTCGACGGCGTCGGCACGGCCAAGGCCCGCAACACGGTTACCGTGCGCCCGCAGGTCGACGGCAAGATCCTCTCGATCGACTTCAAGGAAGGCCAGGAGGTGAAGCGCGGCGACCCACTCGCGCACATCGATCCGGTGACCTTCCAAGCCCAGCTCGATCAGGCCATTGCGAAAAAGGCGCTCGACGACGCTCAGCTCGCCAACGCCAAGCTCGACTTGGAGCGCTACGGGAAGCTTTCCTCGAACGTGGTTGCCGCTAAAACGGTCGATACCCAACGCGCCCTCGTGGCCCAGCTCGAGGCGCAAATAAAATCCGACGAGGCGGCGATCGACAACACGCGCGCCATCCTCGCCTACACAACGATCGTCTCGCCGATCGACGGACGCACGGGCATGCGCCTCGTCGACGCGGGTAACCTCGTGCGCGCCTCCGACGCCGGCATCGTCGTCATCACCGAGGTGCGCCCCATCTCGGTGCTGTTCACGCTGCCCCAGCAGCAGCTCCCGCAGATCAACAAGGCGCGCGCCGAGCGATCCCTCATCGTCGAGGCCATGGAGACCGACAGCAAGACGGTGCTCGACAAGGGCACGCTCGAGGTGGTCGACAACCAAGTCGATCAGGCGACGGGCACGATCCGCCTCAAGGCCGATTTCCCGAACGAGGAGCTGCAGCTCTGGCCCGGCCAGTTTGTCAACGTGCGGTTGCTCCTGAAGACCCTGGACGACGTCGTCGTGGTGCCGACCGCCGCAATCCAGCGCGGCCCGGAGGGCACGTTCGTTTATGTCATCGGCGATGCGAGCAAAGTGAGCGTGCGCCCCGTCACCGTCGCCCAGCAGAACGACACCGAGGCGGTAATTGGCGAAGGCTTGAGCGCGTCCGACCGCGTGGTCACGGCCGGCTTTGCCCGCTTGAAGGCCGGTGCGGAGGTGAAGGTCAGCGGCGAGGGCGAGGAGACCCCCGCGGCGCAGCCCGCCCCCGGAGCGCCGGAAGCCAACGCCGGCGGACCGGGCGATGCCAGTGCGGCCGAGACAGCGTCCATCGGCACAGGTGAAGTGGCGCCCGCCGGCGCGCGCCCTGAAGGCCGGCGCAAGCGTGCCGGGGGCGGCAAGCATGGCCGCAGACGGGATGCCGGCGCTCCCCCGAGCGCGATCCCATGAGTGTCTCGAGCCCGTTCATCAACCGGCCCATTGCGACCTCGCTACTAGGCTTTGCCGCTCTGCTCGGCGGGGCGCTCGGCTATTTCTGGCTACCCGTCTCCTCGCTGCCGCAGGTGGACTTCCCCACGATCCAGGTCTCCACCCAACTTCCCGGCGCCAACCCGCAGACGATGTCGACGCTGGTCACCGCCTCGCTCGAGCGGGAGCTGGGTCAAATCCCGGCTCTGTCGACCATGACGTCGACGAGCTCCTATGGGCTGAGCCAGATCACGTTGCAGTTCAACCTCGGTCGCGACATCGATGCGGCCGCCCAGGACGTGCAGTCGGCCATCAACGCCGCGGGCTCGACGCTGCCGCGCGACCTGCCCTATCCGCCGACCTACGCCAAGGTCAATCCGGCGGACGCGCCGATCGTCACACTTGCCCTCACCTCCGACACCGTCTCGATGCGGGACTTGAGCGACCTCGCCGACACCCTGATCGCCCAGCGGCTGAGCACCGTGACGGGCGTCGGCCACGTCTCCGTCGAGGGCGGGGTGCGGCCGGCCGTACGTATCGAGGCGGACGTCTCGCGGCTCGCCGCCTACGGATTGAGCATGTCCGATCTCGACAGCGCGATCGTGGGGGCCAACGTCGCCGGACCCAAGGGGTCGCTCGACGGTGCGCACCAGTCCTACACGATCGCGGCCAACGACCAGATCACATCGGCCGAGGCCTACCGAGACATCGTCGTCGCCTACCGCAGCGGCGCGCCTGTGCGGCTCAGGGATGTCGCCACCGTGAGCGAAGGGCTGGAGAATGCCCGCGTCGGCGGCTGGTATAAGGGCACGCCGGCCGTCGTCATCGACGTGCAGCGTCAGCCCGGCGCCAACGTCATCGAGACGGTGGACCGCCTCAAGGCGGAGCTGCCGCGGCTTGAGCACGCGCTGCCGTCCGGCGCAAAGCTGACCCTGGTGCACGACCGCACGGGCAGCATCCGCGCCTCCATCCGCGACGTGCAGTTCACGCTCTGCCTGAGCGTGGCGCTCGTCGTCATGGTGGTTCTCGTATTTCTGCGCTCGAGCCGCGCAACCATCATCGCCGGCGTCGCACTTCCCGTATCGCTGATCGCCACCTTCGGCGTCATGTGGTTTTGCGGGTTCAGTCTCGACAACCTGTCGCTGATGGCGCTGACCATCGGCACGGGCTTTGTCGTCGACGATGCCATCGTCATGATCGAGAACATCGTCCGCCATTTGGAGAAGGGCGCGCGGCCGATGCGCGCCGCACTCGACGGCGCGCGCGAGATCGGCTTCACGGTGATCTCGCTGACGCTGTCTCTGATTGCCGTCTTCATACCGCTCCTGTTCATGACCGGTCTCGTCGGGCGCATGTTCAGCGAGTTCGCGTTGACACTGACGATCGCCGTCGTCGTATCCGCCATCGTCTCGCTGACGCTCACGCCAATGATGTGCGCGCGGCTGTTGAAGCGGCAGCCCGAAACCAAGAGCGGTTGGATCTCGCGCGCATTCAACTGGCTCATCGATGCCATCGTCGAGGGCTACCGGCGGAGCCTGGAATGGGTGCTGCGCCACCAGCCGGCGACACTGGTCGTCACGGCCCTGACCTTGGCCATTACCATCTGGCTCTACGTCATCGCTCCGAAGGGCTTCCTGCCGCCTCAGGACACCGGGATGATCACCGCCGTCGTCGAGGCGGAGCCGCAGGTCTCCTTCACGGAGTTGAGCCGGCTACAGCAGACCGTTGCAGACGATGTCGCCAAGGATCCCGCCGTCGATGGCGTGGTCTCCATCGTCGGCGTCGGGTCTCTCAATACGACGCCCAACCTCGCGCATCTCAAGATCATGCTGAAACCGCGCAAGGAGCGCAGACTTCTCGCCGGCGACATCGTCGAGCGCCTGACAAAATCGGCGGCAGCCATCCCCGGCGTGACCGTCTACTTTCAGCCGGTCCAAGACGTCCAGATCGCGACCCGGGCGAGCCGGGCCCAGTACCAGTACGCGCTCGTCAGCACCGACGCCGACGAGGTGGCGGAATGGTCAAAGCGGCTCGCCGCCGAACTCGTCACCGCAAAGGTGCTGACCGACGTCAACCTGGAGACCCAGCATGCGGGCCTGCGCACCCGCGTGCAGGTCGATCGGGAGACGGCGGGCCGGCTCGGCATCACGCTGCAGGCGGTCAACAATGCCTTGAACGACGCCTTCGGTCAGCGCCAGGTGTCAACGATCTATGCGCAGGCCAACCAATACAGGGTCGTACTGGAGGCGATGCCGGAGTACCGCAGCGATCCCTCGCGGCTGGCGCGCCTCTACGTACCCTCGTCCAGCGGCGCCCAGGTACCGCTGACCGCCATCGCCAGGATCGAGCACACGACAGCGCCGCTCTCCGTCAGCCATCAAGACCAGTTCCCCTCCGAGACCATCAGCTTCAACCTGGCGCCGGGGGCGGCGCTGAGCGACGCGGTGGCAGCAGTTACGGCAGCCGAGGAAAAGATCGGCATGCCGACGTCCGTCAGCGGCAGCTTCTTCGGCGACGCCGACGAGTTCTCCAAGTCTCTGGCCACGCAGCCTTGGCTCATTCTCGCCGCCGTCGTTACCATCTACATCGTGCTGGGTGTGCTCTACGAGAGCTTCATCCATCCCTTCACGATCCTGACCACGCTTCCCTCGGCCGGCATCGGCGCGCTGCTGGCGCTCAACTTCATGGGCCTCGATCTGTCGCTCGTGGCGCTCATCGGCATCGTGCTCTTGATGGGCATCGTCAAGAAGAACGCCATCATGATGATCGACTTCGCGCTGGAGGCGGAGCGTACGCGCGGGCTTGGCCCCCGCGATTCGATCGTCGAGGCCGCCCTTCTGCGCTTCCGGCCCATCATGATGACGACGCTGGCGGCGTTGTTCGGCGCGCTGCCGCTAGCCTTAGAGACGGGTACGGGCTCGGAGCTGCGCAACCCGCTGGGCATCACCATCGTCGGCGGCCTGCTCTTGAGCCAGCTGCTGACCCTTTACACGACGCCGGTCATCTATCTTGCCATGGAGCGGGTAAAGGCGCGGCTCGTCGGCGCGCGCGCACCCGGCGAGCACGCAGCGCTCGCCAAAGAAGCGGCCGAGTAGCGCCATGAGCTTCTCCACCCCCTTCATCCTGCGGCCCATCGGAACGGCGCTGCTGGCGGCCGGGCTGTTCATGGTCGGCGCGACCGCCTATTTCAATTTGCCGGTAGCCAGCCTGCCCGCCGTCGACTTCCCGACCCTGCGCGTGCAAGCGAACCGACCCGGCGCCGACCCGGAGACGATGGCCGCCACGGTCGCAGCCCCTCTGGAACGCCGCCTGGGAGAAATTGCCGGCGTGACCGAGCTCACCTCGGTGAGCTCGCAAGGCTCCGCCCGCATCTCCATCCAGTTCGACTTGAGCCGCTCGATCGACGGTGCCGCCCGCGACGTGCAGGCCGCCCTCAATGCCGCGACAGCCGATCTGCCCGGCGACCTGCCGCAGGTGCCGACGTTC
>Ga0307442_1002014_pt1 | contig 9977 bp, 17 predicted proteins | sample SalMarWE160430MG_FD_202143 | JGI IMG/M metagenome (GOLD analysis project Ga0307442, IMG submission 202143) | Salt marsh sediment microbial communities from the Plum Island Ecosystem LTER, Massachusetts, United States - WE1604-30 | ecosystem: Environmental > Aquatic > Marine > Intertidal zone >... | reverse complement strand
AATCTTAGATTCTAAATTACTTATATACCAGAAAATAAAAACTCCACCCACAACAGCAATGATGATAAATATAATGCCCAACATTCTTTGTTTTACTATTAAAGATATCCTATTCATCATTTAAGGCTTTTAGTTCCACTGCGGTTTATTTGTCATTATTTTATATATTAAACGTATAAGCATAATAACATATATATTTATTTGTGTAAATAGATAAATATAAAATTTCACAACAAAGCTATTCAGCTTGACAATCTACTGGTGTTATAATTATAAGTACAATAACTGATTATCTAAAATGGCAGGATTTTTAAATCATGAATAGTGCTTATTATCTTTTTAAAAAAGGTAAGAGATTAGCCCAAAGAGGTAAATTCTTAGATGCTATAATGATGCTTGAAAAAGCGAAGTATTACGAGCCTAAAAAAGGTTCCATAAGAGAAGTCCTTGCCAGTTCATATTATAATTGCGGTTTTTACCAGTCTGCCAAAAAGAATTTTAGAAAGGCTCTGGAAATAGATGCAACCAATGATTTTGCACACTACGGGCTGGGAATGTGCCTGATGAAGGAAAGAAAAATAATCCAGGCAGCAGGGCACTTTAAGATTGCATCTGTAATGAAGCCACGCTCTAAAAAATACAAAGAGATACTAAGAAAAATCACATAATATCTATTAAATAAATCTAATCAGATCCCCAACAGAAAGAGAAGTCTGCCCTATAACCCCTGAACCCAACTCTAATACAGAAAAGGAATTCTTTATAAAAGGAGTCATTCTAAAAGGCCTTATGTTATTATAAATTGCTACCACCCGATTATTTTTATCCAGGAAAACTGCATCTATACTATACCTCATCCAGAAAGTATGGATACTGCTGCAGTTCTCTATAAGAAAGCCCTCTTTATTTTTTAACTTTCGCCTTACTATCAGCCCCAGAAACCTATCGAAAAAATTTTTTGCTCCTGTTACTCCGGAAGCAATTAATTCTTCTCTTTTAAGACCCTTAGCATCAGCTTTGACCGCTCTCATCAAATTATCCCAAACAGCCTACGGCTTATTCACCCAGCTCTTCCTTGACTTCTTCCTCTCCTGCTTTAAGTTCATCTACCTGCTGCTTATCCAGTCTCAAAAGCAGCGTCTGGAACTCTCCGACATGTGTCTTCTCTTCTTTTGCTATGTCAAGAAGTATTTTTTTAATATCATTGTTTTCGGTAAATGCAGCCAGCTGCTCATATAAATTCACGGCATCCAGTTCCGCAATTATTCCCACTCTTAATATTTCCTTATCAATGTTCGCCTTTGAGACCTTAGTCAAATCGATTGGGATATTGGACATCATTTTTGTCACCTCTTTCAAAACTTATAACTTTTTTATTGAAATTATAATCATTCTTTAATATATATCTGGTTATTTTATTATAAAAATCTCAATAGCCATGTCGAAAGTCTGGATATACTGATCAAACTCTTCGGGAGATGTAGTAAAAGTTATAATCCAGAAATCAGAACCGGATTTTATTATATACTGCACCACTCTTACTTCAAAACCTGCAACTTCTTCACTGACTGATGTCTTGCCTACTTCTTTATGGCTGCCAATGGATACCACATCTTGTTCAAGAATAGTAAATGAATATCCCATCTGTTCATATTGAGCTGCCATCTGCTCATATCCGAGTTCCATATACCTATCCAGTGATGTTGAGGATGCAGACTGACTTGCTATATTTACATTGGTCAGAGCATCAGAGCTGGTAGTTTCTGAATCATATCCCCAGAATGACAGATAGGGTATAGCTGCCTCTACCTGGTCAGCTAATGCTGTTTGCCCTTCTTCCCTGAGAATTGCAATTACATCCTGCAATTCATCTTCAGTGCCGCCTTCCCATTTTTCCGGTAAATACAGTTCAAAATCATCTGAATCAAACTGTTTCCAGCCTGCAGGGATCTCAACTGTTCGCTGTGCTGTTCCACCATTACATCCCACTCCGACTATTATCATCGATACTACAAATACAAATATGAGCAGGGTTAATAAAACTCTTTTCATTTTACTCTCCTTCTCATCCTTAAAATTCTTTTATTAAGTAGCTATATTATATCAGTTATAGTTACGCTTGATAGTTTTAATTGCTATTTTATACAGAAAAAACCAGCCTGCAGATATGATAGCCATAAAATTTCAACTGCTCTAAACCCTGTTGAATCCAGCAGCTCAAGATGTTTTCTTACCTTTATGGGAAAATATTTTACCCCGAATCTTTTTCTATGAGCATTAACATCCTCCCTGCTTCTACCTTTAAGTAATTGGAAATTCATCCATCTGTCAAGCTGATAATCCAATACCATATCATCTTCAGATCTTATATTTTCAAAGACGATATATATACCACCTTCTTTTAAGAGGCAGTAGCAATTCCTGGTAGCCCTAATCCTATCTTCTCTGTTTAAGTAATGATGCGTCCGTATTGTAGTTATGACATCATAATTTTCTTGACCGGTAACACTCATATCTTCTGTTTTTACTGGACTTAAATATTCTATATTTTTATGATCCTTAAGCCTCTTCTTAGCCGCTGCCGGTATCCAGCCATTTCTTAACATTAGGGTCTATAGTCTGAACAAGATTTATGGTCTCCAGGTGAAAATTTTCATAGAAAGGAATCGTCTTTTTCACTTTGCTGTCATATTCTGATGATCTGTGCGGTATTATATTATCAATCATTTTTTGCTCTTCCTTTTTGTCTTATTTAAAGACCTTATATTCAAGAAATCTTTTAAAACCCATTAGTTCCTTGACTTTGCCGCAGTCCTCTTTATCTGTTAATAATTCAAGCATTGCAAATGCAACATCTACTGCCGTAGCAGGACCTGCAGAAGTAATGATGTTTTTGTCTATTACTTTATCCTTATCAAATACCACCACTCCAAATCCAGCCAGTTCTCTTCTCCTCTTGCCATCAGGTAAATGATATGTGGTTGCATTCCTTCCCTTTAGTATTCCGCTTTTTCCCAGCGGCAGCGCTCCAACACATATTGATGCAATAATCTTATTATTTCAATAAAACTTTCTTATTATCTCTAAAAACTCTTTACTGTATGCATCCTTATAAAAGCCTGCTTTTTCAAATCCTCCCGGAACAGCCAGCGCGTCGTACTCATTTAGGTTTATTTCTTCCAGCAGTTTTTCAGGGGTTACAGTAAAATTCCATGTGCATTTTAGTTTTGGATGCATTCCGGCAGTCACAACTTTTACTGGTTTCCCAAACACTCTGCTCCATCCCATAACATCCGTAAAAACACTTGCCTCGTATTCTTCGAATCCGTTTGCCAGTAATAATAAAACTCTTTTCACCGTCTCTCCTTTTTTAACTTATGTAAATATATATTTTTATTTTATTCCGGTTTTATGCCTGTTATTATGCTCCTATTTAAGATTGTCGACCTGTATTTTATATTCACAAAGCCGGTCTGTTTTAAAATATCCTTTATCTCAGTAGTTGAATAGCACTTACCTTCTGACAGAAACATAAGAAGTACCGAGTATTCAGCTACCGACAGAGGCCCGTTTTTGGATTCATTTATATGTGCATCATGTATGATCACAATCCCTCCTGGATCAAGGTTGTTAAATGAATTTTTTAAAATATATTCTACCTTATCAATATCCCAGTCATGAAGCACATGTGAAATAAGGTGGATATCATACCCCCTTGGGAGGTCATTTTTAAACATATCTCCCGGTATTGCATTCATCCTTTCACCCAGTTTAAATTTATGTATAGTGTATAATACCAATTTATCTATAGGCGGCTTTTCATAAACTGAAGCTTCAAGATTTTTATTACTCTTCAACAGTACAGCTGAATATATTCCGGATCCCCCTCCGATATCCAATATTCTACTATATGTTTTTAGATCTACCGCCTCCAACAGCCCATTTGCCAGGTATTCTCCGCGGCTGTCCATCCCTTCTGTAAAAGATTTTGCAAAATCCTTTTGTTTCATGGAAGCAGCCCACTGTTTTGTCTTCTTCCCTGCCGCCCAGTTAGCCGGTACCCCGGTAAGCAGCACTTTTTTCATCTCCTGACATATGGGGCTATCTTTTAGCGAGCTGACATAAGAACTTAAATTAAATGCCGATTTATCGGTTAAATAGTCGTGTGTAATCTCTGAAAGATAGTATTTGCCTTCTTTTTCCTCTATAAATCCGTATGCTTTAAATAATGTAAGCATTACGTCAAGCGGTCTTTTTTTAATCTTTAAAGACTTACAAATTTTGCCAATACCGGAAGGATGTTCTTTTAAAAAATTGAAGAAATCAAAATGACTGACAGCAGTAATAAATAAGTCAGTTGCAAATGAACTTTCCCTTAATTTAAATATAAGCTCCGGAGATGTTTTTGGTGTGCTTATATGTTTTTTAAAATTCATCTTTATAAGATTAATCGTATTTTATTCTCTCAGTTTTCACATATCGACATATATTTTGCTCCACACCTGTGACATATAGAAAACGGCTTTTCCCTCCTGTATTTGCGGAAAATCCATAACAGACCTTAAATTATTTTCTTAGTCTTTCCAGTGCACTGCGTGCATCCGGTGCCATTTTGAAAAAATTTTCCATCCTTTCACATACGTACATATCACATCCTGCGCAGTTTTGCACTCCTTTTTCCATACAGCACTTGCGGATATCACATGTGTCGCAGTAGGAAAATTTCAGGCCATCGGAACGGCAGCCGTTGCAGTTAATATCCTCGGATTTTATATCGCCGCCATGCATAGCTGACCATTTTTTTGCCACTTCTGCCCGCTTATTGTCATCATCTTCCTGTGTGGCAATATAACCTTCACACTTTGAACAATCCAGCCCACAACAGGCAATCAAATTACTAGTTTCCTTCATCATTTCATGGCTCCTTCCTTTTAAGATTATATTTTATCATAATTCGGTCACCACAGTAGTTTTTCATAGAAATTATCTTATTGTTTGTTTAAACTTAATAAGGTTTGGTATATTATTATATAAGGTGATCAATAATATGAAAGAAAAAATCTTTAATCATGTCGCTGTTACCATAAATGACCTATCAGAAATAAAAGACTTTTATGTCAATATTTTAGGGCTGGAAATAATAAAAAAGTTCACATTATCAAAAGATATATCAAATAAAATTTTTAACATCGAAAAAGAAACTGAAGTAACCGTAATCGGTAAAGATGATTTTTCCATGGAAATATTTAAAAGTAATAAAACTTCCCACTATGATTTTCAGCATGTTTGTATAACAGTAAATAACAGAGAAAAGGTAATACGAAAAGCACAGAAAAATAATTATCCCTGCACTATTATAGAACGTGATACTTCCGATTTGGTTTTTATAAAAGACAAATCTAACAATTTATTTGAAATAAAGCAAAGTCCTGTCTAATAATTTAAGTTCATATCTCTATGATTTTACCAGCCCCACCACTAATATACTTTTCAGGATATCTTGATCTTATTTCTGATTTAAACTGTGTACAATGAGTGGGACAAATTAATTCCAAATTCTCCACCAAATCAAATTCACTGAATCCATGCAAACCGCCTATAAGCATTTTAGGGTCACCAAAATCCGATGCTGCTTCTAAAATGTTTTTGACCCCCGGGTGAGAACATCCCGCTATTATTACCAATCCCTTTTCAGTTTTTACCACCAGTGATTGTTCTATATTTTGAAGTTCTCCTGTAGAAAAAATATTTTTATGAATCTTAATAGGTTCTTTAACCTTAATTACTTCTAAAGCACTTGGCGGTTTTTGGCATGACCATGGGATGTAAACTCTTACCTTATTAATCCTAAGAAAATCGTAAAGTCCACCCATATGATCCCAGTGACTGTGAGATATAAAGACTTCTTCAACCACTTTGGGATCTATATCGAGCTTTTTCATATTGCTAATCAGTATAGAACCATCTGCACCTGTATCAAAAAGTATTTTTTTTCCATATACCTCTACCAGGCAGGAAAAACCCCAGTCAGCTTCAAGCCCTTCTCTTGCTGCTTCATTATCATAAATAATAGTAACCTTCATTCTATCGTCTCCTTATTTTCCTTACTCTTGCCAGACATGAGCATGACAGTTACCAATGGGAAAAGGAAATTCTAAAATAATAGAAGTTTGTATCTCTTCAATAATCCCTTCCCAGGAAAGGTTCGTTTCAGATTTTTCAAAGGGACTATCAAGAAAATCCAGACCTGAAGGGTTTAAAAACCAATTAAAATCATACCACTTCTCATTAAATTTACCGTATATATCACAGCTTAGTATTGTTGAATTCCTATCCTGTATAAATTTTATTTCAAAATTATCAGCATCTACCTCATAAGTTTTTATGAACTCCGCAACCTGTTTGTTATAAAAAAACGATTTATCTTTTAAAATTTCCAAGAATTTTTCTTCATCCCATAGAAGTGTTTCCTGGTAATAAAGAACATCGCCTTCTGCATCTATCCTTATCACTCTTTCAGCCGTGTCTCCATTTATCTCTATAGCAGGTGCTGTTTCTTTGCAGCTCAAAAGTCCCACGACCAGCAATGGTATTACAATTAAAAATATGATCTTTACACTTTCTCTCAATCTCTTCATTACTCCATTCCGCCATATAGTTTGTGCAATCTTTCATCAATGCTCCCGTTCGGAAGCATCCAGTCCGGGTGCTCCTGGCCTTCTTCTTCCCTCTTATAACGAATGCAGCTATCCCAATCACCTTTACAATATAGCTCTATCCATTCTTTATCCAACTTACCTTCTTCATAAAATCTTTTCATTGGACAGACCGGATACCACTTACAGTCAAATAAGAGCACTTTTAGTTTACGGTAATTCTTTGCAACTTTCTCCTTAATAGAATCGTGATATAGAACAGCTGTGGGATGCTGCAAAGGAAATACCTTTTTATTATCCGTCAAAAAAATCCTGCAGTAAACCTGCTCGAATTCCGATTTAGGCGGTAAGGGGATATTGCATTTCTCAAAGATATATTTTATTGCATAATATCCCAGCGGGACCAGTACTTTTGGATTTATTAGTTTTATCTCCTTATCTAAATATCCGCTGCAGATTTTGATCTCATCCTGCTTTGGCTTCCTGTATCCCGGGAGCATACATTTGACCAGATTTGTCATGTAGATTTCTTTTCTGCTGATATCTGCTTCCCTGAATAATCCATCCAGAACTTTTCCTGAAGGCCCAATAAACATCATCCCCTCTCTATCTTCATTTTCACCCGGGGCCTGGGCGATCAGCATAAGTTTAGCATTTTTATTTCCTTCCCCGCAAAGAGGATTTATTCTGGTCTCAGATAGCCTGCACTTTCTGCATTCTCTTATCTTATTATTTAACTTTTCTATTTCTGCTATCATTTTTTCTCTTTCCACTTAGAAAGTTCCTGACTATAGAGATTGATTTTTCCGGGTTGATGATAAGAGACAAATAATCTGGGGAAATATTTCCCCACTCTTCTACAATATTCATCCCATTCATCACCAAACATTTCCTTTAATTTCTTTGCCTCTGTATCAACCTTATAATTATATCCGTAGACCAGAAGCATCATCATCGACAAACCCAGCAAATTTAGGTTTAATAATAAAATACCAAGACCGTATAAAAATAACCCCAATACTATCGGATTTCTAATAATGCAGTATATACCTGTTTTAATAAGCTTTGTTTTTTCTGCAGAAGAATATATTCTTCCAGATTTTCCCAATGTCAGGCCTGAGATGATCTCAATTACAGTTGCAATTGTTATTAAAGACACTGCAATCCACTTAATATAAGCTAATCCTGTCAATGGTTTGATTGATAAGAAAAGCAATGATATATCCGGATTGATTATGTACGTAATCCACAGACCAAACAATATCAATGTTGATATTATTATAGACAGTACTCCAAAAATATTATCAGTTTTCTCCTTCTTACCTATGGGATCGAACCCCCATACTTTCAGAGTTATCATGCTTATTATGAAATAGCCCACAGCAACGCAAATATTTACCAATAATACTATTTGAAAAATGTCCAATTTGTCCCCCTTTATTAAAATATCATCAAGTAAACTTACATTTTACTTATTATCAACATTATTTATATTTTTGCCTTTGACCCTCCAGTTTTTTATCAGCAGGACAAGGCTGTAAACACCTACAGCAAAAAGAATTATATCCTCATAAACGCCATACCTGGTAATTTGAAAGAAAGGAGTAAAAGGAATTGCCAAGATAAGCAGCAAAATATAGATTGTCTTGTTGACTTTTGGGAGGGAAGTGGTAAGAAGGATCAGGCCAAAAGTCACAGTCGGACATGGCAAAGTACCTATTATTATAAGATTTGGAAACTGATGTCCGAATGCCATGCCGATCCAGTGGTAAGAAAACACAAAGACAATCAGTACTACAGTAGTGTATCTAAGCCACCTGATCTTGGGCAGCGAAAAACACATTTTTTTTCTGAATATGTCTACAGCAAATAACACTGATATTATGACAAAAAAAGATCCAATAATATAGTTCATATAGGTACCTACAGCCATATCTTTTGCCAGAATAAAATAATAGACTACCCCGATCCATGCAAATGTGATTGAAAGATATGTTTTCATAAATATATTCTGTATCCTGCCCGGTCTGATAAAAATCCAGATGGCAAGCAGAATGGCAATAATATAAAAAACGATCTGTGCCGGCCATATCTTTGCGCCGTAGCTTTCCATAATCTGCGACCATTCTTCTACAGTTATCATTCTAATCCTCCAACTATTCCTTTCAAACTCTTGCACTTATTACAAGTGCTAAATATTAATTCAACTTTTATTCCATGATATTATCATCTTCCCTGGTTTCCAATTTGATTCATTTATATTGGGAAAATTTAGTATTTGGATATTTATACAACCCATTTCCGTAATAAGGGTCTTCCATTCCTCTAATGTAAAAAGCTTAGATTCTTTTTCCGCACCCATCTTCTTTTTACGCATGAAGAACAGCTTAAATAGCGGCATAATTATTTTTGCTGGCAGTGATTTCCACTTCTCTGGTGCATATAAGTCTACTATGACAACCCTTCCTTTTGGCTTTAAAACTCTTATAAATTCATTTAAAGCATTTTTAATGTTTGTATGCCGGATGGTAAAAACACATACTATCAGATCATAAAGATTATCATTAGCTGGAATATTTTCAGCTGAAGCTTTTTTAAGACAAATAACACCTCCTAAAGATTCATTTTCAATGTTAACCTCAGCTTTTTTTAACATTACATCAGTTATATCGATTCCTAATATTTTACATTTCCCTGACAGTCTCTTAGCAATAGCTATGGAAATCAAACCAGTCCCGATACCTACATCCAGTATATTCTGACCACCTTGTAGGTGACAGCTATCCAATATAAAATTAACAAGTTCTCCCAACTCAATGCCTGTATCATTTTTTATAATGCTAACTTTATCCTTATCATAAGTTAATGCCCACGCTTCATACTGTTCTTTTACCGTTTTTTCTTTATTTCTCATATTTATTTTTCTTAATAAGGTAAATTAAACTTAATACTGACCAGACTATGGGAGGGAATCCCCAGATTATTTCTGATACTACTAGTTCAAAATGTCCTATGGCTATATAAGTATATTGCAAAACTGAAAAAATAATGCCTGCAGGAACAGCCAATTTTATTAAAATCTCGTTTTTTTCCATATCTTTATACAGAAAAAAACTGCCGACACCATTATAAATAAGCATCCATATCCAGAAAAAGCTTATCATAGCTCTTGCACGATTAGAAAAAGGTGTTGTTCCTGTAACTGAAGCTATCGAAGGCCCTAAGAACAGAAAAGAAAGTGCTATCAATGTAAACAATATTCCCCAGACCATCCAAACGATTTTCCATTTTCTTATGTACCTCATTTTATTTTTCACTAAC
>Ga0307442_1002012_pt1 | contig 9993 bp, 8 predicted proteins | sample SalMarWE160430MG_FD_202143 | JGI IMG/M metagenome (GOLD analysis project Ga0307442, IMG submission 202143) | Salt marsh sediment microbial communities from the Plum Island Ecosystem LTER, Massachusetts, United States - WE1604-30 | ecosystem: Environmental > Aquatic > Marine > Intertidal zone >... | reverse complement strand
CAGCTGTCGGGCGAGCTCCAGCTGGTGGTCCGGGATGCTCGTGGAGCGGTCGTACACGAAGACTACGAGCTCGTGCGGCTCGGGTGGCGAGTCGGCGGGAGTGGACGCCTCGCCCGAGCAGGCGAGTCCCCCCACCGCCAGCGCGCACGCCACGGGAATCACGGGCGATCGCGATCGCGACCGTCCTACCACGCGATCGCCTCCTCGTTGAACCGCTGGCGAACGGCCTGGAAACGATCGTGCAGCTCGCGCCGCTCGGCATCGTACTCCGTCGGCGAGCGCAGGGGCTGGATCGCCTCGTCGTCGTACGGCTCGATCTCGATCTCCAGCGCGGCCCGGTCCCGGAACGCGACGATGGAGCGCGGGTCGATCCCCCGTGCGCGCCCGTTCTCCGCCCGGTACAGGGAGATCACCGATTCGAGCTCGCGCACCATGGCGCGCTGCTCCTCGCGCGCCGCCGCCGCGGTGACGCTCTTGAGGCCCCGGATGTGCTTCGCGAGGTCGGAAAGGATCTCCGACACCTCCGTGGCGGTCGTCTCCGCCGTCTCGATGAAACGCCCCCTATCCCGTTCGAACGGGTTCTCGTTGAAATGCTCGCGCCGCCGGTCGCGACGGTGGAAATAGGCCGCGCACAGGGCACAGATCACCAGCGTCGTGTTGAGCAGGAGGATCGGGAAGCTCAGCCGGCTCATGGAGTCCGCGTAGTTGCGCAGGGCATCCGCCGCCTGTGCGAGATCCTCCGCCTGCCCGCGCAGCGCGTTGGCTTCCAGAAGGTTGCCGTCCGCCACCTGGAGGTCCGCCTGGCGCCGCCATTCCTGCACCTGACCCATGTCGGCCTCGTACTGCGATCGCCCCACCTCGCCGAGACGGATCCGGGCCTCGTACAGGACGCCGAGCACGAGCAGGAGCCCGAGCCCGGTGAGCACCATCGGGATCACGTTCTCGATGGGCGAGCGGGCCGACACCGTGTGGTGCCGCTCGGCCGTGTCGCGTTGCATGATCAGCTCGCGAAGCGAGTGGCCGAAGAAATGGGCCAGCACGCACAGGAACGTCACCACGCCGGCCGCGAGGAGCGCGGCGTCGGGTCGCAGGATCAGGTGCGCGATCACCCGCTCCGCCCCCGCGAACCACCCGCTGGAGGTCTCGGTGACGAGACGGATCTGACGCTCGGTGAGCACGTCCCGCGGGAGCAGCGCCTGGAACACCGGCGCGTTGGCGAAGAACTCGACGAGCCCCAGAAACAGGATGGCGCCGAGGTAGACCTTCGTGGAGAGGCCGCGCTCCCCCCGCTCGTCGCCCGCGAGGTCACTCGCGACCTCGCGCTCGCGGACGGCGCGGCGCGCCTTGAGCCGCATGAGCTCGTTGGTCAGACGCTCGAAGCGATCGACCGCCAGCGAAGCGCGACCGAGGCGGTCGGTGATCGCCTCCTCGCGGTCGGCGACCTCATCGTGCAGGTGCCGCCGGTACTGGAAGCTCCAGCGATCGTAGAAGGCCCGGCAGCGCTCGCGAAGATCGCGCTCGCTCCCCGTCTGGCCCTCGCCGTGCGTGTCCGGCACCCCGGCCTCGGCGTCCTGCCGGGCGGCGCGCGTAGCTTCCTCGCGCAGTCGAGCGATGCCGGCTTCCTCCAGCTGCCGGGTCATGTCGCCCCCGTGCGTCGCGATCCCGGTGGAGCCGGTCGTGGCCTCGGCGGAGGGGGATGGGGGCTCGGAGTCGACCGCCGCGGGTCCGGACACGGAGCGCGGCGCCTCGTCGACCGGCGCGATGTCGGGAGCCTTCTCCGACGTTTCGGCCTCCATGCGACGGAGCCACGCCGGGGTGCGTCCCGGTTCGTTCGTTGCCATCCCGTCCTCGCCCTCGGTCAGATCGGCCGCGTCCGGAGCATGCGCTCCCCGCCTTTCAGAGGATCCCCTCGGTCACCGGCATGTCGAGGAAGTACGAGCGGCAGGCCAGGCCGAGCATGCGTCCCGACACCTCCGGATCTGCGCCGAGGTAGCGCGCCAGATCGAGGAGGTGGTTGACGATGTCCCGGGGGTGGCAGGCCCGGGGCGCCAGCCCGCGCTTCTCGTAGAACTCTCGGAAGATAAGGTCGACTCCCACGGCCGAGTAGGCGAGTCCGGCCGCCTCGCAGCAGGATTGGAAGATCTCCTCGTACTCCTCCCGGGAGGGGTTGTCGACCAGGATCTTGTACTGGATGCGTCTGAGGAAGGCTTCCTCGACGAGCTCGGTCGGGTTGAGGTTGGTCGCGAAGATGAGCAGACACTCGAACGGCACCGGGAGCTTGTGGCCCATCGGCAGGCTGAGGAAGTCCATGTGCCGGTCGAGGGGCACCATCCAGCGGTTGAGGAGATCGCGCGGCCGCACCCGCTGACGGCCGAAGTCGTCGATGATGAACACGCCGCAGTTCGCCTTCATCTGCGGCGGTGCCCGGAACACGCCGGTCTGGCTGTCGAACTGGAGCTCGAGCTGATCGAGCGTGAGCTCGCCGCCCACCATGACGACGGGCCGACGCACGAGGGCGAAGCGCAGGTCGTGGTCCGGGACCTCGCGCAGGTATTTGCGCGGCTCGATGGCCTGCGGGATGCCGATGGGCTCCACGTCCTCGTCCGAGCCGCCCTCGCGGTGCGCGACGGGGTCGTACACCGAGATGATCTGCCCGTCGATCTCGACCGCGTACGGGATGAAGATGCGCGAGCCCATCATCTCCGCCACGGCCTCGGCGATCGACGTCTTGCCGTTTCCGGCATGTCCGTACAGGAAGAGCGATTTCCCCGAGTTGATCGCCGGACCCAGCGTGTCGACGAAGTCCTCCTCGAACACGAGGTGGCTGAACCCCTCCCGGATCGCCTCGCGGCCGATCTGGAGCCCGCGCGTGCTCTGCGAGCGCACCGACTCCCAGTACTCACCCAGGGAGATGGGGGCCGGACCCACGTACCGATTCGTCTGCATCACCTCGCGGCCGCGCGCGCGACCCTCGCCCGTGACGTCGAACGTGTATCCGATCCGTCCGTGTCCCTCGGACCCGCGCACCTCGATGAGCCTCCGTTGCTGGAGGTCCATGAGGATGGGGTCGAGGATCGCGAAGGGCAGCCGGAGGAATGACTCGAGCTGCAGTCCGGTCCGTGCGCCCTGCAGGTACAGCGTCTTCACGAGCAGATCGGAGACCATGGCCTCCGACAGGCCCGTGTCCTCGAGCGTCTCCGGAACCGGAGGTTTCGCACCCTCGCTGATCCGGGGGGCGACCGCGGCTTCTGGGGCTGCATACACCATCATCGTCTCGTCCTGGCTTCCGTTCAGGCGGCCGCGCGCGTCGATTCGGACCATGTCAGGCGGTCCCCGACCTGCGTTCCGGTCCCGGACAGCGTCCCGACCGGCAGCTCCACGGCGCACGCCGCCTCTCTGTGAGTCTTCGAAAACCTCCACGGCCTCAGGCCGTGGTACAGCGCCACGACGCGCCCGGCTTCGTCCAGAAACGCGATGTCGAGCGCGTATCGCATCCAGTGCATGTGCACGCCCTGGCACGGTACGAGGAGCAGGCCTTCTCCAGCCTGCGGTGCGGGACGACCGATCATCCCGCGCAGCCGTGGCCACCATCGGTCCGCGACCCGGACGCGATCTCCCATGACCGCATTCCGGTCCTCGTTTCGGATCCGCGCCAGCTTCATTGCAGACCTCCGAAGAAGTCGCGGAACAGGAACACCGCCGGACCCACGAGGACCACGAAGATGGAGGGGAAGATGAAGAAGATGAGCGGAAACAGCATCTTCACCGTCGTCTTGGCGGCGGCCTCCTCGGCCCGTTGCATGCGCTTCGAGCGCAGGGTCTCCGCGTGCACGCGGAGCGAATCCGCGATCGAGGTGCCGAAGCGGTCGGTCTGCAGCAGCATCGACGTCAACGAACGCACGTCGTCCACCCCCGTACGCTCGCCGAGATGTCGAAGCGCCTCGTCACGCGGTGTGCCGGCCCGGATCTCGAGATTCACCACCGTGAGCTCGTCGCTCATCTCGGGGCTGATGCGATCGATCTCGTCCGCTACCCGCACCAGCGCCTGGTTCAGGCCGAGCCCCGCCTCGACGCACACGACGAGCAGGTCGAGCGTGTCTGGAAGGGCCTTGGAGATCGCCAGCTGCCGGGCCTTGACCCGACCGTCCACGTAGAAGAACGGGATCATCCACCCGAGCAGGGTCAGCAGCGCCGTGATCAGCCACAGCGTCGGCGCCGGCATGCTGAAGCCGATCGTCTGAGACAGGACGGCGAGACCGAGGAACCCGCCCAGCCCGAGGATCGCGGTGGTGAGGATGCGGATCGCGAGGAAGATCGAGATCGCGTTCGGGTGTCGGAACCCGGCGTACACCAGCCATTGCCGGGTCTTGGACAGGTCGCTCTTCTGTTTCGAGCCCACCCGGTCGCCGAACGCCTGCCGTCGCCGCCGCTCCTGTAGATCACGATAGCTGGTGGCGCCCGTCTGGAGGCTCACCAGCCGCTTGCGCACCACCCGCTCGTCGGCCGGTGCCATGTTGGCGAGGCCGAGCACGAGCAGCCCCACCGAGATCGCCGTCAGTACCACCACGAGATAGATCATTGAGCTTTCCTCGTCGCTTCGACTACAGATCCACGTCCATGATTCGACGGATCGCGACGAACCCGATCAGCTGGAGCCCGGCGGCCATGACCAGCATCAGCCGTCCGAGGGGCTCGGTGAACAGCACGCGCATGTACTCGGGGTTGAGCATGAACATCCCGATCCCGGCCACGAAGGGGGCGCTCGCCAGCACCCAGCCCGTCATGCGGCCGTGCGCCGTGTGGGTCCGGAGCTGACGGCGAAACCGGAAGCGGTCGCGGATGATCTTCGACAGGTTGTCGAGGATCTCCGCCAGATTGCCCCCCGATTCCACCTGGATGAGGACGGCCGTCACGAAGATGCGGACGTCCAGCAGGGTCATGCGGTCGGACAGCGCGAGCAGCGACTCGCTGAGCGGCAGCCCGAACTTCTGCTCTTCGTACACCTGCCGGAACTCGTCCGAAATGGGGCTCGGTGACTCCTCGGCGACCACGCGGAGACCCGTGGAGAACGCGTGTCCGGCTCGAATGGCGCGTCCGAGGAGATCGATGGCCTCGGGGAAGTGCTCCTCGAACCTGTCGAAGCGCTGCTTGCGTTGACGCGACACGTACGAATAGGGAAGCAGCGCCCCGACCACGACCCCCAGCAGGGGCGCGAGCCACCCGCCGATCGTCACCAGAATGGCCAGCGACAGCGCGGCCGCGAACCCGATCGTGAGCAGGAAGTAGGTCGCCACGCTCCACTTCACGTCGGCCTGCGCGAGGAAGTGCTGAAGGTCGCGCTGGCGCGGCAGACGCAGGAACAGCGGCTGCAGCCAATCCGGTCCCTGATCGGCGACCTCGCGCAGGATCGAGCTCGGTTGTGTTCCCCGGCCCGCGTCGTGCCGCTTGTCCGAGGACAGCTTCCGCAGCTCGCGGGTGATCCGTGCCTGTCGGCCCCATTGCCGCAGGCCCTCCCACAGGAGCACCAGCGACACGACGGCGAGCACGACCGCACCGAAGGCGATCAGCCCGACGAGGATCGGGGAGGTTCCCAGACGGTTCACTTGACGCTCGCCAGCCCGATGTTCGCGAACAGGGTCTCGTCGAGATCGATGCCGTACTCGGCGAGACGCTCCGAGGCCTTCGGACGGATCCCGGTGGCCGCGAAGTGACCCACGACGTTGCCGTCATCGTCGATCCCTTCGCGGTGATACACGAACAGATCCTGCATGGTGATGACGTCCCCCTCCATCCCTACGACCTCGGCGATCGTGAGGATCTTGCGGGTTCCGTCCGACATGCGCTGCACGTGGGCGACGACGTCGATCGCACTCGCGATCTGTGCCTTGACGCCCTTCTCGGGCAGGTTGAGACTCGCCATGGAGACCATCGTCTCGAGGCGGTGGAGCGCATCGCGCGGCGTGTTGGCGTGCAGCGTCGTCAGCGAGCCGTCGTGCCCGGTGTTCATGGCCTGGAGCATGTCGATCGCTTCGGCGCCCCGCACCTCGCCCACGATGATCCGATCGGGACGCATGCGCAGCGAGTTGATCACCAGCTGCCGCTGGGTGACCTCGCCGACGCCCTCGATGTTCGGCGGACGGGTCTCGAGCCGCACGACGTGCGGCTGCCGGAGCTGGAGCTCCGCCGAGTCCTCGATCGTGACGATTCGCTCGTCGTGCGGAATCGACTCCGACAGCACGTTGAGGAGCGTCGTCTTCCCCGAGCCGGTCCCGCCGGTGATCAGGATGTTGAGGCGCGCCCTCACGAGGCCCTGGAGCAGCTCCAGCATCTCGGGAGTGAGCGAGTTGTTGCGCATGAGGTCCTCGTCCGACAGCACGTCCCGCCGGAATTTCCGCACGGAAAGGTGCGGGCCGTCCACGGCGAGCGGCGGGATGATCGCGTTGACGCGCGATCCGTCGGCGAGACGGGCGTCCACCATGGGCGAGGAATCGTCGATCCGTCGCCCCACGGCCGACACGATGCGGTCGATCACCTGCATCAGGTGGCGGTTGTCCCGGAAGCGCACGTCCGTCCTGTGCAGCTTGCCGTCGATCTCGACGTACACCTGCTGGAACGAGTTCACCAGGATGTCCGAGATCCTCTGGTCCTTCACGAGCGGCTCGAGCGGTCCGAGGCCGAACACCTCGTTGATGACCTGCTCGACGAGCATCTCGCGCTCCTCGAGATTGAGCGGCGTCTCCTCGCCAGCCAGGAGGTCGCGGACGATCTTGCGCACCTCGTCCTCGGCCTCGGCCTGGTCGCGCTCCGACAGGTTCGCGAGGTTGAGCCGCTCCAGCAGGCGCCGGTGGACCCGGGTCCTGATCTCCTGGAGCTCGGTCGGGTACCCGGTGTCGGACCAGCCCGTCTCGACGGCCTCGCCCTCGCCGCGCACCCACGAGAAATCCGCCGGCTCCGCGTCCGAAACTTCCTTGAATCCACTACTCATCGCGGTTCCTCATCTCAGTCGGGCTCGCGTCGCCCGTTCTTGCCGAGCAGCGTCGACAGCCAGCTGCCACCCGACGAATCGATCTGCGTGTCGGTGAGCTTCGAAGCCAGCGCGCGGATGTCCTTCGCGAAGGCGGACTTCGGGTCCGACACGGCGGGTCGCCCCGTGTTGATGGAGTTCATCACGGCGCGGTAGTCGTTTCTCAGCGTCCAGAACACCTCGAAGCCGAGCGTCTTCTCGATCTCGGCCGTGGTGACCACCTGGTTGTTGTCGAAGCGGTTCACGAGCAGACGGATCCAGCCCTCCTGCTTCTTGCGGCCGAAGCTCCGGATGAGCTGCACGCAGCGCGTCAGGTTACGGAGCGACGGGATGTCGGCGGTCGTGACCAGGTACACCTCGTCGGTTTCCTCGAAGGCTCCCATGGTGGCCGGCGTGAACGTCTTCGGAGAGTCCACGATCACGTAGTCGTAGTGCTGCTTCAGGAACTTGAGGACCTGCCTCACGCGGTCCGAAGACACGGCCTCGTAGTCCGCCGGCTGATAGGGGGCCGACAGGATCTCGACGCCGGTCTCGTGGCGCTCGATGTAGGACGCCAGCAGCCGGGAGTCCACGCGGTGAAAGTTGCGCACGAGATCGACGACCGAGAAGCGCGGCTCGACGCCCATCACGAGCGCCGATTCGCCGAGCTCCAGATCGAGATCGACCAGCAGGGTACGCTTGCGGGTGAGCTTGTGGATCTCGGTGGCGAGGTTGGCCGCCACGGTCGTCGACCCCGTCCCGCCCTTGGCGCTGAACACGAGGAGCATGCGACCGGGAGTGGACACGCGTCGGGTCGCCTGCCGTCCGGACTTCCGAAGCACCCGCTCGATTGCGGCGCTCAACGAGCCCAGCTCGACCGGCTTGCCGACGTATTCCGTGACGCCGGCCTGCATGGCCTGCAGGATGAGGTCGGGCGAGTCGGTCGCGCCGAGGGCGATGAGAGCCCCCGAGAACCCCGAGTCTACCGCGAACTGCGCGAACTTCAGCCCGACGTGCGGCTCGGACTCGAGGTCGAGGAAGGTGACCTCGGGCTTCGACTCGCGGAGCTGATCGAGGTGCGAGTCATCGATGTCCGTGTACGAGGCGGTGACCGTCAGCGCGATCTGGACGGGGTGCCCGGTCTGGTCGAGCACCTCCTTGAGGTCGCGCGCGAACTCGCGGTCGGCCGAGATCACGGCCGCCCGGAGCGGGGTCCCGCCGATCTCGAGTTCCGAACTCACCGCACCTCCGTTCGGGGTCATGGTACGAGCCTCACGGCCTTCACGAGCGGTCGGGCGTTCGAGCCCCCGAGCGCCGCGCGGCCCGCTCCCCGGCGGACTCTCCTCGCCACGTCCCGTCCCCTTCCGAACCCCATCATCGCTCCCCGCTCAGCGGGACCCGCCGCCGTCCGGGTCGCGGATGGACTTGTCCCACCTCCACGTCTCCGGCTCGCCCGTGGGCAGCGGCGGCTCCTGATCGAGCGGCTGCACGATCCGGGGCGTGACGAGGACGAGGAGCTCGGAGCGATTCTGCCGCATGTCCCGCGACCTGAACAGCTCGCCGAGGATCGGAATGTCGCCCAGGAGGGGCACCTTGCTGATGTTCTCGGTCATCGAGTTGTCGACCAGACCGGCGATCGCGAACGTCTGGCCATCCTCCAGCTCCACCACCGTCGATGCGCGGCGCGAGAGCAGGGAAGGGATCTGGAATCCGGAGATCGTGAGGCCGTTCGCGAAATCGAGCGAGGACACCTCGGGCTGCACCCACAGCCGGATCGAGCCCGAGTTCGTGATGTCGGGCACGAAGTTGAGCCGGATCCCGAACTCCTTGAACTGGATCGTGACCGCGTTGTTGCCCTGACTCGCCTGGAGGACCGGGAAGGGGAACTCCCCGCCCGCCAGGAAGGAGGCCGTCTCGGCCGGCATCGCGATCAGGTTCGGCTCCGCGAGGCTCCTGAACAGGCCGTTCGTCTGCAGCGCGCGCACGAATGCCGTCACGCGGGACGGGTCGTGGAACAGGAAGAAGTTGACGGCGTCCGAGAACACCTCGGCCTGCGCGCCCTGGTTCCCGCCGCTGCTGTTGGGCGTCCGCGCGTTCTCCACCGGGCCGAGCGCCACGTCGACGTTGTTCCCGTCGCGGGTGATCAGCGTCGGGCCGATCTCGCGCTGCCACGAGCGGCTGACCTCGGCGAACCGCACCTGGAGGAGCACCTGGCCCGGGTTGGGGACGACCAGGTTGTCCATCACCTGGACGTTCTCGGCCAGCCCGCGCGCCAGCGTGAGCGCCTTGCCGGCGATCAGCGGGTCACGCACCTGTCCGCTGAGGATCACGGAGTTCCCCACGGCCGTGACCTCGATGTTCTCGGTCGGAAACATGGCCGCCAGCTCGCGCTCGAGCGACGGCGCGTCGAGCGTCACGCGGATCGTGTAGCTCGCTCGCGCACCACCGACCGTCCAGATGAACAACGACGTCGAGCCGGGCGCCACGCCGTTCACGAGGACGTCGGTGGGTCCCGCGGTGGTCGCCGTGGCGACGTTGGGATCGCCGATCGCGACGCGAATCAGCGACCCCCCTGCCGAGATCACGGTGGAGTTTCCGACCGGGAGCACGATCTCCTGGCTCGTCTGCGCCCGCGCAGCCGTCGCCAGGAGGGCGAGACACAGCGTCGATCCGAACAGGCACGCGTTGGCGCGCTTGATCATCCGCATCCCCCTCATCCTCACTCTCCTATGACCGAAGCTCTGGGTACGCGTCCGCTTACCGGCCGCCACCGCCGCCTTCTGTGGATTCCGTCTTCTTCACCGTCCCGCTGATGATCTCGACCGACACGCCCGACGGCCGCGGAGCGGCCCGGGAGACGGGCCCGGTCGACGCCACCACTCGGCGCCCCCCCACCAGCTCGCGGGTGTACACGCCGTTCGTCTCGACCGTGTCGCGGTCCAGCGGGTTGCGCAGCGAAAGCCGGATCTGGCCCTTGGTCTCGGCGAGCG
>Ga0307442_1002008_pt1 | contig 10015 bp, 6 predicted proteins | sample SalMarWE160430MG_FD_202143 | JGI IMG/M metagenome (GOLD analysis project Ga0307442, IMG submission 202143) | Salt marsh sediment microbial communities from the Plum Island Ecosystem LTER, Massachusetts, United States - WE1604-30 | ecosystem: Environmental > Aquatic > Marine > Intertidal zone >... | reverse complement strand
GAACACCCCACGCTTCGTTCCTCACGCGCAACCTGATTCGTGCGCGGAACGGAAAATCCAAATCTTTGCGGCCACTGCCGCCTCTTCCCGTACGGGTCGGTTCGTTGCAGTTGCCCGAGATTGCAATTCTCTACACTTACCGAACTGTCCCAAAGGGAATAGTCAAGAAAATGTGAGCTCTGCTTGCGGATCATTACAATGAATGAACCGGGCCAAGGCACTTGCCGCGTGAATCAGCCGGCGTTTTTGCGAGTTGACCCTTACGAGTCGTAACTAATACATTCTGTCGCAGCGCTCGGCAAGTGCCATGGCGGTTAATATGTGTGCGTAACACGCAAATCACAACGTTACCTTAATTCTCATCTTTATCATTAAGCTGAAAACACGCATAGTGCCGCTCCACCTCGACGGGGCGGCTAAAGAGGAGTTATAGACGTGGGGATGCGTCTAAACTTGGTGGGGTTGGCCGGGCTGTCCGGCCTGGTGGCTGCAGCGTTGCTCCTGGGACCGGCGCCGCAGGCGAGCGCCGCAAATCAGCGCGCGGCGGTAGCGAAGGACGCCCGGGTCGGCGGCGATCTGACCCGGACACGGTTTGTGGCCGATCTGTCCGAAACGGTGGACTTTCGAGCCTTCCTGCTTTCCGATCCCTACCGTGTCATTGTCGACCTGCCGGAAGTGAAGTTTCAGATGCCCAGCGGCGTCGGCGGCAGCGGCCGCGGGCTTGTCAGCGCTTTCCGCTACGGGCTTTTTGCGCCGGGCAAATCCCGCATCGTGATCGACGTCGTCGGGCCGGTTTTGATCGATAAGGCCTTTGTGCGCGCCGCCGACAATAGCCAGCCGGCGCGTCTTGTCATCGATCTCGTGCGGACGACACCGGAAAAATTCGAAAAGCAGAGCGCGCGCCAGGCATTGCTGCGCTCCGCCACGCCGAACGGCTTTCAAGCAAGCACCGAAAGGGCGGAGGAGGCTCTCGGCCGCTCGGCCGACGGCAATCGGGGCAAGCCGGTGATCGTGCTGGATCCCGGGCACGGGGGCGTCGATCCCGGCACCATCAGCGTAGATGGGAGGTATGAGAAGGACATCGTCTTCGAATTTTGCAAGATCCTGAAGTCCAGGCTCGAAAAGACCGGGCGATACCGGATCTTGATGACGCGCAATGAGGACATTTTCATCCCGCTTGATGCCAGGGTGGAATTTGCGCAGAAGGAACAGGCGGCGCTGTTGATGTCGGTGCATGCCGATGCACTGGACGTCAAACACCCGCTCGTGAGTCGGAAAGACCTTGAGGAAGTGCGCGGGGCGAGCGTCTATACGCTATCGGAGGAAGCCTCTGACGAATTGGCCCAGATGATCGCCGCCCGCGAAAATCGCTCGGACATTCTGGCGGGCGTCGAGTTGCCGGGCGGAACCGATGACGATCTGGCCAGCATTCTGATCGACCTTATGCACAGGGAGACGAAGAATTTGTCTGTGTCTTACGCTAGACAGCTGGTCGGCAATCTGGATGGAACGATCGAACTCAACTCCAGACCCCATCGTTTCGCCAATTTCCGTGTCTTAAAGGCGCAGGATGTGCCGTCGGTCCTCATCGAGTTGGGCTTCTTGAGCAACCAAGCGGATGAAAGAGCCTTGACCTCCGATGAGTGGCGGTCAAAGGTTGCGGACACAATCGTTGAATCGATCAGCGCGTTCTTCGCAAAGCGCATGGTTAGCGTCCCAGGGTAAGCAGCCCGGGGATATGCGCAGGCACGATTGACAGACAGCAAGCGGTAAGCCGGAACAGAAGCACGTGATGCAGCCACATGCACCTATCATTCCGCCGCCGGTGAACAAGAAGCGCCGGGGGAGCCTGACCTTGCGGTTCCTCGGCTTTGCATTTACGGCGGGCGGCATCCTTTTTTTGGTCGCCGCCGCGGTCGCGGGATATTTCCTCTGGCAGATTTCGAAGGATCTTCCCGACTATGAGGGACTGGCGAATTACGAACCTGGGGTGATGACCCGGGTCCATGCCAATAACGGCAGTCTGATCGGCGAATTTGCGCGTGAGAAGCGGATCTATATCCCGATCACCGCAATTCCGAAGCGGGTGATCAACGCTTTCGTCTCGGCGGAGGATCAGAACTTCTTCCAGCACACCGGCCTGGATTTTCAGGGCATTGCGCGCGCGATCGTCAAGAACGTTCAGAATTATATGGGCGGCGGCGGGCGCCTGGAAGGCGCCTCGACCATTACGCAGCAGGTCGCCAAAAACTTTCTCCTGTCCAGCGAACGCAGCCTGATGCGCAAGCTGAAGGAAGCCATACTGGCGATTCGCATCGAGCGCGCCTTTCCGAAGGAGAAGATCCTCGAGCTTTACCTCAACGAGATCTATCTCGGCATGGGCTCCTACGGCGTGGCCGCGGCCGCGCTCAACTATTTCGGCAAGGAGCTGAAAGATCTGAATGTCGAGGAAGCCGCCTATCTGGCGGCGCTTCCAAAGGCGCCGAATAATTATCACCCCTTCCGCCATCCCAAGAGAGCGCTTGCGCGCCGGAACTGGGTCATCGAGCGTATGGCCGAGGACGGATATATCACCAAGCAGGAAGCGGAGCAGGCGAGGCAAACCCCGTTCAAGGTCGATCCGCGTCCCATCAGCACCACCCAGTTCGCGGCCGAATATTTCGCCGAGGAGGTTCGCCGCACCCTGATCGATCTTTATGGCGAGGACAATCTTTATGCCGGCGGCCTGTCCGTTCGCACGACGCTCGATCCGAAATTGCAGCGGTTGGCGCGCAAGGCGTTGCGCGAAGGGCTGGTGCGCTATGACCGCAGGACCGGCTATCGCGGTCCGGTGAAGCACATTTCGCCGGACGGCGATTGGGGCAAGGAACTGGCGCAAATCGATGTGCTTTCCGACCTCGAGCCCTGGAAGCTCGGCGTGGTTCTCGAAGCGAATGCAAAACGCGCCATCGTCGGCTTGCGGCCGGACACGGCGGCTTCGGGCAAGGTCGAAGAAGCGCGCAGGACGGTCGAATTGCCGCTGAAGACCGTGCGATGGGCGCGCGAGCCGCTGGGCCGCAACGCGCGGGGCAATATGCGCCTCGGCAAGAAACCGAAAGCGGTGACCGACGTGCTTTCGCCGGGCGACGTCATCTATGTCGCGCCGAAAGTGGGCGACTATGAGGACGAGGAGGCTGACGGAAAAGGCGAAGACACGGGCACGGCGGAAGTGTGGCGTCTGGTTCAGATCCCCGAAGTCGGTGGCGGATTGATCGCGATGGATCCGCATACCGGGCGCGTCCTGGCCGATGTCGGCGGCTTCAGCTTCGCGGCCAGCCAGTTCGACCGCGCCATTCAGGCCAAGCGCCAGCCCGGCTCGGCGTTCAAGCCGATCGTCTACGCCACGGCGCTGGACAATGGCTATACGCCGTCCAGCATCGTTCTCGATGCCCCGCTGGCCATTGAGCAGGGCGAAGGGCAGGACGTCTGGAAGCCGGAGAACTATGAGAACAAGTTCTACGGTCCCTCGACGCTGCGGCTGGGCCTGGAGAAATCCCGGAATCTGATGACGGTTCGCCTTGCCCAGGATCTCGGCATGCCGCTCATTTCGGAATATGCGCGGCGCTTCAACGTCTATGACCATCTTCCGCCGCTCCTCTCAATGGCCCTTGGGGCGGGCGAGACGACGCTCCTGCGCATGGCGACCGCTTATTCGTCTTTCGTGAATGGCGGCAAGAGCGTTCAGCCGACGCTGATCGACCGCATTCAGGACCGCTATGGCAGGACGATCTGGCGGCATGACAATCGCAAATGTCCCGGCTGTTCGGCGGACGCCTGGCACGGTCAGCCCGAGCCCCAGCTGGTCGATAACCGCCATCAGATTATCAATCCTCTGACCGCCTATCAGATGACGTCGCTTCTGGAAGGCGTGGTCAAACGCGGAACCGGCTACAAGGTCTCGAAGGTCGGCAAGCCGCTCGCAGGAAAGACCGGCACCACGAATGACGAAAAAGATGCCTGGTTCGTCGGCTTCTCACCCGATCTGGTCGCCGGCGTCTTCGTCGGATATGACACGCCGCAGCCGATGGGTAAGGGCGCAACGGGCGGTGGCGTCGCCTCGCCGATCTTCCGGGATTTCATGAAATGGGCGCTTGCCGACCAGCCGGCGATACCGTTCCGCGTGCCTCCCGGCATCAAGCTGGTGCGGATCGACGCCAAGACCGGCATGCGGGCTCAGCCAGGCGATAAACGAACCATTCTTGAGGCTTACAAGCCGAATGAAGAGCCGTCCGATCCCTTCTCCTTCGTGACCTATCCGGGTGTGAATGTGGAAGGCCAGGCCGGCGGCGGCGTCAGTGCCGGCAGCGGCTTTTCCAGACAGCCTCAGGCCGGCGGCTTATATTAAATCAGCTCATTATCTGGTCGCGCCGCCCGCGTGAATGCAGCGGACGGCGGCGATCGATGCTTATGTTGGAGACAGAACCCATGCGCGCCGAAACGCAAGCCGTCGTTGATCAGATTCGCGAATCCCTTTCACTCTTACGGAGGCATCTTTGACTGGGATAAGGCCAATTCCCGGCTCAAGGAGCTGAATGCGCGCGCGGAAGATCCCGAGCTCTGGAACGATCCGCAAGAGGCGCGCTCGGTCATGCAAGAGCGCCAGCGGCTTGAAGACTCGATCAATGCCTATAAGGAACTCGAGACGGGGCTGACCGACAATATTGAGCTGATCGCTCTCGGCGAGGAGGAGGGCGACGAGGAGGTCGTCGCCGAAGCGGAGAAGGCGCTGAGTGATCTGGCCCGCACGGCGCAGAAACGCGAGGTCGAGGCGCTGCTGTCCGGCGAGGCGGATGCGAATGACGCCTTCGTCGAGGTCCATGCCGGAGCAGGAGGCACGGAGAGCCAGGACTGGGCGCAGATGCTTTCGCGCATGTATCTGCGCTGGGCGGAGGACCGCCGCTTCAAGACCGAAATCATCGAGACGAGCCCGGGCGAAGAGGCCGGGATCAAATCCCTGACAATGCTGGTGAAGGGGCATAACGCCTATGGCTGGCTGAAAACGGAGTCGGGCGTTCACCGCCTGGTGCGGATTTCGCCCTTCGATTCCAATGCGCGACGCCATACCAGCTTTGCCTCGGTCTGGGTCTACCCGGCGGTCGATGAGACCATCAGTGTCGAGATCAATGAAGCGGATTGCCGGATCGATACGTACCGGTCGAGCGGCGCCGGCGGCCAGCACGTCAACACCACGGACAGCGCCGTCCGCATCACGCACATTCCCACAGGCATCGTGGTCCAATGTCAGAATGAGCGCTCTCAGCACAAGAACAAGGCGACCGCCTGGGCGATGCTCAAGGCCAGGCTCTATGAGCTTGAGCTGAAGAAACGCGAGGAAGCGGCTCAGGCCGAAGCCGCGGGCAAGACCGAGATCGGCTGGGGCCACCAGATCCGGTCCTATGTGCTCCAGCCCTATCAGCTTGTGAAGGATCTGCGTACCGGCATCGAAAACACCAATCCGACCGCGGTGCTGGATGGCGAGATCGACGCCTTCGTGGAAGCCGCGCTCGCTCAGCGTATTCAGGGCGGCGAGTCGGCCGCGGTCGAGGATCTGGCTTAGCGCATCGGACCGAAAAGTGGACACCACTTTTCGGTCCGATGCCAAAACAAACTGCTATTGCACTGACGCATTCACATGGTTCATGCGTCCGCGCCCTAGCTCTTTGTTTATGCATCAATTTTGCCAAACTCCGGCTGTTGCCTCCGTTTGGATTGATGCACCTGAGCGGCAGTTAAAGAGTCCGCCGTGGCGGGCCGTTTGAAACGAGGTCTCAATCGCGCAAAAGCTCGTTGATCGAGGTCTTCGCCCGCGTCTGCTCATCCACGCGCTTGACGATCACCGCGCAATAGAGCGACGGTCCCGGCTGCCCGTCGGGAAGCGGCTTGCCCGGCAGCGAGCCCGGCACGATGACGGAATAGGGCGGCACGCGGCCCATGAAGACCTCGCCGGTGGTCCGGTCCACGATCTTCGTCGATTGGCCGATATAGACGCCCATCGACAGGACCGATCCTTCGCCGACGATCACGCCTTCGGCGACCTCCGAGCGCGCTCCGATGAAGCAATGATCCTCGATGATCACCGGATTGGCCTGCAAGGGCTCCAGCACGCCGCCAATGCCGGCACCGCCTGAAATATGGACATTCTTGCCGATCTGCGCGCAGGAGCCGACCGTCGCCCAGGTGTCGACCATCGTGCCCGCATCGACATAGGCGCCCAGATTGACGAAGCTCGGCATCAGGACGACGCCCGGCGCGATATAGGCGGAGTGACGCACGACGCAGTTCGGCACGGCGCGAAACCCGGCGGCGCGCCAGCGATCGTCGCCCCAGCTCTCGAATTTCGACGGCACCTTGTCCCACCAGGTCGCGTGGCCCGGCCCCCCGCCGATCGGCGCCATGTCGTTCAGCCGGAAGGAGAGCAGCACCGCCTTTTTCAGCCACTCATTGACCGCCCATTCGCCGCCTTGTTTCTCGGCGACGCGCAACGCGCCGCGGTCGAGCAGCGCGAGCGCTTCATTCACCGCCTCGCGCACGTCGCCCTGCGTCCCGCTATTGATGCTGTCGCGCGCCTCGAAGGCGGCTTCGATGGCGGATTTGAGCTGTTCGGACATTGGCGCTTCCCTGAAAAATCGGTTCCCGTCCTTGTGGTGCGCAAGCAGCGCATTTGTCAATCGCGGGGAGCTTGCCGGGCGGCGCCCGCGCCAGGCGCAGCCATCATCCGCTCGAAGGAATCAAGGCTAAGACGGCCTCACCAGCTTCGAAGCGCGCGGAGCTTCGGGGTCTTCTTGTGCTGATCTGCCTCCATGCGGGCGAGCAGGAGTTCGAGCTCGGCGATTGTCTCGAACAGATAGGGGCCTTTGTTCAGCATGACGCATTCGGCTCGAGCAGCCATTGCGGCATCGGTCATCTCGCCGCGCGAGGGCGTGCCCTTCTTGATCAGATGCTCAAGCACCTGGGTTGCCCAGATCACCGGAACATGCGCAGCCTCTCCGATCCAGAGGATCTCCTCCTGCATCTCGGCGAGGCGGGCAAAGCCCATTTCGACCGCGAGATCGCCGCGCGCGATCATGACCGCAATGGCCTGCTGACCAGCCGCCTGTACGATGATCTCCGGCAGGTTGCTAACGGCCTTCGGTGTTTCGATTTTCAGCACCAGCGACAGCGACTGCCAGTCGGCCGGGCGCCGTTCTCGCAGAGCCTCTTGCAGCATGGCGACGTCGCTTGCCGACTGGACGAAGGAGAAGCCCACACCATCGGCATGGGCCGCGACGAAATCCAGGTCGGCATGGTCCTTCCCGGTCAGCGGGGAGATACCAAGATCGGTGTCGGGGAAGTTGAGCCCCTTCTCGCTCTTCAGCTTCAGCCCTTTTCCGCTTGCGAGGAAAGCCCGTGCGACAAGTCCCCAAGGCTCGATCCGTTCAATCCGCGCGCCAAGCTTGCCATCGTCGACGAAGAGGCGCTGGCCCACCGCCGCCCTGCTCACCGCATCCGGGAGCGTGCATTCAACTGCGAAACGGACCTCCCCGCGTTCGACCCGATCCAGACCGCCAGGCGGGGTGATGACGAGCAGATCGCCCACCCCCATCCGTTCCTCATGATCGGGCGTGAGCACAGCGCCGGTGCGGATCTTCGGCCCGGCCAGATCCATCATAATCTTCATTGTGCGGCCGGTGGCCTTTTCCGCCGCACGCAGATTGTCGATCGTGCGCTTCCAGCTCTCGGCATCATCATGAGCGCAATTAATGCGGATGGCCTCCACGCCGTGCCCGGCCAGCTTCAACATGAAGGCGGGATCATCGGCTGCCTCCGTTGGGCAGGTGACGAGCAAGGCGATGGGCCTTTCCGGCGAGCATGGGCCGAGCACCTCGCGTGTGTTGGCCGCGAGCAGCTTTTCGCCTGCGAAGAAGCGGTCGGCGGTTGGCCGCTCCTCCTCCGGTCGGCCGCACAGCATGGCAAGTGAGGCCTTGACGCTCGTCAAGACCGGCATGACCCAGCTTTCCAGCCGCGCCCGAGCGAGGAGAGGCCGAGCGCCATCAGCGGACGCTGGAGCGGCCGCAAATCGCGATGCCGAAGCGCCAGGTAGTGCGCAAGGTTCAGAGCACTCTCTGCGAATTCCGGTCTTGCCAATCGGCTGCGCCAGCATGCCATCTGCGCATCAGCTTCGCTTCGGACATATCCGATGACATCTTCCAGCTTTTCATGAAGAGCAGCGGCGTCGATCATGGTGCGTTTGGCCTGTCCAGATTGGAGACTGAAGCAAATTTCTAATTTATGCCAACGCCTGATGTCAGTCTCTTGAACACGCTATCTGAGCGGGTAGTTCAAACAGGCCCTTTTGCGATTAGTCATCGGCTTTTGCCGAGATTTCCTTCAGCGTGTCCTGAAGGAAGGCGAGCAGATCCGCTGTGATATGGTGAACATGCGGCGGCAGAACGTGCCATTCCGCGATCTGCTTCTGGGATGGGTGATCGCAATAGGTCGAATGGACCAGCACGGTCGACATGCCGAGCGCGTGCGGCGCTTCGAGATTATGCGGGATGTCCTCGAACATGGCGCTGCTCGGCGCATTGACGCCATGCGCTTTCAGAAAGCGGTCATAGGCTTCCGCCGAGGGCTTGGGGATGTAGTCGCCCGAGACGATATCGAAAATATCCCGGAAATGATGCAGGACGCCCAGCTTCTCCGCCACGCGTTCGGCATGGCGGCGCGAGCCGTTGGTGAAAATATATTTGTGCCCCGGCAGGCTCTCGATCACGGCTCCCAGCTCAGGCAGGGCGGGCACCGCGGCAAGGTCGATGTCGTGCACATAATCGAGAAAACGCTCCGGCGGCAGCTTGTGCTCGGCCATTAGCCCGGCGAGCGTCGTGCCATAGCGGTAATAATAGTCCTTCTGGACGCGCCGGGCCTCTTCCAGGCTGACGCCCAGATACTCCGCGATGAACGACCCCATGCGCTGATCGACCTGAGCGAAGAGGTTGCACTCGGCCGGATAGAGCGTGTTGTCGAGGTCGAAAATCCAGGTGTTGACCCGGTCGAAATTTTTCAGATCAGCGGAGCCGACGAGTTGCATGGCCTGAAAGTAAGCGCCGAGCCCGGCTTTGTCATCCCCGCCGGTCTGTGGCGGTGTCTCGGGTTGGATTCGGCTTGTGACCTGCAAGGCAGACTTGACGGTGCAGAGTCGTAACGCTCGCCGGGCCGTAAAGTGCGCTCGCCGAGCCTCCGCACGCCGGTTAAGAGGTTTCAAACCCCTCCCTGTTACCCTGCCGACGACCATAAATGCGCCGTCCTGACCGACCGGTTGCAGGGTGGCAGCCACGTCATGCAGCGATGCCTAGAGTTAAGCGTAAATGAAAGCTGAATGACCGTCCCGGGCCATCGGTAACGAATTGTCCTCACCGGTTACGGGAGAGGAGCAGCTCGCAGTTTATTTGCGCACAAGGGGAAAATTATACCCGGAAAACAATTGATCGGGCTCTGCAATGAGACCAACCAATGACAAACATCGCCGAAGCGGTGTGAGCGATGCATAAACGTCTCGCGGATCAGATCGCCAAAGCCAAATGTGGTGACGAGCTTGACATCGGCCGGCTGGTCGAACTCGTGAGCGAAGTCTACGATCAGTTCGACACGGATCGCGCCCGATATGAACGCGCACCCCGTCCGATGAGCGGCGATAGCGATGCGTGCGAGGCCGCCGTCAAACGCCTCGTCGAGCAGAACCGCATCCTCGATGCTGCGCTCGCACACATGGTCCAGGGCGTGGCGATATTCGATGCAGAGGAACGCCTGGTCGTTTGCAACAGGCGATATGCAGAGATCTACGACTTCCCTCCGCACCGTCTCCTCCCGGGCACGCATTTCACGGAGCTTGTCAGCCACTGCCTCACGCAAAATCAGAATGCCCGAGATCCTCCGGCGGAATCCGAGCCCGGCAGGTTGCAGGAAGCATTTTCCGTCGGTTACGGCGTGCAACGATTTG
>Ga0307442_1002000_pt1 | contig 10045 bp, 11 predicted proteins | sample SalMarWE160430MG_FD_202143 | JGI IMG/M metagenome (GOLD analysis project Ga0307442, IMG submission 202143) | Salt marsh sediment microbial communities from the Plum Island Ecosystem LTER, Massachusetts, United States - WE1604-30 | ecosystem: Environmental > Aquatic > Marine > Intertidal zone >... | reverse complement strand
GGTTAAGTTGATCGATATCGATAAGTGAGCGCAAATGTCCGCGTCCACTTGGATACGCGTTGCGCTAGGGCATCGGACCGAAAAGTGGCATCCACTTTTCGGGTAAATCCGATGCCAAAACAGACAGTTAGAGTGGCGCTTCCGATTCCGATTATGAATCCGCCACTCTAGAGTTCGCAAAAGCATTCAATGCGCCCGCGCCAGCGTCGACGAGCTGTGTGCGGCCGCGCTGGAGGGCAAGATGATCAAAGCGAAGCATAAGGCTTCCGGACAAAACAAAAACGCCGGGAAGGCGACCGTCGACCCGGCCGGTGCGAGCGTTGTGGGCGCGAGAGGCACGCAGATCCTGGCGATAATTTGCGCGTTGTTTTTCGCCGCCATTCTCATCTCCTCCGCTCCGGGGGCGATGGCCCAGGTCAACGGACAGGATAAGCCGGTGGCCGGGGCGGTTCCCGGCAACACCACGGATGGTGCTTCTTCGGATTCCGAGCTTTGGCGGGAAATCCGGCATGGTCTCCAGGGCACCGTGTCTGGGCCGAACAAACAAAGCGGCGTGATGATCCAGTCTCAAGGGCACTATTGGGAAGAGACGCGCAATGGTCCGTTGCTCATGTTTTCGGCCTGGGCAATTCTGGGCATGATCTTCCTGCTATCGGTGTTCTTCGTGATCAGGGGGCGCATTCGGATCGAGCATGGGCCATCCGGAAGAACGATAACGCGTTTTTCCGGGCTTGAGCGGGCCGCGCACTGGCTGATTGCATCCAGCTTCATCGTTCTGGCGCTGACCGGATTGAACCTCCTGTTCGGGCGCACGCTCCTGATCCCCGCCATCGGCAAGGAAGCGTTCGCGGGGATGACGATCTACGGCAAGATCATCCATAATTATGTGGCCTTTGCCTTCATGATCGGTCTGGCGCTGGTTGCGATCCTTTGGGTCCTCCGGAATCTTCCCGATCGCCATGACATTGTCTGGTTGCTGAGGGGCGGCGGCTTTTTGGGCGGCGGGCATCCGAAGGCGCGCAAATTCAACGCGGGCCAGAAGATCCTCTTCTGGCTGGTCATCCTTTGCGGCGTTTCGATCTCACTGTCCGGCTGGGCGCTGCTCAACCCGTTTCAGACGGCGATGTTCGGCGACACGTTCACAGTTCTCAATTCCTGGTTCGGAACCGACCTGCAGGCCAATCTGGCGCCGATCCAGGAGCAGCAATATCAGTCTCTTTGGCACACGATCATGGCGGTCTTCTTGATCGTCGTCATTCTCGGCCACATCTATATCGGCACGGTCGGGATGGAGGGCGCTCTCTCCGCCATGACCAGTGGCGAGGTGGATGCCCAATGGGCGAAAGAACACCATTCGCTGTGGGTCGAGGAGCTGGAAGCGAAGGGCGAGCGTAGCGCCGCAGATGACGGAAAGCTTCAACCGGCTGAATGAGGCGGTGTCGCGTCGCGTGACAAATGCCGCCGCTTTTTCGGTTTCCTGGAGAAGCCGGCTTGCGGCGGCGTTTCTCGGTTGCCTGACGCTTTTGCCGTGGCCATGCGCCGCCGACGAATTGCCGGATACGCTCAAGGGCCATGGCGGCCCGATCAAGGCGATCTCCATCTTCCCCGACGGCAAGCAGGCGCTGACCGCCTCGTTCGATTATTCCATCATCCATTGGGATCTGTCCGGAGCCAAAGCGCGCATCCTGCACCGCCTCATCGGCCACAACGCGGCCGTCAACGACGTGGCGCTCGTACCGGGCGGCAATCACGCCGTTTCGGTCAGCGATGACGGCTCGCTCGGCATTTGGGACTTGGGCAAAGGGCGGCTGATCACCCGGATCAAGGGAGACGTCGTCAAGGTCCTGGACGTCGCCGTATCCCCCGATGGCACGATGGCGGCCGCGGCCCGCTGGGATCGGACCGCAAAGCTCTACGATCTTGGCAAGCAAACGGAAATCGCCACGCTGAGCAGCCATACGGGCAATGTGAACGCGGTCACATTTTCCGCCGACGGAAGCAAGCTCTACACCGCGTCCTATGACGGCGAGATCACCGAGTGGGATGTTGCCAAAGCCGAGCTGATCCGTCCGGTCTACAGTCATGGCTGGGGCATCAACACCATTGCCTTGCTCGGTGACGACCGGCTGCTCTTCGGGGCGCTCGACGGAACCTTCGGCATTGTCGGCATCGCCGAGGGCGACATGCTCAAGCGGCTGGCTCATAGCGAAGCGCCCATTCAAAGCGTTAAGGTCTCGCGTGACGGCACGCTGATGGCTTATGCCGATGCCGGGGGCACGATCGAGGTCTTCAAGACCGCCACGGCCGAGAAAGTCGCAGGGGGGCCCGTCGCCTACGGTCCGGTCTGGGATTTCGACTTCGTCCCTGGAACGAACCAGATCTACCATGTCGGGCTGGATGATTTCGCCATGCGCTGGCAGGTGGTCCCCCGCGAAATGGCTCCGATCCAGTCGACCTTTCCGAGACGGTTCCAGCTCGCCGAGAGCGACGATCCGGGCGAGTTGGAATTTCGCCGCAAATGCAGCGTCTGCCACACACTGACGCCGGACGACAAGAACCGGGCCGGACCGACGCTTTATCGCCTGTTCGGCCGAAAAGCCGGATCGGTTCCAGGGTATGAATATTCACAGGCGCTGCGCGAGTCCGATATTATATGGACCGAGAAAACGGTCGGGCAGCTGTTCGATCACGGCCCCGATGTCCTCGTGCCGGGAACGAAAATGCCGATCCAGCGCCTGAAAAGCGTGGAAGGGCGTGATGAGCTCATCCGTTTCTTGAAAAGCGCGACCGCATCGGTAGAGTGACGGGTAACGGCAAGTAAAATAACAAGAATGGCGACGCTCGCGGATGCCATCCGAACCATTGGGAGGTGTGAAATGAAGTCTGTTCTGACAGGCATTGCCTTGATGATCGTCATAAGCGTGGCTGCCTGGGGCGTTGCGCAAACACAAAGGACATCCTCGGCCGACGCGTTCAGCGTTCCTGAGTCCGTGCGGCTGCATTAATGCGCCCGATGCAGCGCGTCCGGGGATCGTGGGACCGGCTTAAGGGACCGTGCATAACAATAACGTAGGGACCATGAGGATCGGCGTAAACCGGTCATGGTCCCGCACTCATAACAAAAACATCCGGAGCTGAAAATGAGCGACGATTTCAATATGTCGATGCGTAAATTTCTCAAGCATGTCGGCGTGACATCGCAGCAGGAAATCGAGCGCATCACGCGCGAAGCCCAATTGGGCGGTCAATCCTCCCTGAAGGTGAAGATGGTGCTGACCGCCGAGGGCACCGACCTGAATCATGTGGTCGAGGGAGAGATCAAGCTTCCGGGCGAGTAAGGCCAGCATGCGCGACCCGCTCCCGACATTCCCGCCCCTGCTCACCGGGCACAAGCTTGCGCTGGAAATCGTGCCCGCCGACTGGGCAAAAGCGCGCGCCGCAAAGGGAGCGCTTGGCGCGGGGGATCTGGCATGGTCGGTGGACGTGGATAATCTCCGGCTTGCGCTGGTTCTGGAACCGGACGTGCCGCGTGAGCGATGCCCGGAGATTGTCTTTGCCGCAATGGTGGCGGTCGGCGATGCGATCGGCGCGCTGAGCCCGCCCGAAGTCGCCGTGATGTATCAATGGCCCTCCGTCATTTTGGCTAATGAGGCGAAGGTCGGCTATGTCGATCTGGTGGTCTCGGAGACCGGGCAAGCGGACGTGCCGGACTGGATGGTGCTGTCGCTGCACCTCTATCTTCGCCCCACGCGCGGCGGAAGGGAGCCGGGAAACGATCTGAGCAGGACCACCCTCTGGGATGAAGGCTGCGGACAGCTGAGCTGCGCCAGGCTCCTGGAATCGGTCTCACGGCATCTGGTGAACCTGATCCATCGCTGGTCGGAAGACGGTCTCAAGCCCATTCATGACCAATGGTGGGAACGTCTTTTTCCCAAAGCACAGCTCGCCGACGGTGCGCTGGCGGGAGACGACAACGGCTCGCTTCTCGGTCTCGATGAATCCGGCAATGCGCTGATCAAATCGGCTGCGGGAACGCGCGCCGTCGCCACCATGGACGCCTTGGAACGGCTGCGGACGCAGCGCGGTACCGGGTTATGAAGTTCTTGAAAACCATCCGGTTCGATCCTTCCGACACCCATGTCTTCGAGAATGCCGCCGGCACGGACGAATGGGCGATCCCCGGCGGCTTTGCGTTCGCCGGCCTCGCCGAGGATGCGATCACGGGCAAGCGCAAGCAGGCATTCAGCAACGGGTTCCTGTCACTGGAATCATTTGGGTGCTCGACATTCGTCTCCGTCGCCGATGTCTCCGCCGAACAGGTCGAGGCGCTGACCAGCGGGCTCGCGCAATATTTCATCGATCATTGCGGCGCGCCCTCGCTCGCGGAAGCGACAAGGGCAGCAAGGTCCGAGGCCGATTTCGTCCTGGAACTATGCCGAGACGCGCCGGTCAATTCGGTGTTCACCCTGCGGCGCTTTTTCGATGAGGCCGGCGAGGTCCGCGAAGAGTTCCGCATCGTCGATCCGCCGGGCGAAACGCTGCATACGCGCGTCTGGGACGTGGTTGAGGATTAGCGATGGACTTCTGGAAATCGGCCGGTCTTCATCTCGTTACTCGCAATGAAAACGGCTGGCTGCGCGTGACGCCGGACTATCTGCGCGCCTATTACACGCGGCCGGAAATCCACCCTGTCGCGGAGTCCTGTCCAGCGGAGCACGCCCTGTTCGAAAAGCTCATGACCGACCCGTTCGCGGCGGTGGCGCCGGGTGAGCTGGAGGCCATCCAGGACGAGGATGCGGCCGATAATTATCGGATCATCCTGCAGTTTCGCGACCATCTGGCGGCGCGCGGCACGATCGAGGAGGCCTATGCCTCCCTTTTCCAGGGCGAGCCGATTTTCATCCCGCCGATGTTCATCGATCAGATGGTTCACCTGATCCTGCGCAGCATCTTAAGGGACGTGACCGATCCGATGCAGCTGCGCGCCGCCGAGCTGTTCTTTCGCGAGCAGGCGGTGACGGTCGGCGAGGATCAGCTGATGCTGGCGGACCAGGAAATTGTCGCCATGCGCTCGGAGGACGGCGGATTCGGCGCGCTTGGCCAACTACTGGCCGAGGCGAACGCCCCGATACGCGACGTCACACTGGATGTGCTGACCGAGGAGAACCAGGGGCTCTATTGGGAGCGTTCGGACCGTTTCGATATGGCCGTCGATTTCCGCTTCACCCAGCCGGTGCCGGATGCGCTCGGCCGTGTGATCGAAGCCTGGATTGCGCATTTCCTTCATGTCGAGACCCGCGTCCAGGCCATGCAATCGATCCGCGACGAACAGTGGTCCTGGCACATTGGCTGCGATGCCGAATCGAGCCGCATTCTGAACGCGCTCTACGATGGCGAGGACGTTTCGGAAGACGATCTCTACAAGATCATCGGGCTCTATCGCCTGGAGTTTCTGGACCCGCAGGACGCTATGGACTCGCTCCGCGGTAAGCCGATATATTTGGGCTTGGCGATGAATGACGAGAGAAGACTCATATTCAAGCCTCAGAACCTGCTGACAAATCTGCCCGTTCGGCGGGATTGAGAACGACACCGGGAGGAAAACAACGATGGCAGCGGCAAGCGCACCAAGAAGCTTTGCGGACACGATTTTTGCCCGGCTGATCGCCCTGGCGATCGCGGTCCTGATCGCCATCATCTTTTATGCTTATTGGGTGGACGATATGCGCGCCCTGTTCGCCGCGGACAAGCAGGAGATCCCGATCCTTGCCGAGCAGCCACAGGTGAACGAAGCCAATACGGGCCTGCAAAATTGCCTGGCTGAGCGCGTCGGCGACGTCGACAAGATGAAGGCGGAAGGCGTGATCAACGACGCCCAATATGCAAACTTCCGCCGGCACGCGGAAGAGCTCTGCCGGGCGCAGCATCCGAATTGATCGGGAGAGGACGTCAGTCCTCCATCAGAAAATCATCGGCGGTGAGGCCTTTCTCTCTCGCCGTCAGATAATCCTGCGTCGTTCGCACTTTCGGGCGGGTCCCCATGGCGAACGGATCGTCCTTGCTGTTGGCCATTTCCACGATCCGGCAATCTTCGCACATCTGGATCAGCCGGGCGCGGGAGCTGTCCGCGTACATGGAATGCTTGCCGGCAAGCTGGCTCGTGATCCGGTCGATCGTCGATCTTGTCGCGAAGGGCTTGCCGCAGACGATGCAGTCGAAGGGGATCTCCTCGTAGAGCGTAATGGGCTGCATGGCCGCCGGCGTGAAATTCAGCCGGGGCTCCAGGCTCAAGGCGTTCTCCGGACAGGTCTTCACGCAAAGGCCGCATTGGACACACGCGCTTTCGGTGAAGCGCAGCTTCGGCTCGCCCGGCGTATCCATGATGGCCGAGGTCGGGCAGGCGGATGCGCACGACATGCAGAGCGTGCAGGCGGCCTGGTCGATCGCGACCCGTCCATAAGGCGCCTTCGCCGGCAGGTCGATAATGTCCGGCTTCTGAGGCGCGTGCTCATGAAGTCGGGCAAAGGCCATGCGCGCAATGTCGCGCTTCGAACCGACCGCGGTAAAGCCGCCCTCCGGCATCGGCGTGCGCGGTACGGGAGACCAGAGCGCCGCTTCCGCTTGCTCGGGATCGGCCTCGGCGACCGCCTCGATGCGCGGCTCCTCGCCAAATCCGAGCGCGGACGTCACATGGTTGGCGAGCGTGATCTCCGCCTTCAGACCGTCCAGCTCCTCGGCATTGTTCGGATTGGCCAGAAAGACGATGCGCCGCACGCCGCTGGCAAGGAGCGCCGCCATTTCCACATGGCCGACCGAGGTGACGGCATGCATCGAAACGGGAAGCATATTGGCGGGCAAGCCGCGGCCGAAGCGGGCCATGGCCGCGATGAGTTCGTGGCCGAATGTCGCATCGTGCATGAGCAGAACTGGCGTCTTGCCGCCCGCTTCCGCATAGGCTTGCACGAGGGTTTGCGCCTTGCCGATCGTGTCCACGCGCCGCGGATAGCGATAGGCGATGGCGCCGGTCGGGCAGACCGCATGACAGGAGCCGCAGCCGCCGCATATGCCGCTGTCGATCGCGACATAATCGCCCGCTTCGCCGATCGCTCCGGCCGGACAGACGTCGAGACATTTGGAGCAGCCGGTGATCTTGGAGCGCGCATGCGCGCAGATGTCCCGGTTGTAATCGACATAGAGGGGCTTTTCGAATTCGCCGACCATGTCGGAAAGCTCCAGAACCGCCCGCAGCGCGGCCGCCGGATCGCCCGGGTCGACGCGCTTATAGCCGTCCCGGTGCTTATGGCCGGTCACCAGCGGCGTCCTGCCGGACAGATCCAGGATCAGGCTGCATTCGGACTTCGCCCCGTCGCGGGCCATGACGAATTTGGGCGCCTCGCGCGATGAGGGCGTCAGCGGCGCATAGTTGTTCACCGTGATCGAGAACGCGCCGAATGAGCCCTCCACCTTCGCAATGTCGCCCCGGTAAATCGGAATGTCCGCCACGGAAGGCAGCACGAAATCTTCGTCATCCGAGAGCAGCAGCGTCACCGAAAGCTTGCCCGAAAGGAGCTTGGCAAGCTCCAGCGCCTGCTGGCCGGAGCCGTAAACGAGACACATGCCGTCGGACTCGATGGCCTTGAGTTGCGCCGGCTTTGCCTCATAGGTGGCCGTTTTGAGCAGGGCGGCAATCTTCGGGGTCGCCCGATCGGCCTCGGCGGACCAGCCCGCCGTCTCACGGATGTTGATGAAATGAACGGCCTCGCCCTTGCCTTGCTCGTCCGCGACCTCCTGAAATAGCGGCGCTTCCTGCGTGCATGCGACGAGAAGCTCGTCGCCCGCGCCGATCGCCTGTTCGAAATTGCTGAGCTGTGAGCGGCACAGTTGCGTATAAATGGACCCGATATCCTGTCCAGTTGCAGCGGACAGCTTGGCCGCGTCGAGCGGCATCGTCTTCTCGCAGTTGCACACCAAACAGGTGCGGCATTCCTGCTTCATTCTTGTTATTCTCCCAGAACTTTAGATTCACTATAATTCTAAGCGGCGGGCCGTCCGCTTGTACAGACGTTTGTCGCCGCCTAAGGGAATGCTTGGATTTCCCATAATTTTGCGTAGGCTGGCGTATGACCGTTTTCCTGACGGTCGGGAGGTGCCTTGAATACGATCAAAAGCCGGGAAATTTCGGTTCCACTGGGAATCGTTGTTGAGAAGCGCAAATCGACCCACCCTTGGGGTGACTGGATCTGGAAGCCGGTGGCGGTTTTCATGAATGCCGCCGAAGGGGTGACGTGGGTTGAGCTGATGCGCGGCGAGGACTATGTGCGATATCATGCCGCGACCTTGCCGTTGACACTCCACCGAAAGGATACCGAGGCGCTGCGTTTCAATCTGATGCTCGACGAGCCGGAGCTATACGTCGTTTTGGAGGAAAGCGGCGACCCGGACTCCGATTTTCCCTATGAGCCGCATGCGGTGACCGCCTCGTCCTATGAGTCGCAGGATTTCAACGATGCCGGCGACGATATTATCGAGAAGGTGGCCATGCCCGAGGGGATTGCGGTTCTCATTCAGGCCTTTGTCGAAGAGCATCACGTCGAAGAGGAATTCAAGAAAAGACGGCGGGACAAAGTGGATCTGGGGGAGCAGAAATTTGGCAAGACGCCGATCTTCGCGCCGCGCACCCGCCAGTAAGGTGAATCATGTCCGAACCGGAAGACGAACAATTCCTGTCACGCTGGTCACGGCGCAAATTGGCGGCGCGCACGCCGGAAGCGAAGGAGCCGGAATCGGACGAGACGCGCGAGGCGTCGGAAGACGCTGAGGGCACGGAACGCGACGCGGAGGCCGTCGCGGCGCGCGAAGCCGAATTGCGCGCAAACCGCGAGGCGGCCGAGGCCGTCGATCTGCAGACGATTAATGAAGACAGCGATTTCTCGGTCTTCATGAAAGAAGGGGTCCCTCATCTGCTGCGCCGGCGAGCCATGGCCGCCCTGTGGCGGTCCAGCCCCGTCTTTGCCAATCTGGACCGGCTGGTCGATTATGATGACGATTTCGGCAGTCCCGATCTGGTGATGAAGACGCTTCAATCGGGATGGCAGGTCGGCCGGGGCTATTTGAAGGATGAGCCCGGCGGGAAGGCCGCTCCGGACGAGGCTGCGTCCGACAGTGACGCTCCCGCTCCCGTCGATGCCGCGGATGATCCCGCGTCGCAGGAGCCTGCGGGCGAGATCGATGCGGCTGCATCGGCAGACGAGGCCGTTCACGGCTCCGCAACGGAGCTGGAGCCCGTCGCAAAGGCAGACGCCGATGCCCCAATTCCGGATGAAGAGACTGGTGAAGATCAGGAGGCCGAGCAGCCCATGCCGCGCGTATCGCTTCGCCGCCGCCTGATGCTGGACAGCGGCAGCTAAAGCGACTTTGCGCCCCTACTGCACTGACGCATTCACTTGGTTCATGCGCCAGCCCACGAGCTCTTTGTTTATGCATCGATTTTACCAAACTCCGGCGTAGCCTCCGTTTGGATCGATGCACTAGAGCCCGTGGACAATCACCTGAGTGCAATGACAATAGCGGCGAGATTGATCGTCGCTTTATAGCTCAGTTCAGTTTTGTCATATCGCGTATTCACAGCTCGAAAGTCCTTGATTTTGCTAAAGTAATTTTCAATGAGGTGGCGCCACCGATATTTCACCCGATCATGAGGAATGACCTGTTTCCGATCCGCTTTTGACGGGATAACCGCCTCCGCCCCGCGTCTCTCAAGGTCCTCCCTTATGCTGTTATTGTCGAAGGCTTTGTCGCCGAGCAGGGCTTCAAACGCCAAATCGTCAATGAGATCCGGCACGCCGACGCTGTCGTGGCGCTGCCCAGGCCACAAGGAGAAGCGCACGAGATTGCCCAATGCATCGACCAGCGCCAAAATCTTCGTTGTCAGGCCACCTTTCGATCGACCGATGGCCTGATTGAGAGTCCCCCTTTTGCACCGCTCGCCTTCTGATGCACACTGACGATCGTTCCGTCGATAAGGATGTATTCGAAGTCTGGATCT
>Ga0307442_1001995_pt1 | contig 10049 bp, 8 predicted proteins | sample SalMarWE160430MG_FD_202143 | JGI IMG/M metagenome (GOLD analysis project Ga0307442, IMG submission 202143) | Salt marsh sediment microbial communities from the Plum Island Ecosystem LTER, Massachusetts, United States - WE1604-30 | ecosystem: Environmental > Aquatic > Marine > Intertidal zone >... | reverse complement strand
ATGGGCACCCGATCGGCGCAACCGGCGCGGTCTTGACCACCAGATTGCTGCATTCGATGCGGCGCGATGCCATCAAGCGCGGCGTGGTCACCCTTTGCATTGGCGGTGGCCAAGGGATTGCCTTGACGCTTGAGAGCTTGCACTAGTTTCACGGCAAGGCCGGTTGGGTTGGCGCCGCTCTGGGCGCCCTAGGCTCGAGACGCCGCGAAACCAAGCCAGGCGAGGATCGCGGCTACCACGCAGGCGATCTAACTCGCCCATAACGGGATGGAGATTATCGTGCCGATGGTGACCGGCGCACCGCTGACGGCCCGGATCAGTTGCAGGACGGCGACGACGCCGAAGATCAGTGCGGCCAGTAGCGAGAAATTCTTGGCGGTCATTGCGGGTCCTCCTCTGCGTTCAGCTGGCCTGACTAGAAGTAATAGTCATTGCCGAGATTGCGCCAGGATCCATCGTCCGATGTCCGGCCAGATTTCCGCCAACGTACGCCGCCCCATGAAGAGGCCGATGTGGCCGCCGGGTGCAAGCTTCTTGACCACGGCCGACGATGGGGTGCCGATGAGCGTCTCGGCGTTGAACACTTGTTCCTCAGTGGTGATGTCGTCAGATTGTCCAGCGAGCAAGTAGGCCGGCATATTGATGTCCTTCAGTTGGAGCTTGCGGCCGAGGCCGACGAAGCGGCCTTTGGCGAGTTGGTTCTCCTTGAACAAGAGCTTCACCGCCTGAAGGTAGTAGACGCCTGGCAGGTCGATCGGATTCTCGTACCAGCGCTCGAAGTGCTCGGTGCGCTTGATGTAGGACTTGTCCTCGATATGAGCGAATAGGTCGATATATTTGCCCATGAACTGCTGCCCGGGATGCATGTCCTTCCATCCGGCGAGCATCGTCTTGCCGAGCATTCGACCGTCGCCGATGTCGACCATCTCCTGATAGACGTCGAGCGGCAACCGGTGCGCCATCTTCTTGATCGGGCCATGGCCAGCGTCAGTGTCGATCGGTGAGCCAGCGAGAACCAAGCTTCTCACTTTGTGCGGAAAGCGGCTCGCGAACATGGCGCACATCCAGCCTCCCTGGCAAAGGCCGACGAGGTGAACGGCACCGCCGAGATCGTCCACCACGACATTGATCTCGGCCAGGTACTTGTCGATATCAAAATTTCGCATGACATCGGTGGCCGGCTTCCAGTCGGCAACGAACACGTGATCGAGACCGGCCCCAAGCAAGGTCTCCACGAGGCTCTGGCCTTTCGCGTAGTCGGCAATGGTGGAACTATGCCCGGCGTAAGGTGGGTCGATCAGAACCGGTTCGCCCGATGGCACGGGCTTTGAGAAATCCCTGAGCCTCATGGTGTCGAGATCGAGGACGATACTGTTCTCGGTGGCCCATTGGGGACGCGGCGGCGAACTGATCTCTTCAGCCTCGGCGACGAATTTGAGGTTGTCGGCAAAGAGGGCAAGGCCCTCCTCGCCTAGCTCGATGCCGGCGGCGTAGGGCCAGAACCACGGAACCGAGTGTTCGACCTTCGGCTCGATTGTTAGAAAATGAGGCTTCCTCGGCTCAATCTTTCGCTCAAGTTTCACGCTGACCGCCTTTCATGAACTGCGCCGACGAGCGCCAAAGTGTGCGTCGCGATCATGCGTTCCTCGTCGGTCGGGATCACCCACACCGACACGGGACTTGTCGCCGAGCTGATGCGGTCCGCGTTCCGCACATTGGCCCGTCGGTCAAGCTCGAACCCGAGCCAAGCACAGCGCCGACACACGGCATCGCGCACGGAAGCTGCATTCTCGCCGATGCCGGCGGTGAACACGAGGGCGTCGAGGCCTCCCGCAACTGCCGCAAGCGCGCCGAGCTCCCAGCAGATGCGGTAGACGAACAGCGCCACCGCCTGCTTCGCGCGAGGATCGTTGTTCCCTAGCAGATCCCGCATGTCAGCGCTGATGCCAGACACGCCTTTGAGGCCGCAGTCGTGATAGAGCATGGTCTCGACCTCCTCGAGGCTCATGCCCTTCGCCTGCATCATCCAGAGAATGAGACCGGGATCGAGCTCGCCCGGCCGAGTCCCCATCAGCAGCCCTGAGAGAGGGCTGAATCCCATCGTCGTCGCAACGCTTCGTCCCGCAACAAGTGCACACATGCTAGCACCGCCGCCGAGATGCGCGACTATTGTGCGCCCGGCTGCCGCCTTCTTATCGAATTGCGGCAGCACGCCGGCTATGTACTCATAGGAGATGCCGTGGAAGCCATAGCGCCGCGCCCCAGCTTCCGTCAGTGAGCGAGGCAAGCCATAGAGCTGCGCAGTTTCGGGCATCGTTCGATGAAATGAGGTGTCGAAGCAGGCTACTTGGGGCAGCTTGGGTTGAAGCTTGGCAAGCGCCTCAATGGGTTCGAGGTTCCGTGGCTGGTGCACGGGCGCCAGCGGGATGAGCGCCCGTAGTCGGTCGAGCGCGGCATCATCGATCAGGACCGGCCTCGTATGCTCGGGACCACCGAGCACGACCCGGTGACCTGCCGCCAATATCCGGGCTTGTCCGAAATGCTGCTCGATCCAATCGATCAAGGACTTGATCAGCGTGTGGACCGAGGGGTTGCTGTCCTTCCATATCCGCGTGGCGAAGCCGACGTCGTCTCCGCTGTGCGCATGGAAGCGCGGCGAGGTGCCGATGCCTTCGATCTCACCGCGGGCGAGACAGTCGAGGCTAACGCCATAGACGCCGAATTTGATGCTTGACGATCCCGCGTTAAGAACGAGAACAATGCCCCCATCTCTATTTGCGGTGCGCTTCATCCTGACCGCCTGCCTTCCGGTTCATGCCAGCCAACGAACAAAACCCGAGGCTCGCGAGCGTGCCGAAGAACTCGGCGCGTACTTTGATAGCGCGCAGTCCCCGGAGCTAACTAGCCCCTGCCCATAACTAGGAGGTTGCGACAGCGACCGCTTTCGCGATCTTGCCTTCTTTGACGTGGCCTTGCGCCAATTGGGGACGAACACCAGCACCCGGAGTCGCGTCTTCTAATCCTCGGAAATCCTGACGGTAAAGACTGGCTTCTCGGGCATATTCCGAGGCACCGACAGCTTCCAGTGATACAACAACCGCTCTGAAGGAAGGCAGTGGATCACTTTGTCGCCTCGCGCCAGTACCTCGCCCCAATGGAGCCCAATTGAAAAGTTCAGAGCCATCGCTACATGCGCTTCATTTACTTTTCAGCTCTGTCTTGAGCCTCCACCTCTCGCTGAGCGCGCGCGCTGGAGCTGAGATCATGGTGAAATCGCTAGCTATGGCTTGTGCCGCTCTTTTTTGCGCAACGGCTGCAAATGCCGACGAGGTGTGGACGTGTTCTTATGCGCCACTCTCGAGCCTAACCGTCACGGCCGAACCGAAGTTCTTGCGCTTCCAACTTTCTGCTGATGGCCTCATCGAAACCACGCGTGGTGACCATTATCGGATCGTTGAGAACAACGACTATGGCCTAATCGCTACGCTGCCGATCTCCACGATAGAACCGGGTCAAAACGTTCCCACGGTCGGCGCAGCGACGGTCGTGATCAACAGGGGAACTGAGGAATTTTGGTTGGCAAAAGGCTCTACCGGCCAACTCGATCCCGACATCCACCCTCCCGTCCATGGGAAGTGTTTGAAAGACTAGCTTCGCTTCTCTGGCGCCCCACCAGGAACAGGAGTGCTTGCCGCGCCTTCCTGGGGGAGAATCCGTCTCGGTTTGCGCAATTCGCCGCAACCACGGGCAAGAGCCGGCAAGAATTCCAACAGGTCAATGCATAGCTGAGGCGTGAGGGCCCGGCGATCCTGACGGGCCTGCAAACCCAGAAGCTGGAGACTTACAGCGCGATGCTCACGCCCGCGGCGTCTTTGACACCCGCGACGGCGCTTGCACGCGGCAGCGCCGCCACGTCAGCAGCCGTCGCGAGACAACGCCAGAATCGTTGGAAGGCGATCGCGGTCCTCACCATCGCCGTTTTGGTGACGACGCTTGATAGCTCGGTGATGACCATTACCACGCCGACGATCCAGCGGAGTTTCGGCGCCAGCCTACAGGCCTTGGAATGGGCCACCACGATTTACGCTCTGCTGTTCGGCGCCACCATGATCCTGTGGGCCAGGCTCGGCAAGCGCTATGGACAGCGGGAGATATTTATTATCGGCATCCTCCTGTTCGGCATCAGCTCCCTGTTCGTCGGCCTCTCATCATCGATCGGCACCTTGGTTGCGATGCGTGCGGTTCAGGCCATCGGCGCGGCAATGATCAACCCTGCGGCCATTGCCCTCGTTGCTCTCATGTTCAACGAAAGCGAGAGGCCTTTGGCCTACGGCATCAACAGCACGAGTGCCAGTGTGGGGGTTGCTCTCGGCTACCTCATCGGCGGCGCCTCGGCACAATATGTCGGCTGGCGTTGGGCCTTTTACGTCAACCCCTTGTTGTGCGCGGTCGCGCTATGGGGCGCTTACCGCTACATCGAGCCGAGGCTAACGGAGTCGGATGACGGGAAGATCGACATACCTGGCGCAGCTCTCAGCCTCATTGGGCTGATGCTTCTTATCTATGGTCTGATTGAGGGGCAGAGCCACGGCTGGTGGACAGCGCGGGAGCCGCTCGATTTCTTCGGCGCGCCCGTGGCGTTGCCGCTCTCGATCGCACCAATTTCGATCGCCCTCGGCGTGCTCTTTCTCACGCTCTTTGTTGGGCTCGAGCTTCACCTGAAGCGCGTAGCGAAAACGCCTCTCTTCGACGTCACGTTGTTCGCGTTGCCCAGCGTGCGTTGGGGGGGCCTCGACAACTTGATCAGGAGCATCGTTCAGTTTGCTCTCTATTTCGCCCTTACGATCTACCTGCAGAAGTTCGACGGCATGGACGTGCTCACCGCAGGCCTGGCCTCGCTTCCAATCGCTCTTGCAAGCATGATGGCGGCGCCTCTCGGCAGCAAGATCGCACTAGGCTTCGGCACGCAGCGATCGGTGCTGATCGGTCTCGTCATTCAGGCCATCGGCATTCTTTGGATCTGGTGGGCGATGTTTCCTAGCGCGTCACTCTCGGCTTTGTTCCTCCCAACCCTCGCCTTTGGGCTTGGCATGGGCATCTCCAACGCGCAGCTCACGAACGTAATCATGCAGGATGTCGCTTCAGGGCGTTCGTCGGATGCCGCCGCGACAGCGGCGACGCTGAGGCAGATCGGTTATGGCCTCGGGGCCGTGACCGCCGGGCTCATCTTCTCCACCACGACGGGCCACGCTGCTGTAGAAGGTTACGATCAGTTACGATTGGGCACCATGGGAATGGAGAGGAACATCCTCGTCAATCTAGCGCTGGCCACCACCTGCATCGTGTTTGCCCTGTTCATTCCCAATCGCATCCCGCGGCCCCAATCGCATGCTGCAGCAGGGCGCGGGCCGAGGTGACCCCAAAATGAATGGGCCGATGGCAGAGCCACCGGCCCTTACTCCGAGCTCCGCGAAACTTCGTGGGAGAGGCATAACGCGTCCGCGGAGACTTAACTCGCGGCCCGTGGGCTTACACCTAAATACCGAGCCGCTCGGAGGGGGATGCAAACATGGGTTCGGAGAGTTCGCATTGGCATGTCCCGACTCCAGTCTTAGAGTTTAGGGCATTACCAAAGAACCGCTTCTGCGATCTTGCTTCGAACGAGGCGCGCTTGCTGCGACTGCAAAGCCGTTGGGTCCAGTCGCCTGTCAGAAAAAATCATCGCCGTCGCACTGCCAAAGGGTCAGAGGCTATTGGCGCAAAACCCGATCAAACACCGCAATTTTCGTCCAGCGAATTGGGGACGCGGCGCTTAGCTAAGCGGAAGAAGAAGTGGCAGGAAGTCCATGCGCCTACCCAGGACAAGAAGCGAACCTGCGCTGGAGCACAGGAGAACACCGGAGCGGTACCGGAACCGTTATGGCTCCCTCGCTGGCGCTCTCCTTCTCCTCGTCACGAACGCGCCTGCCGCATTCGCTGCCACCGATGCGGGAGACTACACGGAAGCACAGACGAATAAAGGCGCACAGGTTTACAGCCAGTTTTGCTCGAGTTGCCATGGCGCCAGCCTGCAGGGACAAGCTGGCCCCGCGCTCGCCGGGCAGGCTTTCGCCAAGTCCCTGAATTTCAGCAAGATGAGCGCAACTCAGCTCTACCATTTCATCTCTTCTCAAATGCCCGCCAATGAACCGGGCAGCCTATCGCAAGACCAATATGAGAAGGTCCTTGCCTACATCCTGTCGAAGAACGGTTACCCGTCAGGTCAGACGCCCCTCAGCGAAAATACCCTGAGCAAGGTCGACCTCCTGCCCTATCCGGGCAATGGCGGCCAAACGAGCCAAGCCGGGCAATAGAGAAGCACTTGCGGAGATGGTGAAACCAATGAATTGGAGGAATTTACAATGAACGCGAAGTCTTTATCTCCACTATGGCTGACCACCTGCAGTGCGCTTGCTTTTTTTGCGGGAGCGCAGGCTCAGCCCGCTTGGGCGCAGGCCCCGGCCAATACCGAGGTACAAGCCAGCGATCTTGTGTCCAGCGCTGGAAGCAAATCTGTCCCCTCCACCGCCAAGGTCACGGTGACCAATGAGATGATGTCCTCCGCAGCAACGAACCAACGGGATTGGGTCCTGCACGGCAAGGATTACAACAATCAGCGCTACTCGCCGCTTTCCCAGATCAACGACGGCAACATCAACTCGCTCACACCGGCCGCGATCATCCAAACCGGCATGACTGCAAGCTTCGAGACGACGCCACTGGTCCTGGACGGCGTGATGTACGCTACGACCCCCGTGGTCGACAACAAGATGAAGGTCATGGCCTTCAATGCCGCTACTGGTGCGCGGATTTGGGAGACCACCTATAACGTGAGCTCACAAAAGCTTTGTTGCGGGCCGGTCAATCGCGGGGTGGCCGCAGGCTACGGCAATCTTTACGTGGCGACCACCGACGCCAACTTGGTGGCGCTCAATGCCAAGGATGGCAGCAAAGTTTGGGAGACCAACATAGCGGATCCGCAAGGCGGCTATTCCGAAACGATGACACCTCAAATCTACGACGGCATGGTCATCGTCGGCAGCTCGGGCGGCGAGTGGCCGCTCCGCGGCTTCGTCGCGGCCTATGACGCTAAGACGGGCAAGCAGGTCTGGAAATGGGATTCAACCGACCCGAACACCTTCGAGGGACAGTCCTGGAAAACCGGCGGAGGCATGGTTTGGACCACGCCAGCCATCGATCCGAAGCGCGGGCTCGTCATCTTTGCGGTTGGTAACCCGAATCCTGATCTCAATGGCGAAAGCCGCAAGGGCGACAACCTCTACACCGACTCTCTCGTGGCGCTCAACGCCAAGACCGGAAAGCTCGCCTGGTACTACCAGGAGGTAAAGCACGATGTCTGGGACTACGACGCCGTCAGCAACGTCGTGCTGTTCGATGCCAAGGACGATAACGGAAACATTGTGCCGGCGGCCGGAGAGGCAGGCAAAGTCGGCTGGTTCTTCATCGTCAATCGGGACAATGGCAAGCTCATCAGAAAGTCCGAACCCTTCGTGAAGATGAATGAGAACATGTTCAAGGCGCCGACCAAGGAAGGCATCAACATACTTCCGGGCGCCAATGGCGGCGCGGAATGGTCGCCCCCCGCCTACTCGCCGCAAACCCATGACGTCTACGTGCCCGCCATGGACCAGCTCATGAAGTTCACCTCGGCTGGAAATCCGGAGACCCTTCCGGGCACGATGCGGCTCGGCAGCACCTTCGTCAACGTGAAGGATAATGGTCTCCAAGACGGCACCTTCAGCGCCATCAATGTCGATACCGGCAAGATCGACTGGCAGTACAAGGCGCCGCAGCCGCTGATCGGCGGTGCCCTGGCGACCGCAGGCAATCTCGTCTTCACCGGCGAGGGCAACGGCTGGTTCGATGCTTTCAATGCCAAGACCGGCGAGAAGGTGTGGCGCTACAATCTCGGTGCGGGCGTGAATGCGCCTCCAATCGCCTACGAGGTCGATGGCCGACAATACATTGCCGTCGCCGCAGGCGGGAACTTCCAGCTCGACTATCCGCGCGGAGATGCGATCGCCATCTTTGCGCTGCCGGAGAACACCACGCCCAAGCATGCCTCGGTCTGGGATTCATGGCGAGATTTTCTCGGTCTCAACAGGATTGAGAAGACCTCAAAGCAGGCCTCACGATAGCTGAATAAGGTGCCCCGCTTCGGCTCGCTCCCGGAGCGGGGGACTGGTCTACGAAAATTCTTTCGGTACTCCTGATTTCCAGCCGCCATGGCCGTCATCCTTTTATTGACGGGCGAGACCGCAGCATCCCACCTCCATGCCCGACCAAGCTGCACTGAGTCTCTACACCGCCTCGACCTGGGTCATACCTCTGGTCATAGCGATTACCTTTCACGAAGCGTCCCACGGCTATGTGGCGCGGCTCTTCGGTGACGACACGGCCTGGCGTCTCGGCCGCGTCACCTTCAATCCCCTCAAGCATATCGATCCCTTCGGCACGGTGCTGCTGCCGGCGATGCTTCTTATCCTGCGCTCGCCCTTTCTGTTCGGCTACGCCAAGCCAGTGCCCGTCAACTTTGCCGCCTTGCACAACCCCCGCCGCGACTCTGTTTTCGTCGCAGCTGCGGGGCCCGCCACGAATCTGCTCTTGGCAGCCGGCGCGGCACTGGGGTTCCATCTTTTGGCTTATTTCCCGGGGGCTACCAGCGAATGGATTGCCGAAAATCTGAAGAACGCTCTGATCATCAACGTGCTCCTTGCTGTCTTCAACTTGATTCCGATTCCTCCCCTGGACGGCGGTCGTATCGCCGTTGGCCTGCTTCCCATGGCTTTGGCCCGGCCGCTGTCGCGAATTGAGCCCTACGGTCTTGCGATTTTGATCGGGGTGCTGTTCGTCCTGCCGCTCTTGAGCGCCCAATTGGGCATCGATATTAGTCCCGTCTGGGATGGCGTCTGGGCCTTAACCCGCCGCATCATCAATGCAATCCTCGTCCTGACGGGGAATGCCTAGCGTCCTGGCGCCCAGCGGCGCAGGTTCGGCAATCCGTCGCTTGTGACGTGGCCCCAGCGATCATAAGTAGATCCTTGAGAACATCGACCGATTTTCCCAGGCGGTTCCGATCGAAGTGGCCGCCCTGCAAAGGACGAGACTTCGATCGACCTCGGCTGATCCGTATACTTTCCGGCAGCCAAGATGGCGCTGCTTCTGCGACGAACGTGAGCGGTGAATTATTGTAGCAACGGGGCCAAGGCGCATAGCGGGGGATGGAACCGAGCGGAAAGCCCACGAATGCAAAACCTTTCGCGAGCCAACAAGCAGTCCATCTCTTTTACCCTTCCTGTCGCGGCCTTCATCATTGCCGCGACCATCTTTGTCGTCGATTCGATTACGCACCCAGAGATCGCCGTCGCGCCGCTTTACGCCGCCGTAGTGCTGCTGGTCGTCAGGTTCTTGGATGCCCGTGGTCTCTTGCTGGTGTCGGCTGGATGCATGCTTTTGGCGGTGGTGAGCGCGCTACTTCATGATCGGGCCGAGCTTTCTGCGATTGCGTTCATGAATCTGTTCGCCAGTCTCTCCGCCATCGTGATCACGACGTATCTTGTGCTCCAAAATCAGTCGTCCAGTGCCTTGCTCCGTGAGCAGGCCCGCCTCCTAGACGTCACCCACGACGCAATTGTTGCGCGCAACATGCAGGACGTCGTCACGTACTGGAACCAAGGAGCCGAAGAGCTCTATGGCTGGAATAGGGACGAGGCCATCGGCCAGGCGTCTCATCAGCTCTTGAAAACCGAGTTTCCGATTCCGCTTGATGCCCTCAAGGAGCAGGTTCTCCGCACCGGGCGATGGGAGGGTGAACTTCTACAGAAGCGAAGGGATGGAACGGAGATCACGGTAGCAAGCCGTTGGTCGACACAGTTGGATTATCGGGGAAAGCCCATCGCAATGCTCGAAACCAACAATGACATCACAGCCCGCAAGCAGGCGCAGGAGATGTTGCAGAAGACGCAGACCGAGCTCGCGCATGTCACGCG
>Ga0307442_1001992_pt1 | contig 10059 bp, 10 predicted proteins | sample SalMarWE160430MG_FD_202143 | JGI IMG/M metagenome (GOLD analysis project Ga0307442, IMG submission 202143) | Salt marsh sediment microbial communities from the Plum Island Ecosystem LTER, Massachusetts, United States - WE1604-30 | ecosystem: Environmental > Aquatic > Marine > Intertidal zone >... | reverse complement strand
AACCGCCCAATCACATAAAACAAGTTTCACGACCATATCTAACAAAGCAAGACTGCGACATAGCCCAAAAAATAATATCACCTCGAAAGCGTTTGCTGCCAGTCCCGGTAGCGATAGCATTCTCGCTGAATCATCGGCCGCAAAAAAGACGCCCCAATTCGATGTCTATGATGGGATATTACTAAGGTTAAAAAGCAACGTCTAATCACGAGCCAGCAGGCTAAGTGTCCCGCATCACTCTTGGTGCTAATTGTGGACGTTAGACATTTCGAACTATATCATAGCCCGGAGACCTCAAAGAACAGGATCGGCCAATAGCTATGCATCGGTTCAGTGCACAGACTTGCCGTTGAATTGCCCTAATGCGTATTGGTTACTTTACCAATCAGAATCCCGCGGTCAGCCACACATTCATACGCCGCGAAATGCGCGCCCTGGAGGCATTAGAAGTGTCAGTCATCCGCTATGCGCTCTGGACAGCGGAAGAAAATATATTGGATCCCGACGACAAAGTGGAGCAACAGCAAACTCAGTACATTTTAAAAGCGGGTGTTGGCGAGCTTTTGCGCTGCGTATTTGGAGCGGTAATCAAACATCCGGGGCGCATAGTCCGCGCTGTTCAACTTGCAATAAAAATCGGCCGGCGTTCCGAGCGCGGTATTCTACGGCACTTCGCCTATGTTGTAGAAGCGATAGTCCTCGCTAATTGGTGTAGACGCGACGGCATTCAGCATATCCACGCGCATTTCGGGACCAATTCTGCGGCCATAGCAATGCTGGCCAGCCAGCTTTCCGGCATCGCTTATAGCTTTACGGCGCATGGCAGCGAGGAATTTGAGAAAGCTCCATTGCTTTCGCTCGACGTGAAGGTTTGCAATGCTGCCTTCGTCGTTGCTGTTAGTTCGTTTGGCAGAAGTCAACTCATGCGCTGGTTACCTCCGAACCAATGGGAAAAAATTGCTTTGGTGCACTGTGGCCTCGATCAACGATTTCTCAACATCGAACCGTCACCACCCCCGCTAGCTCCGCGGCTTGTCTGCGTTGGGCGTCTCGGCGAGCACAAAGGACAGCTTTTATTAGTGGCTGCAGCGCGTCGGCTGCATGATGCCGGAGCAAAATTCACGGTCGTTCTCGTTGGCGATGGGCCCATGCGGCCTTTGATTGAAGAAGCAATTCGGCAGAATGGGTTGGCGGATTATATTTCGATCACGGGCTGGGTGACCGGCGAACGGGTACAGGCAGAAATAATCGGATCCCGAGTTTTGGTTTTGCCGAGTTTTTCCGAAAATATGCCAATCGTCATCATGGAAGCCTTCGCGCTTGGCCGGCCGGTCATCTCAACTTACGTTGCCGGAATCCCGGAGCTTATCCAAGCTGGCAAGAGTGGCTGGCTCGTGCCGGCAAGCGACGAGGTTGCGCTGGCCCAGGCCATGAGCGAATCCTTGACGGCACCCGTCGAGCAATTGGCAGCGATGGGCGTTGCGGGACGAGCGTACGTCTCTGAACATCATGACGCGGCAAAAGAGGCAGCAAAGCTACAAGAACTTTTTCAAACGGTGATTGACAGAAGTTGATCAATGTCCGCTTTGCCTCTGAAAGTGGACATTCGACAGCGCAGTTCGCATGTCCGCAAAGGGCCAATACCGGACTCATGCACCGCAACATGATCGGCGCAAAAAGAAAGACCGCCTTGCGGCGGTCTCTCCGAAATCCAATCAGATGTTTTGATCAGGCTGCGCGTGCCGCAGCCTTCTTCCTCCTGCGCCAGCCGAGCAGACCAAGCGCGCCTAGGCCAGTGGCGAATAGTGGGAACGCGGCCGGCAGGGGGGTCTCCTGCGCCGCCAGCGACACGTAGTCGAACCCGATATAGTCTTGGGATCCGTTGCGATCGATATTGAGCGACAGGAAACCAGTGGCGTTGATAGCGGCCAGCTGCGCGGCGTCAAGAACGAAGCTCCGCACGACGCTGGTCGAGAGGCCGTCATTGAACGAGAAGGGAAGTGATACACCATTTATGTCGACCGAGAAAGCACCCCAATTAAACGGAGCAATCGCCGACTGAAGGCCAGCCATGTCGATCGTAAGCGTCGCACTAGTCACGGTGCCAGAAAAGGGCGAAAAGACGAATGAGCCAGCATCCGACGTGTTTGGTCCATAAATGGAATTGAGCGCTGGGTACACATCGGTAAACTGCGCGCCATTCGTAGCCGCCGCCTCGGCCGCCGAGCGGTTGTCCGTATTCGGAGTCGCAAGCAGAGTCGCAAAGATGCCCGCATCGCCATTGTCCGGAATACCGACGCCATAGCCGTCGTTGTCACCAATCATTTGTGTAAACGTTGTGGCTTCGGCAACCGAAGCCATCGTCAGACCAGCAGCGCAGATTGCTACGGCACCAGCGAGTGCAGCGAAGCATCTCATGGTCTCCTCCCACCTCGGCATAAAAAATCCCACCTCGGCATAAAAAACGCCACGGCAAATAATTGCACCAAAATGTTCGATGCGTCAATTAAGCTCGACCCGAGGCGCGCTGAGTTCCGGTTTGAGGTCTGCACTAAGTGTTAACTCCCTGTCCGCTTTGAGTTTTTGCGCGGTAATGCCTCCACATTGGCGTCTCAGCCGATGCCATGTCCGCTTTGGGTCAAAACCGGAAGTAATAACCATTAACTTCGATATCCGCTTTACCCCTGAAAGCGGACATTCAACTGAGTTGGCGGCACTTCCGCTTTGGGCCATTCCTCCCTTGGATTCTAGACTTTCAATGGCGTCTCGATTTGGGTTCGTTTCGCCAAAATATCCCCGGCGCCTCGACTTGAGCAGATCGCGGGCGAATGTTTCGAGCGCGTACAGGATATCTATTATCACATGGATGATGCCCCGATTCTTCCTCGCCGCACGAATTAAATGCCGGATGAAATTTTCGGAACGGACAGGATGTAAATTCAGTGGCAGGTCCCTGCAACTATGCAATTGCCGCCAATTTCTTCGCGTAGTTTATCCGATACCAAAACAGTTGGATCGGGTCGCGGTGATGCAACAACCTCCATATGCTGCTGGTAAAGAAATCTATCAGGTCGGGTACCGCAACGATAAAAGGGCCGCTAGAATATTCCGTCATTGGGGGAAAAAATGTTGAAGATCGTAGAGGTCGAAATCATCAAGGCAAACATCCCAAAGAAAGAGAAATTTGAAGTTTCTCGTGGATCATTTCAGACAGCAACCAGAGTGTTAGTGCGAGTGACCCTTGAGGACGGCACCGCCGGATATGGCGAGTGCTCACCATTTGTAGGTACTGCCGATTATGGGGCAGTTGCAATCTTTTCGGAGGAAACGCAATCGACGTGCTACTCAATTCTGGAGGAACAGATCGCACCTGCAATTATCGGTGTAGATGCTTTAAACATGGCCGATGTGCATTCAACAATGGCTGCTGTGACATTGATGAATCCAATGGCCAAGGCTGGCATTGACATGGCCACCTACGACGCCGTCGGCAAAGCACTGAATGTGCCCGTTTACTCGCTTTTAGGCGGCGCTTACAGAAAAAAGATCCCTCTTTCGTTATCTATTGGCATACGCACAGACGAGGAGATGCTCGCCGGCGCTAAAAAGGTTGTCGACGATGGTTATCACGTCATCAAGATGAAGGGCGGACGTGAAATTCGGGAAGATGTAAAACGACTGGAACTGATCCGCAAAGCGGTAGGAGATTTCCCCATCCGGGTCGATGCGAATGCTGGGTACAAATCCTATGACCAAATCATCCTTGGCCTCGTCCGCGCGCAAGAACTTGGATTGAATGAACTCGAGCAACCGCTGGGGAGATATGATCTACGTGGCATGAGTCGCTTGGCAAGCGAGTTACATGTTCCGATTCTTGCCGATGAATCCGTCTTTTTCGCGCACGATGCTGTAAACTGCATCGAGATGAAGGCCTGCGATGTCATCAACATCAAAGTACAGAAGGCCGGCGGGCTATTTCCGGCAATCCGAATTGATCACATCGCACAAGCTTCCAAGGTTGGGGTTCTTGTGGGCGCGCTCATGGAAACGGGCATTGGGACCGCGGCATCTCTACATCTCGCAGCAGCTTGCAAAATTATGAGCTGCGCATCCGATTGCCGAACTCATCTTGTGATGGAACACACACTTCTTCGAAACACTCTAGTGATAGAAAATGGATTTGTGCATGTTCCCGAGGAACCCGGTCTCGGTATCGAGGTAGATGAGGCCGCAATTGCAAAATATGGGCAAGGAGACTGGAAAAGAATTTCACAATGATGGTGACCAAAAATGTGGGCAATGGCGAAATCTCGTCGATATATGTTCGCGTCTATGTCCGCCGGCCTTTAGAACTTGGTTAGCGGCTTCAACGCCGCCCAATGCTCAAATAGATTAACAATCGAGGTCATGTAGTAGTCGGCGTGCTAGGCCATCGCCACTGTCAAGACTTAACGTGAATAGTGAATACCTTTCTATCAACGTTGGAACTTCTATTGCCGCGCCCCGGACAAACGCTAAGCCGGGTCTTTCATCACTTTTCGGATGGGACTTTCGAAATCAAATTTGCGGGTCAGCACCAAACGAGGAAATTTCTGTTCCGTGGCGGAGTTTCGGCTGATTCCCGCGTTTATAACCATAAGCATGTTGCCGAGGGTTGAGCCCCGACAGCTAAGACCATTGAGTTTTTTGCCACTATAATACTCGTCCTGGTTCAAGGGGTCGTTATAACTGACCGACGCTTCTTTTGTGACATGCGCTTGCTGGAGTATGATCATCGGTTGCCCGCACTGCTGGACCGATACGAGTATGCATCATTCATCGACGATTGACCGCGCCGCCGTCCACTGTGACTACAGTCCCACTGACGTAGGATGCCCGATCTGAAGCAAGGAACGCCACAACATCCGCAATCTCTTTTGAACTTGCCATCCGTTTAAACGGCAGTCGTTCAACGAGCGAACGCCACGCCGCCGCATCTGGACCCGAATTGGTCGAGACTATAGTTTTTGTCCGTTCTGTGAGGACAAGCCCTGGATTGACCCCAATGACGCGAATTCCATAGTCAACGCTTTCGGCACCAAGAGCGCTTGAGAACGCCATTAACGACGCGTTTCCAGTGCTGGCGATTATGGATCTCGGATTTGGTGCTTCGCCCGCCATTCCGATCACATTGACGATCACGCCGGCGCCGCGCGCACGCATTTGACGATAGACCTCTCGCGTCAAATTTATATAGGCGAACACTTTGAGGTCCCACGCCTTACGCCATTCGGAATCGTCAACATTAAGAAGTTCCCGACGTGGAACTGCGCCGGCATTGTTGATAAGGATGTTGATCGAACCACATCGATCTACCAGCGAGGTGATTGATTCGGGGCGTGACAGATCGAGTGCGTGCAAATTCGCTTTTACCGAATAGCGTGACAATATTGATTCTCGAGCTTCCGCTAGAGCCGAGGCTGTTCGTGCCACCAGATGAACGTTACAGCCTTCGGCCGCAAGCGATTCCGCACAAGCGAGCCCGATACCTTTCGAGCTGCCTGTAATCAATGCCCATTTGCCACTTAAGCCGAGATCCATTAATGGCTGCCGCGTTTGGTTTACGCTTTTCAACAAAGGCTTGAATTCAGTCCTTTGTTTTGGAAGATACTATTACCTCATCAAGGTAAGGCAAGAGACTCTACTTAATCTGGCCCGAATCTCAGCATTGTGGGTTTGAACGCTCAAGTAGCAGCTAGCAGGGCCATCCCTAATTTGAGTGTGCGCAACAAAGTCAAAGCCACCAAGTGCGCTCATGTTCGCTTTTGGTCACGTGTGGACGGCGCCATGGCAAGAGCTTTTTTTGACGTTGCTGCAGCATTGGTCGGGTGATCGGCGGTGGGCGCTATCGAGCAAGCTGCACGTATCATGTACGAACCTCTAGAAATCATCCTCGCGACCGCAGCGACCTGGCTGGCAATCTTCGCGGCCGTTGCTGCGAGGCCGGCCGAGCACGCGCACAAGCGCAAATACTAGGCGCGTAGTCATAAACGGCCATGTCCGCTTAGCCCCCAGAAGCGGCGGAAAGCGGACATTCCAATTTGGGCGCGATGGGTCAAAAGCAGAAATCGCGCCACGTCAGCGCAATGCCCGCTTTACCCCCGAAAGCGGACATTCGGCAGCGTAATCGGCATGTCCGCTAAGTGCCATTAGGCGACAACGTCCCTACAAGCGGTGAGGCGATGTCGACGGATGCCCGCCTGCGCCTGTTATCTGATATTTCGAATAAGAAATAAAACGCCTCGCGCTGGTGTTATCTCAACACTGAAACAATCCAATTGCTCCATGGCCATGCGTCAAGTAGCCACTCTCTTGAAACGACGGCCTCACGAGTCGGCAGCGATCGGGTTTGGAATGGCGGCGGCTGCATATTGTGCACTTCTATGGGGCCCGCGGATTTTCCCCGCGAGGGACGCGCTCCTGTTTGCCCTCTTTCTCAGCGTACCGGGGATCTCGGCTGCCGTCGCGGGTTGGATCTTGGGGGCACCACTTCTCGACAAAAATAGATGCACTTCAGTGCGTGCGGCGCTTCGGGGCGCTGCCATCGGCTCGGTAGCATTGCTACTTCTCGCACCTCTGTTTGCAATCGTTTATGTCTGGACCGAACCAGCCACTGAGCATGCGAACATCCTTGGCCTTGCAGTAGTTTTGCTCATAGGCGGCGCGTTTTCAGTATGGTGGCAAGTTGCACTGATTGGCGCAGCAGTCGGGTGGGGAATGTACCGTTTGGCTTCGTACGACGCGTGACGCCGTCACGCTGCCGGTCTGATAACTCCAGCCAATGGCGAACGCCAAGGCCGGAACGGGCCGCGCCCTTTTGCATTGTCCGCTTCGGGTCGATTCTGTTGAAAAAGTCCAAGCGCTGACTCAATCAAAATGTTTTAGCCTCGTAGACGCATTTTCAAAATGCGAACGCGGGGGACCTCATTTTCTGCTGCCTGACGAACGTAGCAAGCTCTAAATGGAATTGCAGCGGCAATTCAAGTTGATCGAAGATGTCGAAGTCAATTCGACAGTTTTGCAATGCGGCTGAGCTTTCGACTTTTTCAACAGAATCGGCCAAAAGCAGACATTTGCGCCGCAAACACTCGTCTCCGCTTTACCCCCCAAAGCGGACATGTGCAGCGCACTGGCCCATGTCCGCTAAGTGCCTATAAGTGACATTGCAGCCTTCCGTTACGTCAATGCTTTGGTTCGCCTGGCGCGCGGTCGGTAAGCCAATCAAGCAAGTTGAGCCAAGATCGCTTCTGGCACATAGTGGATACTGCAACGCGCGACCACTAAACGGAACGGGCGTCGCAAGGTAATCTTTATTCGACGAAGGAGGAAACAATGTCGGTGGCCCGAGTTACAGAGATTATTTCTAGTTCGAAAAAGAGCTTCGAGGATGCCATCGAAAAAGGCATCGATCGCGCGGCCAAAACACTCAAGAATGTCGAGGGAGCATGGGTCAAGGAACAGAAGGTCCTCGTGAAAAACGGGAAAATTTCTGAGTATCGCGTCGATCTTAAGGTCACTTTTATCTTGACCGACTAATGTTCGGCTCTGGCCAGTGATCTCGTGGTTTGCCGCCGCAGCTGGCTAGAAAACCGTGTAACGAGCGGCCAATGCGCGGGCCGCGCCGGCTGTCCTTTGCGCTAATGCCTAGTAGCCCCACCGACCAATGTCCGTTTTGGGTCGATTCTGTTGAAAAAGTCGAAAGCTCAGCCGCATTGCAAAACTGTCGAATTGACTTCGACATCTTCGATCAACTTGAATTGCCGCTGCAATTCCATTTAGAGCTTGCTACGTTCGTCAGGCAGCAGAAAATGAGGTCCCCCGCGTTCGCATTTTGAAAATGCGTCTACGAGGCTAAAACATTTTGATTGAGTCAGCGCTTGGACTTTTTCAACAGAATCGGTCATAAGCGGACAAACACGGACGCGGCTGGAGTGTCCGTTATGTGCCAATCGCGACCAAAAGCACAAACAGAAAGACTGCCGCGAGGCGGTCTCTCCAAAATCCGATCAGGTGTTTTGCTTATGGGGCTGCAAGTGCGGCACTGGTCAGGCGGGCAGTTCGGCCTTGGCAAAGCTCCTGAGAACACAGAGAAACCATCGCTGTCTCTCGTCTCTTTTCTTCATAGTCTAAATTTGTCATCATGGCTAAGCCAAAATCCGCTCTCACTTGTGATATGGAGCCTCAATACCATAACTAAGGTAGTCGCCCCACTGGTAGCAATAATGATAGCCCTGATGTTCACCGCCGTAAGCGGCGGTACGGCGATGGCTCAGTACTCGCGCGGTGTGATGTACTGCCCTGCTGGCACCTGTGGACAGGATGGCCGTAGGATCGTCAAGGACATTAGTTTTTGCAAGAAGGAAAACTGCAATAAAAAGAAAAAGAAATAAAATGCTACGATGAGCTAGGGCGTGTACTCATAAAATAGGCCGCATGTCCGCTGTTACTCCAATAGCGGACATTCGCTAGCGCGAGCCGCATGTCCGCTAATGGCCAACACCGGATGTAACTGTCTTGCTCGATCAATTGGTCGGCACGGCTCCAGCAAGAGATACGCCGAATTTGAAAAATGCTTTCGCTGAAAGCCGCGAGCCTTGCGAATTTGCACAGCCTTCGCATGGCTCGTGCTCGCCGGCTTGGCGGAGGTCTTTTTTCTGCTGTATAGGCCGAACCCAACTGGACGTCAGCCACGCGGGACCGTGTTCATGCTGATCGCGGGATCAGAGGAGCACGTAGTGCCTCGATCACGAGCAAACGGCCCCGCCGGTTCCGGTCAGAAACGATAATTGATTCCGCCCTTAACAACGCTGATGTGCGAGTCGTTGTCGCGCGCCAGTGTTACGCCAGTCGCAACGGGTGCGGCTCCCGGCACTGCAAACGTGACCAGCGGGTGCCCCGTTTTGGTTCCAAAGTCCACGTAATCGTACTCGATAAAAGCAGACCAATGGGGGGCGAATCGATACTCGGTGCCGCCACCGATCGTCCAACCCGAGGGTGTGCCGCTGCTCGTGGTGGTCACCAGCGTCGAGCCCGGCGGGAGGGCCCCGGCGGTGACCGTATTTGTTGTGATCCCGTTGCCTTTTCTCTTTGCCCACGCCCAGCCCCCTTTGAAATAGAGCAGCCAGTTGTTGGCGACATAGCCCAAACGCCCGGTTACCGTCGCTAGATATTTATAATTGTAAGTTCCATGGCTCAGGCGGGTACCTGGCCCGGTTCCACCGACTACGTTTAGGTTGTCGGAAGAGCCATTAATGTCGCTCCAGTCAAAGTCGCCAGCCACACCGACCAACCAATTCGGAGCGAATTGCCAGTCGTAGCCTAGTTGTAGCCCGCCGATGAAACCATCAGCGTCGGAGCTGTGGGTCGTTCCGGCTGGAAAGGCTGCGCCATTGATCGTGCCGACATTGGTGATAGTACGGTTTTCCCAGCCCCAGCCGATATTGCCGCCCACGTAAAAGCCGGTCCAATTGTACGTTAACGGCGCCGGAGCGGGCGCCATATGACTTGGTGCCTTGACCGGAAGGTCGGCAGCGAAAGCCGATCCACCTAAGATACACATTGACGCCATAGCGCCCACTGCAACTGCTTTTGCTTTCACGACGAGCCCCTGATCCACGAGACAATTAATAAAGACCACATACCATTAAACAAGTGCTACGGGTGTGGCTAAATTGGCACAACTCACTGAAATATTCAGTATCACACAATATGCTAGATGAATGATCCCATGGCCCGAAGCGGCTGTCTGATAACACACTGATAAATTTGCGATATTATTGCGGACTCGGGCCAGCCGTTACGTTTATCGTGCGGGATCGGCAGGCAGGTCGTTGATCGAATACGGTTACACGCGTTCTGATCGTCGCCCCGTGGCCACTTGCGCGCTCGCGAGTGTCCATTGAGGCTGCGATGTCTGCTTAGGGTCACCAGCGGACCTTTGCAGTGCACAAACCCATGTCCGCTTTACCCCCGAAAGCAGATATTTGCAGTGCGCCAGGCCATGTCCGCTTCTCTAATCGG
>Ga0307442_1001990_pt1 | contig 10062 bp, 9 predicted proteins | sample SalMarWE160430MG_FD_202143 | JGI IMG/M metagenome (GOLD analysis project Ga0307442, IMG submission 202143) | Salt marsh sediment microbial communities from the Plum Island Ecosystem LTER, Massachusetts, United States - WE1604-30 | ecosystem: Environmental > Aquatic > Marine > Intertidal zone >... | reverse complement strand
CTCTAAGGAGACAGGAAGCGCATCATGTTCAAAGGCGTCGATTTCTTCCCGCACAACACCAAGATTCCGGTGATGGAGCTGCGCCGCTATTGCGTCACCATCTCGTGGGTGGCGGCGATGATCGCGCTCGCACTCCTCCTCACCAAGGGGCTCAACTTCGGCATCGACTTCAAGGGCGGTGCGCTGTTCGAGGTGCAGAGCAAGTCGGGGGACATCAACATCGCGAGCCTGCGCTCCAAGCTCGGCGCTCTCGACCTCGGCGACGTGCAGATCCAGGGGCTCGATGACCCCAGGGATGCGCTCATCCGCGTCGAGCAGCAGGAGGGCGGCGAGAAGGTCCAGCAGGACGCCGCAGACAAGGTCCAGACGGCGCTGGGGCAGGACATCGCGATCCGCCGCGTCGAGGTTGTGGGGCCGGCGGTCTCCAGCGAGCTGAAGCAGGCCGGCATCATAGCCGTATCGTTGGCCATCGTCGGCATCCTGCTCTACATCTGGTTCCGCTTCGAATGGCAGTTCGGCGTGGCGGCGATCCTGGCGCTCGTCCACGACATCATCATAACCATCGGCGTGTTCAGTCTATTGGGCTTCGAGTTCGGACTGACCGAGGTGGCAGCCCTTCTGACGCTCGCCGGCTACTCTATCAACGATACGGTGGTGGTGTTCGACCGCATTCGCGAGAACTTGCGCCGCTACAAGAAGATGCCGCTGATCGAGCTCTTGAACCTGTCGATCAACGAGACGCTGTCGCGCACCGTGCTGACGGCCTCGACCACGTTCCTGGCCGTGCTCGCGCTCTACGTCTTCGGCACCGAGGTCATCCGCGGCTTCTCGTTTGCCATGCTGTTCGGGATCCTCATCGGCACCTGGTCGTCGATCTTCGTCGCCTCGCCGTTCCTGTTGTGGATCGGGGTCAAGCGCGACTGGACCGGTGCCGTGAAGGCCAAACCGGCCGCCGGCAAGGCCTGAGGCCGGCTTCGGCAAATTGTCTTTGAAAGGGTGCCCCATGCGCCCGGCGCCCGCCCACTACCCGGCCCGCGCGCCCATCGATGCCTATGGCAACGGTGGCTTTCGCTTCGCGGACATGAGCCACAGGGGCTCGCTCCTCATCGTGCCGAGCGGCATCTACGGCTGGGATGCGGCAAGCTTGGACGATGTGACGCCGGAGGCGTGCGCGGTCTTCCTGCGCGAGATGGCGCCGCCCGGCCTGGTGCTGCTCGGCACCGGCCCAACCCACCTCATGCCGCTCGAGCCGGTGCGCCGGCTCTTTGCCGAGGCGCGCTTGGGCCTCGAGATCATGACGACCGGGGCTGCCTGCCGAACCTACAATGTGCTGTTGGCTGAGCGCCGCGACGTCGGCGCGGCGCTGCTGGCGGTCGACTGAGTGCGGGAGGCGGATGAGCGGGCGCAACGCAGGCGATGCTTCGAGCGAGGCCGTCGTGCGCGATGCCGCCCGCGCCGATGACCTTGATCGCTACCTTGCGGCTTTGCTCGCGCCGCGCCGCGCGCGTCAAGACCTCATTGCGCTCACGGCGTTCCTGGGCGAGGTCGCGCGCATTCCCGACTTGGTCAACGAGCCGATGATGGGTGAGATCCGCCTGCAATGGTGGCGGGACGCACTTGAGGGCAGGGGCGCTGGCGCAAGGACCGGGAGCCCCATCGCCGACGCGATCCTGGAGACGATCGCGCGGCATGCCCTTCCACAGGATTCGTTCTTTACAATTCTCGAGGCGCGCTCGCGCGAGCTCACCCAGGATCCCTTGCCGATCGAAGACGACCTCAAGGCTCACCTCGACGCCACCGACGGCGCCGCCTTCCGCCTGGCTGCGCGCATCCTTGGTGCTGGGGATGGCGGCAGCGCCGATGCGCTGCTGGCAGCCGCGGGACAGGCGTATGGGCGCGTCCGCGTCTTGCGCGCGCTGCCGGCGTCCCTGACAAAAGGACGCAGCATGGTTCCGGCCCAGGATGCGGTCGATTGGGTTGTCGCCGCCCAGCCCGTCCTCGAGGGGGCCCATAGGTGGCTCAAGGAAGCCCGCAGCCTGGCGCCGGCCGCCCCGGCCGCCCTCCTGCCCGCGATCCTGCCCCTTGCCCTCGTGGAGCCCTATTTGACCGCTTTGGAGGGGCTCGGTCCCGACATCACCAGCGAGAGGGCGGATATATCTCCGCTGACGCGCGTCTGGCGTCTCTGGTGGGCAAGCGTGCGCGGACGTGTCTGAGCCTTGTACCGCGCCAAGCAGAGGGTGAGGCATGGTCCGATCGATCGGGCGGCTTCTGGCGCTGGGCGCGCTCTGCTGTGCGCTGTCGTCATCCGCTTTGAGCCAGGTCCAGCCGCTGCCGGTGCCGCGCATCTCGTGGCACGTCGACAACTCCTTCCGTTTCTTCACTGACGCTGCCGATACGGAGGTGCACCGTGCCACCTATCTGGCGCTGCCGCCCGAGGCACGGCTGCAGCGGCCGGTGCTTGCCGCTGAAGAGGTGCTGAGCCGCCGGCACGACGAAGGTTGGGCGGCCACGATGTTTCGCAACACCTGCTGGGACGTGCGTACGAACCGATTCACGTGTCCTGGCGGCGGCGACTACATCAATCCGCAGAAGCATGCCGTTATTGCCCGCATCGATAACGTCGACGAGGCGGCGCGTCTTGACTGCACTTGGCTCACAGCACCGCGCGGGGGAAGCATTCGCAGGGGCAAGGTCGTCACTCAGCCCTGCAGCAAATCGGTTCGGTTCGAGGTTCCCTACCCGGACGGCGCCAGCGTGAAGGTTGAGATCGGCGGGCGCGAGATTGCGCACGAGGACATCCGCGTGCACGACCTGCTGATCGTCGGCATGGGGGACAGCATCGCTTCGGGCGAAGGCAATCCCGACGTTCCGGTGCGTTTTTCGCGCGAGCGCTCGGCAAGTTACGGCAAGCGCTCGGACAAGTACGACTTGACGGGCTATCCCGCACGCGTCGGCCCCTGGAAGCAGATCGGCGACAAGGCCTTCATCGAGGAGAACCCGCGCTGGAGCGACCAGGCCTGCCACCGCTCGCTCTATTCGTACCAACTGCGCGCCGCCCTGCAGCTCGCCATCGAGGATCCGCACCGCGCGGTGACCTACGTAGGCGTCGCCTGCTCGGGTGCGGAGGTCACATTCGGCCTGTTCCTGCGCTACACGGGCAACGAATGGGTGCCCAATCCGCCCGACATGTCGCAGATCTCCGCCGTCGCCTCGGCTCAGTGCGGCCGCCATGAGGCGCCGCTGCAGGATCTGCCCGAGGCCTACCACATGAACGGCACCATTCCCGAGCTCAAGGGCGGGCTCGTCTTGCGCAAGTGCGATCCGCTTAACGCGCGCAAGATCGACCTACTGCTGTTGTCGGTGGGCGGCAACGACGTGGGTTTCTCGCGGCTGTTGGCGAATGCGGTGCTCGCCGACCAATCGCTGTTGCGCAAGCTCGGAGGTTGGATCGGGCAGGTGCACGGCCTTAGCGAGGCAAGTACCCAGCTCGACGCGCTCAATCTGCGCTACAAGTCCTTGAACCGGGCCTTCCACTTCATCCTGCACATTCCCTGGGCCGAGGCCGACCGCGTAGTCCTCACGGCCTACCCGGAGCTTGCGCTGTTGGGCGACGGCAGCGAGGTGTGCCCCGACGGGCGCGCAGGAATGGAGATCCTCTCCGACTTCAAGATGAGCGAGGCGAAGGCCAAGGTCGGAACCTGGATCGCCGACAAGCTCAATCATGCCATGGAGAATGCGGCCGAGCAGTACCGATGGACGTTTGTGGAGAGCCATCGTCGTGAGTTCATCGGGCACGGCATTTGTGCCGGCACCACCTACGACGGTGCCAACATCGCTGACGATCTGCGCCTGCCGCGCAAGACCAAGGGTGGGTGGCGCCCCTACAACCCCGCCGACTACAAGGCGTACGCGTCGCGTCAGCGCTGGTTCCGCACGCCGAACGACGCCTTCATGACGGCAAACTTTCACGTTGCCGCCTCGCTCCTGCAGAAGGTCTTGAAGATTAATGCGCTGCAGTGGTTCCAGCTGGTTTTGGCCGCGACCTACTCTGGTGCCTTCCATCCAACCGCGGAAGGACAAGCGGCGATCGCCGATGCCGTGGTGAAAAGCGCGCGAACGGTACTCAGGAAGTACGGCCAAGGGCCCGACACCGTCGTTCCCCGGCGCGCGCACATCGAAAGCCCTGCGCGCCAGGCTGTGCGCTCTCTTCAGTAGAAGATTTGGCAGCTGCGTCTGCGTTGCGCGCTTCGCGCTGCAGTGCACCAATGCTCATTGACGCATGTCAAGGTTGTGCGGTGCGCCCGCGTGGTAGGCGTTTTAGTTAGGCGGCTGCACGCTACGGAAGAGACAGGTGGGGCAGCCGGACATGTACACAATGGGATGGTAACTATGGCACACGTCGTCGTCCTCGGTGCCGGCATTGGCGGCATTTCGATGACCTATGAATTGCGCGCGGCCCTCGGCAAAGCGCATCGCATCACGCTGATCAATGACACGCCGTACTTTCAGTTCACGCCGTCGAACCCGTGGGTCGGCGTCGGTTGGCGCACCAAGAAAGACATCGTCGTCGAGCTCGCGCCCTTGATGAAGAAGTTCCGCGTGGACTTCATACAGCAAGCTGTCGAGCGCGTGAATCCAGCGGAGAACCGGCTGGAGCTGCGCGACGGCGGCTCCGTTGATTACGACTATCTGGTCTTGGCCCCCGGGCCTGAGCTCGCCTTCGACGAGATTCCAGGTCTCGGGCCGGATGCCTATACGCAATCAGTCTGCACGACCGATCACGCAGCCAAAGCGCACGACGCTTGGGAGACGTTTTGCAAGGACCCCGGCCCGATCATCGTCGGCGCTGTGCAGGGTGCCTCCTGCTATGGCCCTGCGTACGAGTACGCCATGATCATGGACAAGGAGCTGCGCACGAGAAAGATCCGCGACCGTGTGCCCATGACCTTCGTCACCGCCGAGCCTTATATCGGCCACCTGGGTTTGGGCGGCGTCGGCGACACCAAGGGGCTGCTCGAGCACGAGCTGCGCCAGCGCAGCATCCGCTGGATCACCAACGCCAAGGTGGATCGCATCGAGTCGGACAAGATGGTCGTCAGCGAGGTGGGTGAGGACGGCGCGGAGAAGAAGAAGCACGAGCTGCCCTTCAAGTATTCGATGATGCTGCCGGCCTTCCGCGGGATCGCGGCATTGCGCGGTGTCGAAGGGTTGGTCAACCCGCGCGGGTTCGTCATCGTCGACAAGCACCAGCGCAATCCCAAGTATCCCAACGTCTTCTCGGTGGGCGTGGCCATCGCCATTCCCCCGGTGGAGCAGACCCCGGTTCCGACCGGAGTGCCCAAGACCGGCTACATGATCGAGAGCATGGTGACGGCGGCGGTGCGCAACCTCAAGGCTCTGTTGGCCGGCAAGGAGCCGACGAGCGAGCCGACGTGGAATGCGCTGTGCCTTGCCGACTTCGGCGACCGTGGCGTTGCCTTCGTCGCCAAGCCCCAGATCCCTCCGCGCAATGTGAATTGGGCGGCCGAGGGCAAGTGGGTGCATCTGGGCAAGATTGCCTTTGAAAAATACTTCCTGGGCAAGGTGCGCTCGGGCGTTAGCGAGCCCTACTATGAGAAGGCGTTCATGCGCTTGATCGACATGAACAAGGTCAAAGTGCCGGCGGCATAGGCTCGCTGCTATTCGGCTGCGGCGGACGTTTGCTGCGCCGAGAGCCAGCGATCGAGATCGGCCAAAGCGCGCAGTGCCACTGCGCGCTTTTTGGCGCGCCCCTTATCCTTACCCTTGATGCGCTTGCCCTCGGCATCGCGCTCGGGCGCCTCGACGGATGGAAACAGTCCGTGGTTGATATTCATGGGCTGGAACGAACTGCCACTTTCGTTGGCGAGGAGATGGCCGCCGGTGATGTGCGCAACGAGAGCACCGAGCGCGGTGGTCGGCGGCGGAGGCGTCAAAGGCCGTCCCGATCGCTCTGCAGCCGCGAGGCGTCCGGCGAGGAGCCCGATCGCAGCACTTTCCACGTAGCCCTCGACACCGGTGATCTGCCCGGCAAAGCGCAGACGCGGCATCGCCTTCAAGCGCAACTGCGCATCGAGCAGCTTGGGGCTGTTGAGAAAGGTGTTGCGGTGCAGACCACCGAGGCGTGCGAACTCGGCTTCGCGCAGGCCCGGGATCATGCGGAAGATGCGCACCTGCTCGCCGTGTTTGAGCTTGGTCTGGAAGCCGACCATGTTCCACAGAGAGCCGAGCGCGTTGTCTTGCCTGAGCTGCACGACGGCGTAGGGGCGCGCCCCACCTTCATACGGGTTGGCGAGGCCGACGGGCTTCATTGGCCCGTAGCGCAGCGTATCTGGCCCGCGCTCGGCCATGACCTCGATCGGCAGGCACCCGTCGAAGTAGGGAGTCGTCGCCTCCCACTCCTTGAAACTTGTTTTATCGCCGCTGAGGAGCGCCGCGATGAAGGCCTCGTACTCGGCGCGTGTCAGCGGGCAGTTGATGTAATCGGCGCCGCTTCCGGCCGGGCCGCTCTTGCCGTAGCGCGATTGAAACCAGGCGATCGACAGGTCGATCGTTTCGCGGTGGACGACCGGAGCGATGGCGTCGAAGAAGGCGAGGTCGCGCTCGCCGGTCAGCGCTTGCACCGCTTGGCTGAGGCTCGGCGAGGTCAGCGGACCTGTGGCGATGATCACGCTGTCCCATGTCTCGGCTGGCAAGCCGGGCACCTCCTCGCGCGCGATCGTGGTGAGAGGGTGCTCGCCGAGGCGGCGGGTCACCTCGGCGGAGAAGCCATCGCGATCGACGGCGAGCGCCGCACCCGCCGGCAGCTTGTGTTGGTCGGCAGCAACCAAAATGAGCGATTGGGCACGACGCATTTCCTCGTGCAAGAGACCGATGGCGCTCGTCTCCCAGTCATCGGAGCGGAAGGAGTTGGAGCACACGAGCTCGGCAAGAGCGCCAGTCTTGTGGGCGTCGGTCGTGCGCTCGGGGCGCATCTCGTGGATCACGACAGGGACGCCCGCATTTGCGATCTGCCAGGCGGCCTCCGAGCCCGCGAGCCCGCCCCCGATGACGTGGATGGGCTTCGTGTGGGTCATGGCGGCGCACGCTCGTGTGATGTTCGAGAAATTCGTCGGTGCTTGCGGCGGGCTCTTAGCGAATTTCTCGATCTGAATCACACGAGCATCAAAGGTTCGCTAGTGTCCTGTCGATCGCGAAGTTCGTTCAGTGCTGGACGCGAAGCGCGAACTTCGCGATCGGGACCCTAGAGGAAAGGCCAGGCGACCACAATGTTGCGCGCTCGCGGCCATATTCGCTTGCGGGTCTTGGGGCATTGTCGGCCCGTCGTCTTGGTCTGTTGCGTGGGCCCGTTGTTTGGGGCGACGGTTCAGATATTGTGCCGGCTGCCTCATCCGGCTGTTATCAAGGGTGCTCCCATGTCGCGTTACGCCCGGCGTATCGACCGCGATCTTGCGCGCTGGCGTGAGGCCGGCTGGCTGTCCGCCGACGGGGAGGCTGCGATCCGCGCCGACGTCGCCGCGCAAACGCGCAAGGTTGAGTTGGCACCCGTGCTCGGTATTCTCGGCGCCGTGCTCATCGGCTTCGGCGCCATGAGCTTCGTTGCCGCGCACTGGAACGACATGGCGCGGCTCTTCCGGCTTGCCCTTATCCTGGGTGGGCTCTTCGGCGCTTATGGGCTGGCGGGTGTCCTCTTCGAGCGGCGTCATCCCGCATTCGCGCACGCGGCAATCCTCGTCGGCGTGGCGCTGTTCGGGGCGGGCATCATGCTCGTGGCGCAGATGTACCATATCGACGGACATGCTCCCGATGCGGTGCTGACCTGGGCGTTGGGCGCGTTGCTCGCCGGCGTGATCCTCAAGTCCGATCCGGCCCTGGCGCTGGCCATGCTGTTGATGGGGCTGTGGAGCGGTTGGGAGATGAGCGACAGCGGCACTGTGCATTGGGCCTTTCTCATTGGCTGGGCCGCGGTGGCTCTGGCGATGCTGTGGCGAGGATGGGTGCCGGGTCTGCATCTGTCTGCCGTCGTCTTGGGCCTGTGGATCATCAACCTCGGCTACTTCCTTTTCGGCGGGCACGGGCATGCCGTGGTGGTGGGCATCGGCCTTGTCGTCGCGGCGGCCGGTCTGGCGGCGCCTGCTGTTTCGCAGCGCTTCAGTGGCTGGGCGATGGCTGCCGTTGCCTACGGCATGATGATTGCCTTCGCCGGGCTGTTCGCTCTCCAGTTTGTTGAGACCGTGGCACTCGACTACTTGATCCTGCTGGCGATCCTTGCCCTGGCGCTGGTGCTGGCCGGCATAGGCTATGGGCTGCGCGTGGGGAGCGCCGCCATGCTGTGGCTCGGCTATGGCGGCTTTTCCGTCGAGGTGCTCGGCCTCTACTTCAAGACGGTCGGCACGCTGCTCGGCTCCTCGCTGTTCTTTCTTTCCGCCGGTGCGATCGTGATCGGGTTGGCGGCGATCGCCTACCGGTTGCATGCTCGCACGCACACCGGACTGGAGGCGTCGCCATGACCAGCGAACGGAGTCGTCTGTGGCTGGGCATCGCCGCCGTTGCCGCGACGCAGGCGGCCGTGCTCGGGTGGATGATCTGGGAGCGCGTGCATCTGTTGGCGAGCGGGCGCGAAATCGTGCTCGAGGTGGTGCCCGTGGATCCACGCAGCCTGTTTCGCGGCGACTATGTGACCCTCGGCTACGATATCTCTCGCATCGCCGCGCCGAGCGGTGAGCCGGGCCCCCATCGCGGCGAGGACATCTACGTCACGTTGCAGAAGGGCGAGGGCGACAAGTGGACGGTGGTAGGCTCTGGCCCGCAGCCTCCGGCCCGCACGACCGCCGATCAGGTCGTGCTCAAGGGCCGCATCCAGCACGCCATAGCCGCATCGGGTGGGTCGCCGGCGCAGACCCTCGTGCGCTACGGCATCGAAAGCTTCTTCGTACCCGAAGGCACCGGTCGCGAGCTGGAGGGGCTGGTGCGCCAGAAAAAGCTCTCCGCGCTGATCGCGGTCGACAGTGACGGCAATGCCGGCATCAAGGGGCTGATCGTCGACGGCAAGCGCGTCTACGAGGAGCCGCTCCTGTGAGGAGGCTGAGGCTGGGCCAATCTGGCCCATGCCCACTGAGCCGAGTCGGCCTCGTGTGACCGGTTTGCCGCTCAAGTCCAAGATTTCGTGTGTCTTGGCGCATGCCACTATCGAGACGACGCATGGAATCTGGCACCCTCCCGGCGGCCATGTGGCAAGAATTCGGGGGAGCTGGGAGATGAGTCGCAGAGTCGCATTGGGATTGGTCGTTGCGGTGATCGCTGCGACGTCGGTCGACATGCCGCAGGCTTCGGCCGATGAGACGGGGCTGGCCAGCATACACACCTTGCGCCGCGAGCGCGGACGCCTCTGCATGGCCGACCACTGGCACTATGGAAGCAGCGGCGTGCATCGCTCGCGCAGGGCTGCGCAGCGCGAGGCGATCCGGTCTTGGCAGGACTTCACCGACTTGGAGTACGGCAGCAGCTGGGCCCGCTTCTATCGTGCGCACAGCCGCCGAGTGAATTGCTCGCGCTCAGGGGGCGGCTGGACCTGCAACGCCGAAGGGCGCCCCTGCAGATAGCTCTGCGTCCGTCGCCTGAATCCTCCAAGCTGATACGTTGCCTGCAACTCAGCGCCGCAGGCCAGCGAGCGCGGCGCAGAGAGCGCCCGTGCTCCAGCAACCGAAGCGCTTGAACCAACCAAGCGGCCCGAGGGATAAGCCCAGCATTGGAGCCAGCGCCCGGCGCACGGCCTCGGCGGGGTCGGGGACGCCTGCACCCACGCGGCGAATGTCCTCTGCAAGCTCGATGTAGTGACTCGCCGGCGCGGCTGAGCTTGCCATGTTGATGGTTCCGCCGGTCGAGCCCGTGAAGCCGGCGCTCCCTGCGACGCGGGGGAGCTCGAGCGAGCCAGATTTAGGATCGTTCGGGCTCGTTGCTTGGTCATCGCCTCCGAGGTGTCCCATGATGTCTTCCAGCTCGGGGCGGGACACTCTGGCCATAGCGCCGATCAGCATGGCGGCG
>Ga0307442_1001988_pt1 | contig 10085 bp, 7 predicted proteins | sample SalMarWE160430MG_FD_202143 | JGI IMG/M metagenome (GOLD analysis project Ga0307442, IMG submission 202143) | Salt marsh sediment microbial communities from the Plum Island Ecosystem LTER, Massachusetts, United States - WE1604-30 | ecosystem: Environmental > Aquatic > Marine > Intertidal zone >... | reverse complement strand
CGCTCAAGGTATGACTGCCCTTGAGGATATTTATTTACCTTTCAGGCCAAAACGGCGTACCAGGGCAATCGTAGCCAGGGAAAGGGGGCTTGAACCTCTGGCCAACATTCTATTCGAGCAGCAGGAAGACACAGATCCAATTGCGCAGGCAATCGCCTATATCGACCCGGAAAAAGGGGTTGAAACAAAAGAAGATGCGCTTGCAGGCAGCAGAGATATCATTGCCGAGTGGGTAAATGAAGACCCGAAAGCCCGCGAAAAAATGCGTACCCTTTATGCTCAGAAAGGGATATTCCGGGTGATGGTAATTCCAGGCAAGGAGTCAGAGGCCGCCAAGTTTCGTGACTACTTCGATTATGAAGAACCAGTCTCTAAAGCACCATCCCACAGGATTTTGGCCATGCGGAGGGGTGAAAAGGAGGGTTTTTTGAGTTTGCACGTACACCCTCCTGAGGATGAAGCTCTCGCCCTGGTGGAGGCCCTGTTTGTTAAAGGAGAAAATGCTGCATCTTCTCAGGTGAAAGAGGCAGTTCAGGATAGCTATCGAAGGCTTCTGTCCTTTGCTATGGAGACAGAAATCCGTTGTGAAACCAAAGAGCTGGCCGATAGAGAGGCGATAAGGATATTTGCCGACAGTCTAAGAGAACTTCTGCTTGCCCCTCCGTTGGGCCAAAAAAACATGATAGCAATTGACCCGGGTATCCGCACCGGTTGTAAGGTTGTCTGCCTGGACAGACAAGGAAAATTACTTCACGCTGATACTCTTTATCCCTTTAAATCCGAAAAGGAACGCTCTGATGCGAAAGAGATCCTTTTCAGGTTGTGCTTGAAGCACGAAGTAGAGGCCATTGCAGTAGGAAATGGCACTGGAGGAAGGGAAACAGAGTCCTTCATCAAAGACTGTAATCTACCAGGAAATATTCCGGTGGTGGTTGTCAATGAGAGCGGTGCATCCGTCTATTCTGCCTCTGAGGTGGCTCGAGCTGAGTTTCCCAATCTGGATATAACCTTTCGGGGAGCGGTCTCCATAGGAAGACGCCTTATGGATCCCCTGGCAGAGCTTGTGAAAATCGATCCCAAATCTATTGGTGTGGGACAATACCAGCATGATGTAAACCAGCAGGCACTCAAAAGAAGCCTGGATGATGTGGTTATGAGTTGTGTCAATGCCGTAGGTGTGGAAGTAAATACAGCCAGCGAGCAGCTCCTGAAGTACGTTTCGGGTCTTGGCCCACAGTTGGCCAAAAACATTATCACATACCGCAACGAACATGGCACTCTTTCATCCAGGAATGAGTTAAAAAAGGTGAAACGGATGGGTCTCAAAGCATTTGAGCAGGCCGCTGGTTTTCTTCGAATCATGAGAGGGAAAAATCCACTTGATGCGAGTGCGGTCCATCCAGAGTCGTATCCCATTGTAGAAGCCATGGCAAGAAACCTGGGTTGTCCTGTACAAGATCTGCTCGATGATGAAAAGCTTCGTCAGCACATTGATTTATCTGTTTATGTAACTGAAAAGGTGGGAATGCCTACTTTGACCGATATCATGGATGAACTCGCCAAACCCGGGCGTGATCCTCGGAAAGAGTTTGAAGGCCCGAGCTTTGCCGATGGGATTACGCAGATCAGTGATCTTCGTCCAGGCATGAGGATTCCAGGTGTGATCACCAATGTGACTACCTTCGGGGCCTTCGTTGATATCGGAGTGCATCAAGACGGCCTGGTTCACATCAGCCAGCTAGCGAATCACTTTGTGAAAGACCCAGGTCAGGTGATAAGGGTTAATCAGCGTGTAATGGTAACGGTCCTTGACGTGGATCTTGAAAGAAACCGCATCTCGCTTTCCATGAAAGATACTCTGAATTTGCAATCAAACATAGACTGTTAAACAAAAAATTTATAGAGGGATCACTCATAATAGGCTGTGATCACTTCATGCTTTCTCTTTAATTCAATGGGCCGCGCTTTACTTCCCTTGAAAATTTGGTTTTCTCTTCTCCATAAAAGCTGTCATAGCTTCCCGCACATCTTGTGACAATAAAAGCACCATATTTTTTTGCATTGCCATGGACATTCCATCCTCAACAGTTGCACTTCTACTGTAGTTAAGCACCTTTTTGGTTTGCTGAACAGCAAGGGGAGCGTTTTCTGCGATCAGTGCGGCAAGTTTTTTTGCCTTCTCGTTAAGTAACTCTCTGTCTGCATATATGCCATTTACTAGTCCCATGCGTGCAACCTCCTTGGCAGAGAAAAAGCGTGCAGTATAGGCCATTTCTCTCGTAAAACCCTGACCGATTATCAGCGGCAGGCGCTGGAGTATGCCCATGTCTGCCACAAGCCCTATGCGAGCTTCTCTCAGAGAGAATGTGGCGTCTTCTGTACAGAGCCGAATATCGCAGGCGGCAATCATATCAAGTCCACCACCCACGCACTTACCATGGACTGCCGCGATAATAGGCTTTGGACATTCCTCAAGTACATTGCAGCAATCAAATAATTCGTGCAATTTTTCAGGAAAATCAAGACTGCCTTTTGGTGTACCATCAAGGCCCGTGGAGACAAAATCTTTTAGGTCAAGACCCGCACAGAAAACCTGGGCATTGCTTTTAAGGATGATTGATCTCACCTCATCCGTTTCACTTAATTCCCTCACGGCTCCTGTGATTTCAGCTGCAAACTCTAGGCTAAGTGCATTAAGGCTTTCTGTCCTGGCAAGGGCCAACGTGCCAATAGTATTTTCGACCTTCATTTCAAGAAACCTATAACCCATAGTGTCCCTCCTTTTTAAAGCCCATTTTCAGCAGAAAGATTTTGATATCTTTTAAAAAATATTTTTCACTCCGCGCTTCACACACCTATTATTTTTGGATATCTCTTTTAACAGATAATTACAAGTGTTTATACGAGCATGATGTGAAGGAAATATTTGACAAATTCTCCTATATTTTCCTAAAGTAAGGTTTATTTAGCAGCACACATGGAGGATCATCCCTCTTATTGTTTTTCACTTAGTCCTTCGATTCATAAGTTCGATGACGAACTTATTTACTCAGGACTTAGTGCTGAGTGAGCAACATTTCTGAAACAAGTCGTCAAAATACGTCACCGTATTTGCTAATCGAAGCACTTAGCCTGCACCGTACATTCAGGTTAACGGCTCCGTCTGAATTTTGTGATCTTATTATTAAGAGTTAATGTTCAGTGCTTTTTCACACATTGACCTTTCTACGCTTTACATGCTATTTATAAACAGTGTCAGGAAACCGACTTCATTAAGAGAGCGACCACGCATTTAATTAAGTGTATCGTATTAATGTAATAAGAGATATGAGAAAAATAGAAAAAACAAAAACATGAAAGTTAACAGATTGTTACTGAACAGGAACTAAAAACATTCTGAAGGGTAAAACAAAATGGGAAAGGGGGGAGGAAGAAATGGTTAAAAAGACGATAATATGCCCCAAATGTGGACAAGAGAATCTATTTCCATCGAAAGAATGTACGAGATGTGGAAGTTCCTTTATATTATTTCCTGAACTTCGAGGGCTATTTGAGAAGGGGAAACAAAGAAATGGTAAAGTGAAGGAACCAATTTCAACAACTAATGATCAACAAGGAGAACCATTAATATGCCCCAAATGTGGGCAAAAGAATGATTCATTGTCTGTGGAGTGCTCTAAGTGCGGGATTGTTTTCTTAAAATATTATGATATTCAGGCAAGAGAGGAAACTGATGAGGAAAAAAAAGCAAAACTTTTAGCGAAGAAAATAAAGGAGGAAGAAAAGGCTGAAGCCCTGAGACAACAAAAAGAGGAGGAGGAAAGGATTGAGGCTCTGAGAAGGCAGAAGGAGGAAGAGGAAAGGGCTGAGGCCTTAAGAAAGCAAAAGGAGGAGGAAGAAAAGGCTGAAGCCCTGAGACAACAAAAAGAGGAGGAGGAAAGGATTGAGGCTCTGAGAAGGCAGAAGGAGGAAGAGGAAAGGGCTGAGGCCTTAAGAAAGCAAAAGGAGGAGGAAGAAAAAAAAGGGCTTCAAAAAAAGATAGAAAATATCACAAATGTGTTAAAGCCAAAGGCGAAAATCAAGGATTTACTCAAAAAGTACGAAGGGCAAACTATCGGCATAAATCATGATAGTCCCACTGAGATTAAAGGCGCCGATCTTATTAAAGTCGGTGAAGACTTTTTCAGCATACTACTGATGGAAGAAAAATTAATAAAGAGCTATCCTTTGAGAACTATTACGTCAATTATTGAGGGTGTGGATGGCGTGAGTGATGGGAATATGGAGAAAAAATCAAAATTTTCAATTGTAATTATGGTACATCACCCTGTTCTTTAAAAAAAAGAAGTGTAGTTATTTCACTTCATACAGGTGATACGCCATTTTTGTCGTAAGAAAAGTGCACATACATGAATTATAAATCATATTTCTGAATGTGCCTGAAATAGTCTCGTACTCTTTTTGAATACTTTCCGTATCCAGTTTATGAGCCTTTAAATCCTTTGATGCTAAAACCAAGGCAGACTGGGGTTCATGGCCCATATCCGCGAACGGCATATATCCAAAGACCTCATCTTTTTCAAGTGTTAATAGCGGCAGGTACCCTTTCTGGGTCTGCCCAACCACGTATGTCTCACCTTCTAATATGGAAAAGGTCTCTTGTTTCGAAGAACCCTTCTCTATAACTATCTTCTTATTCTTAGTAAATCCCTTGATGTTGTCCTCTTTCATAAACAACTCTAAAGCCCTATCCGTTATCTTTCTTAGCCTACCATCCAGACTGAGTAGGATTTTTCTGAAATCGGGTGATAGAGACATAAAATCTCGATAAAGAAACTCGGTATCCAACAAGCCCAATTGAACATCGTCCAAAGCAGTTACGGTAACACTGCGGGTATATTCCATAAAGGGCAAAATGGTGAAACCTCCAATAAAGCATCCTTCTCCAAGGTTGTTTATGTTCATAGGGCCATTAGATGTTTCCCTGCTTACATTTACCGATCCTTTCAATATGATCCAAATCCATTTGCCATGACCCCCGGCTCTGGCAATTCTCTCTCCAGCATGGTATTCTTCTTCATCAAGGACATGTGCGTAATCTACCAGTGGTCCTTTAATGACTTGGGGAGTCCCCTTTTTCTCAGATCTGGTTTCACTAACTTCTACGGAAGCCTTCTCATCAAAAGGGAGTGGACCCACTTTCTTGATTAACCCGTCATCAAGCATCCTCATGGCATCGAGCAGTATCTCCATTCTGTTTTTTTTAATCACACGTCCAATTTGAACCTTCTCTTCATAAAATTCGAATTTCCCTTCAATCCACCCAAACAGGGTGTAAATTGCATCTAAACCGCTCAAAGGACCGCTTGTAGCATTTATAGGATCCCCATTGGCAAAATATATGAGCCCAGGATCCGGAGCATGTTGACTCGTAATTCGCATTACCCCAGTGCTACTGTTTCCACCAAGTATTTGAAAGATATCTGTCAGGCTAATAAAGCTCAAACTTCCTGCAAGTGCCGCTTTAGCACTCATGGTAAACCTCTATTTTGACCATTGTAGCTCTTTTTGGAGATGGCGTAATGTGAGAACTAAGCACTTCTTCAGGGTATCCCACACGCCCGTTCCCTTTAAGGCACTTGCCTCAAAATAGGGAACCTTGAGCTTACTATTCAGGTCACGCTCCATGACTTCTAAAGGCATAACGGGAATACCTTGTACGCCAAGATCTCGCTTATTATATTGAATGATGAGTGGAATTTTGAATATATTTATGTTTTTTTCAGCAAGATTTTGCTGCAGATCTTTTAGAGATAAAAGGTTATCTTTCCGTCGAATCTCTAAGGAATCTGCAATAAAAACTACACCGTCTACATTTTTTAGGACCAGTTTTCTGGTGGAACTATATTTTGCCTGTCCAGGGACGGTATAGAGCTGAACCTTGACGTCACAACCTCTGATTTTACCCAAGCCGAGTGGAAGAAAATCAAAGAAGAGGGTACGATCACCCTTTGTATTTATGGAGACCAACTCGCTATTCGTATATTTCTTTCCCGCTTTAAAAATATATTCCAAGTTGGTGGTCTTTCCACTTCGCCCCGGGCCATAATACACAATCTTACATTCAATGACTCTATCTTTAGGATTGAACACAGCCATAAAATTTATAATACCCTCTGTAGATCCTTTCTGTAAAATGAGGGTTAAAAATCCTCATCCTTTTTAACCCAAATACGTGAGCTGAAACTGATAGTCTTTTCAGTACGGTGATTACACCCCATCTATTGTAATATCTAACGCATGATCCCCACGCCTCGGGCCAGAGGTTATTATTCTCAGTTCGGATACGATCCCTCTGGCATTGAATATGGCTAACGGGGAAAAACACTGCATCTCTGACAGTCGGAGTCCAGTCTTGAAAGCATTTGCTAAATCTTTCTGTTGACCTGGAATAATAATACTAATTTTATTACCTAACTGAAAGGTGACTTCAAACTCCACCGTTTCACCCTTACGAAGGCCATTGGCTAATTGTACGCTCACTGAAGATATATCGATGATGTCTATTTCTTTTTCCTCAAGTTGACCTTCTTCGGCAGGCGCTTCATCCACTTTCGGAAGATCAACTTTGATGCCCTGCTTTTCTAACGTATTCTCAAGAAATGTTCGTATGTAATTTAGATCACTTCTGGAGAATGCATCTCGAGAGACCCATTGTGTGAATTGCTCAATAGCCGCATCCGGTGAAGAAATGGCCATGTGACACATGAGGGTATTCTTGGCCGCCACAAGAGGCATTTTCCCTTCCTCTATTAGTCTTTGAAATTCTTCTAACGCTTTCTCGTATTGACCAAACTTTGCGAGAGCAACAGCTCCTTCGATTGCGGCCATGTCTTTATCTTTCGAAGATGAAAACAATCGACTGATGAGACCTTGTACCTCTTCGGACAGCCCGGGTGGCTCTGTAGCTTTATCAATCTCATCCAGATTTTCTTCTATGATTCGTATTTTGCCTTTAACGGCGTCTATTAGTTTTTTGTCCTTTTCATATCTTTCATCATGTTGGATGAGTGTGAGGATCTCCTTGTATTTTTCTTTAGATTCTTCAAAGAGGCCCTGTTTTTGATAAAGTGTCGCCTCTTTTATTAAAGCCTTTATTCTTTCCTTATCAGACATTGAATCCCCTCGCTAAACACTGATTGATATTTCAGATCAAAACCCTCATCTTATAGTGTATTTTCTTGCCCCCTGAAAATATGTATATATTTTTTATAAAACTGGTGCTTTTCTTCATCCATCTCCATGAACTCAATTCCAGATTCAAACTTGCCATCGGCTCGTTTCCTGGAATAGGCAATCTTACCCTTGAAATCCATGAGGTCGTTTTCAAGGGCCATAGTCAGAGACACAATATAATGTGGATCAATGGGGACATGCGTTTCCAGCATGATTCCACCCTCACTTACGTTTAAAGTCCTTCCCATTCCTTGCATCATTTCATGGTTATTTTCGTCAAGACAAATGTAGGATAAAAGGTTAGACGATTCGACTCTTTGGTCTATTCTTTTCTCATCTGAATCCATAGTCTTCACCAAATAAAAAAATTAAGACACAATTTTAAAAAAGTCAGATATTACTATACGATTTTTTACTTACCTTTGGTCAATAATAATTTTACATTTGACACCAATTTTACTACCTACACCCACGTTCTGCCAGATTATTATACTATACTTTAAAAATCAGGGTTCGTGGTTAAATTTTTTATAAATTCTTGTGAGACGATTTTTTCCTCCTGAAGGTATAATAAAAATACCAGTAAAAGCGTAAAAGAGACATTGCTTTCGGAACAACTTAAAATTCGTAATTGAAGAGAGGTAGTATCATGTCGTAATGGCGATATATAAAACTTGATCCTGCTATGACAATATTTTATTTTAAGACGTGTATGATAGAATAATCAAGCGATAAAAATATAATCGATTATTTAACAAATCGTAACTATTCACTAAACACTCCCTCCCCTCCCTACTCAAAGAGATCAAGTAATACATTATACCTTCATTACCTAAAGCTTCATATCGAGTGTTGGCCCCATTTAGTATTTGTATGCGGCAATGATGGTGAAGACCCTAACATCAGAGCGGACTCTTGACAAGCTGGAACAGAATGGTTATTTAGAAAATGCTCAGTTTAATCTTTCATTTCATTGGAACCATTTTAACTTAGGAATCGACACGATCAGGCCACCCCTGGAAGGGTTGCGGGTGGCTTTTTTTGTGGGATCTGAAGCTTACTTTACATCTCCTATGGATGTCACACCTCCGTAAGGGGCCACAGGCAGGAAGACTGATTTCTTGGTGTTCAATTTTCGGCATGACCACTGAAATGATACGAAAGAGATAAAGGAGCGATGATGGCACACCATACAAAATCGAGAGGAAGGAAGAAGCATGAATATAGGGCTTATCGGTCTGGCAAACTCTGGAAAAACTACTATCTTTAATGCAATGACAGGGACTAAGGCTCAGATTACAGAGTATGTTAACACCAAATCGGAGCCCAACAGGGCGATGATGAAGGTGGAAGACAGTCGGGTGACGATCCTTTCTGACATGTATATGCCTAAAAAAACCACTTATGCAGTTATTGAGCTGATTGATTTTATAGGACTCACCGAAGGCTCTGCCAAAGAGGGACTCTTTTCCAGCTCGTCTATGGGGTTGATAAAAAATACGGATGCGCTGGCTATTGTGGTGCGTCATTTCAACAACGATACCGCAGGAATTTCCACACCTCTGAGGGATATTGTGAAAATCGATGAGGAATTATTGATTTCTGATCTACTTATTGCTGAGAATCGACTGGAACGGATAAAAAAGGCCTATCAGCAGGGTAAAAAAAACAATTCCCTTGAAATGGAAGAAAAGATACTCCACAAGATTATAGACCATTTGAGCAACAATCAGCCGATTCGGGAACTAAAACTGGATGGTGATCATGAAAAGATGTTACGCGGATTTCAGTTTCTCACGCAAAAACCCTATATGGTTATCCTGAACTCTGAGGAGACAAATTTTGGAAAAGACAATGACCTAGTAGAGAAGATCGGAACGAACCACAGGGTCATAGAATTTGCGGGTAAATTTGAGATGGAATTATCCCAATTAGATGATCAAGAGAGTATAGATTTTTTTATGGCGGACATGGGTATCCAGGAATCCGCGAGAGATCGATTGTGCCGTGCCGCTTATGAAATCTTGGGCTATATAAGTTTTTTCACGGTGGGTTCTGATGAGGTTCGTGCATGGAGCCTTCATCAGGGCAAGACTGCTGTAGCTGCAGCCGGTGCCATTCATACTGATCTCGCCAAAGGTTTCATCAGGGCCGAATGCTTCTCCTATGAGGATCTCATTGAATGTGGGTCTGAAAAGGCTGTAAGCAAAAAAGGATTGTTTAGGTTGGAAGGAAAAGAGTATATTATTCAGGATGGAAACATCCTGAATATCAGATTTAACATCTAAAATTATGGTGGTGAAACAAGCTTTAAAGAATGAGGTTTTTAAGCATTAAATATTAAATGAGGAATACCAACATGTCTGATAAAACAAGTGAAAAAGCGTATGAATTAGGCTTTGAGTATGAAAAAAATTACGGTGGTTGTGCTCAATGTGCGATCGGAGCATTGTATGAAATGTTTCCAGAGTTAAAAAACGAAGCAATATTTAAATCTGCAACCGGTCTTGGTGGCGGAATAGGATTAACTACGTTTGGAAGCTGTGGCGCGTTGGCAGGCACAATAATGGTGTTGAGCCAGATGTATGGAAGGGAATTAGAAAATATAGAAGATCCGGAAAGAAAAAGGTTTGTGGCATATAGGCTCAGCGAGAAATTAGTAAATAAATTTTTCAATGAATATGGAACAGTTACATGCAGTGAAATACAAAAGAAGCTTATGGGAAAGTCATTTTATATGTATGAAGAGTTTGAAGAATTTTTAGAAGCAGGCGGGCATTCAACAGCATGTACAACGGTGGTTGGTAATGCCACCAGATGGGCTGCTAACCTTATTGCTGAGCTGGAAA
>Ga0307442_1001982_pt1 | contig 10096 bp, 9 predicted proteins | sample SalMarWE160430MG_FD_202143 | JGI IMG/M metagenome (GOLD analysis project Ga0307442, IMG submission 202143) | Salt marsh sediment microbial communities from the Plum Island Ecosystem LTER, Massachusetts, United States - WE1604-30 | ecosystem: Environmental > Aquatic > Marine > Intertidal zone >... | reverse complement strand
CGTGATGACGGCGAGCGGTGTCTTTAGACCGTGGGCCATGTTTCCCGCCTGCGTTCGCGCGCGCTGGATGAGGTCAGCCGTCGATGTGAGAAGCGTATTGAGGTCTTCCACTAGCGGTACGACCTCGAACGGAAACTGCCCGCTGAGCTGTTTCTCTTTTCCTGAGCGCACGTCAAACAAGGCCGTTCGCAGTTGCCGCAACGGCTTGAGTGCATACAGGATCAGAAGCGTCGCAGCGGCAACCAGTGATAAGCCGAAGGCAGCCAAGGAAACGGCAAGCGTCCTGTTGAAGCTTGAGACGACCGCGTCGAGATGGCGTTGATCCGTCCCGATGATGAATCGGTTAGGCGCAGCGTGGGGATTGGTCCAAACCGCCTTCTCCACAGCGATGAGTGGGCCCGTCGGCCCTTCAATCATATGCGTGTGCACCCCGACGTCCTTTGGCGTGTCGGGCGGCATGTGCAGCGGTGGACCTTCGAGCGAGGGGGACCGCGCCAGGACGTTACCCTCATTTTGGATCTCCCAATAGAAGCCCGAAAGAGGAACGTCGTAACGCGGGTCGCTGAGAGGGTGCTGCAATTGCAAGCTACCATCTTTGTGAAACTCCGAAAGCCGCTGCAGCTCGGCGAGATGGACATGCAGCTCATCATAGAACTGGGCGGTGACATGATGCTTGAAGACTTCTGACAGGGCCAAACCGGCGCCGATTATGCCAAGCGCGATCCACAACGTGGCGGCCACAATCAAGCGGCCCTTGAGGCTGGTCCTACGCATTCTAGTCCATCCGGTAGCCAAGGCCGCGGACCGTCGTGATTAGGTCTGGTCCGAGCTTTCGCCGAAGGCGGCTGACATAGACCTCGATCGTATTCGACTCTCGACTTTCATCGAGCGCGTAAAGGTGCTCGATCAGTTCCGCCTGGGAGACGATGCGGCCGATACGGTGCAGGAAGTAGGTCAGCATCTTAAGTTCGCTGGCCGTGAGCTCGACTGGCGTTCCGTTCAGCATGACGCGGTTCGAGCCCGTATCCAGCTCGATGCCGCGATGCGTGAGGACAGCACTCGCCAAGCCGGAAGAACGGCGAATCAGTGCCTTCAGGCGTGCGGCGACCTCGGGTACATGGAACGGCTTCGTGACGTAGTCGTCGGCGCCCGCATTCAGCCCGTCGACCTTCTCCGCCCATGTGCCGCGCGCGGTCAGAATCAAGACCGGCAGCTTGCGCCCGGTGGACCGCCAGCGCTTTAGGACGTCGATGCCCTGCATCTCCGGCAATCCGAGATCGAGAACGGCCGCCGCGTACGTCTCGTCCAAGCCCATCGTGTAGCCGTCCGTGCCGTTGTCGGCACGCTCGACCGTAAAGCCGGCCTGGGTCAGGCCAGCAATCAGTCGCTGGGCAATGTCCTCATCGTCCTCGACGAGCAGAATGCGCATTGGGGGGATCCTCACGTTCTGCGTGCCGCTTCTCTAGCACGCGGCATCTGAAACGAACCTGAAAAACCCTGTCAGGTGGCTGCAAGCTTCCGTTCAGCTTGGTTTCAGCTTGGGCCTCCACATCCCCGAAGTGACAGATTCGCAGCCGGGGACGGAGCAGGCCATGCGCGTGTTGTCTTTGATGATCGTTCTCATTTTGGCTACGGCCGCTCCCTGCGCCGCTTCAGCTGAAACCAACACCGTGACGCTGACAGCGGAGCAGCTTCGGCGCCTAGACATCAAGGTGGAGCCAGTACGCCCGGCTGAGGCCGAGGCAGTGGCTGTGCTTCCCGGGACCGTCATCCCGCCCTTGAACTCCCGCATCGTTGCAACGGCCCCGTTTGGGGGGACCGTAACACAGGTTCACGTGCTGCCCGGTCAGCGGGTGAGCAAGGGTGATCCGGTGGCGACGATCTCCAGCCGCGAGTTGCTCGACGTCCAGAGCCAGCTCTCGCAGGCCGAGGCCGAACTGCAAATGGCCGATGCGATCGCACGTCGCAAGCGGCTGCTGGTCGACAAGAAGTTCCAGAACCCGGTCGTGGCCGAAGAAGCCGAGGCCCAGGTCAACAAGATCAATGCCGTTATCGAGCAGCACAAGAGGACGCTGTCGCTCAATGCGATATCGCTGGGACAGAACGGGGAATATTCGATTCCGGCCACCCGAGACGGAACGGTCGTCGATGTCCACGCTATGCCCGGCGACACGGTCGCTGCGATGGCCGCTGTAGCCGCAGTCGATACAAGCAACGAGCTGTGGGTTGAAGTTCAGGTCCCGGCACGTCTCGTTGCGCTCATAGAACCAGGAAGCGCCATACAAATTCTGGATGGTCCAAAGGGGCACGTCGTGTCGATCGGCGCTGCACTCCAGGGAATGACCCGATCCGCGCTTCTCTACGCGGCGATTCCCGCCTCCAGCGGACTCATGGCGGGTCAGCTGGTGTCGGTCCAGCTTCAACGGCCCGCAGCGCCCGGCGCCCTCTCCGTTCCAGCCAATGCTGTTGCGCCCATTGCAGGCCAGAGCGCCGTGTTTGTACGCAACGACTCCGGCTTCACGATCAAGGCGGTCGAACTGCGCGGCAAGTCTACGGACGCCGCCACTGTTGTCGGCGACCTTCCACCGGATGCGCAGGTCGCAGCGAGCGGCCTCCCCCAGCTCGAACAGATGTTGCAGGGGGAATAGGTCATGCTACGCCGCCTGATCGAATTCTCCCTGACGCAGCGCGTCTTCATGCTGCTCGTGTACGCGCTCGTGGCAGGTGCGGGCATCTACGCCTTCCGCACCATTCCCATCGATGCATTTCCGGACATCTCGCCCGTTCAGGTGAAGATGATCCTGAAAGCGCCGGGGATGACGCCGGAGGAGGTCGAAACCCGCGTTATCACCCCGATCGAGATGGAGCTGCTCGGGATTCCCGGCCAGACGATCCTGCGGTCTGCAGCGAAGTACGGCGTGGCCGATATCACGCTCGATTTCAAGGAAGGCACCGACATCTACTGGGCCCGCCAGCAGGTGTCGGAAAGGCTCGCTGGCGTTCGCGGTGACCTTCCTGCGAGCGTGAGCGGCGGCCTCGCGCCGGTTTCCACTCCACTTTCCGACGTCTTCATGTTCACGATTGAAGGCGGCGAGCTGTCTCTCGAAGAGCGGCGCAGCCTCTTGGATTGGACCATCCGGCCTGCGCTCCGCACCATACCTGGTGTGGCGGACGTGAATGCGCTCGGCGGCATGGTGCGCACCTTCGAGGTTACGCCCGACAGTGCGGCGCTCGCCGCCGCTGGCCTCGGCGTTTCGGATTTGGCAGCGGCCATCGAGACCAGCAACCGTAACGACGGCGCAGGACGCCTCAGCGAGGGTGAGAAAGCGCTGGTCGTGCGCTCGGAGGGCGCCATCACCACTCCGAGCGATCTGGAGCAGATCGTCCTCAAGAGGGATGGCGGGCGCGTGCTCCGTCTCGGTGATGTCGCCACGGTCAAGATCGGCAACCTGACGCGTTACGGCGCCGTAACCGAGGACGGGAAGGGCGAAGCTGTCGAGGGGCTAGTGTTGTCGCTTCGCGGCGCCGATGCCAGCGCAATCGTCAAGGCAGTCCGCGCGCGGCTCAACGAACTAAAGTCGAGTCTCCCCGCGGGGGTCAGCATCAACGTGTTCTACGACCGCTCCGACCTGATCTCAAGCGCCGTCGGAACGGTGAGCAAGGCGCTCATCGAAGCAACGGTTCTGGTTCTCATCCTACTGGTGGCGTTTCTCGGTAACCTGCGCGCGGCATTCGTTGTCGCCGTGACGCTGCCTTTCGCCGCACTCGTGACGTTCGTCATGATGCAGCAGTTCGGCATGACCGCCAATCTCATGAGCCTGGGTGGCCTCGCCATCGCCATCGGTCTTATCGTCGATGCAGCGGTTGTCGTGGTCGAGAACACTGTCGAGCGTCTTCAGCGCGCCAAACCGGATTCGCGAATACCCAAGCTCCATGAGGTCTACCGGGCGGCGAGCGAGGTCGCCACGCCTGTGGCCGCCGGCATCATCATCATCTGCCTGGTGTTCCTGCCGCTCCTTTCGCTCACCGGATTGGAAGGCAAGCTGTTCGGTCCCGTGGCGCTGACGATGATCATAGCGCTGAGCGGCTCCCTCGTTCTGTCGCTGACCCTCATTCCCGTCCTGTCGTCACTGGTCCTCAAGTCGGGCGCACACGCCGATCCCTTGCTGATGCGCGTGTTGACGCGCGGCTACCGCGCTTTGCTCAAGGGTTGCCTGCGCTTTCCCCTGCCTGTGTACCTGCTCGCCGCGGCCGGGCTCGGACTGCTCGTCGTTGCCTACGGGGCAATTGGCAAAACCTTCATGCCGACGATGGACGAGGGTTCAGTGATCATGCAGATCACAAAGCACCCCTCTGTAAACCTGCAAGCGAGCATCGACGGCGATCTGCTCATCCAGCGCGCCCTTAAGGACAAGGTTCCAGAGGTCGAGCGCATTGTTGCTCGCGTTGGGTCCGACGAGCTCGGCCTCGATCCAATGGGGCTCAACGAGACTGACACGTTCCTGGTTCTCAAGCCCAAGGACCAATGGCGCGTGCCGGATAAGGCGTGGCTCGTCGCGCAGCTGCGAACGGCGATGGCCGACCTTCCGGGTTACGAGTTTGCCTTCACCCAACCGATTGAGATGCGCACAGCCGAGATGCTGACCGGCTCGCGGGGCGATCTCGCCATCAAGATCTTCGGTCCTGATCTTGGCGCGCTGTCCGACGTTGCCGGAAAAATACAGGAGACGCTGCGGAAGGTTCCGGGTGCCGCCGAGGTCTCGACGGTGGCGAACGACACCGTTGATTACATGCAAATCGATGTCGATCGTCTAACTGCAGGACGCACCGGCCTCTCCGTTACCCGCCTACAGGACGAGTTGCGATCGATCATTGAGGGCGCACCGGCTGGGATCGTCCCGGAGCCGGGAAGGCGCACAAACATCGTCATTCGGGGCACTCCGTCCGTCCGCGAAGATCCGAACGTGTTCGCCATGACCCAATTCGCGGCCGGCGATGGTGGTCTCGTGCGCGTGGGCGACGTCGCCAAGCTCGAGCGGGTGGCGGGACCGATAAAGATCAATCGCGAGAACGCCTCGCGGTTTGCCGTGGTGCAGGCCTACGTCACCGGCAGAGATCTCGTTGGATTTGTCGAGGACGCGCAGCGTGCGGTCGCCGAGCAAGTTTCACTTCCACAGGGTTACCGCCTCGAGTGGGGCGGCCAGTTTGAGAATCAGCGCCGAGCGGCCACGCGCCTATCGATCGTGGTCCCCATCGCGCTGGTCCTGATCTTCGGGGTTCTGTTTGCGACGCTCCGCTCCATCCGGCAGTCGCTGTTGATTCTTGCCAACGTCCCGTTTGCCCTCGTGGGCGGGATGCTCGCTTTGTGGCTGGCCGGTGAGTACCTGTCGGTCCCGGCCTCGGTCGGCTTCATCGCCCTGCTCGGCATCGCCGTGCTCAACGGTCTGGTGCTGGTCAGCCATTTCAACGAGCTTCTCGCAAATGGCCTAGCGATCCGCGACGTCGTGTTCGAAGGCGCGGTGCGCCGGCTGCGGCCTGTGATGATGACCGCGAGCATCGCCGCCTTCGGTCTCGTGCCGCTGCTCTTTGCCACGGGCCCAGGCTCGGAGATCCAGAAGCCGCTGGCGATTGTGGTGATCGGCGGACTTGTGAGCTCGACCGCGCTCACCCTCATCCTGCTTCCCATCTTGTTCCGGCGCTTTGGCGCTACGGGACTCGCGTCTCAAACCCCCGATGGAACGCTCGCATGGACCAATCCCTTTGCAAGATCACATTCGTCTGTCCCCCAGACAGCGCCGATCACATCACCGAGCTGATGTTGAGCTTCGACCCACCGCTTCCGGGATTCACGACGTGGACGGCCGAGGGTCACGGCTTTGGCTTCGGCGATGCCACGGTCAGCGAACGCGTGCGTGGACGCGTGAAGCGCAGCGTGATCGTGGCCGTGCTCGACCGTGGGGTCGCGGCCAGTCTTCTGGATCTCATCGCTACGAACGGCGCCGTCGCACATCTGACTTACTGGACCGAACCTGTCGATGGGTTTGGGCAGATGCGACCGGCTGGTTCCGCTGCTCAGAAAGGTGGCGAGGGGCTCGATACTCAAGCAACGATGGAGAGCAATAGATGACCGCAGGCAGCCCGACCAAACCAATCAGAACGGACGGATTCCAGCCGCCCAAAGGAAGGGTGTTCCCAATGGTGTTTTCGGCCCTGCTTGCGACTCAGGTGTTCATCGAGGATGCGCGTGCAGACTCGTCACCGAACCTCCTGCTGCATAGCCCGAGTTATTCACTCAGCTCGGCGCAGACCAGCAAAAGGAAAAGTCGCGCATCGAGCACCGATCAACAAACCCGCGGATGCTGGGAGATGCGACGTAGAGGCGGACGGTGGAAGCGGACCAATGTCTGCTTTCTTGAAGGTAAGAAAGTCGGGCCGTGACGATCTGGCTGACTGAGATCTGAAGGGAGCCAAAAAAATCCCACGAGGGGTTCATGCAGATGCGCGTTGGAAGCTCGCCCTATGTCGGAGCGGCCATTCAAGCCTCCTGTGTGTACCGAAAACCTCATCCGCATTTGATCGGCTGAAGGAATCGCCTAACGTCAGCGCACAATGTTTGCACTGCTCTGCTTCGTCTTGGCCGTCTTGGCCTTGCCATTCAAGTCGAGGATTCGGCTTGAAGCAGAGAACGCGGCACTCCGACATCAGTTGATCGTTTTGCGGCGTAAGGTGCGTGGCCGCCCCCGGCTTACCAACAACGATCGCTGGTTCTTGGTCCAGCTCTATCGATGGTTTCCGTCGACCCTGCAGGTCCTCACGATCATCCGTCCCGAGACGCTCGTGCGTTGGCATCGGGCAGGCTTTCGCTGCCACTGGCGCTGGAAGTCACGCTCACTGGGAGGGCGGCCGCAGATCGAGACGGACCTCCGCGCGTTGATCCGGCGGGTGAGCATCGAGAACCCGCTTTGGGGAGCGCCGCGCATCCACGGAGAACTGCTCAAGCTCGGGTTTCAGGTCGCACAGTCGAGCGTCGCCAAGTACATGGCGAAGCGACGGGGGTCGCCAAGCCAGGGATGGCGCACCTTTCTGCGTAACCACGCGCCTGACATCGCCGCCATGGACTTGTTCGTTGTCCCGACCATTACTTTTGATTTGCTCTATGCGCTCGTCATCGTTCGGCTAGACCGCAGAGACCTCGTCTGGATCAACGTCACAACAAACCCGACGGCCGAATGGATTGCACGTCAAATAACGGAGGCATTTCCTTGGGACGATGCCCCGCAACACCTCATTCGCGATCGGGATCGGATTTACGGCACCATCGTCACACGCCGATTGCGCGCCATGGGCATCCGGGATAAGCCCACTGCACCAGCCTCGCCCTGGCAGATGGCTTTGCCGAACGGCTGATCGGATCCATCCGGCGCGAGTGCGTGGATCATTTCGTCGTCTTGGGCGAGGCGCATCTGCGCCGAATCCTGCGAGCCTATGCTCGCTATTACAACGACATCCGAACGCACCGGTCATTGGACAAAGATGCGCCGGTCTCTCGGCCCGTTCACCGCACCGGAATCATTAGTTCACACGCGATCCTTGGCGGACTTCATCACCACTACGTCCGGGTTTAGGTTTTCGGTATACACAAGGGCTTTTCTCATGTCTCATGCGCTCCCACGCATGCGTTCTGATGCCCGCTTTGGGTCATTAGCCGACGTAGACGAGCTGATCAGGCACGTCCGGTTTGCCCCCAAGAGCGGAAATGCCCGGCGCCAGCATCAAGTTCGCCAGTGGAAAGCTGGCCTAGAGGCCTGCGATTGGCAGCAGCTCCACAACATTCGCGCGACATGTCTCCTCTAAGAGAACTGTGTCGCTGTCGGATCGCCGAAACCGAACAGTTTACGCAGAGGCGAATCATCGGGTAATATAAGGTTCGGTCTCAGCAGTCATTTTGAAACATGCCGGTGATTCGGCGTTCTCGGGTGCGTCTGTCCATCAGGGCGAGACGCGCCAGTGGCGGCGCTCGGTCATCTGCCTGCTATGCGAGACTGTTGAATAAATGAGTAATGAAGAGTTGGGCGCTGATCTTCTGATCGGCGCTTCCGCTATTGCGGCGTATCTGAATGTCAGTCCGCGCCGCATCTATCATTGGGCCAAACGGGGCTACATCCCGACGTTCAATATCGGGCCTCACTTGATCGCTGCCCGCCGTTCGGAGCTTGACGAAGCTCTCCGCAAGGGCGCGGAGTAATGGAGGCAAATGCGAAGGGCCTCGCCTCGGTGGCTGCCGAGAGCGAGGAGAGTTTCGATGGGCACGAGCGTCAGTTAACGGCCCGTCTCACTACCAGGTACACCCCGCCGAGGGCCGAACGCAAATACGCCGAGCTTTACGACGTAGAGTTTGATGGCGAGTTGGTCGTTGTCGGCTCCGATAATCCCCACTGCGATCTAGCCCGGGTGCTTTTGGCTCTGGGTTACACCGGGACGGTGATTATGCTTGACGCGGAGACCGGCAATCATCGAACCACTGTCAAAATCGAGAAGGCGGCTCGGCTCACCGTTCGGGAGACTGAACGGGAGGGACCAAGATTTGTCCGCTGGAAGCGCTTCGAGCGTGGAGACGGTCCGCGCTGGAGCCGCGAAGGGGGGCAGTCATGAGCTATCGCCCCTCTGGGCGAAAGGGAAGCGCGAAGCGCATACCGCGGAGCTCGAAAAGGAGGGTCAAGGCGAACGAAAACTTGGACGTTCTCGGACCGTCCCAAGAACACGCCAAGGGTAAGGAAACCACGGAAACTCAAAGCAATAGCCCCGCTCCCATCTATAAGGTCGGCGGTGGGGGGGTAACCGACAGTTTCTCTCCTCCTAGCCCACCCAGAGGGAACAGCGGGGGTAAGCAGTACCGGATAGGTGGAACAGATCGCCTCACGCTGCCCCAGGCCGACAATCTCGCCGAGGCGGTCGCCTTCGCCGATCAAATCGGCCTCACCTTGCGCGCCCACCTCACCGTGCATCCGGTACTGACATTTGCTTATGCTGACCGAGATGGTAGGCGGGCGGCGAAAGTTCGCGAGGGCCTCAACAAGCTGCTGCACCGTCGCGGTGTGCCTGGTGGCCTCACCGGAGTCTGGGTGCGCGAGTGCAAAGCACAAACAGACGTGAGCCACGACCACTTGCTGTTCCATTTGCCGTTAGAGCTTTGCACGGCGGACGCACTACGAGACCTGACGGCTAGCATCTTGCGGCTGGTCGGTCGCCACGGGGGCGGCGTCACGTCACGCAAGGCGGTGGACCTAACCCTCTATCGGTACGCGGCGGATGGTCGCTACTTGCTCAAGGGAGGAGGTCGAGAGGTGTGGGAGAAGTATCGGCTCCCATCATCCTGGCGACGCATGCAAGGCCGCATCCATGGGAAGCGATGCGGCACCACTCAGAACATAGGACCCGCTGCTCGGCTCAGGACCTTGATCGAAGACGCCCCTTTGAGTCACCTAAGGTATGGACGGACTTAGCTTAGATTCGGCTATGTTTTTCCCGAGTTTGAACGGGGCGGAAAAACGAAGCAAGGCTATAAAATAACGTTATTTCAAGTGCTTAGAGCCGCCCTGATTGAAGCTTCCTAGCAGGCAGATGTGGGCCAGGCGGCCCTTCGAGCTGACAATCAGATAATATATCCGCGTGTCGGTGGTTCGAATCCGCCCCTGGGCACCACCCCTCTCTCCCCAGTCTAGCAGCCGCCTTGCCCAGCAAGGATTTCGTTAAGTCCATCGCGGCACACTGCGCCGAGACGAGGGCCCTTTCCCGCAGTCGAGACTGCGGGAGGGCCCGCGCTGCTTTGCCTGCAGAGAGGTGTGAGCAATGAAGGAAACCCCGCGCGAAAGCGCCGTTTCAAAGGTCAATGATGCTCTCGCGACCCGTATCACCATGTTGGTCGGGTCGATCTGGGCGTTCTACGCCTTCGTGATCTTCGGGCTCACTCCGGTCCTGTGGCCGGAATACGAGACGCAGATCCTCTACTGGTCGAATTTCCTGCAGCTTATCTTCCTGCCGGTCATCACGGTGGGCACGGCCATCTTGAGTCGCAACTCCGAGAAGCGCGCGGCGG
>Ga0307442_1001972_pt1 | contig 10117 bp, 9 predicted proteins | sample SalMarWE160430MG_FD_202143 | JGI IMG/M metagenome (GOLD analysis project Ga0307442, IMG submission 202143) | Salt marsh sediment microbial communities from the Plum Island Ecosystem LTER, Massachusetts, United States - WE1604-30 | ecosystem: Environmental > Aquatic > Marine > Intertidal zone >... | reverse complement strand
TCCCCTCGGGCACGTGCCAAAGAACATGTATGCCTGGGCCATCCGCAAGGAGCGCCACGGCGAGCCCGACAAGGCCATGCAGATCGAGGTGCTGCCCACCTGGGAGCTCGACAGCCACGACGTGCTCGTGCTCGTGATGGCGGCGGGCGTCAACTACAACGGCGTGTGGGCCTCGCTCGGCAAGCCGATCTCGACGCTGGATGCCCACAAGAACCCCTATCATATCGCCGGCTCGGATGCCTCGGGCATCGTTTGGGCCGTCGGCTCCAAGGTCAAGCGCTGGAAGGTCGGCGACGAGGTCGTCATCCACTGCAACCAGGACGACGGCGACGACGAGGAGTGCAACGGCGGCGATCCCATGTTCTCGCCCTCGCAGCGCATCTGGGGCTACGAGACGCCGGACGGATCGTTTGCCCAGTTCTGCCGCGTGCAGGATCGCCAGCTGTTGGAGCGCCCGCGCCACCTCACCTGGGAGGAGAGCGCCTGCTACACGCTGGTGCTGGCGACCGCCTACCGCATGCTGTTCGGGCACCGGCCGCACGTTCTGCGCCCGGGCCACAACGTGCTGGTGTGGGGCGCCTCCGGCGGCCTCGGCTCGATGGCCGTGCAGCTGTGCGCCACGTCCGGCGCCAACGCCATCGGCGTCGTGTCGGAGGAGGACAAGCGCGAGTTCGTGATGCAGCTCGGTGCGCGCGGCGTCATCAACCGCAAGGCCTTCGAGTGCTGGGGCGAACTGCCGAAGGTCGGCACGCCCGAGTACGACGCCTGGTTCAAGAACGCGCGCAAGTTTGGCGCGGCGATCTGGGAGACGACCGGCAAGGGCAACAACGTCGACTGCGTCTTCGAGCACCCCGGCCAGTCGACCTTCCCCGTGTCGGTGTTCGTGGTGAAGCGCGGCGGCATGGTCGTCATCTGCGCCGGCACCACGGGCTACAACCTCACCATGGATGCCCGCTATCTGTGGATGCATCAAAAGCGAGTGCAGGGCTCGCACTTCGCCAACCTGATGCAGGCGAGCCAAGCCAACAGGCTGGTGGTCGAGCGGCGCATCGATCCGTGCATGTCGGAGGTCTTCCCCTGGGAGCAGATCCCCAAGGCGCACATGCGCATGTATCGCAACGAGCACAAACCCGGCAACATGGCGGTGCTCGTTAACGCGCCGACGACGGGCCTCAGGACCATCGAGGACGTCATCGAGGCGAGCCAGCAGATGCACAAGCAGTAATACTGCCGCAATCGGTCGGCCGCGTGGTGCGAACCCTGGCGGCCGGCCTTGTCATTGGCAGTTGTAATGCGCCTTCTGCTCCTTGACGCGGTTCTGCTGCACGGTCAGTGCCAGGACTTCCTTGCCGATGACGAAACAATTGTCGACGCCGACGAGGGCGCAGGCAATGACCCCACAGCCGGCGAACGTGTTTGCTTGCTCCGACGCAGGTTGGCTTGCCGCCGTGGCGACGCAGGCCGCAAGAGCCATGACGGTGCCCGGGTAGTCCCTCGTGATTTCCACCATCCTCATCTCGGCACGCACGTCCGCAGCCGCGAGTTCGTCGCATACCGCGTTGGCGCGTGCGGATGTCGAAATCGAAATGTAAGCCAATGCCAAGGCAATAACTGCAAAATTACGCATGACGACACCTTAGAAATGACTGGAGTTTCAATAGTCGAAGTAATGTTGCGGTCAGCGTGCCCTGGCGCTGACGGTGCTGTCAAGGACGAACCGCCGGCAAGCTGCGCCCAGTGGCGCCATGGCGGACGAGGATCACCCGATCTGTAGCAGCTACTTGGCTGCCGCGGGCACGGCAAGCGACTGGCCGTTGCTGCCGTTGCGCATCTTCTTCAATTCCATGATGCCGCGGTTGAGCTCGGCGCCGAGGATCACGATCACGGCCGTCGTCTGGAAGAAGATCAGCGCCACCATCAACTGCGAGAGCCCGGCGTAGAAGCGCGTGTAGTCGCTGAAGTTGAGATAGTAGGAGTAAAGGCTCGCCACCGTCAGCCACAGCGTCACCGAGAGCAGCACGCCGGGCCACACGTCCTTGATCCCGCGCTCGCCGCCGGGAAGCCAAAGGTGAAAGGCGATAAGCTGCACGCCGATCACCAGCGCGGCAAATCCATAGCGCAGGCTTGCCCCGAACCACGTGCTCCTGAGGACGGACAGCGTCAGCGTCGGATCGAAGCGCGCGGCGAGCACGGGTCCGACGACGACGACCCAGGTGAGCACGAGTATAGATACCGCGCTGATCAAGACGAAGAACATGCTGCGCACCAGACAGAACAGGTAAGGCCGCACCTCCTTCACGCGATAGGCGACGTTGAGGGCGGCGCGCAGCGTCTCGATGGCGTTGGTGGCAAAGAACAGCGCCAGCCCCGCGCTTGCGGTCAACAGATCGATGCGGCTTGAGCCCATGATGGCCTCGACCTGCGGCGCGATCCCGGCGGCGACCCCCTTCGGCAGAATCTGAAAGAGCTGATCGACAGCTTGGCTGGCAAGTTCACGCCCGCCGAAGATGATGCCGGAGAGCGCGCCGAGGAAGATGCAGAAGGGAAACAGCGACACGACAAAGGAGAACGCCACGGCGCCAGCCATGGTGAACCCGCTGTGCTCGTAGAGGCGGTAAATGGCTGCGAGCACGGCGCGGTAACGCTGCATACCAGGGTCTCCTTTCCGGTCCTGCGGGCGGAAGCTAGCCGCGCACCCAGGGCGCGTCTATGTCAGCTTTGCCGGGCCAAACGCCGCAAGGCAGGGGCTCCGTCGTCGCCGGCGCCAGCGCCATGGACGGCCACCACGACCTTTCATAAACTAAGCCCTTCCTAAAGTGGGTGGCCCGCCAATCCAAGCGCGCCGGTGGATCCGTGGCAAACGACGAGAAGCATAAGGGCAATAAGCGGAAACGGCGGCGGCGCCGGGGGGGCGCCTATGACCCGGTCAGGGGCCCGCGATTGCGGGACTCCGCGGCACCAAAGCCCGCGCCCGAGCCCTCCGCCCTCTCCACGCGCGCCTTGCCTGAAGTCGGCTCCGACGATCCTGCAGTGTTCGGCGAGGCGGCGGAGGATGGCCTGCGCATGCTCGCGGCGCTGGAGATGATCTCGAGCCTTGAACCGGATTTCTGCGACGATCTTGCAGCCGAAGCCTCCGTCACCATCATCGAGCGCGCGACGCCCTACGATGTGGAGCTGCCGCCGCTCGAGCAGGGCAGTCCTGAGGAGGGATCGACCGGCTCGCCTCGCGCGGAGGCGCGCAAGGCACCCGATGTCGCCGCCGTGGAGTATGCCGCCTATCACGGCCACGTGGAGGAGGCGGTGGTCGAGATCTTCGAGGGCCCGGTGCCCACCTCCACACCTTCCGGACCGCGCCGGAAAAAGCGCCGACCGGTGGGCCACCGCTTCTTCAAGGCGCTCGCCGACGGCGGCAACGACTAGGCGCGGCGCACTTTTTGGCGCGGATTGTCTTGACGCCGGGGTCCATTATTCTGCATCGCAATAGCCAAAGGCGGGCCCGAGGTCTCGCTTCCCGGCCAATCCATCGATCAAGGAGAGCATGATGTCGACTGCGGCGCTGAAGGCTGAGCCCGATATTCTTTCAGCCGGCCCTGACGCCCTGCTGCAACGCGCATCGGATGCGGTCGCGTCCGCGGACCGCGTGCTGCAGTCGGCCAAGGCGGGTGTGCGCGCCAAGGTGCAGGAAGCAGGCAGCATCGATGCGGCCCAGCACGCGGCCCACGGCCTTGCCTGGCTCGCCACGACGGTCGAGGGCTTGCGTCAGATGCACGTTTGGGGCGGGCGGCTTGCCGGCGAGGGCCGCTTCGGCGAGTTCGAGCAGCTTATTCTCGCGGCCGGATTCGCTGAGTACCTGGCGCAGATCTCCGGCGGCATCCCCATGAGCCAGGTCGAGATGATCCGGCCCCAGGCGCTGGGCGTCGCAAGAGCCGATGTGCACCGCTTCGAGGACGAGGTGTCAGATCTTGTCGCCGCCGGCAGCACGCAAGCCTTGAAGTCGCGCCTTGCCGACCTCATCGCCGCGCAGCCAGAGGCCACCACCTTCGGCGACACCGGCCTCGATGAGACGCATGCCGCGATCCACGAGCAGATGCGCAAGTTCTCGGAGGCCGAGGTCGTGCCGCACGCGCACGAATGGCATTTGCACAACGCCTACATCCCGCTCGACATCATCGCCAAGGTCGCAGAGCTCGGCGTCTTCGGCCTGACGCTGCCGGAGGAGTACGGCGGGCTCGGGCTCGGCAAGGAGAGCATGTGCATCGTCTCGGAGGAGCTGTCGCGCGGCTACATCGGCGTCGGCTCGCTCGGCACGCGCTCTGAGATCGCTGGCGAGCTCATTCTCAACAACGGCACCGATGAGCAGAAGACGAAGTACCTGCCCAAGATCGCGACCGGCGAGATCCTGCCCACCGCCGTCTTCACCGAGCCCAACACGGGCTCCGACCTCGCCTCATTGAAGACGCGCGCGGTGAAAGAGGGCGGCACTTACAAGGTCACCGGCCAGAAGACGTGGATCACGCATCCTGTGCGCGCCGACCTGATGACGCTCCTGGTGCGCACCAACCCCGACGAGAAGGGTTACAAGGGCCTTTCCATGCTGCTGGCGGAGAAGCCGCGCGGCTCAGACGAGGATCCGTTCCCCGCCCAAGGGATGACCGGCGGCGAGATCGAGGTGTTGGGCTACCGCGGCATGAAGGAGTACGACATCTCCTTCGATGGCTTCGAGGTGCCGGCCTCTGGGCTCCTCGGCGGCGAGGAGGGCTTGGGCTTCAAGCAGCTCATGAACACGTTCGAGGCTGCGCGCATCCAGACGGCGGCGCGCGCCGTCGGCGTCGCCCAGTGCGCGATGGACTTGGGGCTCAAGTACGCACTCGAGCGCAACCAGTTCGGCAAGCCGATCTACGCCTTCCCGCGCGTATCGAACAAGGTCGTCATGATGGCGGTCGAGACCATGATCGCGCGCCAGCTCACCTATTTTGCTGCGCGCGAGAAGGACGAGGGGCGCCGCTGCGACCTCGAGGCCGGCATGGCCAAGCTTCTGGGTGCGCGCGTCGCCTGGGCCAATGCCGACAACGCGCTGCAGATCCACGGCGGCAACGGCTTCGCGCTGGAATATCCGATCAGCCGCGTCTTGTGCGACTCGCGCATCCTCAACATCTTCGAGGGGGCCGCCGAGATTCAGGCCCAAGTCATCGCCCGCCGCCTCCTGGAAGGGTCGAACTAGGCGGACCTTGGCATCTGTCGGCGCGCGTTTGTGTTACCGCCACTGCTTCACATTTGAGCAAAAAGCGGTCGGCTCAAGAAGGGCTAATGCAAGTCGAGGCTTGCTAGGGTCATCCCCTTGTCAACGGATTGTCTTGGGGGCGACATGCGCGCGACTTCCACCACTTGGCGTACGCGTTCAACACAGCGCACCTTTGAGCGTCGCAGCACCTGGGTGTACGCCCTCTTGCATTTCGAGGGCCGTACGCAAAGCGTCGTCATTCGTGACGTCTCGCGCGGCGGCATAAAGATCGAGTTTGCTTACGGACTGACGCCTGGCGACCAGATCGAGATCCAGCTCATGTCGGGGCGCGTGCTGCAAGGCACCGTCGCATGGTCGGTTGCCGCCTATTGCGGCGTGGAATTCCCGATCCCGCTCGGCGAGGACGATCCAGTTCTGGATACCTGCCAGAGACACTGAACTCATCGGCCGCAGCCTCGTCGAAGGGGCGAACTGAGCGGGGCTTAAGGAGCTGGGTCGCATCGGCTCCTGTCTCGCGTTTGGCGAGGGCTTTCGGCGATCGAGCTTTCTTCCTCTTCGTCTGAGCCCTTGCCTACGCTGCCCTTCGGTGCCATCAGCAGGGCATGGCCAACGCACCCGCCGAGCCGCGCGTCGTCTCCCTCATCGCCAGCGCCACCGAGATCATGCACGCGCTGGGCGCCGGCAACGCCCAAGTTGCGCGCTCGCATGAGTGCGACTGGCCCCCGGTTGTCCTCGACCTGCCCGCGCTGACGCGGCCTAAGTTCAAGGTCGAAGGATCGAGCCGCGCCATCGACCAGGCCGTGCGCTCGCTCGTCGAGCAGGGACTCGCCGTCTACGAGGTCGACGCCGAAGCGCTGCAGAAGCTGGAGCCCGGCGTGATCCTGACGCAGGACCAGTGCGAGGTGTGCGCCGTCTCGCTCGCCGACGTGGAGCAGGCCGTGTGCACGTGGATCGGCAGCGCCCCGCAAATCGTCTCGCTCAAGCCGCACGCCATGGCGGACGTCTATGCCGACATTCTCCGTGTCGCCACCGCGCTCGGCCGTCCGGCCGCAGGCGACACGCTGGTGCAGAGCATGCGAGCGCGCATCGCGACAATCGCCGCCGCCGTCGCGGATAAACCGAAGCCGCGTCTTGCTTTCATCGAGTGGATCGATCCGCCCATGTCGGGCGGGCACTGGATGCCGGAGCTGATCGCGGTCGCCGGTGGCATCAATCTCTTCGGCGCGACCGGCGCCAATTCGCCGTGGATCACCTGGGAGGCAGTCGCTGCGGCCGACCCGGACGTGATCCTCGTTGCGCCGTGCGGCTACGACATAGCGGTGACGGCGCGCGAGATGGGCGCGCTCGGCGACAACGCGATCTGGAACGGCTTGCGTGCCGTGCGCGAGGCCAAGGTGTTCGTCGCCGACGGCAACGCCTACTTCAACCGGCCGGGCCCGCGCTTGGTCGAGAGCGCGGAGATTCTCGCCGAGATCCTGCATCCGGAGACTTGCGACTTCGGCCACCGCGGCACCGCATTCGTGCCCTATCCAGCCCGCGATGAGGCGCAACTGCGCACTGCGGCTCGCCCGTGAGTGCCCCTTTGAGTATCCGAAAGAGCATGAAGGAGCTGCCGCTCGCCAAGGTCTATGCGCTGATCGAGCCCGGGCCCGTCGTCCTGCTCTCCACGGCGCGCAAGGGTCGGTCCAACGTCATGACCATGTCGTGGCACATGATGGTCGAGTTCGAGCCGCCGCTCATCGCCTGCGTCGTCAGCAACGCCAACTACAGCTTTGCCGCGCTGCAGGCGACGCGCGAATGCGTGATCGCGATTCCCTCGCGGGATATCGCCGAGAAAGTCGTGGCGGTCGGCAATTGCTCAGGGTCCGACACCGACAAGTTCCAAGCCTTTGGCCTGACGCCGCTGCCGGCCGAGGCCGTAGGCGCACCGCTCATCGCTGAATGCTTCGCCAACCTCGAGTGCAAATTCGCCGACACGCGCCTCCTCAGCAAATACAACCTCGTCATCCTCGAGGTGGTGAAGGCTTGGATCGATCCCAAGCAGAAGGCGCCCAAGACCATTCATCATCATGGTTACGGCACCTTCGTCGTCGACGGCGAGACGATCAAGCTCAAGTCGAGGATGCGCTGACATGGCGGCTGAGCGCGCAATCCTCATCACCGGCTGCTCATCGGGCATCGGGCTGGCCTCGGCGCGCACCATGAAGGCGCGGGGCTGGCACGTGCTGGCGACCGCGCGCAAGCCTGAGGATCTGCGACGACTCGAAGAGGACGAGGGCGTCGAGGCGCTGCACCTAGAACTCTCCGATCCCGCCTCCGTCGCGGCTTGTGCCGAGGAAGCCCTGAAGCGCACCGACGGCAAGCTCACGGCACTCTTCAACAACGGCGCCTTCGGGCAAGTCGGTGCCGTCGAGGACCTGACCGCCGACCTCTTGCGGCGTCAGCTCGAGATCAACCTCGTCGGCACGCACGAATTGACGCGGCCGATCCTGGCGGCAATGCGCGCCAACGGCGGGGGCCGCATTGTGCAGTGCTCCTCCGTTCTGGGGGTCGTCTCTGGCCCGTACCGCGGTGCCTACTGCGCCTCCAAGTTCGCGCTCGAGGCCTTGTCGGACTCGCTGCGGCTGGAATTGCGCGACACGCCCATTCGCGTTTCGATCATCGAGCCGGGGCCGATTTACAGCCGCTTCGTGGAAAGTGCGCTCTCCAACTTCAAGGCGACCATCGACATCGACGCCTCGCCCCATCGCGAGACCTATCTGGCGCGTTTGGCCGTCATGGAGGCTGGCGGGAAGACGGCGTTCAAGCTGCCGCCCGAGGCGGTCGCTGCCAAGCTCGTGCATGCCGTCGAAAGCCCGCGGCCGAAATCGCGTTACCCGGTGACGACGCCCACCTATCTCGCGGCGTTTCTGAAGCGCGTCCTGCCGACCGCGCTGCTCGACCGCTTTCTTTTGGGTATGTGAGACGCCTCACAGGCTCTCGTTCATGCGGCGCAGGCGCTTTGCCAGCCGCCGCATGAGGTCGAGCGCAAAGGCGGGGTTCTTCTGCACCAGATAGAGAAAGGCCTTCTCGTCGATCACGGCGACCTCGGTCGGCTCGCGGGTGATCGCGGTGGCGCTGCGCGGGGCACGATCGAGCAGCGCCATCTCGCCGAAGGTGCCGTTGGGCCCGACGGTCTCCAGCACCGCGCCGGCCGCCGTGATGCCGACCGAGCCCGAACGGACCACGTACATGCACGCGCCCTCGTCGTCCTGAACGAAGATCTTTTGGTCGGCCTCGAAGCGCTGCAGCGGGAAGCCGCCTTGCGCCAAGAGCTCGAAATCGAAGGCCGTCTCCGCCATGTCTTGAGCCGCGCCTCATATGCACCAATGGACGCTCAAACCCTAAGCCCGGGGAATCCTTAGGACAACTCCATCTTGTGAGCGTTGCGCGAGTGATACGCTTCATTGCCGGAGCGCCGCCGGCTGCGCCAATCGAGGCGACAGAGCCGCGTTTTTCCTATATCCGCCTAGTAAAAGCAGAGGGGGGCCAGAGGATGGCAGAGACCAATGCGCCGTCGCCCTCGAAGTGGGGCCGCGTCGCCGACTATCTGCTCGGACGCAATACACTCATCGGTATCGCGTCGCTGATGCTGCTCGTGATCTCGGGCTTCGCCACGTGGCACGGGATGCGCGACTTCATCATCGGGGTCTCGACCTCGCCCGCCGCCCAGCAGCAGCAATTGCCGGGCGGGCTCGCGTTCTCCAACGACGTGCTCGTTATCGTCGTCGTCGTCGCGCTCACCTTCCTCATGTGGCTCGCACTGCGCGAGACCTTCGGCGCGCGCCGCAGCGTCCTGGAGCGCATGGTCACCTTCCCGCTCTATCTGTTCCTGGCGATCTGGTCGATCGGCTTCGGCTACGGTTTCTGGTGGAGCTTGATCGCCGGCGAGGAGGCGACGCGCACGGGTCTGCAAAACTTGCAAGAGGACGCGCGCGATGCCGGCGCGGCGATCGCCGCCAGGCTCGACGCGGTCAAGATCCAGCTCGACAACGTCGTCACCTGGTCGGAGAGCCAGATGACGCGCGAGGAGACGAGTGGCGGCAGCTGCGGCACGCCCTCTGGTGCGGGACGTGGGCCGCTCTACAACGCGCGCAAGGGCGTGCGCGATCAGATCGCCTCGCTGCGCGACAACGTGCAGACCTCCTGGCTGGCGCCCGTGCAGTCGGACCTCGAGCAGCTGCAGAAGAGCGCTTCAGCGCTCGACGGCACGACGTTTGCCGAGCGCCAGCAGCGCTTCGAGGCCGTGGCGTCGAACATCCGCAGCAAGGCGCGCGATATCGCGTCACGCTCCAACGAGCTCGGCAAGTCGACGGCGGCCGAGATGCGCGCGCTTGCCGCCGCGGTGTCGGCGCCGCCCGGCAGCGCCAACTTCTCCTGCTACGATCCGACGTTGGCGCAGCGCCTGACGCAGGCGGCGGATCAGGCCGACCAGCCGGCGGTTTTGAAATTGCGCCAGGCCGTGTTCAACGAAGGTCCCGCCGGCGTCGCCAACGCGATCAAGAACCTGTGGTCGAACATCGGCGGTTATCTGTCGAGTCTGGGCAGCTACATCACCTCGGGCGGCCAGGTGCCGGAGCGGCACACGAGCGGGGGCGAGCCGATCGGCGGCCGCGATCTTATTGCCCTGCTCGCCACCATCGGCATCGACATGGGTCTGCTAGCTCTGGCGATCCTCAATCCGCCGGGTGCGCCGAGCCGCATGCCACGTGGAGAGGAGAGACGTCAGATTCAGGCAGCAATTTACACCGCCATCAATCGCAGCGGTGGCAGCCTAGAGTGGGTGCGACGTCACTTTATCTATCACAAGGGCGTCTCGTATCTGGTGATTCCGAA
>Ga0307442_1001969_pt1 | contig 10118 bp, 7 predicted proteins | sample SalMarWE160430MG_FD_202143 | JGI IMG/M metagenome (GOLD analysis project Ga0307442, IMG submission 202143) | Salt marsh sediment microbial communities from the Plum Island Ecosystem LTER, Massachusetts, United States - WE1604-30 | ecosystem: Environmental > Aquatic > Marine > Intertidal zone >... | reverse complement strand
CGCATGTTGTTGCCGATCACCGCGACCGGGCCGCTGAAGGTCGAGACGAAACCGATTTTGACGGATTTATTCTGGGCCGTGGCCGGCCCTGCAGCGAGCAGCAACGCGGCGCTCGCGATTAAAAACATTTTACGCATAGGCTATCCTCCCCGGGACCGCTTGTGGCCCTTGTTATCGGATGCCCTAAGTCTACCGGTATCATCGGGGAAACGTCCACCCGCGCCGACGCCGCAGCCTGCGCGCCATCGCGAAACGGCCAGCAATCCGGGATTATTGGCTAGGCGGCCGCGACCGGTTGACCGCAAACGCGGGCGTTTTGCAGTTTAGCCTACCGGTTTCACGCCGGTCCCTACGGAAAAATAATTCCAAAGGTGAGTTCAAGCGTTGCCCCCGGCGGCGCCGATAGCCCGCATGCACTTACGTGCCGCGCGCAGAGACGCCGGAAGACCTGGTCGGCACCACGCTGTTTCTCGCCTCCGACGCCTCGCGCTTCTTCACCGGGCAGATCATCAATGCGAATGGCGGCGCGACGCATCCGCGACCGTCATGCCGGTAGGGCGGCCCGCACCTTACGCAGTTCGCGGAATGAGATCAGTTTCTTGTGGCTTTCGTCCCACAGCGCCAGGCGGACGCATCTGACGCTGTCCCACAGCGTGAGCCGGCCGATGGTGCCGAGCTCAGGGTTTTCCTGCAACACGCGCGGCAACCGATAATACGGAATCCGGCTGCACAGATGATGCACATGATGGATGCCGATATTGGCGCTGAACCAGCGCAATATGCCGGGCAGCACGTAGTACGAGCTGCCGTACAGCGCAGCGTCGTGCAGATTCCAGGTCTCGTTGGTAGCCCACGTCGTCTGCTCGAACTGGTGCTGCACGTAGAACAGCCAGACACCCATGGTGGCCGCCAGCAGAGTGATCGGCAAATGCACCAGCAAGAAGGGTCCGACGCCGATCAGCCAGATCAGCACGGCGACGATTGTACCGGCCGCCGCATTGGTCGCCATGGTGCTGAGCCACGGTGTCCAACCGCCGCGCATGAGCCCGATCGGCAGACGGTGACGCAAAATGAAAAGATAGGCGGGTCCGACGCCAAACATCACCGCCGGATGGCGATAGAGCCGGTATTTGAGCCGGCCCCAGCGCGACAGCGCCAAATATTCGCGCACCGTCAGCGTGTCGATATCGCCGATGCCGCGCCGCTCGAGACTGCCCGAAGTCGCGTGATGAATGGCGTGGCTGCGACGCCAAAAATCGTAGGGCGTGAGCGTGAGCACGCCCAGCACGCGGCCGATCCAATCATTGGCGAGGCGGTGGCGGAAGAACGCGCCGTGCCCGCAATCGTGCTGGATCATGAACATGCGGACCAGGAAGCCCGCCGCCGGCACCGTCAGCAGCAAAGCGAGCCACCAAAGGCCAAACGAATATGACAGCCACATCAGCACCCAGAGCGCCGCCAATGGCCCGAAGGAGATGGCGAGCTCGATTGCGCTGCGCCAATGGCTGGGCTCGCGGTAGCGCAGCAGAGCATGGCTCCAGCGGCGCGCCTCGCCCGTACCGACCAGGTCTGCCGGGCCTTGTTCCTTGTTCAAGCTGATATCCTTTGCGTGTTATGGCTGCGGTAATGACCGCTAGGCCGGCCTGGCTGTCGCGCCAGTTCGTGTCTCAGGGGATTACAGGTTGATTACAGGTTATTGGCAGAAAATCGAGGTTTTTTTCTGTTTACTATTGAACATAGCGGTATCCGAAGCTGATGGTTCAGCTTTCATGCGGCAGGAGGCCGTGAATGACTCCCATCGTCGCCATTATCGCGCCGGGCCATATGGGCGCCGGCGTCGCCCGGCGCCTGACCGAGAACAAGGTGACAGTGCTGACCGCGCTTGCCGGCCGCAGCGCGGCAAGCGGGGAACGCGCGCGCGCAGCAGGCATGATCGCCGCGTCCGAGCGCGAGCTGGCGGAAGCCGATTTCCTTTTGTCGATCATGCCGCCGGGCGAGGCGCTGGCGCTGGCGCGACGCCTGGTGCCGGTGCTGACCGCCGCCAACAAGAAGCCCATTTACGTCGAATGCAACGCGGTCAGCCCGCAGACCATGCTCCAGATCGCCGACGTGATCGGCAAGACCGGCTGCTCCTTCGTCGCCGCCGGCATCATCGGCCCGCCGCCCAGGCCCGGCACGAACAACACCAAGTTCTACGCCTCCGGTCCGGCAGCCACGGATTTCGCCCGGCTCAACGATTACGGGCTGATCGTGCGCGTGCTCAGCGGCGAGCTCACCGCCGCCCATGCGCTTAAAATGTCCTATGCCGGCATCACCAAGGGCTTCACCGCGCTGGGCGCCGCCATGATGCTGGCCGCCACCCGCGCCGGCTCCGCCGAGGCGCTGAAGGCCGAGCTTGCCGAAAGCCAGCAGGCGCTCGCTGGCTTTCTCACGCGCCAGATGCCGGGCATGTACGGCAAGGCCTATCGCTGGGTGGCCGAGCTCGACGAGATTTCGTCATTCGTCGGCGAGGACCGTCCCGAGCATGAGATGCTGGCCGCCGCTGCGCGATTCTACGAGCGCATCGCGCAGGATTTTGAGGACGAGAAGAAGGAGATCGGGGAACTCGATCGGTTCCTCAAATTGCCATGAGCGACCAACCCATCCTCGTCGAGCAGTTCACCGGCTACCGCATCATCACGCTCAACCGGCCGGACAAGCTCAATGCCTTCAACGAAGCGATGCATCAGGCACTGCGCGCGGCGATCGAAGCGGCCGAAGCCGACGAGACCACGCGCGCGCTGCTGATCACTGGCGCCGGCCGCGGCTTCTGCGCCGGTCAGGACCTCGCCGACCGTCTCGCCGCGCCGGGTGAAACAGTCGTGCTCGGCGGTACGCTGGAGCAGCATTACAATCCGCTGGTGCGCAAACTGCGTGAACTGCCGTTCCCGGTGATCGCCGCCGTCAACGGCGTCGCCGCCGGCGCCGGCGCCAACATCGCGCTCGCCTGCGACATCGTCGTCGCCGTCAAATCGGCGAGCTTCATCCAATCCTTCGCCCGCGTCGGGCTGATCCCGGACTCCGGCGGCACCTGGCTTTTGCCGCGCTTGGCCGGGGACGCGCGCGCCCGCGGGCTGGCGCTGCTGGCGCAAGAGCTGCCCGCGGAAAAAGCCGCAGACTGGGGCCTGATCTGGCGCTGCGTGAACGACAACGCGCTCATCTACGAAGCGCGGCGGATTTGCGAGCATTTCGCGGCCGCGCCGACGCAAGGCCTGGCGCTGATCAAGCGCGCGCTCAACGCCTCCGCCGCCAATACGCTCGATGCCCAGCTCGATCTCGAACGCGACCTGCAGCGCGAGGCGAGCCTGACGCCGGATTACGCCGAGGGCGTGCGCGCCTTCATGGAGAAGCGCAAACCCAATTTCACCGGCCGCAAGGGCAAGCGTTGATAGTTTCTGGCGCTGGCCCTCGCGGAGCCTGCTGCCGGTGCCGCGACTGGCGAAACGGGCGCAAGAAGATGCACGCGCTCCCGACAGCGTCGCCGCGCGCAGCGCCGCGGCCGCGTGCATCCCGCCGTGCGCGCGGTGTTCGAGCGGGTGCGCGAAATCCGCTGCTCGGGCATTCCGCCGCCGCGCAAGACTTTGCCTGATTTTTGCTTCAAGATAGGCGAAGAAGATCGGCGGCGGCATGGGGCGCGGGCCCCCCGCCCCTTCGCTCAAATCCGGGTCCGCCATGCACACGATCCTGGGAAGAATCTGGCACACGAGCATCATCGGCAATCTGGTGGCCGGCTCTCTGGTCGTGCTGCCCTTCGTGCTGACCGTCCTGATCATTGGATGGGCCATCAACTGGATCATGGCGGCGTTCGGGCCCGGCAGCTGGTTCGGCGACATCCTGACCACCGGTGGCGAAGCGTTCATCGGGCCGCAGCGCGAGTGGCTGGCCTTCCTGATCGGCGCGGTCATCGTGCTGATCATCCTGTGGGCGTTCGGGTGGGCCGTGCGCACCCGGGCGCAGCGCACCCTCCAGCACGTCCTGGACGACGTACTGACCAAGGTGCCGCTGTTCCGCGCCGTCTACCGGCCAGTGTCGCAGGTGGTGCGGCTGTTCGCCGGCAGCAATCCCGATCTCACCGGCCTCCCCGTCGTCATGTGTCGGCTAGGCGGCGCGCAAGGCGTCGACGTGCCGGCCTTCCTCGCTTCGGCCCAACCGTTCGAGGTGGCGGGCGAGCAGCGGCTATTGGTCTATCTGCCGACCTCGCCGCTGCCTGCCTGGGGCGGACTGGTGCTGGTGCCGGAATCGTCCGTCATCCCGGTGCCCGACATGGACGCCGACGCGCTGATCAAGCTCTATTTCTCGTTCGGCGTGCTGGCGCCCGAGACCATTCCACGCGTTACCGAACACATCGAGAAAGAGCGCGCCGCCAGGAAACGCCGCGAGAAGAAGCCGGCCGACGCCGCGGAGTGACAGGCGGACTGCGTTGACTTGGCCGAACCGGGATCGTTAGCATACAAGCGATCTCGGGAGCTTTCGGCGACGCCCCATGAAACCCGCACCGTTTATCCGTCACGTGCCGCGAACGGTTGCCGAGGCGGTGGAGATTCTCAGCCGTGTGGCGCCGCAGGATGGGCGCGTGCTGGCGGGCGGCCAGAGCCTGGTGCCGATCATGGCGTTCCGGCTCGCCAAGCCTGCGCATCTGGTCGACATCAACGACATCGCCGAACTCGGCAAGATCGCCAGCGACGGCAAGATGCTGAGCATCGGCGCCTGCGTCCGCCACGCCGCGTTTCACAAAGCGGTGGTCGACAATCCGCTCGGAGTTCTGCTCAGCAATGTCGCCCGCCACATCGCGCATGTCCCGATCCGCACCCGCGGCACCTTTTGCGGCAGCATCGCCCATGCCGATCCCTCGGCGGAATGGTGCCTGGTCGCCGCCACGCTCGACGCCACCATGCTCGCCAAGAGCACGCGCGGCGAGCGGGTGATCGCGGCGAAGGATTTTTTCAAAGGCATCATGACCACGGCTCTGGCGGAGGACGAGCTGCTGGCCGAGGTGCGGCTGCCGTTGCTGCCGCCCGACACAAAGTTCGGCTTCAACGAGTTCAACCGCCGCGCCGGCGATTTCGCCATGAGCGCGGCGCTCGTCACCTATCGCCTCGCGAGCAGTACGATTGCGGACGCGCGCGTCGGCGTCGGCGGCGCCGAGCCGTTCCCACGCCGCATCGCCGAAGCGGAAAATCTGCTCGAGGGCCAAGCGCCCGGCGACAAGGTTTTCCGTGCCGCCGCTGAAGCCGCGGCCAAGGCGGTCGATGCCATGGAAGACCATCAGACCTCGGCCGACTACCGGCGCGATCTGGTGCGCGCGGTGGTGCGCCGCGCGCTGGAGCATAGCGCATGATCGCGAATTCAAATTCCGCTCATTCCCGCGCAAGCGGGAATCCTGGGCCGCGAATGCAAGCTCAGAGATTTGCTGCCCTGGGTCCCCGCTTTCGCGAGGACGAACGGATGGGTAATCACGAATGAGCGCGCACGGCACCAAAGGTTCGAGTATGACCTGGGTCGGCCGCGCGATCAGGCGGCTGGAAGACCCGGCGCTGGTCACCGGCCGCGGCCGCTTCACCGCCGACTTGGCCGCGGTCCATTGGCTGCGCTTCGTGCGTAGCCCGGTCGCGGCGGGAAAAATTGCAAAGATCGAGGCACCGCCGGGCGCGCTCATCGTCACCGCCGCCGACCTGAAAGGCGTCAAGCCAATCCGGCCGATGCTGCACAAGTTCAACTACAAGCCGATCGGCCAGCCGATCCTGGCCGACGGCGTGGTGCGCTTCACCGGCGAGGCCATCGCCGTCGTGGTGGCGGCGAGCGAAGAAGAGGCCGAGGACATCGCCGACCAGGTCGACATCACGATCGACGAATCCAAGCCGGTGATCGATGCACGCGAGGCGCTTCAAGCCGGCGCGCCGCAAATCCACGCCGAGGCGCCCGGCAATGTCGTCGTCGAAGGCGTGACGGAAACGCCCGGCTTCGACAAGGTCTGGGCGAGCGCCGCCAAGACCGTCACGGTGGAAGCGCGCTCGCGCCGGCAGAACGCGACGCCGATGGAAGCACGCGCCGGCCACGCCGCCTACGACAACGCCACCGGCCGCGTCACGCTCACCTGTACAACTCAAATGCCGCATCTGACGCGCACCGCCATCGCCGACGTGCTTGGCCTGCCGGAATCTGAGTTGCGGGTGATCGCGCCGGACGTCGGCGGCGGCTTCGGGCAGAAGATGTCGCTCGTCGCCGAATACGTCGTGCTGGTCTGGCTGGCGCGAAAGCTCAAAAGCTCGGTCGCCTGGACCGAGGACCGGCGCGAGAACCTGATCGCCGGCTTTCACTCGCGCGATCAGGCGATCACGTTGCAGGCCGCCTTTGACAAACACGCCAAACTGCTCGCGCTCAAGACCGAGGTCATCTCCAACATCGGCGCCTATTCCTGCTTTCCCACCACCTGCGGCGTCGAGCCGCTGATGGCCATGGCAGAAATGCCCGGGCCTTACGACTTCCGCGCCTATTCCTGCCGCGCCCGCGGCGTCGTGACGAACACCTGCACCATGGCGCCCTATCGCGGCGTGTCGCGCCCGGTGCTGACCTTCGCGCTCGAGCGCGCCATGGACAAAGGCGCGGCGGCCTTCGGCCTCGATGCAATCGACATCCGCCGCCGCAACCTGATCGACAAATTCCCTTACACCTCGGTCACCGGCCTGGTATTCGACGAGGCGAGCTACAAACAAACATTAGAGATGGCGGTGAAGGCCGCAGATGTGCCGGCCTTTCGCGCACGGCAGAAGCAGGCGCGCGCCAAGGGCCGCTATCTCGGCATCGGTTTCGCCACCTTCTCCGAGCGCACGGGTTACGGCAGTTCCGCATTCTCGGCGCGCGGCGCCGAGATCGTGCCCGGCTGGGAAACCGTGGTGCTGTCGATCGATCCGTCCGGCTTTGTGGAGGCGCGCATCGGCTCCTCGCCGCACGGTCAGGGCCTGCGCACCGCGCTCGCCCAGATTATCGCTGACGAAATCGGCGTTGCGCCACAATTCATCAAGGTGATCCACGGCGACACCGACAACACGCCCTACGGCTGGGGCACTTTCGCCAGCCGCTCGCTGGTGATCGCCGGCGGCGCTTCGCTCATCGCCGCCAAGAAAGTGCGCGCCAAGCTGATCACCATCGCCAGCCATATCTTGGAGGCGGCAGCGGACGACATCGTGCTGGAGGACGGCGCCGCGAAAGTCGCGGGCACCGACCGCACGGTCACCATCGCTAAGATGGCGCGCGAGGCCTACACCCAGACGCATAAATTCAAGGGCGAGATCGAACCGGGCTTGACCGAGAGCGGCACTTACGATCCGTCCGGCACTTTTTCCAACGCTTGCCATATCGCGCTGGTCGAAGTGGACGTGGAGACCGGGCGCGTGGTCATCGAGCGTTACGTGGCGGCGGAGGACGCCGGCCGCATCATCAACCCGATGATCGCCGACGGCCAGGTGCATGGCGGCATCGCGCAGGGCATAGGCAACGCGCTGCTGGAGGAGATCATTTATGACGAGACCGGCAATATCCTCACCTCGACGCTGGCGGACTATCTGCCGCCGACCGCGCACGAGATCCCGCCGATCGAATTGCACCATATGGAAACGCCGAGCACCATGTCGAACACCAAGGCCAAGGGCCTGGGCGAAGGCGGCGCCATCGGTCCGCCGGCGGCAGTGATTAACGCTATCAACGATGCGCTCTCGCCCTTCGGCGTCGAGATCGACGAGATGCCGGCGACACCACAGCGCATCCGCGCCGCCTTGCGCGCCAAGGAAAAAGCCGCATGAGCGCCAAAATCGAAATCATGCTCACCATCAACGGCCGCGATCACGCCATCGCGGTCGAACCGCGCCGCACACTGGTCGACGCGATCCGCGAGGACTGCGGCCAGACCGGCACCCATATCGGCTGCGAGCACGGCATCTGCGGCGCCTGCACCGTACTGGTGGACGACGAGCCGGTGCGCTCGTGTCTCATGTTCGCCGTGCAGGCGGCGGGCAAACAGATCCGTACCATCGATGGGCTCGCCGACGGCGACACACTGCACCCGATGCAGCAGGCCTTCATGGACCATCACGGGCTGCAATGCGGTTTCTGTACGCCGGGTTTCCTGATGCTGGCGGTGGGCGTGCTGGAACGCGAGCCCTATATCAGCGATGAAGACCTGCTCGACGTGTTGTCGTCCAATCTCTGCCGCTGCACCGGCTATCAGAACATCATCAAGGCCGTACGCGCCGCGGCCAAGGAGATGCGCGGAAAATGACCAAACCGGCCAAATTCATCGGCCGTTCGGTCCCGCGTCTGGAAGATCGCCCGCTGCTGCTCGGCCAGGGCCGCTTTGCCGCCGATATCAATTTTCCGGGCCAGTGGCACATGCGGGTGGTGCGCTCGCCCGTGGCGCACGGGAAGCTTCGCAAGATCGACGCCAGCGCGGCGCTCAAGCTGCCGGGCGTGCATGCGGTTTGGACTTTCGCCGACGTCGCGCACATCCCGCCGATCGGCTTTCGCCTTACCGGGCTGACCGCGCTGGAGCCCTACCGGCAGAGAGCGCTCGCCAGCGATACCGTGCGCTATGTCGGCGAACCGGTCGCGGCCGTGTTCGCCGACGATCCCTATCTCGCCGAGGACGCGGCCGATCTGGTCGAACTCGATATCGAACCGCTGCCGGTGGTCCTCGATGCTAGCGGTCCGCCGGGGCCGTTCGACGACGAATGCAACACCGAAGCCACTGTTATCGAAAAGAAATCCGGTGATGTCGAAGCGGCGTTGCGCGCCGCGCATCAAATCGTCGAACTTGATCTCTCCATTGGCCGGCACAGCGGCGTGCCGCTGGAAACGCGTGGTTTGATAGGGCGTTATGACGAAGCGCGCAACGTGCTGGCGCTCTACGGCGCGGCCAAAGTGCCGCACTGGAATCGCGACCGCTTGGCGCTCATGTTCGGGCGAAAACCTGAGAGCGTTCAGCTATTTGAGGGCCATGTCGGCGGCGGCTTCGGCATCCGCGGCGAGATGTATCCGGAAGACCTGCTGGTGTGCGCGGCCGCGCTGAAATTCCGTAAGCCGATCAAATGGATAGAGGACCGGCGCGAGCACCTGATCGCCGCCAACCACTCGCGCCAGCAACGCCACAAAATCAGGGCGGCAATCGACGTAGAAGGGCTGATCCTCGGCATCGAGGATGAGTTCTTCCACGACAATGGTGCCTATGCTCGGACCCATGCGGCAACGGTGCCTGATCTCGCCGCCGCCATGCTGCCCGGCCCCTACCGCGTGCCGGCCTATCGCGCCGTCGGGCACATGCGGCTGACCAACAAGACGCCCTGCGGCACCTACCGCTCGCCTGGCCGCTATGAGACCACCTTCGTGCGCGAACGGCTGATCGACGCCATCGCCGCCAAGACCGGTATCGACGCCATCGAAATCCGCCGCCGCAATCTGGTGCCGAAAAGCGCGATGCCCTACGACCTCGGCTTCGGCACACTCGGCACCCGCCTGATCTACGACAGCGGCGACTACGCCAAGCTGATGGACAAGCTGCTCACCGCCGCCGACTGGCCGGCGATGCAACGCGACTTGGCGCGGCGGCGCGCCGGCGGCGAAAAAGTCGGCGCCGGCTTTGCCATGTTCGTGGAGAAAAGCGGGCTCGGTCCGTTCGACAAGGTGCGCATCGAGGTGGCGCCTAGCGGCGCCATCGAGGTCGTCACCGGCGTCGCCTCGGTCGGGCAAGGCGCGGAAACCGCGATTGCGCAGATCGCCGCCGACACGCTGGGCGTCAACTACGCCGGTATCAAGGTCACGCACGGGCAGACCGACCGCATCGACAAGGGCCTGGGCGCCTTCGCCTCGCGCGTGACGGTGATGTGCGGCGAGGCCACGCGGCTGGCCGCGCTTAAGCTGCGCGAAGAGGCGCTCGCCGCCGCCGCCGAACTGATGCAGACCACGCCCGGCGCGCTCGACATCGTGGACAGCGAGGTGGTGCGCACCGGCGCGCCCGGTCCATCGATGTCGCTCGCGGCGCTGGCGGCCGCCACCGACGGTTTGAGCGCCGAAGCCGAATTCAAATCGAG
>Ga0307442_1001966_pt1 | contig 10124 bp, 5 predicted proteins | sample SalMarWE160430MG_FD_202143 | JGI IMG/M metagenome (GOLD analysis project Ga0307442, IMG submission 202143) | Salt marsh sediment microbial communities from the Plum Island Ecosystem LTER, Massachusetts, United States - WE1604-30 | ecosystem: Environmental > Aquatic > Marine > Intertidal zone >... | reverse complement strand
CCGAAGGCGAGGACGGCCAGTCCGGCGTGATCGGCATGCCCCGCTACCATCCAGACCTCTGCCGCGAAGGATGCGAGGCCTGCGCCGACGTTTGCCCCACGGGCGCGATCACGCTCCGCCGGGGGACTGGTGAGGGTGGCCGATTGGATGTCGATTACGGGCGATGCGTGGTCTGTCAGCTATGCACGGAAGAATGCCCGGCGGATGCGATGACGCCGTCGTCCGACTGGGCTTTCGGCGTCAGCAATCGCGCCGATCTCGTCTGGCGTGCGCACCCTGAACCCGTCAAGGCCGCACCGGAGGCGGCGCGGCGACCGTTTCGCCGCAGCCTGCATATTCGGCATGTCGACTCGGGCTCTTGCAATGGGTGCGAGTCGGAGCTGCAAGCCCTCAACAACCCCTTCTACAATCTGCACCGGCTTGGAATCTTCTTCACGGCGTCTCCGCGCTTTGCCGACTTGCTGCTGGTGACGGGCCCGGTGACCTACGCTATGCGCGAGCCCCTGCGTGCCACCTATGAAGCAATGCCGGAACCGCGCTGGGTCATGGCCATCGGCACCTGCGCGGTCTCCGGAGGGGTTGCCGAGAACGGCTATGCCTGCGGCCACGGTTTGGAAGGCGTCATCCCCGTGGACGTCTACCTGCCGGGTTGTCCTCCGAATCCTGCGGCAATCATCGAGGCCCTTTTGATGTTTCTCAAGCGGGCACCGCAACGCGTGCGCGGAGGCCAAGTTGTCGATTGAACTCATAGGTGTTGCCGCGCTCGCCTGGTTGATCGCGGCGATTCTCGCAGCCGCTCGCATTGGCTTGGGGCTGGCACGCTGGCTTCTGGCCGGTGGCAGCCTCACGGGAGTGGTTGCCGTCATACTTGTGCTGCCAAAGGGCACCGTCGCAGTGGCACTATCCACCGAGTTGGTGGGTGAGACAATCGTCTTCCAGCTATCACCCGACGCGCTGTGGCTCATGGGCTTTGGCCTCGCGACCGCCACGGCAGCGTGCGCCTTGTCGACGCCCGCCAAGCAGGGGCATGCAGGCTGGCTGTTCGGCGTGGCCGGAAGCCTCATCGGCGCCTTGGGTGTCTTCGGTCTGCGCAATGGTGCGGCCTTCTTGATCTCGTGGGAGGTGATGAGCTTGGCCGGGGCGCTCATGGTCTTGAGCGAGAACCTGTCTCCGGATCCGGGGCGCGCGGTGCTGTTCATGCTTGGCTTGCTGGAGGCAGGCGCCGTCGCCTTGCTGCTGGCGATCCTGTTTCTTTCCGGCCAGTCCTTTGCTTTCGAGACTTTTCCGGCCACGGCGTCTGCGTTTTCCGACACCACGCTCGTGGCGATCGGGCTTCTGCTGTTTGTGGGATTCGGCGCGAAGCTCGGGGTACTGCCCTTCTTCGAGTGGTTTCCGAACGTCTACCGCGCCGGCAGCGGAGCATCGGGCACGCTCTTGTCCGGGCTCGTCATGAATGCCGCCTTTTTCGGCCTGAGCCGCGGATTGCTGACGTGGGTTCCTGCGCAGCACCCCGAAGTATCAATGCTCCTCGGGAGTGTTGTCATCATTGTCGGCGTGTTCAGCGCCGTGCTTACCGCCCTTTACGCCTTCCAAGAGGAGGATTGGCGTTCGTTGCTGAGCTTCTCCTCGGCGGAGAATGCCTCGATCGCTGTCTCGATGCTTGGGGCTTGCCTGTTGTTTCGCTCGGAAGGCCTCACCAATCTTGCCGGCCTTGCCTGGGTCGTCTCGTTGTTGGCTCTCGCCGCACACACCTTGGCGAAGGGGTCGCTGTTTCTCGCAGGCGACGGCGTTTATCGCGCCACCGGCACCTACACCATCGCGCAAACGGGGCTTCTGCGGCGCAGTTCCTGGATCTTCGGCCTCGGCGCCTTGTTCGCGGTGATGAGCCTTGCGGCCATGCCGCCGCAGGCAGGCTTCGTCAGCGAATGGTATGTGTTCCAAACTGTGTTCCAGGGATTTCGTCTGGAGGCGCTGTCGGGCCGGCTGATCTTGGCACTGGCGGGCGCGGGGCTTGCTTTGACGGCGGCCGTCGCCCTTGCAACCTCCGTCAAGCTGTTCGGCGTCGGATTGCTTGGGCGCTCATCAAGCCGAAAGATCATTCCCACCAGCAACGCGCTCGCGGTCGGGTGTCTCGGGCTTTGCGTTCTACTGCTCGGCGTTGGCATGCCGCTTTGGCTCAATGCACTCGACGGCGTGGTGGCGGCAAATTTCGGCACGGAGACCGTAGCCGACATGCGGAGCGGCTTGTTGCTCGTGCCTCTCACGGCCAAGTTCGCCTTCATTTCGCCGACGATGCTTGCGGTGGCCATGCCGATGCTGGCGTTGATTCCGCTTCTGCTATTCGCCGCCAGCCGGAGGTACGCCACGAGGTCAGCGCCTGTCTGGTACGGCGGTCTGGAGCAAGACCCCGCGCGGGCCTCGACCACGGCGTTGACGTTCTCCAATGCGCTGCGGACGTTTTATAGTCTTGTGTATCGGCCGCGCGAAGAAACCACGCGGGAAGCAAGAGGGCGGCATTACTTCATCCACCGGCTAGTGTTCTCCCACGACGTCGCGCCGTTCTTCGGCCCCTATCTGTTCCGGCCGCTCACCCGCTCAGTTGTCTGGTTCTCCGACCGGCTCCGCGTCCTCCAGTCCGGCGACCTCAACATTTATCTCGCCTTCATTGGCGCTCTGTTGATCATCATCCTGGTACTGGTGCTGCTGTGAGGTCGGACGTAGTCGATGATGTCCGCTACGGCACGCACAGTTTGAGCCGGCTTGGCCGCAATTCGCGCGGAAGCGGAAGTCTGAGGCTGGCTTTACCAGGGATATTCACGACTGTCGTGATTGAAGAACTTGCCAGAGTCGGCCGGCCCAAAATCGTCGATCAAGCGTCGCAACCTGGTCACGCTCTCAGCCGGGGTCAAGTTGCCGCGTGGCCCACCCATGTCAGTCTGCACCCAGCCAGGATTGACGACGACGCAAGTGATTCCGCGCGGTGCCAGATCGATTGCGAGACTGCGCATCACCATGTTCACCGCAGCCTTCGAGCTGCGGTAGGCGAACGCGCCGCCAGACGTATTGTCGGCGATCGAGCCCATGCCACTGGTAAGGGTGACAATGAGCTTGCGTTCGCTTCGGGCCACATTGTCAACGAATGCGTCAGCAACCCGAAGGGGCCCCAGAGTGTTCACGTCGAGCACCTTCGTCCAGGCCGCGTAGTCGATGTTCCCGATCGTCTGACCTCGGGGTCCGCCGACGCCGGCATTGTTAAGGAGAAGGTCGATGGGCTCCCCATCAAGTTCCGCCGCCGCGGTCTTGATGCTTGTGGGATCGGTGACGTCCAAGGCTAGTATCCGCGGCTTATCGCCCTTCACGTTAGCCAGTTGACGCAGCTCGGAAGCAGTACCTGGATCACGACAGGTGGCGTAGACCTGCCAACCATCTGCCAAATACTGCCGAGCGAATTCCAACCCGAGCCCCCGATTGGCTCCCGTGATCAAGACGCTTGGCATCGCACTCTCTCACTGTTGGGCCACGATCTTAGGCCATGTCCGCGTCACCCGTTCCAGGCTTGATTAGGGCAATTAGCGCCCACGGGCAAAAGGACCCGGGAGGTCCAGTCACCCCCGGAGCGTTGGGCTCGTGCGCCATCGAGCCGCGCGGAAAGAGCGCCGAAGTCAGGCGTGGGCGCGATGGCGGTGCGGCCATGCAGCCTCGAGCCGCTCCTTGTCGAGCGTGCCGCCGACGAACAGAAACGCGACCACTGCGCCGCAGAGCGCGAGCGCGCCGTCGACCAGGAACGCGGTGTGAATGCCCTCCGACAGCGACGATGAACTGAGAACGATGGCGGTATTGGCACCGAGGCCAAGCGATCCTCCCGCGATCTGGCACATGTAGACAATGGCGCCGCCAAGGCTCGACCGGGACGGATCGAGCGCGGTGATGGCCGCCGTGGTGATCGAAGAATAGAACAGGCCGACACCGACGCCGAGCACGACCATGCCGAATATCAGGTCGTCATAGGTCGTCGTCGCGCTGATGCGGGACAGCAGGAACATGCCTGCCGACAGAAACAGCGCGCCGCCAGTGACGCTGATTTTCGTCCCCGCCCACGCATAGAGCCGGCCTGCGATGAACGAGGTGACCGCGAACATGCCCATCATTGGCAGCAACCCGGCGCCGGCTTCCACCGCACTGAACTTGAGCACCTTGACCGTGAATTGCGGCAAGTAGAGCAGAGCGGCGAAGTAAATGGCCGACATCAGCAGCGTCGCGAGGCTTGCCGCGGCAAAGCTTCTATTCCTCATCACATCATCCGGGACCAAAGCGCGGCTCCCCGCGCCGCGCTCGACGAAGAAGAACTTTACCAGCGCCACGCCAGCCACGACGATGAGCACAATAATCCATGGCGTCGTCCAGCCGATACGCGTGCCGAGGTCGAGCGCGAGCAGCAGCGCGAACAGGCCGATGGTGAGCACGCCCATGCCAAGGTAATCGATGCCCTCGTGATCCTTGCGAACCTCATCCGGCTTGACCACGAGATAGGTGATGAGCACGGCCGCGACGGCGATTGGCAAATTGAGGAAGAACACCCACTGCCAGCCGACCGTGTCGGTGAGAAACCCTCCGAGCAGAGGCCCGAAGGCGTTGCCAAATCCGGCCGAGCCCATGATCAGGCCACCGGCGAGCCCGGCCTTGCTTTTCGGCAAGAGGCTGAAGGTCATGCCGAGAATGGCGGGCCACATCATGGCGCCGCCGATGCCCATGATGAAGCGGCAGGCGAGCAACAGCCAGATGTTCGGCGCAAAACCGCCAAGCGCCGAGAACGCAGCAAAGATCGCCGCGCCGATGAAGAATATGCGTCTCCGCCCGAACATGTCGGCGAGCCGGCCGCCGGTGACGATGGCGACGCCGAACACCATGGCATAGCCGTTGATCACCCATTGCGAGGTGTTGACGCTGGTGCTGAAGGTCTTCTCGATCGCCGACAGGGCGACCGAAAGCGCGGTGAAGTCGTTGGCGACCACGAACACGGCAACGGCCATGGCGATCATGCCGAGAAGCGTCGACTTGTCGAGATGGTCTTGGGCCGCCACCCCGCCTCCGCTTTGTTGGCTGGAAGCTAAGCCTCGCACATCCTCCCTGATTAGGCCACCACGACCACCACTACGGACATCCCGCGTACGTTCGGTCGCTCCGCGGGTCAGGCATGACCATGGGTCGCCTCGTAGATCTCGCGCAAGCGCCGCCGCAGCAGCTTGCCGTTCGGCCCCTTCGGCAGCGCCTCCACCCGGGTGTAGATACGCGGGCACTTGTAGCGGGCGAGGCGGCCGGCAACAAAGCGTTCCAGTTCGGCGGTCTCGACCGGGCGCTTCGCGACATAGAACGCGGCGATGACAGTGGTGTCGGCCTTGACGCCCACTTCCGCGGCGGCGCTTTCAAGGATTGCGGGATGGGCGTTCAGCGCGCTTTCGACCTCGATGGGCGAGACCCTGACGCCGCCCGCGTTCATCATGTCGTCGGCCCGGCCGTGATAGGTGAGGGCGCCGTCCTCCGCCATGCTGACAATGTCGCCGGTCAGGAACCATTCGCCGAGGGCGCGCTGACGCGTCTCCTCCTCGGCACCCCAATAGCCCAGCATCAGCCCCGGATCGCGGCTCGAGACACCGAGGATGCCCGGCTCCCCGCAGCCCACCGGCCCAGCCTCGTCCAGCACCGCCACGCGGCGGCCTTGTTGCGGATAGCCGAGCGTGCCGGCAGGCGCGGGACGGGCGGGGGCGCCTGAGACGAAGGTCGAGCACTCCGACATACCGAAGGCCTCGTGAACCGGCGTGCCGGTCGCCTTTTCCCAGGCGGCGCGGGTCAAGTCGGGCAGCTTCTCGCCGGCCGAGAGGCCGTGGCGCAGCGCGTCGAACGGAGGCAGCTTCGTTCTCAGGAGCCGGCGGTAAACCCCCGGGGCTGCCGCGAAGATCGTCGCGTGGTGCACCTTCATGAGGAGGCCGAGCTCATCGTGCGTCACCTCTTTGCCGGGGATCAGGGCGGTCGCGCCGCGCGTCCAGGGGTCCAACAGCCCGGTGCCGAGCGTATAGGTCCAGTTGAACGCACCGGCATGCAGCAGGCGGTCATTCTCGGTCAGCCCATACCAACCCTCCCACATCATCCTCCGCGCCCAGATCGCGCGATGGGCATGGGTGACCGCGCGGGGCGCGCCTGAAGTGCCCGACGTGTAGATGATGTAGCCGGGGCGGTCCGGGTCGCCCATCGCGTAGCGCGCGGGCGCGAACTCGTACATTGCGCGCATGGCCTTTACCGGTAGGACGGGGCAGGGCGGTTCCGCGGGAAGCGCAAGTCCGTCTTCGGCCACGATCAGTCGCGGCGAGATGTCCGCCGCGATCCGGGCGACCTCGGGTTCGGTGAGGAGCGGCGAGGTCGGCACCGGGATGATGTCGGCCGCGAGCGCGGCGAGATAGCAAATCGGGAATTCCACGCTGTTGCCGAGCCGCATGAGCAACCGGTCGCCCGGCCGCAGGCCTTCGGACACAAATCCGCTCGCGGTTCCCAAGACGGCCGCTTCGAGCCGCGCATAGCTCCAGTTTTCCGCGCCTTGCGGGGAGATGACGGCGACCCCGATTTTGCTTCCAAGCTCTTTCGCGCGCCCAAGGACGTAGGCCGCTAGGTTGAAGGGGGGCGCCGGGCACGGCGGCGGCGGGCCTTGATCGAAGATAGCCTGCATTTCGCGCCTGCTACGCTAGCGCCCTGTGAGTTGCAAGCGCGGGGACGTCCTAGGGTGCGGGTCGCTCATCCGATCAACCCGCCGTCACTTTGCCAAGAGGCTTTTCAGCCGCTCCCACTCGCGCCCGAATGCGGGCCAGTCGCCTTGCCGGAGCGCTTGGTCGGCTTTCGACATGGCCTCTCGTGCCCCGGACGGGAGGGCTTGTGGCGCCGCCGTCTCCTTCGGGGTCGACGGTTGCCCGCCGAAGACGACTTGGAGCGCCTCTGCGAGTGTCGATTCCATCGCGAGGCGGTGGCCATCGCTGACGATGACCCGCTTGAGCTGGGGAATGTTCGTTCCTGACGCGAGCAAAAACACCGGCTCGACGTAGAGAAAGGATTGGTCGATCGGGACGACAAGGAGGTTGCCCCGGATCACCCGGGAGCCGCGCTGGTCCCACAGCGTGAGCTGGCGCGCGATCGTTGTGTCCTGATCGATGGTCGCTTCGATCTGGAGCGGCCCAAGGATCAGATTATCTTTCGACAGTTTGTAGACGATCATCTGGCCATAGCCGGGGAAATCCGACCGGGCAGCAATCCAGGCGATCATGTTGTCGCGGTTCTTGGGGGTGACGGGAGTCATCAGAAGGAACCCCAGACGATTTTCGCCGGGGAGCTTCATCAGCACGTAGTACGGCTCCATCTGGACGGTTTGGCCACCGAATTTCTCGTGCGGTGGCGCCCAAACGTCCTCCCTGTTGTAGAACACTTGCGGGACAGTCATGTGATAGGTGTTGAATTTGTCGACCTGGACTTCGAACAGATCCTGCGGATAGCGCAGATGTTGGCGCAGGCCGGGTGGCATTTCGTCGAGTGAACGGAACAGGCCCGGCAAGGCTGCGTCGTAAGTGCGAAGGACCGGATCCGTGGAATCGATGACGTAGAAGCGCACATCGCCCTGATACGCATCGACCACAACCTTCACCGAGTTACGGATGTAGCTGAAGCCGTCGTCGGTCGGCTCGGAATAGGGAAACTCGTCGGCGACGGTATAGGCGTCTTGGATCCAGAACAGCCGCCCTTGATCGACAACGAGATAGGGATCCCGATCCAGTTTCAGGAAAGGCGCGATTTGAGAAACTCTCTCCTGGACCGGTCGCCACAGTTGGATGCGGCTTTGCGGCGACAGGTAAGAGGACAGGACGATGCTCATGTCGAACTGGTGCCAGGCGAAGAGCGCCTTCTTCCAGAAGCTATCCAGCAGCACCCCGCCATGGCCGGCGTAGCTGGTGTAGAAGTTCTGATCGCCCTTGGGATAGTCGAACTCCTTCACGCTGGTGGGCACGATTTGATACCCCGACATCTCGCTGCCGTAATAAATCTCGGGACGAGAGACGCTGAGACCCGGAGAACTCCTCGGCGGCAAGTCCTTGATGGTGAAGACGGGCCCACCCTGGTCGTCCTTTTCGGCCGCGAGGCACATCGCTAGACCGTAGCCATGGGTGAATTGGAGGTGCTGGTTCACCCAGCTGCCGCCCTTGGCGAAGAAATCCTCCGAGAGTTCCCGCGCCGCCAGCATCACCTGCCGATAGTCCTTGTCGATCCAATAGCGATCGACATCGACATCGCTGAATGCGTAGTAGGTCCGGATTTGCTGGAGCTGGCGAAAGGTCTGGCTCAGTGGGCGATGGTCCCAGATGCGGATGTTGTCGATAGTCGACTTGTTCTCCTGCATCTGCGCTTCGTTGAGTTTCTTTTCGGCGGTGTGAAAGCGCACATCGATCTTGTCCAGGCCATAGGCCGCACGGGTCAGCGCGATATTGTGGCGGAGGAACGGTGTCTCCAATTCGAGCTCGTTTGGCTCGACGACCAGTCTCTGGAAACTCGCGGGGATCACCTCCAAGGCAGCCAGCACGATGGCGAGATAGCCCCCAATTCCAAATACGGCGAAGCGCGGCGTGTCAGTCGCAGCGGCCCAGACCAAGATGCAAATCAAGCCAAGGGTCGCCCATATTGCGACCCACAAGCCGACCAGTAGGACGTGGACGTCGGTGTATCCGGCGCCAAAGACCGCGCCTGCGGATCGCGTCAGCAGTTCGAAGCGGTCGAGATAATAGCCCCCGGCCAATGCGGCCAGCAGCAGAACGGCGTTGGCAACAAGATGGCGCAGAACCTTCGGCTCGGCCGCCAAATATCTGCTGGCATCGAATCGGAGGGCCCCTAGGCGCAGGTAGGCGAGGCCAAGTATCAACGTGCCGCTCAAGGTGAGCAGGACGAGGCTAACCTGAACAAGATTGAGGAACGGCAAGGCGAACAGGTAGAAGCCAATGTCGCGCGCGAAGATGGGATCAGACGACCCGAGATTCTGCGCCCAAACCAGGCGCAGGAATCGATCCCACTCGCCAGCGAAGGCAGAGCCGAAAATGGCAGCCGTCGCAGCCGACCCAAGAATGAGAAGTGTGGTGAGTTGGTGCGCCTTGAGCCGCGCTACCCCTGTCCCTGGCCAGTTCTGAGGTATGCCGGCGGCGGGATGCCGGCCGCCCAGCAGGTTCTGTAGATCGGCAAGCTTAGCCAGAATCAGGAGATTGACCAGCACATAGGCGAATACAGGGATGAAGGCGATTGCGAACATGGCGATTTCGGCGAAGAGGAGCCGCCAGAAAACGACCCCGTAGCCGAGCGCACGGAACCACAGCAGTTCCGCAGCCCAGTCGACGAGACTGAAGAAGACAACAAGAAGGAATCCCCCAAGCAGCGCCAAGCCCACGGGGGAGAGGAACAAGCGACGCGACGGGCTCGTTGAAGGGGCGCCGCCGGCCCAGGGGATTTTCAGCCTGTCAGTCACGTGCCACGCTGCTCATCTGCCTCTTCCGATGCGGCGAACTTGAGTCGGTGGAGCTCAAAGCCACATCGACGTCGCGGCGAGCGGATCGGGGGCTTCCCGAGTATAGACCCTGTGACGGGACGGTGCTGACAGACTCAGGCGTTGATTGCCAGACCGGCCAGTCTCGCTTGCGCCAACTATTCGAGCACCTGGTTCGCATCCCGCAACACGACGTAGATTGCCGGAATCACCAGGACGGTCAGCAAGGTCGATGAGGCGAGGCCAAACAGGAGCGAGATCGCCAGCCCCTGGAAAATCGGATCGAGCAGGATTGTCGCCGCTCCGATCATGGCGGCAAGCGCGGTCAAGAGAATGGGCTTGAAGCGAACAGCGCCGGCTTCGAGCAGCACCTCGCGCAAGGTCTTTCCTTTGCCGGCGCCGTGGCGGATGAAATCGACCAGCAGGATCGAGTTGCGCACGATGATGCCGGCAAGGGCGATGAAGCCGATCATCGATGTCGCCGTGAACGGCGCCTTGAACAGCCAATGCCCGATCACGATGCCGATCAGGGTGAGGGGAATCGGCGTGAGGATCACGAGCGGCA
>Ga0307442_1001956_pt1 | contig 10140 bp, 6 predicted proteins | sample SalMarWE160430MG_FD_202143 | JGI IMG/M metagenome (GOLD analysis project Ga0307442, IMG submission 202143) | Salt marsh sediment microbial communities from the Plum Island Ecosystem LTER, Massachusetts, United States - WE1604-30 | ecosystem: Environmental > Aquatic > Marine > Intertidal zone >... | reverse complement strand
ACGGTCGTCCCCGAAGCGGGCGACGTCCACGCCCCACACCGGATAGTACTCCAAGGACGAGACGCTCCGATCAACTGCCGACTGCACCAGCTCAAGGGGCATAACCGTCTCGTCATCCGCCGTCGGGGACTCGCCGAGCACACGGACGCGCCAAGCGTTGGAGCTCTCGCCGTACTTTGCCTTGATGTCCTCGATGTGGCCTTGGGCTCGCGGAACATTGAGGCAGTTGACGTGCATGGTCTGCCAGCGGTCTCTGAGCGAGTGATGCGTGTCGTAGAAGAAGCCCGAAGTCCGCGTCGGATTTCCGGCCATCACCACTTTCGCTCCTGGCGTGGAAAGAGCGCCCATGCCGACCTCGAAGACGATGTCGGGGATACCGGACGCCTCATCGATCAGAAACAGCAGGTGCTCGGCATGGAAGCCTTGTAGGGCCTCAGGGTTGTCCTTTGAGGCCGTTCGCCTGACAGCGAAAGCACCCTCTGGGTCGTGGACGACAACGATTCGCTCCGCCTGCACATCGATGATGGCCTTGAGGGCATCCGGTAGCTGCCGGTGCCATTTGCCGATCTCAGGCCAGATGGTATCTCGCAACTGATCCTGAGAGTTCGCAGCCACAGGAACCTTGCAGTTCTGGCGCGTGAGCAGAAACCACAGGATCAGCCACGCTTCGAGCGTGGTCTTGCCAACGCCATGACCAGACCTGATCGAAACTCGATCATGCCGCCCTACCGCTTGAAGGGCTTCCGCCTGCCAGGGTTCGGGCGTCGCATTGAGGACATCGGTGGCAAATAGGAGCGGATCGTCCCTGCTCCTGAGCCAAGAGGTTTGCCAAAGCGCGCCCATCAATGCAGAACCTCGGATGGTTCATCGAGGCCGTCTGCCAGTTCTTCTCCGAGGCCATCGCTGATCCTCCTCCACATCTGGACGAAGGCCTCACTCGCTTCAACATTGATGCTCGCCTCCTTAGGCAAGAGGTCCGCCACGACCCGCATGTAGACCTCTGGCTTCTTGTCCCTTACCTGCGCGATGGCATTGGCCCCGGACTGATTGAAGTCGGCCTCCAGCGCCTCCAGGAAGGCCGTTCCAAGACGATTGCGTGCTCCCTTGGGCCGCCCCTTCGGATTGCCGCTCTGGCCTGGCTTGAAGCAAAAGGCCTCTAGCTGTTGTGGCGCTGTATTATCAGCTACAGCGGCTGCTGGGAGTCCGGGCCTATCGGCACCTGCGGCGTGGCATCTTCTCTCAACAAATCCCTCGCTCGCGCAATGTCATTGGCGATGCGTCGCTCGGGGTCGTCCCCGAATGAGGCATAGCCGTAGACTTGGCGATTATCCAAATATTGGGGCGTGCCTCGTTTGCGTGCGCCTTCCGAAAACACCACGTATTCGTGTCGAGAGGTTCCGTCCTCGTAGGCGAGGCCGTTCAGTTCATCGGCGCGGATGAGATAAGTGGAGTTTACGACCGGCATCTCCAACACGCCGCGCACCCAGCGATTGAGGATCCAGAAGTACTGGTCGCATTCTTTGTAGTACCCGTTGGCGTTAATTTCGGCGTGGTAGTTCGAGTAGAAATCGCCCGCTCCGATGGAGCGCAGGAACGGCGCGACAATCGGAAGATTGAGCGCCACCAGCTCACGCAAGGTGCAAGGCCGAACGAAATTGTCGACGTTAGCGACAAAATAGAAACCGCATCCATGTTCCTCAGTACCACTCAAACTGAGCGTGCGAATGTGCCGCGCCGCGTTCTGTTTGGTGACGTCGGCCCGCTGGGCAACGCCCGTATTTGCATCGCCGGCGTCGAAATCCACGTCGGCGTAGAGATGGCCAACTCGGCCCGCCCAGTCGCGCAGGAGACGCTCGCTGGCGTCGGTGCTGTTGCAGGTGCGGATGTAGAGAACGATCGAGGATTTCGGATAGTCGAGCGCCTCGATGCACTCTAGATAAAGCGGCAGAAACTCTTCCTTCTGCTCGGCGAGGATCGCGACGAGTACGCGCGGCGTGTCCACGAGGCACGAGCGGAGGGGCCTCGGCGCCGGCAGCGCGTGCTGCTCGGCGAGGCTCTTGGCGCCGAGCGATCCTAGCTCCGTATGCCGCGGCAATCTCTCGCACGCGAACCGTGCGTTCGCGGCTACGCGCCGCATGTCCGGCGGCGAGAGTTCGCCGCTCGCGAGGATCTTCAGGCTGGCGTCAAGGGAGTCCCGATAGTTCCCGGCCCAATAAGCGTTGATCGAGAACTCATCCAGGAGCCCGCTTTCGTATATCCAGCGTTCGACAAACAGTGCGTCGGAGGCCGGCATCGGAATCTCAAGCCCGCGCTTCGCGAGCTGATATCCCTCCTCGTGGCGATTCTTATGACGGCAGAACCGGCTCGCTCCATGCAGCGCTTCGACGCGTGTCGGCGCTGCCTCCGCGGCGTGCAGATAAGCGTCGATGACCTCCTGCTCGGGATGGCCGAGCCGCTCCTTCAACTGCGCGGCGCTATAGAGGCTGATGAAGACTTCCTGCTGCCAGAATCCGAGCTCGGCCCGCGCCAGGTAATGCTCCAACGACCTCGCCCACTCGCCACAGTCGCGATAGCTCTGCGCCAGGTAAAATCGGTAGCGTGCGAGCAGGAAGGGGTTCGTTTCGGCCTGCAGCGCAACTTCGAGCACGGCGGCATCGCGCCGATATGTCTGCGGGTCCTTACGGCGCGCCCCGTCATGATTGCGGCGCATTCGGATCCCGGAAAGCTGGCCGGCCGGGCCGGCCCCCTCGCAGGTGAGATATTCATGGAGCACGCCTTCGTAGCGCCAAGGCAGAGCGCCGCGCACCAATTGCAGGCGCTGATACACGACGGAGGCATCCTCGATCTCGAGCATATAGGCGTCGGCCTTCAGCTCAGGAAGTGCCGGAGGGGCCGCAAACTCCAGCGCGTCGTCGGCGTCAATGATCAGCGTGTAATCGCTCTTCCGGCGCGCAAGCTCCAGCGCTTCGGAGCGGTTATGCGCAAAATCGCGCCAGGGCCGCTCGTGCAGTTCGCCCGGCAGATCGCGCAAATGCTCGCGGATGATGTCCTGGGTGCCATCGGTTGATCCCGTGTCGACGATCACCCATTGGTCGATGATCGGCCGCACGCTGTCAATGCACCGGCGGATCACTGGCGCCTCGTTCTTGACGATCATGTTCAAGCAAACGAGTTGGCCTGCAGCGTTCATTCGACGGTCCGTGTGGTTGGCAGGGCGGCGCCACGCCAACCCTGATGTTCCGATATGTCCATTCGCTTCGCCATCACGCTTACGCTCCGGCAAGGAGTTCACGCAGCCGTACCGGCAATCGGGCTGGCGCGTGCAGTTCGACACAGCTCTTCTCCCACAGATCGAAATAGTCTCGCATCGGCACCCCGCTCCGTCCCGGCCAGCGGTTCAGCGCTCCCATGTCGGCGATCGCGCCGGGGTCACTTTCGAGCAGGTCGAGCATGGTCGATACGGCCCCGTGGCAATCCTCGAGGCCCCCGTGCTCTTTGAGGAATGCCGCCTGGGTCTTGAACCAGGCCCCGAACCCCGCGGCGACGCCCTGATCACGCGCGGCCCTCAGATAGGGGGCGAGGATGACCTCGCGGTAGTCCCTGATCGGGCCGGCATAGGCGGCGTCGTTCGGAAACGGAGGGTGGCGCGCCCAATCGTCGGCCAGCACCGAGAGGCCGCGCAGCGAGAACGCCTCGACCAACGCTTCCTCGATCCACTGGCAAGGATTTTGTGGGGCTGCATCCGGCTGCCAGCTGTTGCAGAAGACGTGCCCGAGTTCGTGCCCGAACTGATAGGCGAGATTGCACCAGTCGCGAGTGCCGACGATGACCTTGATCCAAGCGGTGGTCGGGACGTCGGTGTGGAGCCAGACCGATGGCGTGCGCCCGGAACGGTCATCGACGCGGACCCTTGCCGGTTGCCGATCCGATAGTAGGTCCACATTGGCCAAACAGGCCGCGCGCATGCGCGCGATCACGACGCGCGCGTCAGCCGGGGCCGAACCACCCCAGGCGCCTCCAAGCTCCAGAGGGGCGGTGAGCAGTGTCAGGCGTGGAGACAGGGCGCGAGCCAAAGCGGCTTGTAGCGGCAGCAGCAAGCCTGCTCCGAGCAGTGACAGGAGGTGCCGCCGCGTCACGATGGGGCTCCTTTATCTTGCAACGCTGCCACCTCTCTGGGAACCAGCAGCTTGCATCTTTGCTCCGGTGTCATCTGCCAGCGCGCGGTCGAGCGCGGCGAGCTCGTCGACCGCCTCGGGCACGTCGAGTGAAGCCGCGTGCGTGTACCAGCGGCGCCCCAACTCAATGTCCTGAGGCCCACCCACGCCCCGCGTCGCGTAGCGCGCTAGCATGAGAGCGGCGATCGGATGGCCATGCTCGGCGCCCTGTGCGAACCAGCGCCGCGCTTCTTGGCGATCCATTTCGATATCGTGGCCGCCGCTGTGCAACGCGCCGAGCGCGAACATCGCGCCCGCGTGCCCCGACGGTATCGCCCGTAGGAACCAGGATTTCGCCAAGTGATGATCGCGCGGCACGCCGCGCCCGTTCACGTAATGCTCGGCGAGGGCCACCTGAGCTTCTGCCAGACCGGCCTCGCCGGCGCGGGCGAACCAGATGGTTGCCTCGGCCAGGTCCTGGGTCACGCCTCGGCCCTCCGCAAGCATGCGACCGTACCAATATTGGGCATTCACCACGCCCTCAGCCGCGCGTTTGAGCCAGAACGCGGCACGTTCGTCGTTGCGCGGCACGCCAACGCCCTCCGCAAGGCACACCGCGTAATTGAATGCGCCGATCAGATCGCCCTGTTCGGCCGCGCGCTCGAACCATTCGTGCACGGGGGGCGGGTTATGTGTGAGGGCGGATACCGCCCCAGACTGTAACAGCGCGGCGAGATCGGCCTGGGCCGCGGGATCGCCGGCGTGGGCCGCGCGCGTGAACCAGCTTGCCGCCTCGTCCGCATCCTGGCCCACGCCGGCGCCGGTGAGGTAGAGCATGCCGAGCGCCCGCGCGGCGGCTTTGTGCCCGCGGTCGGCGGCGTTGCGGAACCAATGTGCGGCCTCGGCGTAGTTCGGCGGCAGCGGGCCGCCACGTGAATAGATGTCGCCGAGCATCGCTGCCGCTTCGCAATCGCCGCCGAGAGCCGCGCGGCGCAGCCAGCTTTCGCCGTTGAGCAGGTCAGTTGGTCCACCGCGGCCTTCGAGCAGCAGCAGGCCTAACCTCGCCTGTGCGTTGGCGAGCCCGGCCTCGGCCGCAATCTTGTAGTGCTCGCGCGCCTCTGCCTCGTCTAACGCCGTGCCGGTGCCGCGCTCGGATCCCAATCCGAGCAGGTAGTGCGCGGTGGGCAATCCGTCTGTCGCCGCGCGGGCGAGTTCGTCACGTGCGGCATAGGTCTCCTCTGGGGTATCGGCGCGGGCCATCAACCCGATGACGTAGCCGAGCCGCCCTTGCGGGCAATCTTGTTCGGCGGATTTGCGGTACCACTCAAATGCTGCGTTGGGATCGCGCAGCTCTTCCGGTCCGGAAGAGAGAATATAGGCGAGCAGGGCCTGGGCCTCCGCTGCACCCGCCTGGGCCGCACGCCGGGCCCAGGGCAGCGCTGCGTGATAATCGGCTTCCCCCACCTCGGCCGGCCCGAACAGCCCCGCGCTCGGCTCAGCCGCGCCCTGCGGCAGGCCGACGAGATAGAGCTGGGCCAAACGGCACTGCGCACGAACATGCCCGGCCTCGGCGGCGCGTTGGTACCAACGCGCCGCCTCGAACGGGTAGCGCAGCGTACCCTTACCTTCGAGATAGCGCTCGCCGACGCTGAATGCTGCTTCCGCGTCGCCGGCCTCGGCGGCCGCCGCGAACAGTGCGAAGGCGCGTTCCGGGGCCGACTCGGAGAGTCGCTTCGCGCGCGACCGCGCAACCTTGGGCGAGAGCGCCGCAAATCGGTCAAGTGGTCTGGCGAGGAGGTTCAATCCGGACATGCGGTGTCGCACCTCATGGCTCGTGCAAGCCGTTATAGGCAACGGGGAGAATCTTATCGATGAAATAGGCGAGTACGGTGCGCGTGCCGACCTTCACATCGGCGGTGACGGGCATGCCCGGCATTGGGCGGAAGCCTGGAGGCGTATCGTGCAGCGCCAGCTTGTCGATCGAAATGCCGGCTCGGTAATAGAGCGTGCGCGGCCGGTTTGGCAGCGTTGAGCCGCCTTCCTGCTGCGTGGCCTCGGGGCTGAAACTGTCTGCGCTTATGGTGCGCACCGCGCCGCGAGCCGTGCCATATTGCAGGAAGGGCAGCGTGTCGAACTTGATCCTGACCTCGTCGCCGGGGCTGACATAGCCGCTGCTGATGCCGGAGATATCAGCTTCGACCGATAGTGGCGCGTCGATTGGCACGAGCTGGATCAGTGGCTCGGCGCTGGTAACGACCGAACCCACCGAGATCTTCGCCACTGACAGCACGATGGCGTCTCGCGGCGCCGTCAGCACCACCAGCTCGTTGTGCAGAGTGGCCTTGGCATAATCCTGCTGGGCCTGCATTAGCTTGCCGCGCGCCTCGGCGAGGTCCTGCGAGTTTTGGCTGTTCCAGTGTTCGATGAAGGTTGTGCGCTCGGCCTGCTCGGCATCCGCCTTGCGCTCCGCTTGTTGGGCATCCGATTCCGCGGCAGCGAGCGACCCCGCCATGGTCAGTCGCGCGTCAGTGGCGAGCAGCGTGTTCAGCTTGCTGCCGACGTTTAGCTCCTGAAGCCTTACGCGCATGCCTTCAATGTCGGCGGCGAGACCGTGGCGCTGGCGATAGTAGTTGGCCTGCGCATCGTCCCCGGTGATCTGGCTCCGCAGCTGAGCGATCTTCTTGTCGAAGCTCTGCAAGGAGGACTGATACTCGCTGGCCTGCTGATCGAAGATCGCGGCCTGCAGTGCGGCATGTGGGTTGGACGGGTCAGGCACGAACTTCGTGCCGGTCGTCTGCGCCCTTAGGCGCGCGACCTTGGCGTTGAGCAGATCGACCTGATCCTTCATCGCGGTGTTATCGGCGGCGGTGAAGGTCGGGTTGAGCCGGGCGAGTACCTGGCCTTTGCGGACAACGTCGCCCTTCCGCACATCGATGCTTTCGACAATCGTCTGGTCGAAGGGTTGCAGAACAATATTGGGCGCAGCCGCGACCAGCTTACCTCTGGCCGACACGATCTTGTCGATGTGTATCACCGCGCTCGCAGTGAGCATCGAGACGACAAGCAGGAAGACGAGGAGATTGGTAGCACGCGTCAGCCGCGGCACGCGTGTGGCGATGATTGCCGCTGACGGGCTCTCGAATTCCAGGGCTGCAAGCGGCAGTGGCCTCTCGCCCGAGGGCTCGCCTTTAGATGCTGCGGGCGGCGAAAGTCGATGCACGCGTGACATGGGCTTTTCCTTGAGAGTCGATGTGGCGATTCTGTTGCAACCAGAGCTGGCGATAGACGCCGCAACGCTCGAGCAGATCGCGATGCGGTCCAAGATCGACGACCTCGCCGCCGTCGAGCACCAGGGTCAGGTCGCATTCGACCAGCGAGGAGAGACGGTGCGAGACGATCACCATGGTGCGTCCGCGCGCCATGCGCTGAAGATTGGCGTTGATCAGCGCCTCGCTCTCAGGATCAAGCGCCGAGGTTGCTTCGTCGAGGATCATCAGCTTGGGATCGACGATTAGGGCCCGGGCAATGGCAAGGCGTTGACGCTGGCCGCCGGACAGGTTGGGCGAGCCTTCCTCGATCCAGGTCTCGTAACCCTGAGGCAGGCGCTCTATGAACTCCTCGGCGCCGGCGAGCCTGGCCGCGCGCACCGCGTCCTCGAAGCTGAGGCCGGGGCGTCCGGCGATGATGTTATCCTTCACCGAGCCGCGAAACAGGAAGTTCTCCTGCAGCACGACGCCGAAGCTCTGGCGCAGATGGCGAAGGTTAATCTCGCGCAGATCCGTGCCGTCGATTTTCACCGCGCCGGAATAGTCGCGGTTGATGCCCATCAGCAACCGGGTGACGGTGGATTTGCCGGAGCCCGAGCGGCCGACGAGCCCAAGCATCGTGCCCGGCGGGATGGAGAAGCTGACTTTCTCGAGCGCCGGGCTCTTGGTGCCTTCATATTGGAAGGTCACGTCGTCGAAGCTGATCGCGCCCTCGAATTTCGGGCGCAATCCGTGGGTCAGCGCGCGCTTCTCGGTCGGACGATTGAGGACCCAGCCGACTTGAGACAGCGCGACGCGTGCCTCTTGCACGTCCTGCATCAGCCGCGCAAGGCTCACTAGCGGGGCGGCGACGCGGCTGCCCAACATCATGAAGCCGATCAACGCACCGAGCGAGAGCGCGTTGTCCGAGGTCAAGGCGATATAAGCGCCGAGCGCCAACACGCCAATCTGGGTGTATTTCTCGAACGGCATCACCAGCACCATGGGCCAGTTGCTGAGACGGCCCATGCGTAAGTTGAGATCGCCAACCTTGGCGACCCGCTGATCCCATTCCGCGGCTCGGGTCCCTTCGAGGCAGAGCGACTTCACCGTGCGGATCCCGTAGATGCTCTCCACGAGTGTCGAGCCCTTGTCCGATTCTGCCTGAATCAGTTTGTTGGTCATGCGCGCGAGCGGCCTGAGGAAGGCCGCGATGATCAATGCGATGCAGCCGGCCGCAATCAGTACGGTCCAGGCGAGCGTCGGCGACATGTAGAACAATATGGGCACCAGCAGCAGAACCATGGTGACGTCGATGAAGGTCGTCGTCATGCGGCCGGTAAGAAATTCACGGACGCGGTAGAGCTGGCCAATCTTGTAGGCGAGCTCGCCTGCCTGATTGCGCTCGAAAAAGTCGATAGGCAGCGTCATCAACCGGTCGAAGATCGCAAGGTTCAGCCTGGTATCGAGACGGCTCGCGAGGATCACGAGCAACATTCGACGTGACCAGGTGATCAGCATCTCGAAGCCGAGCGCGATGAGCAGAACGACGACGATCAGTGTGAGCGTGTTGATGCTTTGATACATGACTACGGTATTCAGCGTCGTCATGATCATCAAAACGGGCAGTATGCTCAGGATGGTGATGGTGACCGAGCCGATCCCGACGTCGCGAAGGATCGATTTCTCGCCCCACACGAGACGGGTGAGTAAGCCGAGATCGAAAGGCGCCTCCTCCTTGCTACTGTCGCGCGAGGCGCGGACCAGCAGAGTGGCGCCATCCCACACTTGTTTGAGGCGCAGTTCATCCACCGGCACCGGGGGCTCGCCTGCAAGCGCGCGGGGATCGCGCACCAGCAGCACGCCGTGCTCGCGATCGCGGCCGACTACAAGGGCCGCGCCGCCATCGGTCAGCAACAGCAGGATCGGTGCCGGGCTGTCGATCTTCATGAGTTGACGGAAACTGAGGCGCACGCCGCGCGCCCATAGGCCTGACTGGCGAAGCCATTCGACCAACACTGGCGAAGACGGCGCGGTCTCGGAAGCGTCGAGCCTCACCGCACGCGGGTCCGGATCGACGCCATGATAGCGAGCGATGTTCATCACCGCGGCCAGACGCGCATGCACCGGGCCCCGATTGTGCCCGATGGTGTCGGCATTGACGGTAACATCGCTGACCGATGTGTCATTCCGAGATCGGTCCAGCAAGGTCGGCGTGTTGCGGAGGTCGTTGAGGCGCGCAATTGAGGCTACTAGGCTGGTGTTCATCTTGGAGCACTCGATTGATTCTGATTCAAGGACGCGGACAGTTTCAGGCAAGAAAGCCTGGAGAGATCGGCCCTAATGGCAGATCTCTCCAGGCGAAGTTTCGTCCTAGTGGTTAGGCACGTTCAGAGCGTTTGTGTGATTTGAGACGCTCAGCGGCACCGACCCGGTTGAGTGACCGCTCGACTTGGCACCGGCTGCCGCCGTCGTGCATCCGTTCTTCGTGTCGCCGTGATGCAGCGATGATGCTCCCTGCGGCACGACATCTTTCGGACTGAGGCACGCATTCGTCGTATGGGCAGTGTCCTTTGTAGATCCGCCACAGCCCATCTTGGAGGTGTCTGCGGTATGTTCCGCGCATCCATTGCCACCACTGTGGTGATCGCCGGACATGAAGGACATGCCGCTGTTCCCGGATCCCTGATCGCACCATCCTGATGGGGCGTTGTTGCCGTCGCTGCCACAGGACCCGCTCG
>Ga0307442_1001955_pt1 | contig 10142 bp, 9 predicted proteins | sample SalMarWE160430MG_FD_202143 | JGI IMG/M metagenome (GOLD analysis project Ga0307442, IMG submission 202143) | Salt marsh sediment microbial communities from the Plum Island Ecosystem LTER, Massachusetts, United States - WE1604-30 | ecosystem: Environmental > Aquatic > Marine > Intertidal zone >... | reverse complement strand
CCGGCACCAGCGACACGGTGGTGAGTGCGGCAAGACCTTTGACGACATGGCGGCGGCCGATCTGCGGGCGATATCGACAACGACCTGGTGCGGGTCACGGGCGAGGCAGCGCGCGCCCAGGGACAGATCACGCACGTCATCGGTCGCATCCTCGACGCATCCGGTGCGCCCATTCCCGGCGCTGCGATCGAAATCTGGCAGTGCGACGCCACCGGCATCTATCGCCATCCGCGTGACACGCACTGGTTGCGCACGCGCGATCCCGGCTTTCAGGGCCGCGGGCGCACGCTGGCCGGCGCCGACGGCGCTTATGCGTTGCGCACCATCAAGCCCGTCGCCTATCCGGGGCGCACGCCGCACATCCATTTCGCCATTACCGCGTCCGGGCGTGGGGCGCTCGTCACGCAGATGTACGTTGAGGGCGAGCCGCTGAATGCGCGCGACGGCATCCTAAATGGCATTCGCGATCCGCGCCAGCGCGACAGCGTCATCGTGAAGTTGGAGCCGGGCGACCGCCTCGAGGACCAGGCGCTGGTTGGCACCTTCGACATCGTGCTCGATCGCTAGCCGCGCGCGGCGAACCCGATGAACATGCCGATAAAGAGCACAGCGAACGAGATGACGGCCGCAACGGCGATCCTCTCGCGCGACGGCTGCGGCGGCATCGCCATGGCCCCCTTCTTCGTGCTCCCCTTCTTCTTCGCGGCGGCGGCTGCGGGAGCAGGCACCGTCATCATGCCATGCTTCAAGTGGTTCGAGACGAGCCACCAGTTCATCGGATAGGCCGCCGCGAATCCCACCATCAGCGCAATCGACATGCGGAACCAGAAGAGCCCGTGCGTGGGATCGTGTGCCTCGGGCATACCGCGCCAGGCGAGCGCCATCACGGGAATCATGGCTCCCATCAGGCAGTTCATCGACAACAGCTCGGGGATGAAGGTGCTCTCCAGCGAGCGCCGGTAGGAGCCGCCCGCCATGTCCCTCATGAACAGCGCCTGGAAGATCGTCCACCCAAAGCCGAAGCCGAGGATATATTCGAGCGCGGTTTCCACCAAGAACGGCAGCGCCACCAGCGCGCCGATCACCGCACCTACGAGGATGCCGACACCGTCACCGGCCACGCAATGCATGGTCGAGCCGAGCACCTGACGCCAGCGCGCGGCAACGAACCGCGCGTGCTCGGCCGGCGTGTACTTGCGGCAGCCGAAGACAAAAAGCAGTGCCCCGATCGGGCCGGCGTAGAGCGTCAGGAGGATGAAGCCCCATTTGAGCACGGGGTTCTCGGGCGTGTGCCGGATGTCGATTGCCACGTAGAGCACCGACATCGCCGTCAGCACGAACCAAAGCATCATGACGCTTTCGAGCATGCGACTCCCCCTTGTTTTGAAGGGTATAGCTTGAGTCGCCGGCGCGAGGCGCCTTTTGCGGCCTATTTCTCCTGGATGCTCTCGATGTAGTGGGTGAGCTCCAGCACCCGCACGTGCGGCGGCAGGAAGCCCCACTCCTTCTCATCGCCGCTGAACCGCTTCCAGAAATCGGGCATCTGGAAGGTCTCGTGCCCCGGCACATGCGTCTTGCCGGCGATCACGCGGTAGACGCGCCAGAACGGAAACTTGCCGCCGTTGGCCTTGGCGATCGCGGTCAGATCGGCAGGCGGCTTGACCAGCATCTTGGCCATGGGACCGTCACCCTTGCCGTCTGGACCGTGGCAGGCCGAGCACTGCCACTGGTAGTCGCTCTTGCCCTCGCCGATCACCTGCTCGTCTGGCGCCTCCTGCGCAAGGCCCGATGCAGCCATGCCAAAGAGCAGCCCAGCGCCCAAGAGCACGGCGCGAATAGAACCGGGGATCTTCTGGGTGCATGCCATTGAGACTAATCCTCTTTACCTAGAATCGAGGGGTTGCTCCCCGTCGCGTCATGTTGGGGAGCCTGCCTTGCCGGGTCGTGAACATCCTTGACTCAGCTCAAGGACCCCCTACTCGCGGGCTCGGCGGCGGAGGTCGCATGCTCGGCGGCTGCACCTATTCCGCGCTCAGGCGTAGTGATTGGCGATGACGGCGCTGGCGATCTCGGACGCGGCGATGACGCCGACCACATCCTCCGGCCGGGGAATGCGCACCCGGTTGTTGACGATGATCGCCCGGCCGCGGCCGCGCCGGTTCATGCGGCTGATGATCGTGTTGAGGATGGCGGTGTCGGGCGAAATGACGAAATCCTCCTCCGTCACCTCCTTGAGCGTCTGGTCGGCATAGCGGTCCGGCGTATAGGACCCGGCGGCAAGCCGCGCCACGCCGGCAATGCGCGGGCCGTCGGAAACGATGATATGGGCCAATGGTCTGTCGGCGATGGCCGCGAGCGCGTCGGTGATCGAGGTCGTGATCGGCAGGATGATGAAGTCCTGGTTCATCAGCTCGCGCGCCTGGCGGACGAGGTACATGTTGGTGTGGCGGATGACAGGGATCGGCTGGCCGCGATGGCGCAGCTTGACGGTGTAGATGTTCTCCACGATCAGCGCCCGCCGCATGCCGGTGGCGAGCGCCACGGCGACCACCAGCGGCACGATGACGTGGTAGTCGCGCGTCATCTCGAAAATCATGACGATGGCGGTCATCGAGGCGCCGGTCGCTCCCCCGACGATGGCGCCCATGCCGACGACAGCGAACTCGATCACCGAGAAGCCCTCGTTGGGGAAGAAATGGGTGCCGAGCGCGCCGAAGGCGGCGCCGAGCGTGGCGCCGATGAAAAGCGACGGCGAGAACACCCCGCCCGAGGCGCCCGCACCGAGGCTGATTGAGGTGGCGAACAGCTTGCCGATAAAGAGCGCCAGCAGGAGCGTGAAGCCGACGGTATCGCCGTTCAGAATTGACTGGATGGTGGCGTAGCCGACGCCCGCCGTCTGTGGATGGCCGGTGGTCAGCTGAAAGCCGTAGAGCACCACGCCGATCACCAGCATGCCGATGATGTTCTGCGTGTAGGCGTTGCCGGGCAGCTTCGGGAAGATGTCCTCGCACCAGGCGAGGAAGCGGATGAAGGCCCACGAAGCGACGCCGGCGGCGAGCCCGAGCAGACCGAAAGAGCCGAGGACAAGCGGGCCGCTGATGTGCCCATGGGGGAACGCCGCCTCCGGCACGTAGAAGGCGGGCGCGAGGCCGAAGACATAGCGCGCGATGGAGGTGGCGGTGGTCGTCGCCACCACGACCGGCAGGAAGGTGCGGTTGCTGACCTCGGGCAGCAGCAGCTCGACCGCGAAGAGCACGCCGCCAAGCGGGGTGTTGAAGGTGGCGGCGATGCCCGCCCCGGCACCGGCGGACAGCAGCGTTATCTTCTGCCAACGGGCAAGATGGAGCACGCGCGCAAGCGTCGAGCCGAAGGAGGAGCCGATCTGGATGATCGGTCCCTCGCGGCCGACCGAGGCGCCCGAACCGATGGAGATCGCCGAGGCGATGGACTTCACCACCGCGACGATTCCGCGCACGTTCCCCTTGTTGTGATAAACGGCGTACATCACCTCCGGCACGCCGTGGCCCTTGGCCTCGGGCGCGAAAGTCTGCACCAGCCATACGACGACAAGGCCGCCGATGACCGGCGCCAGAATGATGAACGGCCCCCACGGACTCGCCGGGTCGAACACGTTGGCGTCGTAGGAGATGTAGCTGAGCTTGCCGAGGAAGAAGAGGTTGTGGACCACCGCGATCATGAAGCGGAAGACCACCGCGCCGAGGGCGGCAACGACGCCGATGATGAAGGCCAGAACGACGAGGACGGGGAGCGAAAGCGTGCGGTCTTCCCCGGCAAACTCCGCAGGCGCTGCCGGGGTGGGTATGGTCGTGTCGGTCATCTGGCTTCGCTGGAGGGAGGGCGGGCGGAAGGGTGGCGCCGTGGTGCATCTTTACGGCCGCCGGGTCAAGGGTGGAAGCCACTCCTTTGGACGCGCTCATTGGACGCGTTCATCAGGTCACGCCGCGCCTCGCAGGTTCAGAACACAGGCACTTTTTTTTCGTCCGAGAGACCTTTAACGACTTGCGCTCCTTCGCGGCGCAGACCGCCTTCACCGACGCGCTCGTCGGGCTAGAAGCGGCTCCGGCCGCTGACGGCAACGCGTTCGCCGGTGCCACCGTCATCGAACGCAACATCAATCCGAATGATCCACAAGACCCGTGCGCGGGCTCTGCTACCGCCTCAAGGCGGTAGCAGAGCTGTGGCTCAACATGATCCGTGGACCGGCCAGGTCGGTGCGACCGGGTCGCACCACTTGCTGCCATCGTGAAGGCGGACCGGTTCTGGGACCTCGTCTCCTCGCGCGGGGGCCAATGCCGCCGATTGCGCAAATTCGCTGAAATTGCCGACGGCATTGTCGGATTCCCGCGAACCACGTTTTCAGACTTGCAGGTCTCCAATCGCGCCCTGGTCTGCGACATCGGGCAGCAAGCCGCGCAGCCAAGCAAGGAAACGCGTTTGAAAAAAGGAGTACTCTATGAAGAGCTTGATGGTCGGGGCGGCCGCATTCGCCCTTGTTGGCGCGGGCATGACGCCAGCGTTCGCTCAGACGACGCAGCAGTTCATGGTCGCGGGCGCGCCGGTGACGATTGGCACCATGCCGGCGACTGAGGGCAAGGGCTACTCCGTCTACCACTACCGGAGTCTCGGTCACAAAAACTCGGTGAACGTCAACTGTATGTGCGACGGCGCCAAACCGACGCTTGGCACGTGCGATGACGTGGAATACGACTGCAGCTGCCCGGGCGCCAAGCTCACCTGCACCGGCGGCGGCGGCTGAGCACCGACAAGCAGCGGAAGGCGCAGGCCGGCGGCGCTTAGACGTGCCGCGGCCGCGCTAACCCCTTTCTTTTGTCCTTCCGATCCCCGCACCAGAAACGTCAACGGCAAGCGGCATGAGCGCCGTGAGATCGTGCGCCACGCATGCCAAGCTCGTCACCCCCGCAGGGCCGGCGATCACGAGCGAGGACGCCTTCTGGGTCGGAGCCTCGCGAGCCGACCGAACCGGGTCAGACACCCGTGCGTGCGCCTATGGCCTCGCGAGCCGAAGCCCCGAGGGGATGTCAAAGAGCAAGGGAGCGCGGGCGCCGAAGCACTGCGATCCTGTTCGAACTCAGGGCAGCCTTGCGGCGCCCGCGCCGGTTACTGCCGTGCCGAGGGTGCGATCACATCGTCAGCGGGCCTTCGGTCCGGCCCGGGGAGCTTCGCCCGAGCCTCTCTCGTCCAGGACCTCCAGCTGCTGCGCCCCGAAACGTGGAGCGCCGCTGCGCGACGGGCGTCCGTGCAGCCTGTTGCCAGAACTGCACAGCCTCGATCCGCGGCCTCGGAATCTGAGGTGAGCTAACCTCGCGTCAGACACCCGCGACGGTGCGAACGCCTGCCTCAACCGGGTCACCGCCCCTGCCCCGCAAAGCCGCTCAGCTGATGCGTCCCATGTTGGGCACGGGTGACGGGAGTATGGGGGCGTGCGCAGGCGCGGGGATAAGAAAACCTTGGTGCCGAGGCACCCCATCGCCCACCCCAACAGACCCGGAGTCAGACACCCGCCTAAAACTCGCAAGTCGGATGGGGCAATCCCGGGCCGTTTCTTCTCGCCGGGGTGGTGAGCGGCGGGCGGGGCTGGTACGACACCACGCGGCCCATTGCCTTCACCGGCTTCACGGCAAGCGCACAGAGCAACCCGGAGATCGACATCCTCAACGGCCGCGCGCGCCTAGCCTACGTGTTCGGCTCCCCGCAGCTCTATCTCAAGCCTGTGGTCGACGCCGCTGCGACGCGCCTCGACCTCGGCGGCTTCACGAAGACGGGAGGCGGCGCCGCCAATCTCACCGTGCTCGGCGACAAGCAGACCGTCTATACGATCGCGCCGTCCCTGGAGATCGGAACCGAGTGGTGGCTGTCGAACGGCACACTCGTGCGGCCCTACCTGCGCGGCGGCGCCACCTGGTATAAGGGCGGCGATCTGGCCTTGAGCGCGGCCTTCGTCGCAGCGCCGGCCGGAATTGCGCCCTTCACCATCACCACCGCCATGGATGACGTGATGGGCACGGTCGGCGCCGGCCTCGACGTCATCGGCGGCGAGGATGCCGTCCTCCGCCTTACCTATGATGGCGCGTTCGGGGAGACGACGCAGATCCACGCCGTCGGCCTCAAGGGCAGCGCCAGATTCTGAGGGACTGCCATTAGCATTTTGGGTCCCCGTCCGACTGGGACGGGGACCCCCGCATGATCACCGGTGCATGCGCTTGTCGCGCCGGACTTTACCAGCCGTGGTGGTGGCCGGCGTAGCGGTCGAGGCCGCTCTTATGCAGGAACTTGAACAGCAGCGCCGCAACCTTGTCGTTGTCGATGTCGGCAAAGGCGATGTGCGAGCTTCCCTTCAGACCCGCATCGTCACCCAGCATGAGGACTTCGGCGTGCCCGGGCAGGCCGTTGTCCGCCGCGTACTTGTTGATGAGCTTGGCGCACAGGCGCGACTGCTCGACAAACGGGTAGACGAAAGCAAAGTCGTTGGGGCCGCGATGGTCGCCCCAGACGAACTGAATGTGGAGCCGCGCCAGCTTCTTGAACTCGTCCTGCGTAACGCCGATGGGGCCGAAGCCGCAATTGGACGCATTCGGATCGGTGCAGAGATTGGCAGGGCTGTCCGGGTCGCCGATCGGGAAAACGTAACCGATGCTCTCGTAAGTGACGATGCCGGCGATGTTGTCTTTCGTGGCCTTGGTCGTCGTCCGCATGGCGCGAAGGCCGCCGGCAGAGTTGGTGAGGTAGACGATCTGATTACCGAGTTTGCCGGAGTCGGCCGCGACCGCAGCCGCATCCGTCTCGATCTCGATATTCTTCTCGTGATCGAACTCGTCATAGCGCGCGCCGGTCGCGTTCCACCAATATTCCTCAAGATTCGGACTGTCCTTGGGGAACTGAGAGTCGGGGTAGAAATCGCTGGGCAGCGGCACCAGTCCGGTGGGAGTCGTGGGACCGAAGTTCCAGGCGGTGAAGTTCCCCTGGTCGCGGGCTGCCGGCTTGTAGTCGATCTCCTCGCAGCTCCAGTTGGCACGGCCCACACGCGGACCATCCCAAAGGTACGTGGGGTAATTGGCGCGCAGCATCATGTCCTTGTAGCCGGGCCCACCGTCCCAGCGGTTCTGCCAGACCTGCGTGCTGGAGCTGTGCCAGAGGACGAGGCTGGTCTCGCGGGGCTTCAGCGGATGGAAGTACTCGACGTATCCGTGATCGCACGACAGCGTCCGATTGGGAGCGGCGGGGTCGATGACCTTGTGCTGGCCGCCAATGATGAACCCTCCCGAATCCTGCAGCACGATGGGCGGTGGCGGCGGCGGCGGCGGTCCATGATGCGAACCATGCCAGCCATGCGCCCACGCGCCGCTCGCCGTCGTGGTGGCGAGCAAGAGGACCGCAAGCGGCCTCCAAGGATTGGTCTCCCCGCATCGTCTGTTATCGTTGTACATGTGTTCCTCTCCGATTGAGTATTTTCTTTCTTCGCAGACGCGGGAGCATGTCTTGGAAAGAACTGGAGCATCGCGCGCGCGTCCATTGCGGTGATACGCGACGCGCAGGAACGAACTACAATGATCCTGCGCATTTGCGCACGATCCTGCTCGCACACCGAAAAATTGCCGACGGTGATGCACGCGCGCGCGTCAAAAACCGACTTTGTATTGTTTGGGCGTGACGCCGGTGAACTGGCGGAAGACCTTCACGAAGTGGCTCTGGCTCGAGAACCCCAACGCGGTGGAGACTTGGCTCGCGGACAACTCTGAGCTTGCGAGCATCTCCTTGGCCCCTTCGATGCGTTCCTGCATGACGAAGCGATAGGGCGAGACGCCGAAGGAAGCCTTGAACACGCGAGCGAAATGCGACGGGCTCATCTGCACCAGATCTGCAAGCTCCGACACGGAGACGTTGCTGGTCAGGTTGGCGCGGACGTAAGCGACCATGCCCCGCTTTTGCGCCGACGACAGGTGCGTCACGCAGTTCTCCGGTTGCCGCGGCGTGGCATAGGTCCCCGCCAGATACGCGAGGAATGCCAAGGAGATCGATTCTCCGTAAAGCCTGCCGGAGGGACACTCTTCGCGCACTTCCTCGCACATCGCCGACATCAGCGCGGCGAGCCGGCAATCGCGCGTCACCTGGGCGGAGTCCAACGATCTCTCAATGGTGAGAACATGGTCGGGCGCGATGTGCTGCAATTTGGCCTTATCCAGCTGCAGCACCATCATCGGGAACGAGCCGCTCGGCGCGGCGGATTGGATCTCCACATCGCGGCGCACGATAGACACGGTCCCGCGTCGACAAGGATCCGTGTGCCAGATGCCCCGATGCTTCCAGTGCAGAGACGCCTGACCATCGGTGACAAACAAGAGCGTGGTCTTGGGCCAGGAATGGCTCGGGAGGGGCTCGGGTTGGCCGACCGCCTCCTCGAAGCTGAAACCGGCCCATGGCTGATCGTCACTCCTGAACGCTGGAGCGCTGAAGAATGGCTTCCGGCGGCCTTTTGAGACCAATTGAATACGAGGCGTGCTCACGAGACCAATCCGCAAGGCCGCAAGCCGCGAGCCCGTCCCAAGCTGCAAATATTTTGACATGCAGCATTTGAGCGCCCGCACCGTTGCTGACGTGAGTTTGCGGTGAAGAGGTCGAAGACGGGATACGAATTATTGAAAGAGTCGTTCAGAAATTTGCATGTGTGCGCCTAAACTCCAATGCTTCCCGCGTGTTATTGCGCGCATTGAGTTCGCACAATCCGCCCACAATCTTACCGCTTGTGACCGTGCAGCCTCACGCTTTGAGGGACGAGCACCGTTGCCCGAGACGACACGAGTGGCGTCGTCTGCATCTCATTGTGCTGAAGTTCAGAGGCCGGCTCGATACTGTTTGGGCGTGACGCCGGTGAACTGGCGGAAGACCTTCACGAAGTGGCTCTGGCTCGCGAAGCCGTACGTCATGGCGACCTGGCTCGCTGACAGCTTTGTGGTGGCGGCAAGCATGCCCTTGGCCCCTTCGATGCGTTCCTGCATGACGAAGCGATAGGGCGAGACGCCGAAGCAGGCCTTGAACACGCGAGCGAAATGCGACGGACTCATCTGCAGCAGGTCCGCAAGCTCCGTGACGGATATGTTGTCGGTCAGGTTCGCCCGGATGTAGGCGACGAGCTCGCGCTGCTGGTCCGGCGACAGGCGTGCCTCTCTCTCCTCTACGTGCCGGGGCGAAGCGTATTTGCCCGCGAGATACGCAAGCAAGGCAAGCGAGATCGATTCTCCGTAGAGCCTGCCTGAGGGACATCCTTCTCTAACCTCTGCACGCATGGCCTGCAGCAGCGCGGCGAGATGGCCATCGCTTGTGACCTGCGAAGAGCCCAGCCATTTCTCAATGGCGAGAACATGCTCGGGTGCCATGTGCAGCAGTTTGGCGTTGTCGAGCTGCAGCACCATCATCGGAAGAGGCTTGCTTAGGCCTGAAGACTGGATTTCAACATCGCGGCGTACGATCGATACCGTTCCTTGCCGACAGGGATCTTTGTGCCAAACGCCGCGATGCTTCCAATTTAGAATGGCTTCACCACCACCGGTGACATACAAAAGGGTCGTTCTGGAATAGGAGTGGCTCTGCACCGTTTCAGAACCAGGATCGGGGGTCGCCTCCTCGAAGCCGTAGCCGGCCCACGGGTGGTCCGCACTGCATAGATCGGGCGCGTCAAAGAACGGCACGCGGCGCCCCTTCGAGAACATTTGAATCCGTGCTGTACTCACCGGCACCTCGTACAGCCGTCCCTTGGCGGACCGAACACTGGTCACGCCGACGACGGCACGCCGCTTCTGTGGAAAAAGCCCTTGCAGGGACTAGAGTTGCCCCGTCCCCCGAAACCCGTCACGTTATCCTCGGTGACGAGATCGGTCTGTGCGTAGAGTGAACCATTTCTTGCAATGAGCGCACTCGCAAACCTTGCACGATCGCCGCGCGGCCGGCGAATTTGGCAAGCACCGGAGCAGTGCCTGTACCAGCGGGAACAGACGCATTGCAGCGCACATGTCTAACGCTTGCTGGCGCACGCCCGCGCGGAGGGCACACGATCATGACGCCGGAACTGCACGCCATCGTCGAGGAGGCCTACGGCCTCTTTGCGC
>Ga0307442_1001954_pt1 | contig 10147 bp, 6 predicted proteins | sample SalMarWE160430MG_FD_202143 | JGI IMG/M metagenome (GOLD analysis project Ga0307442, IMG submission 202143) | Salt marsh sediment microbial communities from the Plum Island Ecosystem LTER, Massachusetts, United States - WE1604-30 | ecosystem: Environmental > Aquatic > Marine > Intertidal zone >... | reverse complement strand
ATGGAAATCGATTTTTGATTGGACTACAAATCCGTTTCGTACATTTGGAAGACTATCGACATTGGTTGAAAAGATATGGTCCGGGATGAGTAAAAAGCTTTATGGAAAACAAGGAGGGAATTCTTCAGAACAGAAAACTAGGAAGTCCTCCTTTCAGATGCTTTGGATGGCTGGACGGTCTTTCCTCTGGATCGACGAACGGTTGTCGCTTTGGTTGGATAAACGCTTTCTGAAAACTCGGCTGTTGACGTGGTTTTTGATATTCTATTTAGTAGCGCTGGCACTTACTATTTTCGGATTTGCCATAGAATACGAAACAATCCGCAGGATCAATCCACTGAGTTTTGGCGGCTCAATAGATACTTTCGCTGATTCCCTATATTACACAGCGTTGACTTCATTCACCATGTCGTTCGGGAAAACGGTTCCCATGTTTGCCCTAGCAAAGGTGCTCACTTTTGCCAATATCGCCACTATGATGTTTTTCTTCGTCATTCTAATCCTCATTTTCACGACAGTTACCGAAGAAGCGGCGCGGCATACTCTGAAAAGACTAAAAGACAGTTTTTCGAAGAAGATAGACGAGACAAAAAAGATCTCAGATAAGGTCTTTCATATAGACGGTAATATCTTGCTTAAGGTAAAAAGTCTCGGTCAATTGCCCGATCTACCGCAGGATTCGTGAGCTGCTATATGGATAGATCGAATGAATAAACATGCTGCAGGTTGGGGAACACGTTTCCAGCGGCGGCTGGGGGAGAGGACTCGGGAAACTCTGCAGATATTGAACTGCGATATGAAAGCACCACCGAGCGGAGGATAAACTAATGCCATGTATACCTGACCAACGTGGGAAGTGTCCACATTGCCTCACGGTCGTACGCTTTGAAGAGGTTCGTGTGAATCGGCCGCAAGGTTTGTGCAGGCTCGTGGTTCAGGATTTCGAACAGACTTCAAGAAAAGAACCGTATATCGTGTATCTGTCCAAGTGCCCAAACTGCGGCAAGTTCATATTGTCTATGTGCAGTGCGATAGAGACCGATGTTAACACCTACGACGACCGAGATGACTTCGTATTGCTGCGTCCGATATCATCTGAGAGGACGGTTCCCCCAGAAGTCCCAACACACATTGCCGAGGATTACACCGAAGCGGCTCTTGTCTTCCCGATTAGCTCAAAAGCAAGTGCCGCGTTGTCGAGGCGTTGCTTACAAAACGTCCTAACAGAAGCTAAAAAGTCGGGCAAAAAGAACCTTGCAGAACAGATTGCTGAAGTCATTCCTCACTTACCCTCTCACATCGGAGACCAGGTTGATGCCATCAGGACTACAGGAAATTTTGCAGCTCATCCGATCAAGTCGCAAGTATCTGGCTCGATCGTCGACGTAGAACCTGCTGAGGCCGAATGGAATCTGGACGTGTTAGACCTACTTTTCGATTTTTATTACGTCCAACCAGAGATAGCACGAAAAAAACGTGAAGAGCTCAACAAGAAGTTGAAAGATGCAGGAAAGCCCCCAATCCAACAGCCGTAGATCTGGGAAGGGGGATCAGGAGATCCAACAGCAGCTAGGGGAGAGGATCAGAGGGTAAAGCTACTTGGTGCGGCGTGGATTCTAGTCTGGTCTCTTATCTATTTGAATCCCACCTTCCCAAAGAAGAATCCTGAATCGGGATTTTATTGATTTAGGAACTCGCTTATGACCTGAACAGACGTGAGAATGCGGATACATGTTTTCACAAGGTACGTGTTGCACATTGAATGCAAATCTCCTGTTGTCGTGATTCTGTTCCAGGATTAGCTCTTTTGGAATACTCCCCACTGTATAGCTCGCTACTCCAAGATGAAAATAGTCGGGATACAGCACATCTGTAGGGTGCTCACAGTATTTTCCTCGATTCACAGAACATCGAGGGAATTTTACCGCCATTTTCGTTAAACTATCATCGGATTCTAGTGACTCGGAAGTGATCCGTCTGTACAGACGTTCCTCTGACGAAAATTGATTATCTACCGGACGACCATTCCGTTTAAGTCGATCGGGAATAGAGGAATCTTCGCACACGTTCGATCTCTTGAGGAGTAATGTTTTCTACTTCGAAAACCGATGGATTCCCATCTTTTCTTGACATCGTGATAACTATGTCACCATCATTGAACAGCTCTATGTCCACGTAACTCTCACCGTGCTTGAAGACGATGCCGACTCCTCCTTCAACTGAGGGCACAACATCACTTGGAAACAATTCAAGGTGAAAAAGAATTTCAAGGACTATTTTTGAATTCCACAAAACTTGTTGTGTGGGAGCCTCAGCACCTTCAGTATCCCAGTTATCTTCGAGCTGACTCAATGACTCAATTCGATCAACTAGGACGTTTTCTTTCTGTTCGTTCCCCAAATAGATCTTGGTTGAAGAACTATCTCTATTTTCTTCTTTTTGCGATTCCCAATTGGTTAGTCCACTACTAAAAGTAGTGTATACAACCGCAGGAAAACCTTCAAAATATCCATACAAATATGGATCAGAGGGGTCAGAACGAGAAAAAATATAGTCTGGATCAGCTAAAATCTGTTGAGGATCAGACATTCTGGCCTCCAGTTATTTGTAGCGGTGGGACATCTTTCACATGTAATATTCGACTTCCCACACGTTCTGTGCCAATGGTTAAGGTTAGCATATAATCACCTGCAGAAGGGAATTTTGCATTTGCTACTTGAAAAATGATATCTGATTTGGAACGTGGATCCGTCACCTTGAACCGTCCGGTAAATCCAATAACCACTGAATCAGATCCATCATCTTTCACTAGATTTAGAGTGAAGTCCGAATCCTCGCTGAGATTCGCGACAGCAGCATAGATGAACCAGGGGGGGAACACTACAGGAAATTTTGGAGAGAAGAAGTTATCAAAAGATCCAATGATGCTTTTTTTGTGATTTCCTTCTTCCACAATCACTCGGTCAGCACATAACAAAGCTAAGAGGACAGGTTCAGACATACACTCTCTCTGTTTACTAAATACACACCATCTTCAAATATAGTCTATCCTCAATCCGGTTTCAATAACATTTTCACTATATGGCCTCCAGCTGCTTTCTCACCGGCTGCAGCTGCTTCGCCCGTTCCAAGAGGTAGGGCACGTCGTACCGTTCCGGCATCGCCTCATCCACATGGCCGGTCAGGGCCATCAAGGCCGCCCGGTCCAGTAGGGGCTTCACGAGGGTGACGAAGGTATACCGCCCGCTGTAGGGGATGTAGCGCTTCCCTTCGGTCGAGATCCCGGCGTTCCCGATCGCTTTCCGCAGCCGGTCGACCGGAAGGTCCCGGTTGAGCAGCCGGCCGGCAAAGGTGAACACGAATTTTACCGGCGCGGCTTCTTCCAGCCACCAGCGGATGATGGTCACGGCTCGATCCGGCAAGATCGCTACACGGTACCGGGGATCCCGGTCGTTCCCCATCTTCAAGTAGCTCTGCACCTGGTTCTGACGGTCCATGCTTCTGGTCACCAGGATCGCTCCAAGCTGCAGGTGGAGCTGGTCGACGTGCATCGCCCTGGCCTCCTGCGGCCGGAGGCCTCCATAGAACATAGTGGAGAAGAACGCCGCGAACATGAGCCAGGCATCATCTGGCTCTGTCCGACTGTCCTGGTTCTTCCACACGTCCCGGAGCTCCGCCCGTTCTTTGGGGAACACCTTCTTCAGCATCTCGGTCGTCAGGATATCCGGTTTCCGGCTAGCTTTCGAGGGCAGCTCCAGCCGCGGCGCCACTGACAGGATCTCCTTCCGCTCGGCGACCTTGAAAATCATGTTCCACGCACCGGCGATCGTTCGGCGATACCGGTTGGAAACGTCCAGATCATAAAGCCAATCCTCGAGCTCAGGAGCCCGAAGATCCACCAGCTGGTCGTCGCCCCACTCGGGAAGCACGTAGCGCTGTACGATCGTGTTGTACTCGTAGAGAGTATGAGGGGAGAGCTCCTGACCGTCGCGCTGGCGAGCTCGCCGGCGGGCCCACTCTGAGGTGGGGAGAAACATGAACTCAGCAATCTGTCGGACTGTGGCGCTATAGCCGGTTTGCTCACCATCCTGGAGCTGGCGAATCCATATTTCCACTTCGTTTCGAGAATGAAAGGGTTTTCCGGTGTGGGGATGCTTGATGCCTGTTTTTTTCTGGCCCTTTTCCCTGTAGTAGTACCCCCAGCGCTTCTTTCCTCGAACCGTTGGACGAAAAACATGGTAAATCATAGCCAGAAGTGTAGCACAATTTGAAGGGACGGTCGACAAATGGTCGAAATTTTCAGCTTACACTATATAGGGTTTTTTACTATGCGAATTATCTCTTACATAATAAAGAATTATTTCGGGCTGGGCGGATTTGAACCGCCGGCCTCTCGGTCCCGAACCGAGCGCGCTAACCACTGCGCCACAGCCCGAAAAAAAAACCCCGTTGGGGTTTTTACGGGAGCGACGGGGTTTGAACCCGCGATCTCCGGCTTGACAGGCCGGCGCGATAACCAAGCTTCGCTACGCCCCCATTCAGCAAGGCTAATATACTACCACCGGATGCATCTGTGTCAATACCCGGGCTTTTAAAATTTCGCCTGGGCAGTGCCGGGTAAGTCTTGTGCGACGGCGCGCCGACTGCACTCAGATTGAACGCTGATCCTGCGTTGACATTTGCCGGATTTCGGTGATATTTTCTAACCTGCGCAACAACCTCACAAGTAAGGAAACACCATGCCATCAAGAGAGATGCGAAGAGCGACCCGCCGACACCACCAGAAGGACGGGAACATCGCCCAAAAGAAACGGGAGATGCATCCTTTTCTGTACGCCTTCAGCGTCGTAGTTCTTGTGATTATTGTGGTAACTTTTATTCTTGCACCCGCTACGCGTGGTACTGGGAGGCGAAGTAGTTACATTTTCGGCTACTATAAGGGAAAGCCTATAGAATATGTTCCCGACAACTACTTCTCTCGACGCAAGGACGCCATCGCCGACCAACTGCGCCAGAGCGGGGAGCAGGAAGACGTGGCCGTCAAGGCCTATCAGGTCTGGCGTACGGCCTTCGATCAAACGGTGCTCCATACTGCCATCCTGACCGAGGCCGAGGCCAGCGGATTGTGGATCTCAGAGGACAATTTGAACGAAGCCCTGATCCAACGGGGGCCCTATACGATAGATGGGACCTTCAGTATTGAACGCTACAATGCCACCCCCAGCGCTCAGAAGATGGCCTACAAAAAGCTGTACCGGGAGCAGCTGATCCATGAACAGTTCCTGGAGGATGTTTTTCAGGGGTTGCGGGAAAGCCCGCAGGAGAAGCAGTTCCTGGCTCAAATGGTCGATGAGCAGCGACGCTTCAGTCTGGTCAGCTTCCCCTTCGACGCCTATCCGGAGCAGCAGATCGACAGCTACGCGAAGGAGAACAGTGAACGGTTTCGGCGGATCAAGCTGAGCCGCATCCTGATCAAATCCAGCAAACGGGAAGCGGAAGAGATCCGCAACAAGCTGGTCGATCGGACCGCAAGCTTCGAAGAGCTGGCCCGGGCTCACTCCGCAGATGTGTATGCGGAGAAGGGCGGCGATATGGGTTGGCGCTACCAATACGACCTGGAGGCGGATTTCGAGGACCTCACGCCCGTGGAAACGATCTTCCAGCTTAAGGAGACCGAAATCTCTCCGGTCCTGGAAAGCCGCTTCGGTTGGGTGATTTATCGCTGCGATAGCCCCGCCCTGGAACCGGATTTCGATGTGGAGGAGACCCGAAAGGTCGTGCGCGACTACGTGATGAGGTATGAAAAGGGACTGATAGAGGACTACACCCTGAGCCTGGCGGATAGCTTCCGCCAGAGGGTGGAGGACGTCGGCTTTCTCGGCGCTACGCTGGAGGAGAATTACTCGGTCGGATTGACCGACTACTTCCCCGTCAACTACCAGTCCTACTACTTCCTGTCGCCCGTGCGCTCCCTCCAGGAACAGATCAATCTCTCCTCCGCCGCCTACAGTGAGGAGTTCTTTATCCGGGCTTTCTCCCTGGCGCCGGGGGAGGTATCTTCCCCTATTCTGCTGGACGATCAGGTCGTCGTGTTGCGACTGGACGATGTGCGGGAAGCCCCGCAGCGGGAGCTGGATCTTCTGGGTGATTACTACTCCTACTACACGCAGCAATCCGTGGAGCAGGACCTTCAGAACGCGCTCCTTGACCCGGATCTCATCCGGGATAACTTCGACGCGACCTTCTACAAATACGTGTTTCCCAGGCAATGACCGAAGCCGAGCCTCGTCTGCTCGACACCGGACGGGGCTACACAGTTTCTTACAGGGGCAAGACCCTCTATTCCCCCAAGGATCCCCGGGGGGCGGCCGTCCGCAGGGTGGAGAGGCTCGATATTCAACCCAGAAGTCTGATATTTGTCCCCTCCCTGGGGCTTGGTTATGGTCTGGCCGAACTGCTCGGAAAGCTTCCCGATTCCTGCCACATCCTCTGCATCGAGGCGGACGAGCGTCTCTTCCGTCTGGCTGAGAATGAAGCGCAACCGCTGCCATCCGGTCCGGGTTTGACGATCCTTCGGACAGATCGTCCCGAACAGGCGGCTGGGATCGTCCATAAGCTGGGTCCCTGGAGGTTTCGTCGGGTCGTACCCATTCACCTCTGCGCTGGGTATCAATTCCACCGCCGGGCCTACGGGATGCTCCTCGAGGCCGTGGAGGAGGAGGTACGCCTCTTCTGGCAGAACAAGTTGACCCTGGTGGCCATGACCGAGCTGTGGCTGAAGAATCTTTTCACCAACCTTCGCTACCTGCCCGGGGCGGGGGACATCGCGGAATTGGCCACGAACCTTCCGATCTTGGTTTGCGGGGCCGGTCCCTCTCTGGAGGGCAGCCTCGAGTGGATCAGAAGGGTGCGGAAACAGGTGATTCTCATGTCCGTGGACACGGCCGTGCCCGTGTTAGCCTCGGCGGCGATGCTCCCCGATTGGGTTTTCACGCTGGACGCCCAGCTGTACACGTTACAGGATTTTATCCCCTGCCGGGACAGCCGTATCACCCTGCTCTGTGATCTGACTTCGAATCCCCAAAGCCTGCGGCTGTTCCCCGGGCTGTTCTTTTTCTCGACCCGCTTTCATCCGCTGTCCCTCTTTGACAGGCTTGAATCCGCCGCTCTGCTTCCCTCTTCCCTGCCCCCCCGGGGCTCCGTAGGTGTATCCGCCGTTGAAGCGGCACTGTCTCTCACCACCGGCCCGGTGCTGTTCACGGGTCTGGATTTCAGCTACCCCCAAAATCAAACCCACGCCCGCAGTTCACCGTTTCACCTGGCCGTGCTCCACAGCTGCACCCGCTTGCGGCCCTGCGGGATGAAGGTCTTCGAGACCCTTCTGGCCCGCCCGCGGCTGTGGCTGCGGGGTAAGGGGGGACGGCGACTGCTGAGCGACCTGGTCCTTCATACCTACGCCCGCCAGCTCCGTACGGTTAATGCGGACAGTTCGCGAAGCTACGATCTGTCGGCGGAAGGTCTGCCCGTGGGCGCGGAGCGGATCGACACGCTTGCAAAGTTGATCGACCTGTGCAGCGGGGCGGCCGGGGCCGAAGCGGCTGAGGCCGGGAGGGTTTTAAGGTCAGGCAATCGCCCAAGACCCACGTCTGATTCGGTGCGGCGCTTCTGCCAGAAGGAGCAGGGATTTCTAGCCTCGGTTATTCGATCGATCGGCGAATCCGACCGGGTACTGTCCCAAGCCCTCGCTCCCGTGGAGTATCTGCATCTTTCCCTTCCCGAGGTGGATCCAGAGCGAACCCTGAGCCCCCCGAACCTCTCCCTGATCGAAGGGCAGGCCAGGCTGCTCTCCCTTTACCTTGCGCGGACCCGGGCGGCGTTGGCGGACAGTCAATGACGGCCAAGTGGGTTTGTTACCCGAGCGGTATCCCGCGCGGTGCCCCGGAAAGTAGCCTCCATGGCATGTTTATTATTACTATTTAACTAATCTATAATCAGGGAAGCGGAGGATGCAGATGCTAAATCTATCTGTAAAGACGAAGTTGAAGCCCCGGGAGGCGTTCGACAAAACCTACGAGCATTTCACGAAAAACGTCGGCCTGCGGGTGGTCGAGATGGTGGGCCACATGCACGCCACTGAGGGCTTCACCGAGATACGGATTTCAAGCGGCAAACTGTCCGGCAAGGGAGAACATGAATCCCGGCAGGTCCTTCGGGAAATCCTGGACCATGTCAGAGACACCTACGGGCTGGAAACCGTCCACTACCTCCTGCACATGCACAGCGTCCCCGACGAATCGGTCGGGCATCTGATCGCCAAAGTGAACACCGGCTCCCCGACCGAAGTCGAGTTCACCAGCGAGGAGTATGACGAGCAGGTGCGGGAGTTCGCCCGGCTGTTGTAGCCGTGGAAAGCATTAAATAAAGATATCCGTCTCCAGATAAGCCGCCAGCTGCACGATGCTCTCCAGGAAGCCGGATTTCTTCTTCTTCACGTAGATCCGCAGCAGGGCGTAGCGGTTCTCGGTATCCAACTCCCACCCCTGGATGCTCAGGGGGTCATCCTTGGACAAACCCGTCTCATCGGCCACCGAGCCCGGTAGGACCCGGCGCACCGAATAGTTGGCCCTCCAGAGGAATCGGCTGGTGCGTTCGATCTTCATTCCGAACAGGGGCAGGAGTACATTTTCCCGCAGATCCTTTTCCAGGCTCACTTCGATGGGACTGTACGGTCGCTCGGCCAGACTGAGAGCCCCCTCCAGGGACTCACCCTCCCGCCGCCAGCGAAGCGAGACCAGAACCGGGTAGTCCAGATCCAGAAGGGCCGACTGGATCTCCCCGATCTTGGTATAGCTCTCTCCGTTCAGGGACTCGATGATATCCCCCTCCCGCAGCCCCGCTCTGTCAGCCGGTGAGTCGGGGACCGTATAGATGACCTCCAGGCCCTTGTCCACTTCCTGGACCGCCATCCCCAACCACGGATGTCCCGCCTCCCCTCCGGCGTACAACCGGGGGAGCATCTTCTCCACCCAGTCGAAGGGAATGGCGAAGTTCACCCCCTCGAACTGCTCGATCCCGGCGAACACGATCCCGACGAGTTTCCCGCTTTCATCGAGAAGCGGTCCGCCGCTGTTACCGTAGTTGATGGGCACGTCAACCTGGATTGCATCCCCCATCTGCAGGAATCTTCGCCCGGTCGCCGAAACGATGCCCGAGGTGACCGTGTTCTCCAATCCGGCCGGGGATCCGATGGCGATGATCCTTCCGCCGACCTTCAGATCGGTGCTGCCTCCGTAGGAGAAGATAAACTGGGGATCGACCTCCGCCTTGACCAGGGCCAGATCGAAGATCCTGTCGTACCCGACCACCTGGGCAGGGATCCTCTCATCCACCCTGTCGGACAGACGGATGTAGAGTCGGGAGTATCCTTCGTATTCCGGATCCACCTCGCTGGCAATCACGTGGTAGTTCGTAAGCAGGTAGCCCCGTCCATCTATGAAAAAACCGCTGCCGATGACCCGGTCGGGGTAACCCATGCCCCCCTCTATCTTGATTCCCCGATTCACCCAGATGGTCACGGTTCCGCTTACCATCCGATCCACGGAGGGCAGCCGCACCTCGTCAGGCTGACCCCCGGGTTCCGCCCCCGGCTCAGGCAACTCGAGCCCCTGCTGTTCGAACTCCCCGAGAACCGTTTTATAGACAGTCGCATTTTCCAGCTCCCGTGACAGGGTAAGCAGCAGCGCGAGCAGCTGTTCGCCCTTCGCCCCCTCGGCAAGGGCGCGCTGAGCGTAGAAGAAGGCCAGGGGCTTGTCTCCCTCCTCATAACTGGACTGCGCCATGCTTTGCAGAAGCGAAAGTCTGGACCAATCCCCAACCAGGTCCTCTTTGCCTATACCCTCCAGGGAGAGGTAGCTCCTGAAGGCTTCGGTGTACTCTCCCCGATCGACTTGCTCCGTGAACAGCGCTGCCATCCGCTCACTGACCAGTTCGGACAGCTCCTCCAGTTCCGAGTTCGGGATATTGTCGTCCGGATTCCGCATGAGAAAGGAGATATCCTGATACGCGTCGGCGAGCCGTTTGTCGTCGATCTTCGAGCGGATCGAATCGAGACGTACGGAATCCAGCTCTTGTACCTTCTTCGTAGAAA
>Ga0307442_1001952_pt1 | contig 10153 bp, 13 predicted proteins | sample SalMarWE160430MG_FD_202143 | JGI IMG/M metagenome (GOLD analysis project Ga0307442, IMG submission 202143) | Salt marsh sediment microbial communities from the Plum Island Ecosystem LTER, Massachusetts, United States - WE1604-30 | ecosystem: Environmental > Aquatic > Marine > Intertidal zone >... | reverse complement strand
GCCCCAGATGTTCGTCTTTCCTACCGCCGACCAGGCGTCGGCATGTTCACCCATCGGCGAGGACGGTGTGATCGGGTAGATGGCGATGACTTCGTTGGTCCTGTGGGCTATGTAGGCGGCTGCCTCATTGCCATCGAGTGTCGCAACCTCGTGCTCCACTTCTCGGCCTCCTCATTGGTGCAGTTCCCTCGACCCCAGGTCCGGTCGAGTCCAAACAAGGATAGCTGCCGGGTCGAACCGGTCGATATGCCCATACCCCTGGAGCGATCCTCGCCACTAGGCGAGGGTCATGAAGAGCTTCTCGAGAGCGGCCGTATCCTCAACCTGCTGATCATCGACGATGCACCGCGTCAAGTTGGCTGCGAGCAGTTTGAAGCCGACTTTGTCGAGCGCCTTCGAGGCTGCAGCAACCTGCATGACGATGTCCGTGCACTCGCGCCCGTCTTCGATCATGCGAATGATGCCTGAAACCTGACCTTCGATGCGACGCAGTCGAGGGAGAACTGCTTTCCGTGATTGCTCATCGAGCTGCATAGGAGTCCTTCTTCGAGGTGTCCTCATGGTACTCCGCGGGGGTACCCCGCGAGCCGAGCTTTGCTCGACGTACCTCGGTTATCGGTTCTCGGGAGGAAGCTCGCTTCGGCTTTTCTTTTGGCTATGGGTTTCCGACAAGACGGTTGTCGCTCGGTGGTCTCGTGGTTGGTCAGGCCGCGTTCCTACCGACAACTCACAACCCATGACTTATGACCGGCGGGGTAAGGCCCCGCCTTTGGCCCGCCTAGAGAGGAAGCACCACCCGAACGGTTGTCCCCTCACCGACCTTGCTCTGCACCTCGGCCTCGCCACCTGCCGTCTCGGCGCGGCTCTTGATGTTGTCGAGACCCATGCCGCGGGTGATCGAATCGAAGTCGAAGCCCTTGCCTTTGTCGGCAACCGTCAGTACGAGCCGATCGATACCTCGACTGACCGAGATGCTCACGACGTCGGCACCCGAGTGGCGCAACGCGTTGCTCACCGCTTCCCTGGTGATCTGGAGGACGTCGTCGATCAGCTCGGTGGGGAGGTCGCCGACCGGACCGGTGACGCCGATGCCGATGCTCGCTTCGTAGGGAACGGCCAGACGTCCGAGTAGTTCCGACAGCTCGTCCTTCAGGTTGCGCGAGCCCAGGGCGGCCGGGCGGAGATCGAAGATGAAGCGTCTCAGCGCGGTAATCGAATCATCGAGATGCGAAGCGGCCTCTTCCAGGCTCGTGCGCATCTCGGGGTCGGGGAGGCGCCCTGTGAGAACCTGGAGGGACAGGCCGACGGCGAAGAGATCCTGGATGATCGAGTCGTGGAGGTCCCGCGCGATGCGCTGGCGATCTTCGAGGACGGCTGCCCTGCGAAGACGCGCTTGAAGTCGGATGGTCGAGATCGCCGATCCTGCGATCAGCGCGAGAGCCCGTATCAGCGTCTCATCCTGTTCTGTGAAACCTCCGTGTGCCGCGCCGAGATACAGGTTTCCGAACACATCGCCGCCGATACGGATCGAGACACCGAGAAAGCCGTCGAACTGGGGATGATGCTTCGGGAATCCGGTGGCGCGAGGGTGCGATTGGGCCTCGTCGAGCCGGATCGGGCTTGGCTGCCATGTGACCGCACCGAGCAGACCTCGACCCTCTGGGGGTCTGCCGATCAGTTCAGCGACCTCCTCGGGCACGCCTTGGTGGACGAACTGGATGAGCTGGCCGTTTTCGCTGACGACACCGAGGGCGCCGTACGGTGCACCTGTCAGGTCCATCGCGGTCGCCACCACCGTCTCCAGAACCGTGGTGAGCTCAGTCTGGCCCGTGACGCGTGCTGCCGCGCCGATCAGGTCGGAGAGCCGCGAGGCAGGGATCATGGGGCGCGTCATCCGCTTCAGGCTAATCCGAGGTGGGCGAACCCCGTAGACGGGCGGCGCCCGCCCAGTCTTCAGTCGTCAGTCTTCAGCCATCGGTAGGAACGGGACCTGGGAAACCCGAGACCACGGGCCGACAACCCTCTCGCGGAAGGCCTATGACACAAAACGGCGAGCGAAGCGAGTTTCCTACCGAAAACCGAGAACCGTAAACCGAAGACCGCTCCGGACCCGTTAGCCTGAAATGGTAAGGAGGACATGTGCGGATTCTGATCGTCGATGACCATGAAGTCGTCAGAAAGGGTCTGGTGACGTTGCTCGGCGGAGAGGATGGCCTCGAGGTCGTCGGTGAGGCGGGCACCGTCGAGTCGGCCATTCGCCGTGTGGGGTACGACCGACCGGAAGTGGTCGTTATGGACGTGCGGCTCCCGGATGGGACGGGCATCGAGGCGTGCAGAGAGATTCGTGCGCGCTGGCCGGATGTGCGCGTGCTGATGCTGACGTCGTTCGCTGATGAAGAGGCGCTGTTCGCGTCGATCATGGCCGGTGCGGCCGGCTATGTTCTCAAGCGGGTCGACGCTCGCCAACTGATCGACAGTATCCGTCGAGTTGGTGCCGGTGAGTCACTCCTCGACCCGACGATGACCGAACATGTCTTCCGTCGGATCCGCGGCGATGAACCAACCGATCCGCTCGTGGCAAAGCTGTCGCCTCAGGAGCGCAAGATTCTCGACCTGATTTCGGAGGGCCTCACGAACAAAGAGATCGCCGAAGAGCTGTTCCTCGCCGAGAAGACGGTCAAGAACTACGTCTCAAACCTTCTGAACAAGCTTGGAATGACACGCAGGACGGAAGCGGCGGCCTACTCGGCACGACTCGCAGCAAAGCGCGAGAGGGAGTATCCGCCGGAGCAGTGGGAGGAGTCATGAGTATCGTCGTAGGGACGGACGGATCGGAGCACTCGCTTCTCGCGGTTCGACGAGCAGTGGAGTTGGCCGAGTCTCGAGGGACCGATCTACATGTCGTGCACGTATCGCACATCCCGAGCAGTCTGCTCGGCGCGCTCAGTCAGGTGCCGGCCGATCTTTCGACGTTGGTGCAGTCTCAGCGGGAACTCGTATGGAGTGTCGTCGATCCGCTGGCTGCCGATGCTTCGGTGGAAGTCCACAAGGTCGATCTGGACGGCTATCCGGCGGATACTCTCGTCGAGTATGCGAAGAAGGTCGGGACGGAGGTGATCGTCGTTGGATCGAGAGGACGGGGTGAACTTGCTGCGCTCGTGTTGGGCAGCACGAGCCACCGGGTCGTGCATCTCTCCTCGTGCGACGTGCTCGTGGTGAAGGGACCCTGCACATGAGGGTCCTCGACATCATGACCATCGATGTGATCACGACCACTGCCTCGACGTACCTCAAGGAGGCCGCCCGCATGATGGTCGGGGCCGGTGTCAGCGGACTCCCTGTCGTCGACGAGTCGGGCACGCTCGTCGGGATCATCACCGAGGCGGACTTCCTTGAGAGGGAAGCGGATCACTCGCAGCGGCGGCTCCTCAGCGCAATGATCGAAGAGAGCGGTCCGATCGTGGATGCCGAGACAGTCGGAGAAGTGATGACTCGGGATCCGGTCGTCATCTTCCCCGAAGCCAGTGTGACGGAGGCTGCCCGCGTGATGGCGCACCACCACGTGAAGCGACTCCCTGTCGTCGACTCGAGCGGGGCGCTCGTCGGGATCATCAGCAGGGCCGACGTGGTTGCCGTGTTCACGCGGCCCGACGACGTGATCGAAGACGAGATCCGCGAGGACATCGTGAAACGAGTGCTGCTCCTGGAGGCGGACTCACTCGATGTCGAAGTCACCAACGGGGTGGTGACGATCTCTGGAACCGCGCCCACCGCGACCGACGCGCGGCTCCTCGAGGCGTTGATTCGTCGCATCGACGGTGTGGTCAGGTTGGAGTCCCGGGTCGCCTACGACGTGAACGACGGTTGAGACGCGAGTGAACTCCGAGTTCGTCGCGTTCGCCCACGCGACTGGATTCTGCAAGGAGGTATGGGGGCCGGTCGGAGAACGCCTCGCCGGGCTACCGTTCACCGCCTGGGACGCTCCCGGCCACGGCGACGCCGACGGGTTCGACCCGCCAGCGGACTGGTGGTCGTTCGCTCGCCACGCGCTGGACGTTCTCGAACCGTTCGACGGGGATGCGATCGGTGTCGGACACTCGATGGGAGGGGCGACACTGCTCATGGCGGAGGTGCTTCGACCAGGCAGGTTCAAGGCGCTCGTCGTCATCGAGCCGATCATCTTTCCTCCTCCGTACAGGAGAATGGAGCACATGCCGCTCGCAGAGGGTGCGTTGCTGCGGCGGGACGGGTTCCGTAGCCGCGAGGCCGTCGTCGACAACTATCGAGGCAAGGACCTATTTGCCTCCTGGGATCCCGACGTTCTGGCCGCCTATGTCGACGGAGGGTTTGTCGAACGAGAGGGTCGCTGGTGGCTCAGGTGCAAGCCGGAAGTGGAGGCCGAGGTGTACCGAGCCGCCACCGCCCACGGTCTGTACGACCGACTCGACGAAGTTCGCTGCCCTGTGCTCGTGCTCGCCGGGGAGAACTCGACGACGTTCACCGAGGCGTTGACCGCCGACCTGACCGGACGGATACCCGACGCACGCTACGAGATCGTTGCCGGAGCGTCGCATTTCCTTCCGATGGAGCGGCCAGGATTGGTGGCCGATGAAATCGTCGGATGCTTCGACTCGTAGACTCCCCGCCGTGGAACCGGAACCCTTCGACGTAGCCAGGGCAGCGGCCGCAGTCGGACACCCGGTTGTCTACTTCCGGGGCAGAGAGGAATTTGCCGGGATCGGTGTTGCGTGGCGCTCCGCCGATCTGTGGGCCCCACGTCCCGAGGGTGCACGATGCATGTTCGTGCTTCCGTTCGAGCCGGACGCGGCCAGTTGTGTCGTGGCTCCCGCGGTCACCGTCGTCAAGAACGACGAAGGGGTTCGGGTTCGCATCGCGCCGGGGGCGGAGGATCTGCTCGAATCGCTTCCGGCACTCGCACCGCCCGATGTACCCCGAGGTCGCGTGATTGCCGAAGTGCCCACGGCAAGAGCGTGGGCTGGGCTCGTCAGACGGGCCATAGACGAGATCGACTCTGGCACGATATCGAAGGTCGTGCTGGCTCGGCGGGTCGACGTCGCGGTGACTCGCGGACGTCCCTTCGATCTCCTTGGGCCGGTGAGGGAACGGTTTCCGAACACCTTCCTCTACGGGTGGGCCGAACGAGGGAGCGTGTTTCTCGGTGCCAGTCCGGAACTACTCGTCGAGAAGCGCGGCGCTTCTGTTCGGTCGTTCCCGCTCGCCGGGAGCGCCCCTCGTGGGATAGGGCACGATGACGACGAACGGATCGCGATGGCGTTGCTCACTGCATCGAAGGAAGGCGAAGAACATCGGATCGTCGTTGACGAGGTCGCCCGCATCTTGAGGGCCGCCACGACCGAGCTGACCGTCTCGGACACGCCATCGGTTGTGCGATTGCCCAACATCCAACACCTAGGGACAGAGATCGTCGGAACGGTGCGCCCGGGAGTGAGCCTCATCGATCTCGCGTACGAGTTGCACCCGACTCCGGCTGTTGCAGGGGCGCCGACCGACGCCGCGCTCCGCTTCATCAAAGAGAGTGAGCCGTTCGACCGGGGGTTGTACGCGGGGGCGCTGGGCTGGGTGGATTGGAATGGCGACGGAGAGGTCATTGTCGCCCTCCGCGGAACGCTGTTTCGCGACTCGATCGCGCAGGTCTACGCGGGGGCGGGGATCGTCCGGGATTCCATCCCCGGGGACGAGGTCGCCGAGACCGAGGCGAAGCTCGCCGCGATCCTCGATGTCCTGACCGGCTGACGCTACGACGATGCGACCCGCTCGAGGGCTGCTGCCTGCAGCTCGACTTCACGCGCCCTGTTGGTCGTCACCTCTATGAGCCCTGGCAGGGAGATCTCCGACGCCAACCGATCGGCGGTGTCGGCGTGCACCGCTCGGAGGCCGAATGCGTCAGCGATGGGCACGAACGAGAGGCCGTGTGGGGTCCCGAAAACACGCTCGAAGTGTCGGGGGAGCGCCGACTGGGGGAGGAATGAGAAGATGCCGCCGCCATCGTTGTTCACGACGATGATCGTGATCGGGAGGTCGAGTCGACCGGCAGTCGCCAGCGAACCGACGTCATGCAACGACGAGAGATCTCCTGCCAGTGCGAAGGTGCGTCGCCCTGTCGCCGCGACGCCCAGTGCGGATGAGATCAGGCCGTCGATCCCGTTTGCTCCCCGGTTGGACAGAACGCGCGCATCGACCCGGGACAGGTAGCGGTCGACGTTGCGAATGGGCATGGACGACGCCACGTAGAGCACCGACTCTGCGAGAAGGTGCTCGGCGAGGATCTCAACGACCGCCGGTTCCGAAGGAAATGGTGCTCCCAGAAGCGCGGCACGAGCACGCCTGTCGGCGTCTGTCCACAGGTCGGTCCACCCGTCGGGGGCCGGTTCGACGTGGAGTGAACGCACGAACGCGATCGGGTCGGCCAAGAGCACCTTCGCGGCGCTGCGCGACGCGTCCCGACCGTCCTCATCGACGACGATTTGTGGGATGTTCTGATGGTCGGCCAGCCAGGTGGTGATCGCCTTCGATGTGACGGTTGCTCCGAGCCGGACGATCGCCTCCGGCATCGCGGGCAGGCGGCCGGCGGCAAACAAGGCGTCCCCGGCGCCGAGGACGAGATCGGAGGCCCTGCTCCGGAGCTGGCTCAGGGGGTCCGCGACGATGGGCCACCCGGCTGTCTTCGCCAGCTCCAGGACGTGATCGGGGAACCCTGGCTCGTCGATTGGGCCGGCGACGATCAGGACACGCTTCCCACCAAGCAGCAACTGCATTCCACGAAGCTCGTCCTCGTCGATGACAGGATCGGCTCCTCGCGTTGGAGTCACCGACGCCGTGGGTCTGTCGAGTGTCACAGGCACGAACGGTTCCCGGAATCCCATGTTGATGTGGACGGGGCGGCGGGGCCTTCGCACTGCCTCATTCCACGCTGTCACGGCGAGCGCCTCAATCTCTCCCGTGGGCATGTCCGCCGGGACGACGTCAACAGACATCCGGGCCGCGTTCACGAACAGATTCACCTGGTCGATCGTTTGCGGAGCCCCGATACCTCTGAGCTCGGGGGGCCGGTCCGCAGTGAGCAGGAGCAACGGAACCGCCGCGTACCGTGCTTCGACGGCGGCAGGGAGAAGTTCGGCCGTGGCAGTGCCGGACGTCGTGATGATCGCAGCGGGAGTTCGAGTCACCTTGGCAATCCCGAGAGCGAAGAACGCCGATGAGCGTTCGTCGTGGTGGACCCAGTCGGTGACATCCGGATGCTCGGCGAATGCCAGGGCGAGTGGAGTGCTTCGGGATCCGGGCGTGACACACGCGTGGCGAAGCCCGAGTCGTACGAGCGCATCGACGAACAGGGCGGCCGCCTGATAGGCGCTGTCGTTCACGGACAGCAACAATACAGGCGATGGAACCCGTTCGAAGATTCCCCGGCGTCGAACCGGCGATCGTCGCGCTGCATGGCTTCACCCAGCACGGGGGGATGTTCGAGGAGTTCGCCACGCACATTCCGTGGCAGGTGGTCGCGCCGGATCTGCCCGGCCACGGAGCAGCAGGTGATGTTCCACCCGCCTTCGATTCAGCTGTGCTGTCGGTGGCACACATCGTCGAGCACGGGCCGCTGCTCGGCTACTCGCAGGGGGGACGCATCGCGTTGGGGGTCGCCCTCGAATATCCCCGGGCGGTGTCACACCTGATCCTCGTGTCGTCCAGCCCCGGAATCGCCGATCCGGGCCGGCGCCGAGATCGCCTGGAGTCGGATGCCCTGCTCGCCGATCGGATCGAGAGCGAAGGTCTCGGGCCGTTCATCGACGGCTGGCTCGCTCAGCCGTTGTTCGACGGCCTGCGCCGTCGCGGATCCGAGTGGTGTGAACGGGACAGGAGACTCCGGCTCGAGAACCGTGCGGTGGGGGTCGCAGCCGCGCTTCGCGGAATCGGCCAGGGTTCCCAGCCATACTTCGGAGAGCGACTGGGGGAGCTCCGGATGCCTGTGCTCGTTGTCGTGGGGGCACTGGACCCTGCCTACGTCGAAATCGGCGAGCGCATCGCCGCCGCGGTTCCACACGGGATGCTTGTCACGGTGGAAGGGGCGGGTCATGCTGTGATTGGTGAGGCGCCCGACGAGGTAGCCGGCGAGGTCAGCCGGTTCCTGCTCGGGAGCGGTTGACGGAACGAATGGAGGAGGACAGGTATGAGTAATCGGGTGCTGATTCTGGGCGCCGCAGGGCGGGACTTTCACAACTTCAATGTGGTGTATCGCGACGATCCGGACGTCGAGGTGGTCGCGTTCACCGCCACACAGATCCCCAACATCGACGACCGGAAGTACCCCGCCGCGCTCGCCGGACCTCTGTACCCCGACGGCATCCCGATCGTCTCCGAGGTCGAGTTGGAGCGAATGATCGCGGCATATGCGGTCGACACCGCGGTCTTCTCGTACTCGGATGTCACCCATGAGCATGTGATGCACATGGCCGCTCGGACGGTGGCAGCGGGTGCATCGTTCGAGCTGCTCGGTTCCGAGACGATGCTCCCGTCGCGGCTTCCGGTCGTTGCGGTCACGGCCGTCCGGACGGGCTCCGGCAAGTCGCCACTCAGTCGAGCCGTATGGCATGCTCTCGCCGACGAGGGAAGACGGGTCGCCGCGATCAGGCATCCGATGCCCTACGGAAATCTCGCTGCACAGGCCGTCCAACGGTTCGCGACATACCAGGATCTCATCGATGCAGACTGCACGATCGAAGAGCGCGAGGAGTACGAGCCATACATCGAACAGGGCGGGGTGATCTTCGCCGGTGTCGACTACGGGGCCATCCTGAAGGTCGCCGAGACGGAAGCCGAGGTCATCCTGTGGGATGGAGGCAACAACGATCTGCCTTTCTACCGACCGAACCTGCACATCTGTGTCGTCGATCCCCACCGTCCCGGACACGAACTCCGGTACTGGCCGGGTGAAGCGAATCTGCGGCGGGCCGACGTGGTCGTCGTGAACAAAGTCGGGACGGCCAAACCGGATGACGTCGACCAGGTGGTTCGGAATGTGCGGCTCGCAAACCCCGGTGCCATCCTCGTGAAGACGACGTCACCGATCACCGTCGCCGATCCCCAGTTCATCGTGGGGAAGCGGGTGCTCGTCATCGAGGACGGTCCGACCCTCACCCACGGAAGCATGGCGTACGGTGCCGGGGTTATCGCGGCCCAGACCGGAGGCGCCGCAGAGCTGATCGATCCCCGGCCGTTCGCCGTCGGCTCGATCGCGGCAACGTTCGAGAAGTTCCCGCACATGGGAGCACTCCTGCCTGCAATGGGCTATGGGCAGATTCAGCGGGACGAACTCGCAGAGACGATCAGGCGATCCGAGCCTGATGTGGTGATCGTCGCCACACCCGTCAATCTGCTGCCATTGCTCGATCTCGATATGCCGGGAACCCGTGTGACATACGGCATCGAGGTCGTGGAGGGACCGTCGATCGAGGAACTCGTACGGGGCCTGTGAGCATCCGGTTATGGTTGAGGGTGGTGGACAAAAGGGGACAAGAGTCCCGTAGAAGGGTCGATCAGCCCTACGGGAGGGAACCGGACACCGGCTACGGTCGGTGCTTCGAGGAGGGACCGTGAGCGACGAGATTGAAGGCTCGGCCGACAACAGGGACGAGAACAAGGGAAGCGACGAGCACACAGATAGCGACGAGGGCACCGGCACCGACGGCGACGAGCTGAAAACCGAGGTACGCAGCCTGTACCGGCACCCGCTCGCTGCCGTGGGTGGGGCGTTGGTGCTCGCCGGGCTGTTGGGGTTCGCGGTCCTGGCGTTCGTCGACCTCAGTTCACCCGTCTCCAACCCGTATAGGGGACTCGTTACCTTCATAGGATTCCCTGTAGTCGTCCTGTTGGGCGCGATTCTGTTTGCGATTGCGATCCGGATCCAGGTCGTGAGAGCCCGCAAGCGCGGCGAGCGCATCAAATTCAATCTCCGTGTGGAGCCATCGAGCCCCAAGTACATGCGGTCACTCGCCCTCTTCGGGGTCTTGTCGGCCGTTCTCGTGGGCACGGTCGCATGGGGCGGGTTCAAGGGGTACGAGGTGACCGACTCGTCGTCGTTCTGTGGCGAGTCGTGCCACACCGTGATGGAACCGGA
>Ga0307442_1001950_pt1 | contig 10156 bp, 12 predicted proteins | sample SalMarWE160430MG_FD_202143 | JGI IMG/M metagenome (GOLD analysis project Ga0307442, IMG submission 202143) | Salt marsh sediment microbial communities from the Plum Island Ecosystem LTER, Massachusetts, United States - WE1604-30 | ecosystem: Environmental > Aquatic > Marine > Intertidal zone >... | reverse complement strand
CGGCGGCGGGTTCAGACGCGAAATCAGCGTGTCGCGGCCGAGGAGGAAATACTTCCGCGTCGCGTCGTAGAAGTGCCGCTGGCGCCGATAGACGCTGTCCATCAGGACTTCGGCCGTCGGGCTGTTGCCGGAAGCGCTCATCCGTTGAAGACGTAGAGGTGGAAGCCGCCATAGATCGACGAGCGGTCCTCCGCACCGAGCGTCCGGCTCGTATCCGCATCGTAGGTCCAGCGCGAAAGCAGGCGCTCCTCGACGCGGCCGGGGAGGAGCGTCGGCTCCGCGGCGGTGCGGAAGACGACGCGCGCGCCCGGCCGCGCGGCTCGCGTGATCGCCTGCCAGAGCGCATTGAGCTGCGCATCCGTCATCCAGTCCTGCGCGTCGAGAAGCACGCATGCGTCGATGCTCGCTTCGCTCTCCTTGTGAAGCGCCTCGGTGATGGCGCTGCGTATGACGCGCACGCGGCCGGCGCGGGCGCGGATGTCGTCGAAATTCCGCCGGTCGAGGTAGGGCGGCAGCGGCCCGGCGCCGCTTGCGGCATAGCCGCGCCCGAAGGCCTGCCAGGCGAAGTAGTTGTCGGAGAGCGAGAAGTCGCAGGCGAGGCGCTTCAGCCGACCGCGCAACACCTCCGCCATGTCGCCGCCCCCGGCAAGCGCCAGCGCCTCGTACTGGGCCGGCGGAATTCCCAGACCGTAGAGCGACGTCTTCTTCGAGGTCAGCCACCGCCCCAGCGTCTTGTCGAAGAGCGGCGCGAGCGTCGCCTCGAAGAAGCGCTCCTGCTCCTCCAGCGAGCGCGCCTCGATCATCTTGCGCGGATTGGCGCCGTAGAGCCGCGCTACGAGATGGGCGGTGCCGATGAAGGTGCCGAGCAGGCCGTGCCGGTAGATGTCGCGCTTGAAAAGCGTGACGCGCTGGCGCGCGAACATATCGCGTCCCTCCCAGTAGCGGCGCGTCTCGGCGTCGAGCTCGGGGCGGAGGAGACTGCGATAGGCGGCAAGGTTCGCCCGCGAGTCGGCCTCGCCGAAGAATGCATAGAAGGAATCGTAGGAGAGAAGCCGCCGGGCCGCCGTGAGCTTCAGCGTCGTCAGCGCGACGTGGGCGCGGTTCAGGTCGACCGCCAGGATCTCCGACGGATCGGCGGTCAGATAGGAAAGCACGTTGCAGCCGCCAGACGCGATTGTGACGATCCGCGCGCCCGGGCGGAGCTGAAGCGCTTTCAGGTCGACGTCGGGGTCTTCCCAGATCTGCGGGTAGACGAGGCCCTTGAAGGCCAGCGTGAAGACGCGCTCACGAATTCCGTCGAAGGACGCGGCCTTGAAGCGGTGGACCGCTTGGCGAAGCGCGGCGGCGGGCGGAAGTCCCTCCGACGCCTGATCGGTCACTGACACGCGCTCTCCCGAATCAAAGGGTCCGAAGCCGTCTCAGCGTTAGGGAAGGGACATGAAAAACAGGTGACGGTGGAACCACGTGCGTAATGGGGAACCGCGCCCGCCGAAGACCGTTCACCCTCGATCAAAAGCAGTGGAGCCGGACATGACCTGGAATCATGTCGAAGCTGCATGGCGGGAAGTGAGCGGACTTATGAAGGCGCGCTGGAATCGATTTGTCCACGACGAGTCGATGGGGTTCGCCGGGAGTGAGAAGGCTGCTCTCGCTCACATGCGAAAACGTTACGGAATGCGGGCGGACGATGCACGGCGGTGCATTGGCGGCTTTGATCGTCGCTCACGCAAACCCGACGACGCCCGGCGCTTCATAGAGGACGATGAGGATGAGGACGAGGACTGGAACTGAGGCGCGAAGCGGCCACGACGATTGGGGCCGGGAACCGCCGCCGCGTCCAGCCGTTGATTCTCCATCAACGCCAGAATGGCAAACCAGGATGGAGCGAAAGATGAATTGGGATCGAATTGAAGGAAACTGGAAGCAGTTCAAAGGCAAAGCCAAAGAGCAGTGGGGCAAGCTCACCGATGACGATCTGAACGTCGCCTCCGGCAAGCGCGATCAGCTCGCCGGCCGCATTCAGGAGCGCTACGGCGTCGCTAAGGACGAAGCCGAAAGGCAGATCGACGAATGGACGAGGCAGGCCGACGACTATTGGCGTGACGTGGCCTGAGCGGGCTGACGCCTCACCACCGCGGAGAGGTCGGGCGAGCGCCGCCCGGCCTCTTCGCGTCGAGAGATCAGCTAAGCATGCGCCTCACTGCTGCCGCGTCTGCCGGTGCGGCGCGAGCGGCCCTCCGACGGCGGGCTGACCAAGGGGCCGACGCGCGCCTCGATCGCCGCGCGGTCGGGGCGCGAACCCGGTGCGTGCTCGTCGAGCGCCTTGCGCATGGCGACGAGATGGGCCGCCGACGTCCCGCAGCAGCCACCGACGATGCGCGCGCCGGCGTCGACGGCCAGCCGCGCATAATCGGCCATCAACTCCGGTGTACCGGAATAGTGGACGTGCTCGCCGTGCACTTGCGGGATGCCGCAATTGGACTTTGCGATGAAAGCGGTACTGGGGCTCGCTTCCGCCATCTGCACCAGCGCGTGGAGGAGATCGGGAGCGCCAACGCCGCAATTGGCGCCGATCGCCAACGGCTGGACAGGCAGATCCGCGAACACGCCGGGAAACTCAGCCGGCGAGAGCCCCATCATGGTGCGGCCCGCCGTGTCGAAGCTCGCCGTGACGGTGTAGGGCATGCCGGCCGCGATCGCGCCTTTTGCGGCAGCGTGGATCTCTTCGGCGGCCGACATCGTTTCGATCCAGCACACGTCGGCGCCGCCCGCCTTCAATCCGTTGGCCTGCTCGGTGAAGTCTGCGACGGCGTCGTCTTCGGTCATGGTGCCGAGCGGCACGAAAAGCTCGCCGGTCGGTCCCATCGAGCCGGCGACCACGACGGGGCGTTTCGCCGCGCCGGCAATCGCGCGCGCGATCTCCGCGGCGCGCTTGTTGATCTCGAAGACGCGATCCTCAGCCTTATGCAGCTTGAGGCGGTGGGCGTTGGCGCCGAAACTGTTGGTCAGGATGACGTCCGCCCCGGCCTCGACGAACGAGCTGAGCAGCGAATTGATCGCGTCGGGATAGTCGAAATTCCACAGCTCCGGCGGATCGCCTGCCGTGAGCCCGGCGGCGAAGAGATTGGTGCCGGTGGCCCCGTCGGCGAGGAGCACGCGCTTCTCGTCGAGAAGGGTGGCAAGTGCGACCATAACGCCCTCTTTCTTTCGTTGCGGTGCGGTACAGCACTTTGCCGCGTGGCCGCAAGGTCCCCAGGTGCGGCGGATCGGGTTAATATTGATCGCGCAGGGCATTCTCCGCGGAAAGCGGCGGGTTGGAGCCCGTTGCCGAACGACGGCTGTAAGCTAATGGCTCTGAACGGTGGGCTCGCCTGTCGCCCGCGGGTGGCGCCATCCGAGCGTTGACACTTTCAGGCTCGTCACCTCTCCGAGGTGCTGGATCCAGACCTGAGGACGGCAAAACGGAAGCTCCACGCGCGCCGAGCAGCCCTTGACCTGGACGGGCTGCAAATTGCCGCACGCATTGTAGCCGTAGACGACGAGCCCGGCGTCGACGGGCGCGATTTCGATCGTGACGAGAATGGCCTCGATGCCTTCCGGCACGCTCAGGCTCATTTCCTCGTCATACGCGATCTCGGACATCGACGGACCCTCCCTACGCCGGACCCACAAGAGGTGCGCGTCGGCGATCGGATGCGGGCAAGCTCGACCGTTTTGGCCTTTCGACCGCTTACTCCGTCCGACGAGCGACGACGGTATAGCTCTTATGCAGAATCTCAAGCTCCCCGCGATGCTCTTCGAGAAATCTGTCAATTCCTTGTTGCGGTCGGTTTTCGGGCGGCCGGTGCATGCGCCATTCGTAATCGTCGAAGGCGACCACGCCGCCCGGTTTGAGCAGCGGCCAGCAAAGCAACGCATCGGCGTAGACATCGGCGGCGGTGTGACCGCCGTCGATATACATTGCGTCGAAGTGCTTGCCGGCGAGAGTGGGGAGGATGTCCTGCGATTTGCCCTTGAGCTTCGTCAGCCTGTCCGCGTGACCGGAAACGGCGACGTTGTGGTCGAAGCGAGCCTCGTATTCCGCCGTCTCGAAGAAGTCGACGCAGGTGATCGAGGAAGTCGGGTCGGTCAGGATGTTGTTGAGGAGCCAGATCGATGTGCAGCCCTCGAAGCTCCCCACTTCGAGGAAGCGGACGTCCGGCTTGCCCTTGAGCGCGCCGAGGTACTTCTCCCACTGGGGGATGTAGGGCGTGATGTAGTCCTTGGTGAACTGGTAGCTCGATGCCGGGTTCTTCAAAGCGTGCGCGTCGATCAGAATTGGATTTTCCATCCGCCTATATCCACGAAGATTGATCCTACGTCCGACCTGGCTCGAGGCAGGGCTCGCTCCAGGACCGGGGCTCGTTTCCGCTGCCTTGGGCAGGCGGCGAGAAGAGCTATCTAGTCACGGCCCCGATGTCGACAGCATCAAAATTGCATGACTGCCGACGCGGTGCACGCCCCATCGCGCTCGCACGCCGACCCCTTGTGCGGTGCCCGAGTGGGGGTCTGGCGCGAGAAGGAGCCGAGGCGCGTATCGGCTCCGGCTCGCCGAGTTCGCCGGCGCACCCGCAAAAAGCCCGCCGGGGACAGCGCTCGTCACCGGCGGGCTTCAGCCTTCTTTGATCGGCGGCTCAGTTCACCGTCGGCTCGGTCACCTCGAAGGCGAAGCGGAAGCGCGGCAGGTCTTCGCCTGGGTGGTCGTCAGCGTAGGTGAGCTGCGGCAGGCGGAAATTGTTCGGCCTGCTCTCCTTGCCCTTGTAGACGGCAGGGTAGAGGTCGATGAAGTGCCAGCCGGGCGCGCCCGTCGCCTGCAGGAAGATGTCGACGGTGCCCTGGCTGTTGAAGCCGCAGGCGTAGCCGATATAGGCGTTGTCGTAGACGACCGCGAAGATGTTGGCGGTTTCCGTCCAGCCGACACCCTTCAAGCTGACCGTGAACGGCGTGCCCGCCGGCCCTTTGCCGACGTTCAGCGGAAACGCCGAGGGCGCGATCCAGAAAGTGCCGGTCTTCTCCGTGCCGTCGGCGTCCACCCAAAGATTGTGAATGCCGCCGAGATCGTCCGGCGTGTCGAACGCGAACGTCAGCTTGCCGGAGGCGTCGGCCGCCGCCTCGGTGATGACGCGCGGCGTTTCCTCCCAGCCGCTACCGCTCACCCGGTTGCCGGTCACAGTGGTCCAGTTGAGTGCGTAGCTCTTGCCCGGGGTGAAGCCTTCACCCGTCACGGTCAGCGGTGTGCCGACCGTTGCGAACGCCGGCTCTGCCACGAGCTCGCCTTGCGGCGGCAGGTTGCGGACGCTTGCCTGTGTCTGCTCCTCCGGGGGAGGCGGCAGCGCCGGATCGCCTTCAGTGATCTTGAAGGGGATGGCGAAGCGCGGCCGGTCCGGCTCAGGCGATTGCTGCATGTTGCGATAGGGGAAGGTGAAATCGCCGTGCAGCACCTCGATGACGTGCGTGCCTTCGCCGCCCGCCGCCGGAATGGTGAAGTGCGCCGACCCGCCGGTATTCACCGACGACATCCAGCCGGTGTACTTGTTGTCGTAGAGCAGCAGCCAGCTGTTTTGCAGCTGCTGCGACCCGATACCCTTCACGTCGACGGTGATCGGTGTGCCGACCGGACCGCTCGTCGGCGAGATGTCGACTGTCATGTCGATCTTGAACGCGGCCTGCGTGAAGGTGCGATCGGCGTCTTGCAGCGTGATGTCGTGGTAGAAGCCGAAATCGTCCGGCGCGTCGAACGTGGCAGTGAAGCCGCCATCGGCGTCGGTCGTGATCTTGGTGACGACGTAGCCGACGGGCGTGTATTCGCGCCCGTGATACTCGGCATTCTCGACCAGCCATTTGGCCGTCACCGTGCGCCAGACGAGATCGAAATCCTCGCCCGCAGGCAGCCCTGACCCGGTGACGGTGACCGGCGTCCCGATCGGCCCGTGATCAGGCGAGAGCGCCAATCGGCCAACAAAGCCGCCCGACGGCTCGACTAGCTGCGCCTCGCGACCGAATTCGGCTGCAGGGCGACCGGTTGCGGCTTCAGCCCCCGTTGTCGCCGCTGCGAGCGACGCAATGACGAAGAGACTGCGTACTCCGACCCCGATATGCATGGCCTTCCCTCCTGTGAGCGTCTCCTATCTCGAGAACGTCTGCTCTATTTTGTGAACGTCACGTCGCCGGGGATGACGGTCAGCTTCGACGGCTCGACGTTGAACGGCTCCCATTCGTGGGTCTGGCCGTCATTGTCGACGGCGACGACCTTGTAGCCGAGCGTGCCTGTCGGATAGTCGGCCGGGATGCCCCACGACGTCGCCCAAAACGCGTCGGTGTGCTTGCCGCGCGGATGCTGGCCGAAGTCCATCTCGAACTGCTGGCCGTCGGCAAGGACGACGGCCAGGCTCTTGATGCCGGTGTCGTCGAGGTTGTTGCCGGCCTCATCCAGAACGCGGACGCGCCATACGACGCTCTCCTGGCGTTTGTATTCGCTGGTCAGAACGCAGCTCGGGCCGGTCGCTCCGTCCTGCGTATGGCCGCGCACCATGTCGCCCTCGAAGAACAGGGCGGCACCCTGTGCAGTTCCGCCAAAGCTGAATAGGGCGGCCGAGAGCGCCACGGCCGACACGGCGGTTAGGGTCTTCATCAGGTCCTCCTTCTTCTACGCATGCTACCGAGAAATGTATCCCAGAGCAGGGGCGCAATTACAGAAACAGTACTGTCGTAACGCTGCCGGAGCCTTTCCTTGTTTGCGGTCATTTCGCGGCCTCGGCCATTGCCTTCATTTGTTCGAGCCAGGCATCCGGGTCGGCAAACAGTTCGGGGTCCGCCGGACGCGCAAATTGCTTCGGCAGAGTGTGGGCGATGCCCTGGTGGCAGTCGATGCAGGTCATGTTGCCGGCCTTGAGCGCCAGCTTGTGATGGCGTGCCGCGCCGCCGAACTCGGCACTGGTGTCGGTCCAGACGTTCTGATGGCAGTTGCGGCACTCGCGCGAGTCGTTCGCCTTCATCTCCTCCCAGACCCAGATCGCCATCGGCAGGCGGTGCGCCTCGTATTTCTCCGGCGTGTCGATCTTGCCGGTCACGTGGAAGAAGAGATCCTTGGTGGCGACGATTTTCGCGCCGATCTTGCGGATGAACTCCTTCGGCACATGGCAGTCGGTGCAAATCGCGCGCGTGCCCGTGCGGTTGACGAAATGGATCGTCTCTTGGAGGTCGGCGTAGGAATGGTCGCGCATCTCGTGGCACGAGATGCAGAACTCTTCGGTGCTGGTGTATTCCAGGAACCAGTGGAACCCGCCCCAGAAGACAATGCCCCCCGCGAATCCGATCACCAGGAGCGTGAGGAGGGAGATTGATGTGCTCGGCCGCCACAAGAAGCGCCAAAACCGGCCAATCCTCCCTGCTCTGCGTTCTCCCGCAGCGCCACTCATGTCTCCCCCCGATAACCCCGCAATTTGCGGCTGATGGCGGCTTGGAGCCTTGATTTAAGTCAATCGCGGCGCGCTACCGTCTTCTGGTAGATGCCGCCGAACATTGTTTCCTTCTTCCAGCGGAAGGAGCTTCCGACACTCGAAAACTCGCGCACCTCGTGATGCCAGAGGCTTTCGGCGAACGGCTCCAGGCGGTCGAAGAGCCAGCGGAACACCATACGCAGAGGGTGCGACGGCGACGGCTCGTGATAGTCGACAAAGACGGCCGTTCCGCCCGGAGCGACGCGCTCAAGAAGCCCATCGACAACGGCGCGTTTCTGCGCGTCCGGGATCTCGTGGAGAAGAAAGAAGCAGCTCACCACGTCGTAGCTGTCCCCGCCCGGCTCCGCCGCATCGGCGACGCGCACGCGGGCGTGGGGAAAGCCGCGCAGCTTGCGGCGACAGAGCGCCGCCTGCAGTGGCACGAGATCGACGACGTCGAGCCGGCCGCTTGGGCCTATTCGGCGTGCAATCTCCGGAATCAAGCCGCCATAGACGTGCGCCGCCTGCAAGACGCGTTGGCCGGGTGCGATCTCGGCGAGCACGCAGCGACGCAGCCGCCGGTGGTTGCCGAGGAGGATGGCCGTCACCACCGCATCATGGTCGAGCAGGCAGGCGTTCTTTCGGTTGAGGTACGCCCAGCCGTAGGGAGCGCTGAGATATTCGGGGATGATGTGTCTTGGGCGCTGGCACTGGGTCGCGGGGAGTGCCGACGGTTTGCTCGCCGGCAAGAAACCCGCGTCCGACCAAGCCACTAGGAAGCCCCCAAGAATAGGAAGGGAGCGCCCGAGCGACCCCACTTCAGCCCAATAATCCCAATTTGGCTTGGCATACCTTGATTCCGATCAACTTTCATTCCGATCACATACTCATGGCGCTTCGCGGGACGACGAGCCCAGGATGTCCCGCGCACGTTCCTCGAAAGCCCTGAGGATTGCGTCTGCCCCCTCGACAACCAGCCGGCCGAAGAGGTCGGCGAGAAGCGGCGCGCGAACCGCCAGCTCACCGCTGAGGGCCACCTTGCATTCTCCTCGCGGGAGCAACCCGAACCGCCAGAGCAGATGGAAAGCGTCGAACTGCCCGTCGACCGACGTCACCTCGATTTCGTCGGGCCGCCGCAGCACGGTTTTCGATCCGAACTGGCGTCGGATCGGTCCGATACCGACGACCTGGTCGGTGTAGTAAGCCGCGCCATCGCGACGGACGATCCTGGCGGAGAGCCACCAGGGCAGGAACTCAGGATAGCGTTCGACATCGGCGGCGAGATCGAACAGCTCTTCGCGCGGGTAGGGCAGCACACGAGTAACCGCAAGGAGCGGCATGGGCCCTCTGCGTTGGCTTTGCGGCCCGAAGCTTCGGCCGTACGCCTTTCGATGACAAGCTGGAAAGGCGGCGCGTCTGCCTACTGCACCTTCAGCGCTTGAATGAACGCTGCGCTCTCGTTGGCGCCGACGACGGCGTGGCGGATGAGATTATCGAAATGGCGGGTAAGCGAGCGGATGTGATCGATCGTGTTCAAGACCAGATACATCTCGCCGACGAAGATCGCCGCGCGCTGCGGGCCGAACACCGTGTAGGGGATCGAGTAGGTGCGGCGCTGGTCGTAGAGGAAGAGTCGGAAGCCTGGATAGAGCTCCTCCACGAGCGTTGCCATGTAGTCGATCTGCTGCTTGCGCGCTGCGTGGGGGAGGCCGTCCCAATGCCCCCTTCCTTCCGCCAGGAGTTCCAGCCGCTGGAGCGGCATGCAGACCTCCATGTCGGTTTCCGGCCGGCGGTTGTAGTCGAGGCGGAACTCGGCATCCCTCAGCTGCCACGACGGGCTCGGCGTGGCGCGCCCCGAATATTCGTAGGCGATCACGTCCGGTGTCCTGAGCAGGTCGGGAATCTGGGTGGGAACGTAGCGGATCTTGTAGCCGGCCGCTTCCTTGTGCCAGCGCTCCAGGAGCGTGTCCTCCGCCGAGCCTTGCGCCTCAGCGATCTCGAGCGCCGGCTTGATCTCCGCTGCGAGCGTCTCGTCCTGCGAAAGCCCGAGCAGCCAGTCGAGGCTGACGGCGTAGGTCCCTGAGATGCTGCGCAGCGTATCGGCGCGCGGCAGGCGCAAAGAGCTGCCGGAGAGGAGCTGGGTCAGCGCAGAGCGATCGACGCCGATCGACTTGGCGAACGCCGCCCGTGTGGTGCCGGCACGATCGATGACGATCTGCAGGCGCTCACGGAAGATCGGCCCAAGCTCGCGCGTATCCATCAAAATGGTGCATTAAAGAAACGAATGATGACATTACGCACCATTCGCGCAGGATGCAATCCAAAAGCAACGAAAGGTGCGCTTTCTCACGTTGTCGTGAAACACAAAATCCATTCTCCTCAACGACATGGGGATAAGGAGATTGTCAGTTCGGAGCGTGGAGTGGCCGACCGCCGGCTTGCTTCTCGGGTGCTACGCGCTTTGGGGTTTGGCGACGGCGTTTCACCATGTGCTTGGCCCGCTGCTCTTCGTCGTCGTCACGGCGCCGCTCATCACGCTTCATTCCTCGCTGCAGCACGAAGCGGCGCACGGGCATCCGACGCGCCTCGCGGCGCTGAACGAAGCGCTCGTCTTCCTTCCCCTCGGGCTGTTCTTCCCCTACCGCCGATTTAAGAGCCTGCATCTTCGTCACCACAAC
>Ga0307442_1001948_pt1 | contig 10164 bp, 9 predicted proteins | sample SalMarWE160430MG_FD_202143 | JGI IMG/M metagenome (GOLD analysis project Ga0307442, IMG submission 202143) | Salt marsh sediment microbial communities from the Plum Island Ecosystem LTER, Massachusetts, United States - WE1604-30 | ecosystem: Environmental > Aquatic > Marine > Intertidal zone >... | reverse complement strand
AGGCGCGCGAGCCGTTGCGCCACAGCGAGTTCGGGTTAAAGACCGCCGGCTGCGGCGCCGGCATCGGCATCTGCACCGGCTTATATCCTGGCTGTGCCGTCGGGTTGCTGATCGCGTTGAGGACGGGCGGCTGTCCGATCGACGCGAACCGGTCGACGGCCGCGCATCCTCCAGCCAACGAGGCTATCGCGAGCGCCGCAAGTACTGCCAGCGGGCTGCGGACACTTTGACTCTTGCGCAACATGACTCCTCACTTGCCGCGCCCGGACGTGTTCTGCGCCGGGGAGGGCCGATCGTTGGAAATTGACGCCGTGATGAGACGCGACGCGGTTGCGATCAGCTTGATCTGCCCGGGGCCGGTGACGATGCCCTGCACCGTTCGTTTGGACTGCAGGTTGATGGCGGTGACGAGGTCGCCTTCCGCGCCCGATTCGGTCGCCTTGCCGCGGGTCGTGAGCAGGATGCCGGGCGCCTCGTAGATCAAGCTGACGGTTTCATTGCGCTTGACGAGTTCCGGCTTCATCAGGTCGCTTCGCCGCAGCAGCTGGCCGGCGTGGCGATTCATCCGCACCGCGAGGCCAGTGGCATTGTCGGCGGCGGCGACAGCGTCAATCGGCGTTTCATTCTTCCGTCGGTGCTCGATCATGAGGTCGGACGGCCTGATGATGTCGCCGCGCTGAAGCGAGCGCGCCAGCACCACGACCTCGACACGTTCCATGATCGATCCGGTGAAATGCAGCGGTACGCGGCGGGCGATTGCGCTGCCCGGCAGTTCGAGCGTGATGTCGAAACGCCCGGTGCGCGGTTCGAAACTCGACTGAACGACCTGTAGTTCGCCGATGATATTCGGTTCGACCGTGAAGGAGCGAATATCGCGATTGATCTCGAGCGTCAGCTGCTGGGCCTCGCCGAGGCCGTGCTGGCCGGCGAAGGCGCGCAGGATGCGCGCCTTGATCTCGGAGGGCGTGATCGAGCGCCCGGCGCGCGTGACCTCGACGGCGGTGATGTCGGCTACGTCGAGGCGAAACAGATGGTACGGCCGGACCGCGTCGAGGATGTCCTGGGTCGACACGCTGCCGGTCGTGCCGACGTCGGGGGCACGAAAGATCGGCACCGCGGCAAGCGAGCCGGCATTCTCGATGAGGTCGCCGATGCGGACGATCTCGCCGGTGACCATCGCCGAGTGCTTGAGCACCGGGAAGGCGTGGGAGTCGATCGTGCTGGCGCCGGCGGGGGCCGGTGCGAAGGGCGCACACAGCGCCACCAGCGCAAGAACACGGGCAAAGCGGACGAAACGGTGGGTATGGCGGGTCATGATGCCGGTCCTCATCGCATCAGATTGGCGCTGGCCTGCAGCATCTGGTCGGTCGCGGTGATGACCTTGGCATTCATCTCATAGGCGCGCTGTGCCGCGATCAGATCGGAAATCTCGGTCACCGCTTCGACATTGGCCTGCTCGAGATTGCTCTGCTGCAAGTCACCCATGCCGTCAGCATTGGCCTGGCCATCCTGCGGCGCGCCGGAGGCGGGCGTTTCCACGAGCAGGTTGTCGCCGATCGGCTGCAGGCCGGCCTTGTTGATGAAACGGGTCAGCGTGAGCTGGCCGAGGACTTGCGGCGTCGTATTGCCAGGGATGGTGACCGACACCTGGCCCTCGGTGTTGATCGAGATCGCGCTCGCATTCTGCGGAATGCTGATGCCGGGCTGCACCACATTGCCCTGCGCCGTCACGATACGGCCCTCCGAGTCCATCTCGAAAGAGCCGTCGCGCGTGTAGGCATAGGTGCCGTCGGGACGCTGGATCTTGAAGAACCCTTCGCCGCGAATTGCGAGATCGAGATCGCGACCGGTCGGCAGCAGGGTCCCCTGCGTCATGATGCGCGGGGTGCCGACGCTCTTCACGCCCGAGCCGAGATCGATGCCGACGGGAAGGATGTTGCCCTGGTCAGAGGTCTGCGTGCCGATCCGGCGCACATGCTCATAAAGCAGGTCCTGGAATTCGGCGCGCTGCCGCTTGTAGCCGGTGGTGCGCATATTGGCGATATTGTTGGAGATGACCTGGACGTTGAGCTCCTGGGCCATCATGCCGGTCGCGGCAGTGTGCAGGGCGCGCATGGCTCGTCATCTCCTCATTCGGGTTGACCGGCTCAGGCCGGCACCTCAGCCAGCCGCTCGATCGCGGTCCGGCGCAGGTCGCCGTGCTGCTGCAGCAGATTGGCGATGTAGGTATAGGTCCGGGTGATCTCGATCATGCGGGTCATTTCGAGCACGCCGTTGACGTTCGACTTCTCGATCGCACCCTGCACGAGCTTGGCATTGGTCGCCGGCAGCGGGGTGACGCCCGCAGGCACCATGAAGGTATTCGACTCGTCCTTTTGCAGGCGCTGCCGTTTGGCGAAGCTCACCAGACGAATCTTGCCGCGCTGTGATTCGGTCTTGGTTTCGCCGCCCTCGGTGACCGTCACGCGGCCGTCAGCCGAGATCGAGATGTTGCGGTCGAGCGGCTGCAACACGATCGGGCCGCTGTCGCCCTGCACGACTGCGCCGTCGAGGGTGACAAGCTGGCCCTGGGCATTGACCTGCAGGGCGCCGTTGCGGGTGTAGCGCTCGCCTCGCGGTGTCTGCACCACGAGAAAGGCATCGCCGTCGATCGCGACATCGAGCGGCCCGCCGGTCTTCTGCAGGGGGCCTTGCGAGAAATCGTGCCAGGTCGCCCGGTCCTGCACGAAACGCACGGCCTGGTCAGCGGAGCCGAACCGCTCCTCGCGCGCCGTCGGCGACAGGAACTCGTTGAAGACCGTGCTGTCCTTCTTGTAGCCGGTCGTATTCAGGTTCGCGATATTGTTGGCGACCGTGTCGAGCTCGCGCTGCAACGCCATCTGCGACGACAGCCCGACAAGAGCTGCGTTTGCCATCGGCCACTCCCCTCGTCCTGGCCTTGAGGACCGCGCTCCCACACGATCGCCGGGCCAATTCAGCGACGGCTCTCCCAAGCCGCCGCCTGGCCACCGCTTTGCAGGCAGCATGCCAGAGCGGAAATGTTCGTTTTTCCTGATGGATAGCGAAATCGCGGGCGGTGGGCGGCGCGGCAACAAGAGCCAATTTGCCGACATCAACCAGGCAATTTGTGCCGGTTGCGGGGCGCAGGAAAGTTTCCATTAACCAATCCGCCCCTACTGTGGAGGTGAGGGCGGGGCTTTATTCGCGTCGTCGTTTTATCGAGGCCCGCGTGCCGATTGTTTTGCTCATGTTGAGCAGGGGCGTTCCATGGCGAAGAAAGACAAGGAGACCGAGCAGAGCGGCGAAGCCGCCGAAGCGGGCGGAAGCAAGCGCAAGCTGCCGATCAAGCTGATCGCGATTGCGGGAGCCGGCCTGCTCGTGGTCGGCGGCGGCGGATTCGGCGCCTACAAGCTTCTCGCCGGCCACAAGGACGAACATGCGGCGGCGGTCGCCAAGCCCGCGGTGTTCTTCGACGTCCCCGACCTGCTGGTCAACCTGTCGTCCACCAATAACGAGCGCACCCAGTATCTGAAGGTGAAGGTCGTGCTGGAGCTGCCGGACGCCAAGCTCAAGGAGCTGATCACGCCGATGATGCCGCGGCTGCAGGACGCCTTCCAGACCTATCTGCGCGAACTGCGCGCGACTGATCTCGACGGCTCGGCCGGCCTCTACCGGCTCAAGGAGGAGCTGACCCGGCGCGTCAATCTCGCGATCGCGCCGAACAAGGTCAACGCCGTCTTGTTCAAGGAAATCGTTGTTCAGTGACGGGTTAATCAGATGCCGCCCGAGCAGGTCGATCAAGACGCCCTTGCCGCCGAATGGGGCCTGGCGCTCGAAGCCGAAACCAATGCCCCGGTCACCCCCGGGGCGTCGGCTTCGCCCGCCGAGGGTGAGGTTGACGAAGCGATGGCTGCCCAATGGGCGGCCATGATCGATGACAGCAACGAGCTGGGTTCGGCCAAGAGCGGCGCTGGCGAGCGTACCCTCAACCAGGAAGAAATCGACACGCTGCTCGGCTTCAGCCTTGCCGACGTTTCGCTCAACGACAAATCGGGCATTCGGGCGATCATCGATTCGGCGATGGTCTCCTACGAGCGCCTGCCGATGCTCGAAATCGTCTTCGACCGGCTGGTCCGGCTGATGACGACCTCCTTGCGCAATTTCACCTCGGACAATGTCGAGGTCTCGCTCGACCAGATCACCTCGGTGCGCTTCGGCGACTACCTCAATTCGATTCCGCTGCCGGCGATTCTCGCCGTGTTCAGGGCCGAGGAGTGGGAGAATTACGGGCTGTTCACCGTCAATTCGAACCTCATCTATTCGATGGTCGACGTGCTGCTCGGCGGCCGCCGCGGCCAGTCGACGATCCGCGTCGAGGGGCGCCCCTACACGACGATCGAGACCAACCTCGTCAAGCGCATGATCGAGGTGGTGCTCGCCGACGCCGAGCTTGCCTTCAAGCCGCTGTCGCCGGTGAAATTCAATATTGACCGGTTCGAGTCCAATCCGCGCTTTGCCGCGATCTCCCGTCCCGCCAATGCGGCCATCCTGGTGCGGCTGCGCATCGACATGGAGGACCGCGGCGGCGCCGTCGAACTGCTGCTGCCTTACGCGACGATCGAGCCGATCCGCGAAGTTTTGCTGCAGATGTTCATGGGCGACAAGCTCGGCCGTGATCCGATCTGGGAAGGCCACCTCGCGACCGAGATCAGCCAGGCGGCCATTGCGGTCGATGCCGTGCTTTACGAGGCCGACCTGCCGCTGCGGCGGCTGATGGAGCTCGAGGTCGGCGACACGCTCGAGCTCGATGTCAAGCCGGAGGCGCTGGTCGCCATCCGCTGCGGCAATGTCACCTTGACCGAGGCGCGCATGGGCCGCGTCGGCGACCGGGTGGCAGTGCGCGTCGCGAAGCCGCTGCGGCGACCGAAGACCACCTTCGCCATGTTCGAAACCGCGGGCGAATCCTCGAAGCGTCTGGAGGCACCGTGACAAACTCATTCGGGCTCGTGATCGAAGGCATGGTGTCGGTGCTGCTGCTGCTGACCATCGGCTACTGTTTCATGCTCAATTCGAAGCTGCGGCGGCTCAAGGCCGACGAGCAGGCGCTCAAGGCAACCATCGCTGAGCTAATCACGGTGACCGAGATTGCCGAACGTGCGATCGCGGGCCTCAAGGTGACGGTGCGCGAATGTGACCAGACGATCGGCGAGCGGCTGCGCATGGCCGAGCACTTCTCGGCTGATATTGCCCAGCAGATCGAGGCGGGCACCGAGATCGTCGATCGCTTGGCCCGCATCGTCAGCGCCGGCCGGCCTGAGCAGATTACGGCACCGGTACCTGCACCGACGCCGGTTGCTGCGCCGCCACGGCGACCCGTGGTCACGGATTCCCGCGCGATGCTCGCAGCGGCACGCGCCTTTGCCGAACGGTCACGCGCACGAGCGAACGGTGTAGCGGCATGAGACTGATCCGCGAGATGCGGCTGATTCCGATCGTGCTGTTTGCGACGGTCTGCCTGCTCTCGCTCAAAATTCTCGGCCTCATTTCGGATGACCAGGTGCCGCTTGCGGACATCGATTTCCACAGCTCGTCGGTCGACAAGACGGTCCATGGGCCTGCGCGTGGCATTGGCACCGGCCCGGCGCCGGCGACAACAGCGCGGCGCCCGAAGGGGTCGTGGGCAACCGAGATGTTCAACTTCCCCGACCTTACAGGCTCGATTGCTGCGGAAAAGCCGGTAGAGAAGACCCCGGAAGACAGCGGCAGCAAGAAGAACAAGGAGAAAGCGGGCGAGAAAGGCGACGCCAAGAACGCGGTCAAGCCCGGCGAGAAAGCTGAACAAGTGCCCGCCGGTATCGGCGGCAGGCTAATTCCGCTCAATCAGGGTCCATCGGTCCCGCCGGGAGAGCGGGCGGTGCTGGAGCGGCTGCAGGAGCGGCGCGAAGAGCTCGATACGCGGGCGCGCGAACTCGAGATTCGCGAAAACCTGCTCAAGGCGGCCGAACAGCAGCTCGAAATCCGCATGGGCGAGCTCAAGGCGTTGGAAACCCGCGTCAAGGCTGCGTCCGAGCACAAGGACGAGGCGGAGACGCTGAAGTTCAAGAGCCTGGTGACCATGTACGAAAACATGCGGGCCAAGGATGCCGCGAAAATCTTCGACCGGCTCGATCTTGTGGTTCTGCTCGACGTCGCCGCGCAGATCAATCCGCGGCGGATGTCCGACATTCTCGCGCAAATGGACCCGCAAAATGCGGAGCAGCTGACCGTCGCGCTGGCGACCCGCGCCAACGCGACGCTACGCCCGCCGGAATCACCGAAAGAGCTGCCGAAGATCCTAGGCAAGCCGCGATCATGACACTCGGCCGGTAATCCGATTGCTGCGGCTCGATGCAGCAGGCCCACTCGGTACCCTGTGATCGCCGGTGCGTTTCGGCACCGGCCGGATCACCATCCGGATCACGCGTGCTCGGCCAGGCGCGAACGCTCGTCGGCCATGCCGGCGAGCACGCGATAGGCGTGGGCCATGGCGAGCGCGCTGACCGGGATCGACACCAAAAGTCCGACCACCAGTACGATGAAGCCGAGAACGTTCACCAGGAACAGCACCAGGAAGAAGAAGAAGATTTGCCAGCGATGGCCTTTGGTGATCAGGCGGCTGTACGACAGCGCATTGATCGGCCCCGCGCCCTCGGCGATTGGATAGGGCCAGAAGCCAAAGACGACGGCGAGGATCACGCCGGGAATGATAAGGAAGACAAAGCCCAGGCCCACCATCACACTGAAGAGGATGGAGGCGCCCAGGAACGGCAGGATATATTGCGGCTCCCAAGCGTCATGCAGCGAGGTGGCATCGACATCGTCGACCGCATGCAGGGTGACCCGGCTCATTCCCAGGCCCACGACCGACTGCACCACCAGATGCACCAGGACGGCCAGGAGCTTTAGCAGCGCACTGTCGCCGGCCGCGGCATCCAGTATCCCTGAGGCAATGCCATCGATGACGAGCGCCAACAACGTAATGAGCACGAAGAATCCCGGACGCCGTTTGAACGTCGCCCAACCGGCCGCTAAGCAGTCCTGTATGGAGAAGTACATGGTTTGGGTCCACCCATTCGCGGCAAATCGTTGCGTGCCCGGCATCGGTGATCTTGTCGGCGTCCGCCGGCCCAGCGCGGGGATGACAACTTCGGACGCTTCTATAGGATATTTCGTAGTCCTCAGCTATGACGCGGGCGTCATCACAGGCTCTGGATGTTAATAATATCCTAAACGTATCAAAGGCGTGAAACGCGGAACTGAACAGAGGATTATCCTCGAGGTTGCCCTGGGGGGGGGCTGCGCCAAGCCCGCGCGGCCCGCCGTCGCATTTTTAGCGCGCAATCCGACGATAACGTCTCATCCTTCCGTGCGAGCGTGGTCGATTCGGTGCACCAGGCGCGCGGCCTGCATGCCAGTCATGGAGATCAAGATGCGAAATCGAGTGTTGATTCTTGCGGTGATTGCGGTTGGCGTCTGCCCCGCGGCGGCGCTCGACCTCCCGACCCGCAAGCCTGGCCTTTGGGAACTGAAGACGAGCACCGAGGGTCAGAGCGCTGCGTCGCAGGTGATGAAGCAATGCGTCGACGCGGCGACCGACGCGCAGATGCAGTCGTTCGGGGCCAGCATCAGCGCCAAGATGTGCGAACAGGAGGCCAGGCGGGAAGGTGACAGCATCGTCACGGATGCCGTCTGCCGCATGGGGCCGATCACCATGCGAACCCACAGTGTCACCACCGGAGACTTCAATAGCGCTTATACAACGAAGACAACGACGAAACAGGAAGGTGGGCCGGCAATGCCGGGGATGGGTGGAAACAACGCTACGACGATCGAGGCGCGGTGGACCGGCCCCTGCGAACCCGGTCAGCGGCCAGGTGATATCATCATGGCCAACGGCATGAAAGTGAACTTCAACGATATGAAGAAGTTCATGCCAAGCGAGATGCCGGCACGCTGATCATAGCGTTGCGGGGGCGAAAGGACCGGCGCGGTTCAACGTCTTCCGGTCGCGCCGTACCGGCGCGTTAGGGCACAATCGCCTCAGAGCGACGCCGTTCCGTGACGCGCAAGCCGTATTTTGAAACGACCTTAAGCCAGCATTAAACGGAACCTCATAGGCTGGCCGAGCTTCTTATCGCGTGTGTATCTGCGTTCGCGAGACCGGAAATGCCAGTGTGTGTTGCGTTGCTGCGTGCGTGGCGCCGCTATGCCGGTCTTTGGACCGGTGTAGCCGTTCCGGCAAGGATTGCCGCCGTGGCGATCATCGCCGCGCTTGTGGCATTTTCCGGTGCCGCGATTGATCGAGCTCGCGCTGCGAAGCCAGTGCGAGCGGAGGTCAGCGCCAAAATTAGCGAGGGTTATGCGCGGCTCGTCCTGCATTTCAGCGACGATGTCGAATCGGCCGCGCGGCTCGCCAACAACATCATCATCGTGGGCTTCAGGGCGCCGGTCGCGCTCGCGATCGATCGCCTTAACGAAATGTTACCCGGCCTCGTCAGCGCCGCGCGCCGCGATCCTGACGGCAGGGGATTGCGGATCGCGCTCGCGCAAAAGGTCAAGATGAACGCCAGGCAGGCCGGCGACCGGCTGTTCATCGACCTCATGCCGGAAGATTGGAGCGGTCCGCCGCCCGGGCTGCCGAACGAAGTGGTCGAAGAACTGGCGCGGCGCGCCCGCGAAGCGGAAAAGCAGCTACACAAGCAGCAGGCGCTCGCGCGCCTGCGGCAGCTGCCGCTCATCCGCGTTCGGGTCGGGCGTCAGCCGACCTTCTCGCGCTATGTCTTCGACCTTACTGAACTGGTGCCGGTCGCGGCCTCGCGCGAAAAGGATGCGCTGACGCTCGTCTTCGGTGCACCGCTGAAGTTTGACCTCGCCGACGTCAAGGTGGCAATGCCGCCGATGGTCGAGTCGATCGACGCAGAAAACCGCGAGCAGTCGACGGCGGTGCGTTTCGTGTTCATCGGCAATGTCGACGTGCGCACCTTCCGCGAGGACACAAGCTTCGTCGTCGATGTCGGTATCGTCGACCGGCCCAAGCGGCGCGCCCGGGAGCGGGTTTCAGGCCGAGAGGGTCGCGGAGCGCGCGCGCATGAAGCGATGGCTCGCACCCCGATGGCTCGGCGCAGCGCCGACAGCGGGATTGAAGGGCCGCAGACCGTGCCTGCGGTCGACATGACAGAACGCCAGCCGGAAATGCCGGCCGGAGTGCATCTCGTCGCCGCGCGCGCCGCCAAACCGGCCGAGCCGCCACCGGGTTCGCCTGCCGCAACGCCGCCGCCCGCGCCCGCGCCCGTGCACGTGTCTGCGCCGGCGCCCGCACCTGCGCCGGCGCCCCCACCTGCGCTAGCGCATGCGTCTGCGCCAGCGCCTCAACCGGCGGTTTGGCCGCCGATGCCGCAGTCGGACGCGCCGCTGGCGCCGATCGCGGCACCGTTGCCGATATTGCCGATCCCGGAATTGCCGGGCGTGCTGTCGCGTGTATCGCCGCCCGCGATGGCGGCGGCGCAGCCTCCAGCCGCACCTCCGCCACCCGCGGTCGAGCCCGCGGCACAAACCCCGCCGGTTGCAGTGCCTCAGGCCGCGACAGCGCCGGCGCCGCAGCCGTCGCCAGAGCCGGTAAAATCAGCGCAGCCCGCGGCCTTGCCTGGACTGGTGACCGCCGATCTCGAATTGCCGCCCGGCTATGTGTCGCCGGGGGTCAGGCCAACCAAGCCTGGGCCAACCAAGCCAAGCCGCCCTGAGCAGAGCAGGCTTGCACCCCAGCCAGGGCAGCCGGCTGCGGGCAGGCCGCCAAAGGCCAAGGTCACGCTCGCCCGCCAGAGCGACGACCTCGCTATCACCTTCAGCTTTGGCGCGGCGACGCCGGCGGCGGTGTTTAACCGCGCGGATACGGTGTGGGCCGTCTTCGATACCCCCACGGCGCCCGATATTGCGCCGCTCAACAATGATGCAAGCCGTACCATCGCCAGTGCCCGGCTGGTGTCGCTGCCGAAGGGACAGGCCGTCGCACTCAAGCTCACGAGGCCGCGGCTGACGACGACACGCTTTGATGGACCGGCCGTGGTTCTCACCATCGGCGACAGCGCCAAGGAGCCGCCGCATCCGCTGGTGGTCACGCGCGACACC
>Ga0307442_1001946_pt1 | contig 10169 bp, 9 predicted proteins | sample SalMarWE160430MG_FD_202143 | JGI IMG/M metagenome (GOLD analysis project Ga0307442, IMG submission 202143) | Salt marsh sediment microbial communities from the Plum Island Ecosystem LTER, Massachusetts, United States - WE1604-30 | ecosystem: Environmental > Aquatic > Marine > Intertidal zone >... | reverse complement strand
CCGTGCACGTGACCTACATGACTGCGCGCGTTGACGACAACGGCAAGTTGCTCACGTTCCCGGACTTTTACGGCCTCGACGGTCGCACGGCCGCGGCGCTAACCGGGCGGAAAGTACGCTTCGAGCAGCCGGTCTACGGCGACGACAGTGTCGCGTCCTCCGCCGATGCCGCGCCTTCCTATTCGCCGACGCCACGCCGGACCCGCAAGAAGCAGTACCAGAGCCCGCCGACGCTCGCCGATGCCATCTCCAACCTGTTCTCGCCCTGAGTCGGTACTCGCGCTGACACGCTAGCCGCGGACGAGCTCGTCGAGCTTGTCCGCGATCGTCTCGGGATCGCAGGGGTATCCTTCCGCGATCCACCACATCTCGAACGCCGCTATCACGCGCCCCACATCGGGCCCTGGCTTCACGCCGCGTGCCACGACGTCCGCGCCGCGCACGGGAAGCTCCGGCGGGTGCCAGCGCTGCGTGAGGCGAACGCGCTCGGCACGGGGCTTCGCGTCCGGGCTATCGCTTGAGCGGACCCAATCCATCACCGCGCCGTCGACGAAGGCCTGTGGGCCGTGACGGTAGAGATAGGCTTTCGCCTCGGGCTCTCCCGTTTGGGGATCGAAGGCGCGGTCCTTGGCGCCGGCGCGCGAGAGCCGCACCGTTTCGGCCGCAGACAGGCGCAGCCGTTGCTGCAGGACGGCCGCGTCCCGGCCATCGAGCGCAAGCGCTGCAAGGCGCAAGACGGGATCCGGCTGACGCCCAAGCGCGTCCTCGATGGCCACGAGGCGCCCGAGCCGCTCCACGTTTCCGGGTGCGCCGAGCACGGGCTCGAGCAGGCCCGCCGCGCGCATGGCGTGTACGGCCTCGACCGCCCCTGGAGCTGCCAGCAGCAATAAGAGCTCGGCGCGGATGCGCTCGCCCGAGAGCCCGGCGAGCCCGGCCTTCTCGGCGATTGCCGCGGCAAGCCCCTCCGGATCTGGTGCCGTGCCGGCCCCGTATTCGGCGAGGAAGCGGAAGAAACGCAGGGTGCGCAAGTAGTCCTCGCGGATGCGTTCGTGCGCGTCGCCGATGAAGCGCACACGCCGCGCCACGAGGTCGGAGTAGCCGCCGAGCGGGTCGTGCACGGTCCCGTCGGGGCTGCAATAGAGCGCGTTCATCGTGAAGTCGCGCCGCCGCGCGTCCTCCGTCCAGTCCGTGGTGAAGGTGACTCGGGCGTGGCGACCGAAGGTTTCGATGTCGCGTCTGAGCGTCGTTACCTCAAAGGGCACGTGGCGCGCGACGACGGTGACGGTGCCGTGCTCGACCCCCGTGGGCACCGGATGAAGCCCGGCATTGGCGGCGAGCCGCATCACATCCGCGGGCAACGCCGTCGTGGCAATGTCGACGTCTTTGACCGGCGTGCCCATCAAGGCGTTGCGGACCGCGCCGCCGACGGCTCGGGCCTCGGCTCCTTCCGCGCTGAGCGCTGCAAACACCGCGCGCGTCGCGGGCCGGCTCAGCCATTCGGCTTCCGCCAAGTCGGGAAGCGGCTCGCTTTGGTTTGCCCGCGCCATGAGATCCCGTGGCTAGTCGACGTGGCCGGGCTCGATGCGGCCGTCCTTGAGGATGGGCGGAGTGTAGGTCTGCCCGGGCTTGCCTCCCGACATCGATCCGAAGGTCACGAGCGTCACCAACATGAGGACGGCACCCGCCAAGAACAGCCAGACGAGCGGCGCGTCATCGAGCATGCGAGTGGCGCCGGCTTTCTCGTCGCGGGTCATGTAGACGTAGGCGACGTAGATGAAGGTCGGCAACAGGAACAGCAGGATGTTTTCGATGATGATGCGGATCATGCGCAAAAGAGCCTGTGGTGCATGTTTTTCATGATACCAGCGGTCGCGCCCCAAATGTACCTCTGTCCGAAGGGCATGGCGTAGAAGCGCCGCTCGACGCCGCGCCAGGAGCGCACGTGGGTGGCGTGATTGTGGGCATCCATGAGGAACGCGAGCGGAACCTCGAAGGCGTCGGCGACCTCGTTGGGATCGAGCATCAGCTCGAAGCCGTCGTGCACGATCGCCACCACCGGAATGATGCGGTAGCCGGTTCCCGTGCGGTAGGCATCGAGAAAGCCCAGGGGCTCGACGAAGCGCGGATCGAGACCGATCTCCTCGCGTGACTCGCGCAAAGCTGCGGCGACCGGGTCGCAATCGCCCTCCTCGATCTTGCCGCCGGGAAAGGAGACCTGGCCGGCGTGGCTCGGAAGGTGGTCGGTGCGCTGCGTCAAGAGGACGGTGAGATCTGCGCGTCCGACAATCGGCACCAGGACCGCAGCGGGGCGCGGCGCGGGGTGCGTCGCCAACTCAGGGATGAGCTCTGGGTTGAGGTCGAAATCGCTGGGCTCGGGCACCCCCCCCGATTGGGCGCACCACGACCCACCCGGCGGCTCCTTATGGAGCGCCGGCTCGGCGAGGGCCCGGAATCGGGCCTCCGAGAACGCCGGGGCGGTTGTTGCGTGGGCGTTCTGCATGGTGCGAGCATACCACCGTCATTCGTGTTAGGGATCAGGCGAAGAAGGCCCCTCTCCGCGGCCCGCGCCAATCACGATACCGTCAAACTCTGACGCGAGCCTTGCGAGATTCGCGGCTTGGCCAGGAGGACTGGTTTGACCATCTCCCCGTCACGCCCGCTTTTTGCAGCCCTTCTCTGCCTGGCGCTGTCGCTGCCAGCAAACGCGGGGAGGGCCACTGAGGCGGACTTCATAGCGGCCTTGAGCCCTGCCCAGAAGCAGGCGTTCACGGCATGGCGCACGGCACAGGCGCATTACGAGCGCCGGCTCGACGCCTATTGGCACGAGGTCGAGAAAAAGCGCAAGGCACGCCGCCCCAAGCGGGGGAGCGGCAAGCTCTACCTGCCGGACGACTATGTCTGGACCTTTCCCCCCGAGTACAAGGGGCCGGGGCTGAGCGCGGGCCTGGCGCGGCTCTGGAAGCGCTACCAAGCCGCGCAGGAGAGAGCACGGCCCCACAAGGCCAGGCGGACACAGCCTGGGATTCCTGAGTTTCTCGCCGCCGCCAAGACGTATTACGGCTTTGAGCCCACCCGCGTGTCGGAGGCCGAGTTCAAGAGGCGCTACGCGAAAGAATCGTTGCGGCTCGGGCTCACCGAGGCCCAGGTCGTGCGCGTCTACGCGCTGGAGACGGGCGGCAACGGCACCGCCGACATGCAAGCCGGCATTCACCCGATCAGCAAAAAGGGTCACCCCATCTCGTCTGCGCTGGGCTATGCGCAGTTGTTGCACGCCAACACCATCGGCGAGCTGGTAGAGCATGGCGACAGCTTCATCGCGCGCTTGCGCAAGATGGCCGCGGCAACGCGCGATCCCGCGCGGGCGCACGAGCTCAAGGGCAAGATCGTCGCACTGCGGCGTATGTTGCATGCCGCCCGCTCCGTACCCAACGATTGGTACAAGCACGTCGCCTTCGCACAGACTCCGCGCGGCTACGGCATGCACGCCATTAATTTGGACGGCGACATCGGGCCTTGGCTGCAGTCGGTGAAGCTCAAGGGGCTCAAGGAGTTCGCGGCGCGCAAAGGCGTGACCAACCTCTCCGGCGAGGAGATCGAGCTCATGAACCTGTCGGGACCGGCAACGGGGTTGGAGATGATGCAGCCGGTCGGCCTCACGGCACCGACGCCCAACTTCTTTTCGCGGCGCGCCTACTACGTCAACAAGATGGTAAAGGGCAAGACCTCGGCGGAATTGCTGGCCGAGTTCACGCGGCGCATGGACAACAGCTCCAAGCAGCCGGGCGCCGTCGAGTTCGCGCAGGCCTTCGATCAGGTCCGGGGCCGCGCGAAGCTGCCGTGGCGATGAGGCGCCTTACGGCCACTTAACAATGGGCGGCATCGAGGACAGGATCGCGTCGACATTGCCGCCGGTCCTGAGGCCGAACACGGTGCCCCGGTCGTAGAGCAGGTTGAACTCGACATAGCGCCCGCGGCGCTGAAGCTGCTCCTCGCGCTCAGCCTCGGTCCACGCCAGCTGGAAGTTGCCGCGCACCAGCATGGGATAGACACGGAGGAAGGCGCGGCCCACGTCCTGCGTGAAGGCGAAGGCGGCATCCCATCCCCCAGCCGCCTCTGGCGGCGTCAGGTAATCGTAGAAGATGCCGCCGATGCCGCGCATCTCCTTGCGGTGAGGCAGGTAGAAGTACTCGTCGCACCAGGTCTTGAAGTGCGCGTAGTCGGCAACCTTGTGCGGCTCGCAGGCGCCGTGCATGGCCGCGTGGAAGGCCAGCGTGTCCGCGTCGGTCTGCGTGCGCCGGCGCTCCAGCACCGGCGTCAGGTCGGCGCCGCCGCCGAACCACCACTTGGTGGTGACGACCATGCGCGTATTCATGTGCACGGCCGGCACGTTGGGGTTCTGGGGGTGGGCGATGAGCGAGATGCCCGACGCCCAGAACTGCGGGTGCTCCTCGGCGCCGGGGATCTGCTTGCGGAACTCCGGCGCGAACTCGCCAAAAACGGTCGAGGTGTGCACGCCCACCTTCTCGAAGACGCGGCCAGTCATCAGGCTCATGACGCCGCCGCCGCCAGGTGCGCCCGTGTGGTCCTTGCGCTCCCAGGGCGTGCGCTTGAACCGTCCTGGCGCCAGATCGGACAGCGGCGCGCCTTGCGGAAGACCATCCTCCAGCGCCTCGAAGGCGGTGCAGATTTGGTCGCGCAGCGACTCGAACCAGGCCTGCGCGGCCTGCTTTTGGGTGGCAAGTTGGGGCGCGTCGCTGAGGGGCTGTCGCAGCTCTGTCATTCTTGACCTCGCCCCCTTTTGTTGGTGCATTTCCCCCTATATATCCAGGGCGGCGATGTCTAGGGAGGCACGCCGTCGCCCCGACGACCCATTAACGTTTGCGCTGGCGCGCTGCTGACGGACATTGCCGGCCGTCGCGCCCCAGCGTCGATGATCCTTTGTGGATCCGGAGCCCGGTCATGATCGCCCGCATCTTCCGCTGGCTCGAGACGCGCAGAGACTCGTTCCCGGCCGAGACGCCAGGGATGCCGCCGACGTCGTTCTGGGGCTTCGTTCTCCACTACACGCGGCCCTTCTGGCCGCTGATCATCGCGTCCTCGCTGCTGGCGGCAGCGGTGGCTTTGATCGAGGTGTCGCTGTTCGGCTTCCTCGGCAGGCTCGTCGACTGGCTGTCGAAGGCCGACCGGGCCACGTTCTGGTCCGACCATGGGCTGTTTCTCATCGGCATGACGCTGATTGTGGTCGTCGTGCTGCCAATCCTCAAGTTCTTCTACGAGGCGGTGATCCACCAGGGGATCCTTGGCAACTTCACCATGCGTACGCGCTGGCAGGCGCACCGCTACGTGCTGCGCCAGTCGATGGAGTTCTTCCACAACGACTACGCCGGCCGCGTGGCCGCCAAGGTGATGCAGACCTCGATGGCGGTGCGCGAGGTGGTGATGAAAATTGCCGAGGTGCTGCTCTACGTGGCGATCTACTTCACGGGCGCCGTCATATTGTTTGCTTCGAGCGATCTGCGTCTTTCCGCGCCGCTGCTCCTCTGGCTCACCGGCTACTTGGGCGCCATGTACTACTTCGTGCCGCGCTTGGCGCGTGTCTCGTCGGAGCAGGCGGATGCCCGCTCCACCATGACCGGGCGCGTGGTCGACACCTATACCAACATCTCAACCGTCAAGATGTTCGCCCATGCCGAGCGCGAGGACGCCTATGCGCAGGACAGCATGGGCATCTTCCTCGGTACCGTGCACCGGCAGTTGCGGCTCGTGACCCTGCTGACCATCGCCTTGAACGTTCTCAACGCGCTGCTGCTGTTCTCGGTCGCCGCCACCTCGATCTGGCTGTGGACGCTCGACGCGGTGACGACGGGCGCCATCGCCTTCTCCGTCGGTTTGGTAATGCGCCTGCAGGGCATGTCGCATTGGATCATGTGGGAGGTTGCGGGGCTGTTCGAGAACGTCGGCGTGGTGCAGGACGGCCTGGAGACCATCGCGCGCGAGCGCACGGTCATCGATGCGCCCGGCGCCAAGCCGCTCGTCGTGACCAAGGGCGAGATCCGCTTCGAGCACATCCGCTTCAACTATGGCCGCGACATCGAGACGGGCCGCGGCAGCGTCATCGAGGACCTGACGCTCGCGATCAAGCCGGGCGAGAAGGTCGGCCTCGTCGGCCGCTCGGGCGCCGGCAAGTCGACGCTCGTAAGCCTGCTGTTGCGCTTTTACGACCTCGACGGCGGCCGCATCCTCATCGACGGCCAGGACATCGCCCACGTCACGCAGGACAGCCTGCGTGCCGAGATCGGCATGGTGACGCAGGACACCTCGCTGCTGCACCGGACCGTCATGGACAACATCCTCTATGGCCGCCCGCACGCCGGCGAGGCGGAGGCGATCGCCGCGGCGAAGAAGGCGGCCGCCCATGACTTCATCGAGGCGCTGGCGGACTTCAAGGGCCGCAAGGGATACGAGGCGCACGTGGGCGAGCGTGGCGTCAAGCTGTCGGGTGGCCAGCGCCAGCGGATTGCGATCGCCCGCGTGCTTCTGAAGGATGCCCCCATCCTCGTGCTCGACGAGGCGACGAGCGCCCTCGATTCGGAGGTCGAAGCGGCCATTCAGGAGCAATTGGTCAACCTGATGAGCGGGAAGACGGTGATCGCCATTGCCCACCGCCTGTCGACCATCAACGCCATGGACCGTCTCGTCATCATGGACGAGGGGCGCATCGTCGAGCAGGGCAGCCACGCCGAGCTTCTGCGCCGTGGCGGCCTCTATGCCGAGCTGTGGGCGCGCCAGTCGGGCGGCTTTCTTGCGCAAGACGCCGCCGAGTGAGGGCGCCCCAGCCGGGACGGTGATGCAACCTACCTGGCGATTGGCGTGAGACGCGCGCTGAGCGCCCGTCTGGAAGCGGCCGCGCCGTAATCCTTTTGCGGTGCGGGCTCCCGAGCGCGTGCGCCAAATTGCCTCCGCTTTTGTGACGCCCGAGGCTTGAGGCAGGCTGGGAAGAATGTCAAAAAACCGCATGGCAAATCTCCCGGAGTTATAGGCCTATCGCGGCGGTGACCGCTTCTGGCTCGTGGCCTGCAGCCTGGGACTTGGAGTGGTGAAGTGGCGGCCGGTCCATGTGGGCGGCCGTTGGGGGGCTTTTCCTACCTAGAGATTCTCGAAGCGGAGGCACTCGTGGCAACTGACGCCGAAGAACCGGACCGCAGGGACTTTCTGATCCTTGCGGGTGGCGCCTTCGCGGCCGTCGGCGGCGCTCTGTCGTTGTGGCCGTTCATCGACCAGATGAATCCCGATGCCGGTACGCAGGCGCTCGCCTCGATTGAGGTCGACATCTCGCCCGTCAAGGAAGGCCAGGCGATCACCGTGCTCTGGCGCGGCAAGCCCGTGTTCATCCGCCACCGCACGCCCAAGGAGATCGAGGAGGCCAAGGCGGTCGACGTGACGACGCTGCGCGACGAGTACGCGCGCAACGAGGACCTGCCGGCGGACGCGCTCGCCACCGACGTGAACCGCACCAAGGCGGGACACGAGAACTGGATCATCATGATCGGGATCTGCACGCACCTGGGCTGCATCCCCAAGGGTCAGGCGCTCGGCGACAAGAAGGGCGACTACGACGGCTGGTTCTGCCCGTGCCACGGCTCGCACTACGACACGGCTGGACGCATCCGCAAAGGCCCGGCGCCGCGCAATCTCGAGGTGCCCGTCTACGAATACCTGTCGGACACCAAGCTCAAGATTGGCTGAGGCGCGCGAGGCCCATATGTCACTTCACGGATCGACTTACGAGCCCAAATCCGGCTTCGGCAAATGGATGGATGAGCGCCTGCCCATCGGGCGCCTGATGCACACGCAGTTCGTCGATTTCCCGACCCCGCGCAACCTCAACTATTTGTGGACGTTCGGAGGCATCCTCACGTTCTTCCTTATGGCGCAGATCGTGACGGGCATTGTGCTCGCCATGCACTACCAGCCGAGCGCGGCGGCAGCCTTCAATTCGATCGAGGACATCCGCCGCGACGTCAACTACGGCTGGCTCATGCGCGATCTGCACGCGGTCGGCGCCTCGATGTTCTTCCTCGCCGCCTACATCCACATCTTCCGCGGGCTCTACTATGGCTCCTACAAAAGCCCGCGCGAGGTCTTGTGGATCATCGGCGTCTTGATCTTCGTCGTGATGATGGCGACCGCCTTCATGGGCTACTCGCTGCCCTGGGGCCAGATGAGCTTCTGGGCCGTCACGGTCATCACCAACCTCTTCTCCTCGCTCGACAGCATCATCAATGGGCTCGGCACCACCATCGTCCAGTGGCTGTGGGGCGGCTACGCGGTGTCAGGGACGACCCTCAACCGCTTCTATAGCTTACATTATCTGCTGCCGTTCGTGATCGCCGGGCTCGTCGGCCTGCATTTGTGGGCGCTGCACATCGTGGGGCAGAACAGCCCCACCGGCCTCGACGTCAAGACAAAGTCCGACGCTGTGCCCATGCACCCCTATGCCACGTCGAAGGATGCCGTCGGCATGTTCGCCTTCCTCATCCTGTTCGCATGGTTCGTCTTCTTCCTGCCCGACTACCTCGGGCATCCCGACAACTTCATTCCGGCCAACCCCCTGGTGACGCCGCCGCACATCGTGCCGGAGTGGTACTTCCTGCCCTATTACGCCATCCTGCGCGCAATCCCGAACAAACTCTTCGGCGTCATCGCCATGTTCTCCTCCATCGCCGTGCTTCTGTTCGTGCCCTGGCTCGACAGGAGCCGCGTGCGCTCGGCGAAGTACCGGCCGCTCTACAAGTGGTTCTTCTGGCTGTTCGCCTTCACGTGCGTGGCGCTGGGCTATCTGGGCTCGAAGCCGCCGGAGGCCACTTACGTGTTCTGGGCGCGCATCTTCACGATCTACTATTTCGCGTATTTCCTCATCGTCATGCCGCTCGTCGGCTGGCTCGAGAAGCCGAAGAAGCTGCCCGGCTCCATTACAGAGGCGGTGTTGGGCAAGGACGCGGCGCAAGCGGCGCAAGTTGCGGCTGAATAAGGCTGGAGGGGACGTTCCATGACAAGACCGGAGCCAGCGTGGCGCTTGGCGGCGGCGGTTCTCCTGGCCGTCGTGGCGCTCGGCGGCGCCGTGCGCGCCGAGGAAGCGGGCAAGGAGGAGACGCCTGCGCGGCAGCAATGGTCGTTCGCAGGGTTCACCGGCTCCTACAACCAGGCGCAGCTGCAGCGCGGCTTCCAGGTGTTCCAACAGGTGTGCACGGCCTGCCACAGCCTGAAGCGCGTCCGCTTCCGCAATCTCGCTGAGCCCGGTGGCCCCGACTTCCCTGTGGAGGCCGTCAAGGCGCTTGCCGCCTCCTGGCCCTACCAGATCTCCGGCGAGCTCGACGACGAGGGTCATCCCATCGATCGCCTGCCCGGCCTCGCCGACCCCATCATCGGCCCCTACAAGAACGACAAGGAGGCGCGTGCCGCCCAGAACGGCGCGCTGCCGCCGGACCTGTCGCTCATCGTCAGAGCGCGCACCATTGAAAGCCACGCGTCCTGGTACAGACAGTGGATCAATATGGTGCGGGACATCGTCACCGCGCGTCAGGACGGCGGTGCGGACTACGTCTACGACCTGCTCACTGGCTTCCGCGATCAGCCCCCTGCCGGCGTGGAAATGGCCGATGGCAAGTACTACAACGTCACTTTCCCGGGGCATCAGATTTCGATGCCGCCGCCGTTGTCGAAGGACAACGTCATCGAGTACCAGCCCAACGCCGGCGCCAAGGCCTCCTTCGATCAGAACGTGCGCGACGTGACCGCCTTCCTCGCCTGGGCGGCGGACCCGAGCCTCGACGCGCGCAAGAAGCTCGGCTGGCAGGTGCTGTTCTATCTGGTGATCACGACGCTGCTGCTTTACGTCGCCAAGAAGCGCATCTGGGCCCGGGTCAAGCACTAGCCGGGCTTTTTGCTTTTCGCCCGCATGCTCTCGTGCGATACGAGGCCCGCTCGCGCTCGCAAGAGCTGCGGCGTGCGAACGAAGCTTCGAGGGGGACGGCGCGATGACCAATTCGGTTCTGGGGATCATCGGCGGCAGCGGGTTCTATCAGCTGCCCGGCATCGAGAACCCACGTTGGGAGAAGGTCGCGAGCCCTTGGGGCGAGCCCTCCGACGCGATCCTGTTCGCCGAGGTC
>Ga0307442_1001942_pt1 | contig 10174 bp, 10 predicted proteins | sample SalMarWE160430MG_FD_202143 | JGI IMG/M metagenome (GOLD analysis project Ga0307442, IMG submission 202143) | Salt marsh sediment microbial communities from the Plum Island Ecosystem LTER, Massachusetts, United States - WE1604-30 | ecosystem: Environmental > Aquatic > Marine > Intertidal zone >... | reverse complement strand
CATCATAATTCTAATGTCACCCTCTTCGTCCTTGACAACAGCGTCACTGCTATGACTGGTCAACAATACAATCCTAACTCTGAGTTCGATGCAGGAGGACACCCAGCACGAAAAATCAACATGGAAAAGATGTTTGAAGCCCTTGGTGCAAACAGTGTTACTATCATTGATCCTTATGAAACACGAGATTGTATTGGACCAATTAAAGCAGCAATCGAAGCAGATGGTCTCAATGTGATTATTTCAAGGAGAGAATGTGCACTCTATGGAGATCGTCTCAAGAAAGTAGCAGGAGAGAAAATTATTCCGAGCGAGAATATCAAGGATACTTGTCGTGGAATCTATGCGTGTGTAAAGGAATTTTATTGTCCTGCAATTACTATTGACGAATCTGATGGGAAGATGACCATACAAAGAGACCTCTGTGATGGTTGCCTTGAATGCCAGCAGGTATGTCCTGTTGATGCACCACGACACATGGAGGTGGCGAAATGACCAACGCAAGTAAAACATACAATATCATGTTTGCAGGAGTAGGTGGTCAGGGTCTCATGCTTCTATCCGCAATCCTTGGGAAAGCAGCAGTGGATTCAGGTCTTAAAGTAATGACAGGTGAACAGCATGGTCTATCACAGAGACAAGGTTCGATTTATGTCCACTTTAGAATTGGAGAGCCCATATCTCCTCTGATTCCATATGGACGAGCTGATATGATGATAGCTATGGAAGCGAGTGAAGCATTGAGATATGTTGAGTATCTCAAGGAAGATGGCATTGTCATCATGAGCAATCGCATCACGCCCTCTGTAACCGAAACAGAGAAAGTGGCATTAGATAAAGAAAAGAAAACCAAATACCTTACTGTCGAACAGATTGTGGAGAGATTGAAACAAGTTACAAAGAATGTAGTCCTACTAGATTCTCTTGAACTAGCCCTCCAAGCGGGTAATGCACGAACGGAGAATTCGGTCCTTATAGGAGCAACAGTAGCATGTGCAGATTTCCCAATCAAAGCTGAAGAGGTTAGGAAGGCAGTTCTCGCACTCGTACCACCAAAGACAGTCGAATCTAACTCGAAAGCATTTGATCTAGGCAAGGATGCAGGAAGTACTTGCTTAAGTTAGTGATAAAGATTATTCTACAAGGTTGGTATCGTTAAACATAGTATGTTTCCAAACACTAGTAGAGTAACCGAATTTGCTACTTGGATTCACTTGAAAATCTCAATAGAATAATTGTGCACACTCCGCAGATTTATTAACTGCAGAAAGAAACTCATCTAATGAGGTTTCTTCATTATGGTTAAGATTTACGATACGATTATCATTGGCGGAGGCCCCGCAGGTGTTTCAGCAGCATTGCACCTTGCTTATCATGAACGGTCAGTATTAGTTCTCGATCGAGGTACAAGTCCAATGCATTTTCATACAAATTCAATCTTCAATTTCGCAGGTTCAGTATATCACGAGGGAAGAAGCCTCCTGAGAAATATCCAAGGAGAAGCAAAAGCAGCAGGTGCAGAGTTTCTTGCTGGCGATGTTGTAGAGATATCTGGGGCATATCCCAAGTTCAAATTAAAGACATCAAAAAGTTACAGAACAAACGATGAGAATGAGTACTTCGCCAAGACATTACTATTAGCAACTGGTACATCTCGTAAGCATCCAAAGGTCAATGGTCAGTGGAGAAGTTGGCTTCCTGTGGCAAATGTGGGTAACGGAGCTTTCTATTGTCCGGACTGTGAAGCACCTCTGTGCAAGGGTAAAGAAGTTATAATAGTAAATGCAGGAACTGCGGGAAGTGCACTGCATGTAGCAAATGCCCTTACTCGATTTACAGATAAAATCACAATCCTCATGACCGAAGATGCGTATGTACCATATGAAAAACAGGACCTCTCAAGGTTGGAAAAATCACCTTTCAATTGGACTCACGGTAAAATCAAATCCATCAGCTTTCCACGACCTGGAGTAGTTCAATCTATTACACTCGAAGATGGTCGGAAACTAAGGTCAAATGTTTTCTTTGTTGCTTTCGTCGACGTTGTTAGATCAGAACTTGCTCGCCAGATTGGAGTCACTGTAGACGAAAAAGGTAACATAATCACCGATCATCGTGGAAAAACAAATGTTGAAGGTATATGGGCTGCAGGTGATGTCAGACCAATTACCCAGCAAGTTGCGATGGCAGTAGGTACAGGTAATTATGCAGCTTTAATGATGAATCAATTCTTAGGTAATGATTATGAACAAAAACAAGAATTTGACCATCCTGACTACAGACGAGCTTTACACATTGAATAATCCAGTATAATTATATCTAGTAAATTGTATAAGAGAAATATGCTTAAATAATAAGTATGTGTAATGATGAACATAACTATAGTTAATACATTTTGTTTGGAGATGAGCTAAGTGAGTGAAGCAGATAGAGAAGTTATTGATATTTTTAAAACCCAAATAGAACTAGAGCAAAAGACGTTAGAAAACCTAGTAAAACTAGAAGAAGATGCAAAAGAAACAGCGGTCCGCCTTGCATTTATGGATTTGAGGTTAGATACTTGGAAACACATTAAGTTTTTAGAAGGCATGATTGAACTCCTCACAACAACTCCTTGTGATGAGTGGTCTGCAAAAGTGGGAAGATATGCAGGTAGAGTCAAATTGGAGAGAGAACTGGGTAATCTTCGTAAAGATGAAGATCAAATGAGTAACCTACTTGGCAAAGCACTAAAGAAAGTAAATGATCCAATTGCTAGCCTACTCCTAGAACATTTGAAAGAAGAGGAAATCTCTCATTCAAAAGATTTACAGAAATTAGTGAAGCTAATTCAACAATCACCCTTGCAATCCAAGAAAGGAGAAAAGGGAACAGACATTGTGTGCGACACAGATTAGTTATGTATTGATTTTATGTGGAGTATCGTTCAAATGCCTGATTTAGCAGATATCACACAGGATGCACCAAGCTGTGTTGAGTATATTGATATGATGTCACCAGCGTACAAAGCAGGTTTCCTGAGAAGTAAGCAAGATTATATTCTGAATTCTGACGCTGTAAAGAAATTATCCGATTTTGCAAAGGAATATCACATAGTGGTGATTTTTGCAGATTGGTGTGGGGATGCACGAAAAGCAGTTCCCGTTTTGTCTTTGATTGAAGAAGAAACTGGGATGAAAATTGTTGCATTAGGAGGAATGACAAAACCTCCATATGGATCCGATAGATTTTGGGCGGTTCCACCATCACCAGTAGAAGTTGACATATTTGATATCAGGAGTAGTCCTACGATCTTAGTTTTCAATGCTAAGGGAGAAGAGATTGGTAGAATTAAAACTCGACCAAAAATAGCACCAACTCTTGAAGAAGAATTAGTCGTGATTATTGAGAACTATCTCAAATAGTCTTGACTTTGGATTGTGGTTACGTGGTAAAACGATTACTGATACAGATTGATGAAGAGCTTTGTGATGGTTGCGGAAATTGTGTCCCTGGATGTGCCGAAGGTGCATTGCAAATAATCGACGGAAAAGCTAGACTTGTTTCAGAGACCTATTGTGATGGATTAGGAGCTTGTCTTGGCGAGTGCCCTCAAGGAGCCTTAACTCTACAAGAGATTGATACCATTGAATTTGATGAAGAAGCAGCAATGGAGCATGTCAGGAAAATACGGATTGCTTCTCAGGATGTGAGTTGTGCAGGCGCAGAAAAGTATACTCACGCAGAAGGAAGTCATGCAGCTCCGAGAGATAATACTGTCCCTATTTCAAATCAAGAATCAAAACTTGGTCATTGGCCGATAAAACTGAAATTGATCAGTACGCAACATCAAGCACTTGATGGTGCGAGTTTACTTGTTGTAGCTGATTGTGCGGCTTTGGCATATCCATCGTTGAATAATGATTTTGTTGAAGGAAAGGTACCAATCATTGTATGTCCAAAGTTTGAAGACGGTCAAGCAAACTTCAATAAACTAGTAGAGATATTCTCTCTGAATGATATCACAGAGGTCTCTGTTCTTCACATGGAAGTTCCTTGCTGCCATGGTCTTTCGAGAATGGTTGCTCAGGCATTACTTGCAGCAAAGAAGACAGTACCACTACGCACCTACGAGATTGGAGTCAATGGCAATATCAAGAAGGTATACTAAGATCCTCTTCATCTAAGTTCAGGCATGATGGCAAGTCAAATCGATGGAGGCCATTTGGGTTTCAATGAATAATATGGGACATCAAGTTCTGAGTTGAGAACAGCAACGGGCATGTGAGTAGTGTCAAAAGCTAAGGAGAGATTCCCTTTAGTATCAGCCATAATCAACCCAACCTCACCACTAGTCTTCTGTCTTAATTCTGATATCATTAATTCTGAAGCCTGAGAAACTGTCTTGCCCCGTTCTACATGATACACTGCCATGCGACCCATTACAATTCTCAGGATTTGTTCTCCTTTACCTGTACAACTTGCTGCAGCAACATCATTTGCGTAGACACCAGAGCCAATGATCGCTGAATCTCCAACTCTTCCGGGAAGCTTACCTGGCCAGCCACTAGTAGATGAAGCAGCTGCTATCCTTCCTTGGGCATCTACTGCAATTGCTCCAACAGTATCACATTCTGCGGATATTGCCGGTGTTGATGACCTCTTAGGTTCTACCTCTTCCCTATATCCTTCTTTGATCATTTGCTTGTAGAGTTTATCAGCACCACTTCCAACAATTTGATAGTTATGGGTTCGGTCAAGAACGTATCTCGCGAGAGAGATTGGATGGATGATATCTCGAACAGCCATAACAGCGCCGCTCTCAAGACGATTGCCATCCATAATCATCGCATCTAGCTCTATTTCACCATCTTTGTTCTTACAAGCTCCTCGTCCTGCAGTAAACAACTCCGTTTCTTCAAGTACATAGATTGCAGCTTCTACTGCGTCAAGTGACGACCCACCATTATCGAAAGCACACATTCCTACACGAGCAGCTTTTGTAACTGCATCTTTGATAGCTTCATGAAATTCTGTTTTAAAGACGGTTGCTCCTCCATGAACTATGATAGCTGGTAGAGTCATCACTAACACTCATGTGTAGGAGGTAGATACATCGTCAAAAACGTATCGTGAATCTCGAGAGGTTTCTATAGACCCAATCGGTGCATTTCCTCTTCAAAGAGCTTCTTTTTGTCGTTTAGTTTCACTCTTTGAGCAGCAAAGAGACCTAAATCGACAATTCCTTTTTTGGCTTCTTCATCAAGCCGAGCAATTTCAGCTTTAATTTCTTCCAAGCGTTCTCGAACAACATCGATTCTTGAACCTGCACCCATTTCTTGATCAGCTGTTGGTTCTTGAACTGAGATTATCTGGCCATCGCGAATCCTAAAGATTCTGTCACACTGCCTTGCTATTGATGAGTCATGAGTCACCATAATGATGGTCTTGCCGAATTCTTTGTTCACCTTGTGAAGATACTCGACAATGATAGCGCCAGTTTCGCTGTCCAAATCTCCTGTTGGTTCGTCGCATAACAACACCATTGGGTCGTTTGCAATAGCAGCTGCAATCGCAACGCGTTGACGCTCCCCTCCAGATAGTTCATCTGGCTTATGGTGCATCCTATCAGCAAGACCAACAATTGATAACAGTTCCTCAACCCGCTTCTTTCTGGTACTTCCATCTTTTTTAGCGGCAAGCATTGGAAGTTCTACATTCTCGTAAGCTGTTAAGTTACTGATGAGATTCAGCTCCTGAAAGATATGCCCAACAATCTCTCTTCGAAGAGCAACCAGCTGAGTTGGATTTGCATTTGTGACATCATATCCAGCTACAATTGTATTACCTGCAGTAGCCCTTGTGATACCGCCCAAAATATTGAGTAAAGTTGTCTTTCCGGACCCTGATGCTCCGACAATTGCAATCATCTCGCCCTTATCCACTCGCATTGATAGGCTTCGGAGAGCTTGCACCTCAACTTTACCCATGCGAAATACTTTTACCAGATCATCAGCCTGTACATATGCTGCGTTATTCATCATCTTCATCACCTAAATTCTTAGTAGATTAATCTTAGATTCCGGTCTTCTAGAAGCCCACCAGACCGGTATAATAGCGGCTAAAAGCACAACAGAGAGTAGTATTAAAATCGCGCTACCTGCAGCTCCGCCTAATGCCATTCTGTAGCGAATAAGACCTGTGGCACTTTGATTCAAAGAGGCGATTTGTCCAAGATTCATGACAAGGCCTACAAATACCCCAAGCAATAGAGCAAAGAGCACTGTTATCATAACTTCGGCCAAGAGTGTCTTAAATAATTGCCACTTACTAAATCCTCGGACTGACAGCAATGCGATTTCAGCATCTTTCTCCTGTAGTGTTAATATTACCACAAGTGCGGTCCCAACCATGGCAAGGATTACAGCAAATGAAATTGCTAACCATTGAATCTTAGTCGTACCACTTCTTGTTGCACTTGATTGATAATCAGCTAACTCGGTTGTGACAGAAAAGCTGGCATATACCCCACTTAAGTCGTGGACAAGTTGTTCCTGCAGTTGGGTGCCATTTGTATTGTCAGCTGTTTTAATGAGCACATTTGCTGTGGAAGTATAAAGTAATAGACTTGAGTTGAGAAAATCCTCTGAAACGAGCGATACATAGGTACCGCCTAGGGAGATTGAAAAGCCTCCTATTACTAGCTGCTCAATGGGAGAAACATATCCCATTAATCCTACAATTGTAAGAGCATAAGTTCCTGTGGACAGTGGACCCTCAACATTCAATTTGTCGCCAACTGATAGCCCCAATCTATTAGCCACATCTGAGGAAAGAATGATTGACTCATTGTCAAGATTATTGAACATTTGATCAACATCGCCAATGAACCATTCAGGTTCCCAAAATGCGACATTTCTCCATTCACTCGGTCGTATTCCACGAGCATCCATTGCATTTGTTCCTGCCTTTAGATTGAGAGTGTATTCTGGTGTCACATCTTGAACATCTGCATATCCTGCAGTTTCCTGTAATAGTTGATTCATGTTGGTGCCAACATTGAGTTGAAGTCTGACATCTGATCCGACATTGTACTTAGCGGTCCTCTCTGTATGATCATATTGAGAATAGAGACTCCCAGTAGCAAAGACGCCATATGAAACAATCAAAGCGGTAATGAAGACAAGGGTTGCGTTACGAGCTGGATGGCGTTTGAGATTTCGAGTTGCTAAATTACCAAAGACACCAAAGAATCTCTGACCCAAAGCCATGACTGCCTCTTGGAACCTTAGTGAACCACGCATGAATACCTTTGTAGCGCCATATAGAAAAAGTAACGCACCAAGCCCAAATGAACCAAGAAGACCATCTATTGCAGTCACTACAAGGATTCCAATTGTAAGAATGATATTTCCTAGAGTTATGCTGCCAAGAAGCGCACTCATATCAATTCCTAGTGTCCAAACAACTATCTTATACGTTCCAAGGATTAAAGCTATTGTAGGCAATAGCTTCTTGTAATCAGAAGTTTCTTCAACAAAAATATATTGTTTGAGAGCATCAATTATCTCAAGTTTGGATGCTCTCCCAGAGGGACGCCAAACACAAAGCAGACCGAGAAACATGCCCAGAATTACAGAGAGCATTACAGATACCTGATTATCAATGATTGCTTGGAACATATTCGCAATAGGAGCACCCAAAACGAGGTATGCCGCTGCAGTACCAAGAAAGATGGAAAATGCACCAGCAATAGCTCCAACCAATGCACCTTCCACTAAGAACATGCGTCTTATTTCACCACGTTCGTATCCCTTGGTTAGAAGAAGACCGATTTCTCGTCTTCTGAAGTTATATCCTACATCACTCACCATTGTACCAGTGAAATAAACAAGAAGAAAGATTGGCAAAGATAAAGTGAGAAACTGTAAAGTCATACTTAGCTGCGAAAACGTGTAAAAAGATAGGGTAGTACTAAGGTTTGAAGAAACAGCAGCATTATACGGAACCAAGCGTTCACTAATCTGATTCTGCAAAGCATTAATTCTATCGAGGGAGTTCGAAACGTCATAAGGATTGATGTAATTAACCCTATCTATTTTCAAACCGATCGAATTCGTTATACCTACATGAGTATGGCCGACAATACCCTCAGCCTCATGAACGATTGAATCCATTACCATATTCCAATCAGTAAGAAGGAGATTATATGGTACTGCACTAACGAAAGCGCGTGCGCCGCCTCCCAGACCAGCAAGAATTGCAGCCAATCCAGAAAGAGGAGTGGGAGCTATCGCATTTCTATAGCTCTGAGGCAGATCAATGTACCCTGCAATTGTAAGGTTTCTGTGTATTGTGATTGGTGGTTGAAGGAGTCTTGATACCTGAATTGGTACATCAATGACTTGTCCCAGCGAAAAGAGGGACTCATTCCTAGAGCCGCGTACAACATAGGTCTCATTTGGTCCTAATGACGGATTGCCTTGAACCACCTCAATACCCTTTGCATATTCAGAAGACATCTCTATCCCTGCCAGGGTCATGTTAACGCCTGTATTATTGTAATTGAAGGATAAACGAGATGAGTGTGTACTGTTTACGATGCCATCTAAGGTAGTTAGTTCACTCTCTAGCTGGTCAAGAGTACTGACTGTCCAATTTGAGTTGGCTGAATTAACATTAAAATCATAAAGAATATCTTGCACCGCACCATCGAGTGCATCCCTTGATAAAAGGTCTGAAGCAACATTGGTTGCTGCAAAAAACGTGGTCGCCAATAGAACTCCAATGGTCAAAGCGATGAATAATCGATAACTTCGAACAACTCGCTTCAAGGCATATTTGAACATTTTGTCCGAAACCTCTTTCTGAACGAACGTTCAAAGTAATATAAACTGTTTGGTGTATGACAAACGTCAAACATTGTTTACCTGATTACCAATAGAAATAGAAAAGTAAGTGACACATACTGCAGTGTAGTTAATTTTGTATGTTCAAGAGCATATAAAGTACATGAACTAATCGTACACTATGAATCGTTGATATCTGGAGAGTCAGCATGTAGGGAACTAGCTTGCCCCTCGAGCTCGATTTGCCTTCGATCGTACATCAATGCAAACATAATCACAATAACTGCAATCACCATACTTGTAGAGACCACAACAGGTAAGGTCAGACGTGGATCAACAGTTGGCTTATCATCTTCCTCGATGGTGATATAGATAGTTCTTCCATCACGAGATTCACCGTTAATGTCAACTGCAGTCACGTAAAGAAGAAATTCGCCAGGATTTGGAAATGCGTCAACATTAACCACGTAGAAAGATCCATTGTAAGTCATCAAATCATGTATGGTAACATTTGGTCCGGAGATATTGATTGTGACATTAGCTATTCCAAGACCACCTTCATGAACCGTCACATTAGCCCAGACTGAGAACGCCTCACTCGCATTTGGTCGACCAGTGTACCCCCAATCCCAGATGTTAGGTGCAGTTGAAGCTTGACTAGGTTCGAAATCATTTGCAGTAGTAGGTGTAATGAGGAATGTTCCTATCATGAGTAGTGTAAGAAAGACAAGAACAACTCCCATCTTGATTTGAAGTCGAGCCATTGTAATCACCTGTTCCAATATTTTTTGCTTAATTAGGCCGCTTATTCGCGCAGTAATAACATCACACATCAATCGTATACTTTGAACTAGACTCATGATGATCAAATAGTATCTTCTTCATATCGAGTCGAATAAGCGTGAAATTAGGATCTTCGGATGATTTCCAATATCCTGTGAACCAAGGAATAGCTGAAGCTACTTCCTCCCGAGCCTTTGGGTCGTCGACAATGAATGCCTCTGCAGTAGCTCTCAGACATCCAGTTCTCTCTTTTCCTTGAACACCAAGAGTAAACTCGACCTTGGGATTATTTCGAATCTGAGGAATCTTGTCGTCACCAGATCTAGTGACGATCCAGAGTTTGTCGTTAAGTGCTGTGAAAGCCAACATCCTCACACGGGGTTGGTCTCCATCCAATATCGCTAAGTGCAGTAATCCACCGGCTGCAAAATGTGGCTACACCTCGGATAGGTTCATCTTTTCTGGATACTCTTTCTTCAACCAACAAAGTGTAGGAGTTCTGAACACATTTGATGTTCAGAATTTCCTTCTATCTTTTTTTACGGCATAACTTACAATTTGTA
>Ga0307442_1001938_pt1 | contig 10192 bp, 9 predicted proteins | sample SalMarWE160430MG_FD_202143 | JGI IMG/M metagenome (GOLD analysis project Ga0307442, IMG submission 202143) | Salt marsh sediment microbial communities from the Plum Island Ecosystem LTER, Massachusetts, United States - WE1604-30 | ecosystem: Environmental > Aquatic > Marine > Intertidal zone >... | reverse complement strand
CGCATAGGAGCCAGTATGCCGACCATCGCGCTCGTCGACGATGACCGCAACATCCTGACCTCGGTCTCCATGACGTTGGAGTCGGAGGGCTATCGGGTCACGACCTACAACGACGGAAGCACCGCGCTTGACGGTCTTGCGACGAACCCGCCCGACCTCGCCATACTCGATATCAAGATGCCGCGCATGGACGGCATGGAACTGTTGAGGAAGCTCAGGCAGTCGACCGACCTGCCGGTCATCTTCCTCACCTCCAAGGACGACGAGATCGACGAGCTTTTCGGGCTTAAGATGGGCGCCGACGACTTCATCAAGAAGCCGTTCTCGCAGCGGCTGCTGGTGGAACGGGTGAAGGCGGTGCTGCGCCGGGCGCAGCCGCGCGACGGCGCCGCGGCGCGGCCGCCCGAGCAAAGTCGCATTCTCGAGCGCGGCGCGCTCACCATGGACCAGGAGCGCCACACCTGCACCTGGAACGGCCAGAACGTCACGCTGACGGTGACGGAGTTCCTCATTCTCTTCGCGCTGGCGCAGCGACCGGGCGTCGTGAAGAGCCGCAACGCCTTGATGGACGCGGCTTATGATGATCAAGTCTATGTCGACGATCGCACCATCGACAGCCACATCAAAAGGCTCAGGAAGAAGTTCAAGGCGGTCGACGACGAGTTCAACATGATCGAGACTCTCTACGGGGTGGGGTACCGCTTCCGCGAGGGGTAGTACATGGTCGCCTCCACCGATCGGTCGGAGCAGACGCAGCAAAGACGCACGCTCTTCCCGGGGCGGCTGCGGACCTGGACGTATGTTCTCCGGCCGGCCGCGCAGGGGCTCGGCAGCGTCGCACGCGCGGCGACCTCCAGCCTGACGCGACGCATCGTTTTCCTGAACTTGGCGGCGCTCGTCGCGCTGGTCGCCGGCATCCTCTATCTGAACCAGTTCCGCGCCGGCCTGATCGACACGCGCGTGCAGAGCCTGCTCGTGCAAGGCCAAATCATCGCCGCGGCGATCGCGGCGCAGGCGACCGCCGACACCGACGCCATCACCATCGATCCCGACAAGCTGCTCGAGCTGCAGGCCGGGCAAAGCGGCGCGCCCTATCGCTCCGGCGACACCTCGACCGATTTCCCGATCAGCCCGGAGCGCGTGGCGCCGCTTCTGCGCCGGCTCATCTCGCCGACGCGCACACGCGCGCGCATCTACGATACGGACGGCGCGCTCATCCTCGATTCACGCGGCCTCTACATGCGCGGCTTCATCCAGTCGGTCGATCTGCCGCCGCTCGGCCAGCAGAAGAGCATCATCGAGCGCACGTGGGACGCGGTGAAGCTCTGGTACCGGCGCGGCGAGCTTCCGGTCTACGAAGAGATCGGCTCGGCCAACGGACGCGAATACGCCGAAGTGGCGTCGGCGCTGAACGGACAGGCGGCGAGCGTCGTGCGCGTCGGCGAAGACGGCGGCCTGATCGTTTCCGTGGCGGTTCCGGTGCAGCGCTATCGCGCCATACTCGGAAGCCTACTGCTTTCCACGGAGTCGGGCGACATCGACGCCATCGTGGCGGCGGAGCGCACGCAGATCCTGCGCGTCTTCCTGGTCGCGGCGGGCGTGACCGTGCTCCTTTCCGTGCTGCTCGCGAGCACCATCGCTGGACCGGTGCGCCGCCTTGCCTCGGCGGCCGAGCGCGTGCGGCGCGGCATCAGGCAAAGACACGCGGAGATTCCCGATTTCGGCGACCGCAAGGACGAGATCGGCCACTTGGCGCGGGTGCTCTCGGAGATGACCAACGCGCTCTACAAGCGCATGGAGGCGATCGAAAGCTTCGCCGCCGACGTCTCGCACGAGCTGAAGAACCCGCTTACGTCGCTCAGAAGCGCCGTCGAGACGCTGCCGCTCACCAAGAACGACGAGCAACGGAGTCGTCTGCTCGCCGTCATCAAGCATGACGTCAGGCGGCTCGACCGATTGATCACCGACATCTCCGACGCCTCGCGGCTCGACGCGGAACTGGCGCGCGAGACCAGCGACCCGGTCGACATGGCGAAGCTTTTGCAGACCGTCGTCGCGGTCGCGCGCGAGACGCGGCTCTCGGCCAGCGATCAGCGCATCGAGCTGTCGCTCGAGCCGCGACGCTGGGGCAAGGACGCCTTCTACGTGCTCGGCAACGACAGCCGCCTCGGCCAGGTCATCAACAACTTGATCGACAACGCGCTCTCCTTCTCGCCACCCGACGGGATCGTGCGCATCCATGCCTGGCGCGAGCCGACGCGGGTCGTGGTCACGATCGAGGACAACGGCCCCGGCATCCGCGCGGAGAACGTCGAGAGCATTTTCGAGCGCTTCTACACCGACCGGCCGGAGGGCGATCAATTCGGCCAGAACTCAGGCCTCGGCCTTGCCATAACGAGGCAGATCGTGGAAGCGCATCGCGGCACGATCAAAGCAGAGAACCGGCGCGCCGCCGATGGACCGAATGGCGGCCGCGTCGAAGGCGCGCGCTTCACGGTGATCCTCCCCGGACCGAAGTAGAGCGATGTCAGAGACGGTGCATGGAACCGCGGTATTGGTTGGCGCCGAGGGCGTGCTGATCCGCGGGGAATCGGGGAGCGGCAAGTCGGCGCTGGCGCTCCGGCTGATCGCGGGCGGGGGCCGCCTCGTGGCCGACGACCAGGTCGCGCTTTCAAGCTGCCACGGACGCCTCGTCGCCTCCGCCCCGCGCGCCACCGCCGGGCTGATCGAGCTCCGGGGCCGCGGCCTCGTCACGGTGCCTTACGAGCGAAGCGTCGTGATCCGCCTGGTTGCCGACATCGTAGATGCGGAGGGGCTTGAACGCATGCCGGAGGCACACCAGCTAACCGAAACGCTCCTCGGAATCGCGCTGCCCCGCCAACCAGTGCCAGGCACGCCAGAGGGGGCAGTCCCGCTGGTTCGGGCCGCACTCGGTGCGCTATCGTCGCAGCCCGACAAGGGGCTTGCGAACGACGACAGTTTCGCGATGATGACCGCTCCTCCCACCCCCACGGCTTTTTCATGATCGGTCTTGTGCTTGTCACCCACGGGCAGCTGGCGACTGAGTTTCGCGCCGCGCTCGAACATGTCGTCGGGCATCAGGACGCGTGCGAGGCCGTCTCGATCGGCCCGGAGGACGACATGGAGGCGCGACGACGCGACATCGTCGCCGCCGTCGACAAGGTCAACGACGGGTCGGGCGTCATCCTTCTGACCGACATGTTCGGCGGCACGCCTTCGAACCTGGCGATCTCCGTGATGGATCCCGGACGCGTGGAGGTGGTGGCCGGCGTCAACCTGCCGATGCTGATCAAGCTCGCCAGCGTGCGCGGCGATTCCAATCTCGCCAAGGTCTGCTGCTGCGCCCAGGACGCCGGCCGAAAGTACATCAACGTCGCCAGCAAGCTTCTCGCCAACGAATGACCGATCCCGCATCGCGCCGCGTCACGATCGTGAACCGCCGCGGACTGCACGCCCGCGCTTCAGCCCGTTTCGTCAAATGCGCCGAAGGCTTCGATTGCGAAGTCAAGGTCATCAAGGACGGGCAAAGCGTCGGCGGAACTTCGATCATGGGATTGATGACGCTCGCCGCCGCGACGGGCAGCACCATCGAACTGCAGGCTGACGGCCGCGACGCGGCAGCCGCCCTCGACGCGCTCTCAAGCCTCGTCGAGACCGGATTCGGCGAAGAGGACTAGAGCAAGGCCAAGCTCTCTCCTTGTCATCCCGGGCGAGTGCAGCGGGAGCCGGGACGACCGGGTTGCATGGCTCCCGTTCTTGCCGCTTCGCGGCAAACCGGGACGACACCTCGAAGGCAGGGCTCTTCCTCGCCCTCAGCCGCTGATGTTGTAGGCGGCGAGCGCGGCCATGTTGACGATGTCGGAATCGCGCGCGGAGATCGGCAGAACCTGCACGGGACGATCGAAGCCGACCAAGAGCGGCCCCAGCATGGTGGAGCCGCCAAGCTCGTGCAGCATGTTGGTGGATATGGCGGCTGAGTGCCGCGCCGGCATGACGAGCACGTTGGCTGGGCCTGAGAGGCGGCAGAACGGGAAGGTCGCCATTACGCTCGGATTGAGCGCGACGTCGGCACCCATCTCGCCGTCATACTCGAAGTCGACCTTGCGCTCGTCGAGGATCCTGACCGCTGCCTTCACCTTCTCCGCCCGCTCGCCGGCCGGGTTGCCGAACGTCGAATAGGCGAGCATGGCGACGCGCGGGTCGAAGCCGAGGCGCCGGGCGACGCCCGCCGCCTCCTCCGCGATATCGGCGAGCTCCTCGGAGTTCGGCATGTCGTGTACGGCGGTGTCGGCAACGACGACCGTGCGTCCGCGGCAAAGCGCGATGGTCACGCCGATGACGCAATGACCCGGCTTCGGATCGATGCAGCGCCGCAGATCCTGCATCACGGTGGAGTAGTTGCGGGTGATGCCGGTGACCAATCCGTCGGCGTCGCCGAGCGCCACCATCAAGGCGGCGAAGTGGTTGCGGTCGGTGTTGACGAGCCGCGTGCAGTCGCGAAAGAGATAGCCTTCCCGCTGCAGGCGCGCATAGAGATACTCGGCGTAGACGTCGCGCCGTTTCGACAGGCGCGCGTTGATGATCTCGATGTCGCCTTTGAGATCGATCCCCGCTTCCTTGGCGCGCGACGCAACCAGATCCTCGCGGCCGACGAGGATCGCCTGGCCGAAGCGCTGATGCGCGAAGCTGACCGCAGCGCGGATGACCGGCTCCTCCTCGCCCTCGGCGAAGACGATTCTTTTCGGGTTGCGGCGGACGTGCGCGGTGATCTGCTGCAACGTTCCGGCGATCGGATCGCGCCGCGCCGAAAGCTGCTCGCTATAGGCCTGCATGTCGGTGATCGGGCGCCTGGCCACGCCGGAATCGACCGCCGCCTGAGCGACGGCCGGGGGGATCGCCGTGATGAGCCGCGGATCGAACGGCACCGGAATGATGTAGCGCGGGCCGAAGCGCGGCCGGCTGCCCTGATACGCCGCCACGACCTCGTCGGGGACGTCCTCGCGCGCCAGCGCGGCGAGCGCTTCCGCCGCGGCGAGCTTCATCGCCTCGTTGATCGTGGTGGCGCGCACGTCCAGCGCACCGCGGAAGATGTAGGGGAAGCCGAGGACGTTATTCACCTGGTTCGGATAGTCGGAGCGGCCGGTGGCGATGATCGCGTCGTCGCGAATATCGGCGACCTCCTCCGGCGTGATCTCCGGATCGGGATTGGCCATGGCGAAGATAATCGGGTTCTTCGCCATCGAAGCGACCATGTCGCGCGAATAGGCGCCCTTCACCGAGAGCCCGAGCGCCACGTCCGCGCCGCGCATCGCCTCATCGAGAGTGCGCAGCTTCGTCTCGACGGCATGCGCCGACTTCCACTGGTTCATTCCCTCGGTGCGACCTTTGTAAACGACGCCCTTGGTGTCGCAGACGATGACGTTGTCCGGCGCCACGCCGTAGGCCTTGGCCAGCTCAACGCAGGCGATCGCCGCCGCACCGGCGCCGTTGCAGACGAGCTTGGTCGTGCGGATGTCGCGGCCGGTGAGCTGCAGCGCGTTGATGAGACCGGCGAGTGAGATGATCGCGGTGCCGTGCTGGTCGTCGTGGAAGACGGGGATGTCCATGATCTCGCGCAGTCGGCTCTCGATCACGAAACAGTCGGGGGCGCGGATATCCTCCAGATTGATGCCGCCGAACGACGGCCCGAGATAGCGCACGGCATTGACGAACTCGTCGACGTCCTCAGTGTCGACTTCGAGATCGATGGAGTCGATGTCGGCGAAGCGCTTGAAGAGCACCGCCTTGCCCTCCATCACGGGCTTCGAGGCGAGCGCGCCGAGATTGCCGAGCCCGAGGATCGCCGTGCCGTTCGAGATGACGGCGACGAGGTTGCCGCGCGTCGTGTAGTCGAAGGCCGTGTTCGGATCCTCCGCGATCCGCTTCACCGGAACGGCGACGCCTGGAGAATAGGCGAGCGAGAGATCGCGCTGCGTCGCCATCGGCTTGGTGGCGATGACCTCGATCTTTCCCGGGCGCCCGCGCGTGTGAAACTCAAGCGCCTCCTGGTCGGTAACCGAAACGATGCTCTTCCAGCCCTTGTCGTCCGACATGCCGGCCCTTTCCTCCCTGTCGTGCCAGACCTTTAAGGGCCGCGTGCGCCGGCCACAAGACGTTCGATCGCGACCACTGGCCGCCGCAACGCTGAGGCTTTATGTGATCTGGATGCGTGCGGAAGTCCCCGCCATCGCCGTCTCCGGCCTCTTCAAGACCTATCGCGACGTGAAGGCGGTAGACGGGATCGACTTCTCCGTGCCGCGCGGGGCGATCGTCGGCCTGCTCGGCGGAAACGGCGCCGGCAAGACGACCACCATCGCCATGATCATGGGCTTGGTGCTGCCGACCTTCGGCACCGCCAAGGTCCTTGGCGCCGACATGGCTCGCGAACGTCATAAGGTGCTGCACCGCATCAATTTCGAAAGCCCCTACGTGGAGATGCCGAAAAGGCTGACCGTCCGGCAGAACCTGAAGGTCTTCGGGGCGCTTTACGGCGTGGAGGACCTGGCGGAGCGGATCGACGCGCTCGCCTCTGAGCTCGACCTCACGCGCCTGCTCGACCGGCCGTCGGGCGAGCTCTCGTCCGGGCAGAAGACGCGCGTGGCGCTCGCCAAGTCGCTCATCAACGCCCCCGACGTGCTCCTCCTCGACGAGCCGACGGCCTCGCTCGACCCCGACACGGCCGACTGGGTGCGCTCGCATCTCGAGCGATACCGGCGCGAGCAGAACGCCGCCATCCTGCTCGCCTCGCACAACATGCCGGAAGTGGAGCGGCTGTGCGACGACGTGTTGATGATGAAGGCGGGCAAGATCGTCGATCGCGGCTGTCCGGCCGACCTAATCTCCCGCTACGGTCGGGAGACGATGGAGGAGGTGTTCCTCGACGTCGCGCGCAACCGCCGGCTGAAGGAGCCGGGGCAAGAGGTGACGGAATGAGCGGTGCCTACCACGCGGTGTCGTTCCGCCGGATCGGCGCAATGGTGCTGCGCTACTGGTACCTGCTGCGCCACTCGTGGCCGCGGATCGCCGACCTGATCTACTGGCCGGCAGTGCAGATGCTGATGTGGGGTTTCCTCCAGCTCTACCTGGTCGACAAGACCAGCATGGCGGCGCAAGCGGGCGGCGCCTTCATCGGCGCGGTGCTTCTTTGGGACATCCTCTTTCGCGGACAGATCGGGTTCTCGATCTCGTTCCTGGAGGAGATGTGGTCGCGCAATCTCGGCAACCTGATGATGACGCCACTTCGCCCCTTCGAGCTGATCGCGGCGCTGATGACGATGAGCGTGGTGCGCGTCTTGATCGGGCTGGTGCCCGTCACCATCCTCGCGATCATCTTCTTCGGCTTCAACTTCTGGGCGCTTGGGCTCGCCGTCCCGGCCTTCTTCGCCAATCTGATCCTGACGAGCTGGTCGATCGGGCTCGTCTCCTCCGGCATGGTGCTCAGGAAAGGGCTCGGCGCAGAGGGACTCGCCTGGTCGATGACTTTCATCCTGCTGCCGCTTTGCAGCGTCTACTATCCCGTCGCCACTCTGCCGGAATGGCTGCAATGGGTTTCGCTGGCGCTGCCGCCGACGCACGTCTTCGAGGGGCTGCGCGCGCTCGTCCTGGAGCACCGATTCGACTCAGGCGACATGCTCGTCGCGCTTTTGCTCAACCTCGTCTACCTGACGGCGGCTTCTGCGGCGTTCGGGCTGCTCTTGCGCTCTGCGCGGGTCAGCGGCTCTCTCATGCAGACGGGCGAGTAACCCTCTGTCATCGTTAAGACTTTCTTACGAAATCGCAGTAATCTTCAGAATACGGGTTGTCACCGGGGTTTCGCGCGCTAGATTTGCAGTGCGGAATTTTTTCCGCAGCGCACAATCGCGCGGAAAGGCTGGGCCGCTTGTCGATCTACCAGCTCTATGAGCTGAACCACGCCGCTTTGGCGCCCTGGCGCGCCGTTGCCGACGCGGCGCGGCTGACGTTTCAAAACCCGCTGAACCCGTTCTCAGATACGCCGTTCGGCCGGTCGATCGCCGCAGCCGCGGAGCTCTTCGAGCGCACCACACGGCGCTACGGCAAGCCGGAATTCGGGCTGACCGAGACGACCGTCGACGGCAGACAAGTGGCGGTCTGTGAGGAGGTCGTGTGGGAGAAGCCCTTCTGCTCGCTCCTGCATTTCCGCCGCGAGCTCGATACACCGCGCGACGATCCGAAGCTTCTCATCGTCGCGCCGCTTTCCGGCCATTACGCGACGCTGCTGCGCGGCACCGTCGAGGCGATGCTGCCGGAGCACGAGGTCTTCATCACCGACTGGACCGACGCGCGCATGGTGCCTGTCTCCGACGGCACCTTCGACCTCGACGACTACATCGACTACATGATCGAGATCTACCACCACCTCGGGCCCAACACGCACGTGATGGCGGTGTGTCAGCCTTCCGTGCCGGTGCTCGCCAGCGTGGCGCTGCTTTCAGAGGACCGCGACCCCGATCTTCCGAGCACGATGACGCTGATGGGCGGGCCGATCGACACGCGGCTTGCGCCAACGGCGGTCAACCAGCTCGCACAAGCGCGCGGCACCGACTGGTTCCGCAGCAACACGATCATGTCGGTGCCGTTTCCACATCCGGGCTTCATGCGCAAAGTCTATCCGGGCTTCCTGCAGCTCTCCGGCTTCATGAACATGAACATCGACCGTCACGTCACGGCGCATCAGGAATTCTATCAGCACCTCGTCGACGGCGACGGTGACTCCGCTGAGAAGCACCGCGAGTTCTACGACGAGTATTTGGCGGTGATGGATCTGACCGCCGAGTTCTACTTGCAGACGGTCGAGGTGGTCTTCGTGAAGCACCTCTTGCCGAACGGGAAGATGACGCATCGGGGACGCCCGATTCGGACCGAGACGATCCGCAACACCGCGCTTTTGACGGTGGAGGGCGAGCGCGACGACATTTCCGGCGTCGGCCAGACCAAGGCGGCGCACGCGCTTTGCACCAACCTCTCCCACGATAAGAAGCAGCACTATCTCGCCATGGGCGTTGGCCACTACGGCGTCTTCAACGGCTCGCGCTATCGCGCCGAGATCCAGCCGCGCATCCGCGACTTCATCCGCAAGCACCACACCGGCTCCAACGGCAGCCTCGGGCGCGCGGCGAAGCCGATCAACGGCAAGCACTCTTCCGCGTTCGAGCGGCGCTTCGCCGAAGCGTTCGGCTTCAGGGCGCTTTCGGGCAAGAGCCTCCCCGACGTGACTAAGGCGATGGCGAACGAATTGACGGAGATCGCCGGCATCGGTCCGAAGCTGGCGTCGGAGCTCAACAAGCAGGGCATCTTCGACGTGAGCCAGCTCGCCGAGATGGCCGACGACGCCATGCAAGCGCTCGACATCAAGATGAACGGGCGCCCGACCCGCGAGGACTGGTTCGGCCAGGCGAAGAAGCTCGCGAACGGCGACGGCTAGCCGCTCCGATCGCCCTGCCCTCGCGGCGTTCGCGCTGCGGCTAAGAATCTTTGAACCACTATCCAAGACCATTTGCCGGCGTCAGCTAGACGTGTCCCGGCGCCAGGCCTATGCTTCTTGCGGTTGCAGGGTCGACCGGCGCTATGCGGGGCACGGTCTGCCAGCGGACCGCTCGTTCACTTCGGAGTTGGAACCATGTCGATGTCGCTCGACGCGGCGGCGGAAGTCTTCCGCGATGCCATGCGGCAGACGGTCAAGCGGTACTCCTTCTGGTACATGCTCGAAGGCATCCTGCTGATCGCGGCCGGCGTTTTGGCGATCATCTTTCCGGTGCTGTCATCGACGGCGATCGTCGTGCTTCTCGGATGGCTGCTCATCATAAGCGGAGCGGTTCAGGGCTTCAGCCTGATCGGCGCACGTCACGTGCCGCATTTCTGGCTGCAACTGATTTCGGTCATCCTCGCCGTGCTCGTCGGCTTTCTCTTCCTGCGCGATCCCGCTCAGGGGATCGCGACTATCGCCCTCCTCCTTATCATCTTCTTCATGATGGAGGGCATGTCGAAAGTCGTGTTCGCCTTGACCATCCGGCCCTTTCCAAACTGGGGCTGGGTGCTCGCCAGCGGTCTTGTCGGCATCGTGCTGTCGCTCGTCCTGTGGGCCAGCCTGCCGGTCGCGGCGGTATGGCTGATC
>Ga0307442_1001935_pt1 | contig 10205 bp, 8 predicted proteins | sample SalMarWE160430MG_FD_202143 | JGI IMG/M metagenome (GOLD analysis project Ga0307442, IMG submission 202143) | Salt marsh sediment microbial communities from the Plum Island Ecosystem LTER, Massachusetts, United States - WE1604-30 | ecosystem: Environmental > Aquatic > Marine > Intertidal zone >... | reverse complement strand
TCCTGTTTTGGTTGTAAAACATCACGCAGTTCGTTACTCATCAATTGAATTGTGTGCATCTCCATTCCAAACAGGTGAACGGGTAGATTCCATAGAAGCTCGTTCCAACGTCAAGCGGGTCACGAAGTATGGGTTACGCTGCCCTGACGGCATTCGTTGAAAAAGACCGGATTCCACCACAAGGAATTGTCGTCACAGCAGTCTTACCCGGAGGATGTCCCCTCAATTGCCCCTTTTGTATCGTTAACCAGCGGGATGAGCGTCGTGAGCGATCTCATCTGACGACGGATCATCTGACCGAACTCCTCTCGTCCGTCGATCGGCGTGGCCTGTTAGGCGGGGCGGCGATCGTCGGGGACGAACCGCTTCAGACGCATTGCTGGCCGATGGCCAAAGCTTTCCTCGGCCGGGCCAAGGAAAGCAACGCGCCGACCGCGCTCATCTCGAACGGATATAATTTAGTCGATTTCGCCGACGAGCTCCGACAGCTCGACAACACCAAAATTCTGATCAGTCTCGATGCCGCCAGCGAAAAGCACGACGAGATCCGCCGCAAGCCCGGCGCCTTCGCCCGCATCACCAAAGGCATTGAACGTGCGGCCGGCGATCCGGAGCTACGGGAGCGCATCTCCATCGCGACCATCCTGATGCCCGGCAATCTCGAAACAATTGACGAAATTATCGACTTCACGGCCGCCCACAAAATTCCGCAGCTCCTCGTTTCCCCGCTTCTGACCTCGTCCCGCACAGCGCCGCTTCAAGTCCACCCGCGCATCATGCGGGATGCCTGGGACGCGCTCCCGGCGCTGATGAGGCGCGCAGCGGATGCCGGCGTGAAACTGGGCGTGTCGGATGAATTCGCCATGCTCGGGCCATGGGAGGAGCGGCTCAGATCTGCGGGCATCGACGTGCTGACACCGAAATCGCCCGCAAAGCTCGTCAGGGTCGATGCGGCAGGCCGGATCGAGACATTGGATTCGATGCGCGTCGGCAAGCCGACGGACCTCGCGCTGCCCAAGACAATCGATGACATCGACGAAATCGCCACGCGTCTCGTCGATCTTTGCATGGAGCCAGTCGGCGTCGCTGCTTAGCCAGGGTTTTCATCGCCCGATGCGCTAAGATTTTGTAGCTCCGCTTTGCTTCCGGCCGTAGTTCCGTACGTGGTGGCGGCTGCCTCGACATGCTCAGATAGAGTGCGCCTGCTCACATGCAGGCACTTCTATGGCGCACGGCTCCGCGAGCATCGTTCAGCCGAGCAACCCCTCGTTTCGCTCCTTTGCCGAAGACGGCGAGCCGTTGCAATGTCTCTTCTGCCGTCTCCCCGCGCCGCGCTCTTCCACCCCCGCCTCAGCCTCACAATCGACACGAACTGATGCAGCTATTTACCAACCATTAAGAAAGAAATTCACCTTCCGCGCCGCCGTTGACATCTTATAATGACTGCCGTCCGGCCTCGCAGGCGGGCCGGCCGGCTCAGCAAGTTCATTGTCGACGGGATACGGTCTTGTTCGAGTTTGAAAATCAGATTGTGGATATGCTGGTGCCGATTCTCGCGGTGCTGCTTATCGCGCTCCTGATCGTCAAATACATCCTCTACCGGCAGGAGGAGTGGGTGGCGACCCGCTTCACCCTCGCCGAGCGCGACCTGAACAACCTCCTCAGCAGCGGGCTCGAGCATGGCGGGCGCAAGGGCCGCGCGGCGGAACGCCGTGAGTGGAACGAGATGGTCGGCCCGCCGCGCTTCCAGATCTTCAATGAAGGCTATCGCAACGCAACGCACGACCTGATCGCCTCGAACGAGCAGGAGCTGAAGGGTAAGAACGCGGCGATGGGCAAGGCGTCAACAACCGCATTTCTCCTTCGCGAGCTCTATGAAGGCAATATCGACGCCGCGCAGAACAAGATTTTTGCCGATACACGCAATAATGACGGGACGCCGCCTTATATCGCGCCGGGAATTTATCAGCTCGTCGGCTTCGACAAGTTCGACCCGGAAACCGGCTTTCCCCCGAGGGCAGGCGTGCCGCGCTGGCTGCTGCTGCGGGTCGTTCGCGAGTGGCATTATCCACGCGATATTCAATTCGTTAAAACGGACTCTGCTTCCGGAAGACGGCACCGGCTGACCGGCTTCGAGGTCATTTCGGAACTGACCGAGCAGCAAGTATAGATCCTGTCGGCAAGACCGGCATCAGCATGATTTTCGCATCGTCACAGGCAAAGGAGCTGCGTCGCGGCCGCCGACATATCGATCAGCAATGCCGGCCCGCGCGCAAGCAGAGCAGCCAGGCCGCCCCGGCGCAAAGCGCCGTCAGGCAGGCGATGATCGTTATGCGCAAAGCGAGCGGCATGGCGTCGTCATTCCGCTGGCGCCCCGGCCGGAGCCGGACGCGGCGCGGGCATCTCCCGTATCGGCAGGTGGCATAGCGCCGCCATCAGGCTCACCGCGATGGTCGCCCACCAGAGCATATCATAAGACTGGTACCTGTCATAAAGCCAGCCGCCGAGCCAGGCGCCCATGAAGCCGCCAACCTGATGCGAGAAGAAGACGATGCCGTAAAGCATGGAGAGCCAGCGCGGGCCGAAAAAGGTCACGACCAGCCCGCTCGTCAGCGGCACGGTGCCGAGCCAAAGAAAGCCGAGGATCGCTGTAGCCATGATGACGGTTGGCTCTGTCAAGGGGAGATAGAGCAGGCCGAGGAAGACAAGGCCGCGCCCGAGATAAATCGTGGTGAGCGTTCCCTTTTTCGAGAAGGTTTCGCCCGCGCGGCCGCAGAGATAGGTGCCGGCGATGTTGGTGAGGCCGACGACCGTCAGCGCGATCACGCCGAGGCTTGGATCAAATCTCTGATCCACCAGAAATGCCGGCAGATGAGTCACCACGGCGGCCAGCTGAAAACCGCAGACATAAAAGCCGAGCGTCAGAAGCACAAAGCTCGGATGACGGAAAGCCTCCTTGAGCGCTGCGCCCATGCGCTGGTCGGAGAGCGGCAAGACCGCGCTTGGCCCGGCGGCGCTTCCGCCGCGCGTGCCTTCGGAGAGCGCGAAGCCGAGCGGCGCCATGACCGCCGCCGTTGCTGCGAGCACGAACAGCGTGATGATCCAGCCGGTCTCGCTGAGCAGCACATGGGTGTAGGGCAGCGCCGCGAACTGGCCGATCGCGCTGCCCCTGCTGGTGAGGCTGAGCGCGATTGCCTGCTTCTCCGGCGGCGCCATCCGCCCGACGACACCGAGCACGGCGGTAAAGCCGCTACCGGCAACGCCGAGCCCGATCAGAACGCCGCCGACAAGAAAGGCCGATTCGCCCCCGGCATTCGCCATGATCATCAGACCGCCCGCATAGAGGACAGCACCGCACAGCACCACCCATTTCGCGCCGAACTTGTCGCTCAGAGCGCCTACAAAGGGCGAGCCCGCGCCCCAGCACAGGTTGAGGAGCGCAATGGCGAGCGAAAACACTTCGCGACTGAGCTGCAGATCCTGGGTGACCGGCTTGAGAAACAGACCGAAGGTCTGCCGGATCCCCATATTGATCGCGAGGATCGTTCCTGCGGCGAGCACGATCCACCAGATCGGATGAATTCGTTTTTGCATTGGACCTTCGGGGCAAAATTACTGGCTTGTATGCAATGCCAGAAAATCCCCGAAAACCGCCCGCCGATCCAATTAAATTTCCGCATCATGACCATAACGAAATGTGATCGACGACAAAGCTAAGGCAACAGATCATGATGGATTTCCGACGGTTGCCCTTCCAGATCAAAGGAACGGGACCGCATCGAAATGCGCCACGGCCGGTTCCCGCCTTTGCCGATCGTAAACAGATTATAGCCGGCGCTTCGCAGGGGATCCTCGCTGGCGAGCGATGCCGAAGGCGCGCCGATGATCGGGATCGGTCCATCCTTTCCATGAAACCGAACCATCGTGACGCGGTGATTATGGCCGTGCAGAACCAGCTCCGCTCCGCAGTCGGAAAGCACCTTCTGGAATGCGCGCGCATCATGCAGCGCCCTTTGCCACGCCGTCATGCCGGACAGCGGCGGGTGATGAATTAGCACGACGCGGCAATAGCCTTCCTCACCGAGCCGCTCCAGCAGAGCCGCGGCGCGCAGCATCTGGCGCCGCCCCAGCCGGCCCGATGCCATGCCGGGCATGGTCGCCCGCGCCGAGGACAGGCAGATCAGTGCGATTTCGCCGAAAATCCGCACGAAGGGAAAGGCGTGCCCATGCTGATCGGCGAATTGCAGCCCCTCATCATTCGCCGCCATATAGGGCGCCCACTTCGAGATCCCCGGCTCGCGCAAAAACGGCACATAAGCGTCATGATTACCGGGAATGACGGTGATCGTCTCGGGTCCGCCGGTTTCGTCCAGCCATCGTCTGACAACGCGGAATTCCTCGGGCAGGGCGATGTTCACCAGATCGCCGGTCATTGCGATATGGTCGGGGCTCCGCGCGAGAAGGTCTTCGACCAGCCGGTCCAGCACTTCGCGCCGATGGTGCATGCGGCGGCGGCGCCAATTCATGTAGCCGAGGGCCCGCTTGCTCACCAGCTCATGGATTGCAGGCCGTGGCAGCGGCGCAAGATGGATGTCTGAGAGATGTCCGAGGGTGAACATAGGGTCTCGAAGGTTTTTCGGCGGGCCGCCCATCCTTAGCAAATTGGCTTGGGCTCATAACAGTCATAAAAGGGTCTTGGGCTATATTGGGGGCGACCATGCCACGCAGATTGATGAAGACAGTGATGTTTCCCTATTGGCGGCTGACGCGCGGCATGACCGTCGGCGTCCAGGCCGTAATCATCCGGGGCGGGAGCGAAGTCCTGCTGATCCGGCACGGCTATCGTCCGGGCTGGCACTTTCCCGGCGGTGGCGTGGAATGGCGAGAAACGTTTCCGGAGGCGCTGGCGCGCGAGGTCGAGGAAGAGACCGGCGTCATCATCAAAGAGCCGCGGCTTCATGGGCTTTTCGCAAATTTCCGGACCGCGCCATGCGATCATATCGCGCTCTATATCGTCGAAAACTGGGAGCAACCCAGAATCCCCGAACCCGGCTTCGAGATACGGGAGCAGCGCTTCGTCCCAACGTCGGAGCTGCCCGAGGACACTGTGCACGCCGTCCGGCGGCGGCTCGGAGAGATTTTCCGGGGAGCGCCGATCAACGAACATTGGTAGGCCTCAGGATGCGAAGCGCCCGCGATCATGGGGCGCGTCGAAATCCAGCTCGGGGCCCAGCGGCACGATTCCGGTCGGATTGATGTTGCGATGCGAGCGGTAATAGTGATGCTTGATATGCTCCATATTGACGGTCGTGCGCACGCCCGGGTGCTGATAAAGCTCGCGCAGGTAATTTGATAGCGACGCATAATCGGCGATGCGGCGCTTATTGCATTTGAAGTGGCTGTAATAGACCGCGTCGAACCGCAGAAGTGTCGTGAAGAGCCGCCAATCCGCCTCGGTTAGAACATTCCCCGCAAGATAGCGCTGGCGGCTGAGTCGTTGATCGAGCCAGTCCAGGCTGTCGAAGAGAGCCGTGAACGCTTCCTCATAAGCCTCCTGCGTCGTGGCGAAGCCGGCTTTGTAGACGCCGTTGTTCACACTTTCATAGACGCGCTCATTGACGGCTTCGATCTCCGCTCTGAGCGCAAGGGGATAATAATCGCCTGAACGCGCGCCAACGCCGTCGAATGCGCTGTTGAACATGCGAATGATTTCGGAGGACTCGTTGGAGACGATCGTCTCGCGTTCCTTGTCCCAAAGCGTGGGAACCGTGACCCGGCCCGTATAGTCCGGCTTGGCTTTCAGATAGACCTCATAGAGGTAGTCCCTGCCGTTGACGCGGTCGCCGCTCGCGCCCGGAAAGTCGGTGCCGAACGTCCAGCCATGCTCGGCCATATGCGGGTGGACGACATCGACGCTGACCATCTCCTCCAGCCCCTTGAGCGCGCGGAAGATGAGCGTGCGATGCGCCCAGGGGCAGGCCAGAGAGACGTAAAGATGATAACGGCCCGGCTCGGCTTTGAAGCCGCCGGCGCCGGTCGGCCCGGCGCTGCCGTCCGCCGTGACCCAATTGCGAAATACGGATTGCTGGCGCTTGAAACGGCCGCCAGTCGACTTCGTGTCGTACCACTGGTTTTGCCAAACGCCTTCGATCAGAAGACTCATCGTCTGTCCTTCGGTTTAAGATCCTGAACCGGCCGTCCTCACTTGCCGCTGGACGGCAGAGCCTCCGCATGATATGGCGCGTGCGCCATGACAAAAAAACCCGCGTCTCCGATCTGCGCTGCGCGAATATCGCGCCGACGACGCCCGGCTTCGTTCGAGAAGACCCGGCGCCGGCAGCCCGTCATGGCTTGACATTGGATTGCTCCACTGCCTTTGCATGATCGCCTGCCGGTCGCTCTTAATGTATCGCGACGAACGACAGACAGGCGCATATTCATGACTGGCTCTTTCCTGATCCGGCCGCAATCGGCGGCCGATATCCCCGCCGTCGAAGCTCTGCACGAGGAAGCCTTCGGGCCGGGACGTTTCGCGCGCACCGCCTATCGCATCCGCGAGGCCGCGACGCAGCCGCCCGTGATCGCTCTGACGGAGTGGAATGAGGAAACGCTCGCCGGTGCGATCCAGTTCACGGCGATCACGATCGGCGGCGAGGGGCGCGCAATGCTGCTCGGACCGCTCGCCATCGCTCCCGCATATAAGAACAAGGGCTGCGGCCTGCAGTTGATGAAAGATGGTCTGGAGCGGGCGAAATCGCTCGGCTTTCGCCTCGTCGTGCTTGTGGGGGATCTGCCCTATTATCAGCGTGTCGGCTTCGGGATCGTTCCGCCGGGCCGGATTCTGCTGCCGGGACCGGTCGATCCCGCCCGGCTGCTCGCCGTCGAGTTGGCCAAGGATGCGCTGCACCGTTTTTCCGGCATGGTCGCCGCAGACAACGATCCGCCAGCCGCCGCCGGATCAGCGACTCTCGCGGAACCAGGTCAGCATGATCAGGCCGAGGAACAGAGCCAGCGCCAGAAAACCGGCCAATAGCGGCGTATACTGAACGCCGCGCACAACATAGGCCTCGCGGTCCTTCAGCGCCAGCCAGTTCCGGCCGTAATAGCGCGTTGTCGAAGGCAGCATGGTCAGCCGCGGCAGATCCCGTTCCGCGGCGCCGTTCGTTCCGCCCATCCAGAACTGGCCGCCGCCCGTCGGTTTCGCAATCGGCTCCAAGGGTTTCATGGTCGCCGCGACTTCGGAAAACTCGCGGCTGTTCGCAGCGCCCACCAGCGCAACGGCGGAGAGCTCATCCATATTGATCTTATGGAGGCCCGGTTCGGTCGCCGAGAACCGCCCTCGCCACAGGCCGGGCCCCGCGGGCTCCATCGGCACCGTCACCGTTTTATCGGTCGGCGTCGTCACGGTCGCCTCGCCGACCTCGTCCTTCATGCTGCGCCGTTCGACGACAATGCCCTGCCGATCCGCTGTCGCACGCAGATACTCTTCCTCCAGATCCGGCTCCTTCATCAGCCAGTGCGAGAGCCGGCGGAGCAGGTCGGAATAGGGGCCGCCGCCTTCGTAGCCACGCGCCCAGAGCCAGACGTGGTCGGACAGGAACGTCGCCACGCGGCCTTTGCCCCGACGGGACAGGACCAGCAGCGGCTTCTCATCCGGCCCGTTCATCAGGACCGACCCGCCGTTCGTTACGGCGTCCACCAAACGGAACCAGCGTCCCCAGTGCGGCGTATCTCCCGGCTTTGCATTGCCGCCCATGAGGCTCGATGTTACCGGATGACGGGCGCCGATTTTGGTTACGAGCGGCCGGAATGGCGTTTCGATCACGTTGCCGCTCGGCCGGGCCGGCAGAACGTCGCCGAGGGGCGTGCGGAAGAGACTGACATCGGAGGCGTAATCGGCCCCCGCGGCCACCAGCACGGCGCCGCCTTCCTCCACATAACGCGCGACATTGTCGAGGTAGATCAAAGGCAAGACGCCGCGCCTCTGATAACGGTCGAAGATGATGAGATCGAACTCCGACAGCTTTTCCGAGAAAAGCTCCCGCGTCGGAAACGCAATGAGAGACAGCTGGTTGATCGGCGTGCCGTCCTGCTTCTCCGGCGGGCGCAGGATCGTGAAATGCACCAGATCGACCGAGGCGTCGGAGCGCAGCAGATTGCGCCAGGTCCGTTCGCCGGCATGAGGCTCGCCCGAGACGAGCAGCACGCGCAGATTTTCGCGGACGCCTTCCGCCTGCAGCGCCACGCGGTTATTCGCCAGGGTCAGCTCGCCCTCTTCTCCGGCGAGCTCGACTTCCATCAGCGTCGTCCCGGCATGGGGAAACGGAAATGGAAGCCGCACCGTCTCGCCGAAAGCGACGGTCAGCGTCTCTTCGGATTGGTCGGCGCGCCGCACTTTCAGCACCGCCGGCTTCGCCGATTTGTCCTTCCGGCTGGTGACGGCCCGTAGCTCCACGATTTGCTCGCTGCCGACAAGGCCGAAGCGGGGCGCCGTGATCACCTCCAGGCGATTGTCGAATTCGTCCCGCGTCCCGACAACAAGCGAATGCACGGGGGCTTCGAAGCCGAGCTTCTCGACGTTGTCGGGCACGTCGTGGATCTGGCCATCGGTGACCATGACCACACCGGCGAGCCGTTCCGCCGGAAGATCGGAAAGCGCCTGGTTCAGATCCGCAAAGAGCGTGGTTTCCTCCGCAGCCGAATTGGTGCCGCCGGAGCTTTCAACCCAGCGCACCTCGAGATTCTCGATCGAGCCGAATTTCTCGGCGAGCTGGGCCCGGATCGCCGCGGTGCGCTCGTCGCGTCCGGCAATCCGCTGGCTGGCCGTTTGATCGACGACCACCACGGCGATATTCGAAAGCGGCTCGCGCTCTTCCTCTTTCAGATTCGGATTGGCGAGCGCCCCGATCAAAAGCGCGAGGACCGCGATCCGCAAGAGCGTGCCCCGACGCCCGCGCCAGATCAGCGTCAGGGCGACCAGGAGGGCGACGAAGGTCGCGCCCAGCAGATAAGGGATCGGCAGAAACGGCAGAAACTCAACTGTCCAGTTCACGAATAGCGCCTTTATTGCCCGAGCCGTTCCAGAAGCGCCGGCACATGCACCTGATCGGCCTTATAATTGCCTGTGAGGGCATACATCACGATGTTGATGCCGGCGCGGAAGGCCATCTCGCGCTGCACTTCGCCGCCCGGCACGGCGGCAAAAAGCGGCCGCCCGTCCGCGTCGAGCGCCCAGGCGCCGGCGAAGTCGTTCGACGTAATCAGGATCGAGCTGACCCCGTCCGCCTTCAAGGCGCGGCGCATGCCGTCCGCGGCGGCATCGGAACTGCGCGCTTCGACCCAGAGCGTGCCGCCATCCCAGCGTCCTGGAAATCCGTTCAACAGATAGAAGGACTTGGTAAGCACATGCCCATCGGGTACGGGTTCCAGACGCGGCGTGTCCAGCTTTCCGATCAGATTGGTCAGAGCCGGCGACTGGCCCGCAACGCCGTATGTCAGGGGCATCTGATAGTCCTTCGTATCGAAGATGATCATGCCGCCCTGCTTCATATAGGCGTCGATCTTCGCGAGCGTGTCGTCCGGCATAGGCTGCGCATCGGGACGGACCGGCCAATAGAGCAGCGGAAAGAAGACGAGTTCGTCCGTCTCGACATTCACGCCCATCGGCTCGCCGGGTTCGACGGCGGTGCGCAGGGTCAGGACACGCGAAAGTCCCGAAAGGCCCTTCTCGCTGACCTCGTCGGTCGCCGCATCCCCGGTAATCACATAGGCGAGCCGCGTCTTGAGCGAGGCCTTGAGGGCAAAGTCGTCATCGGCCGCCGTCGTGCCCTGCGCGGCGGCGGGGCCGGCGCTGCCCAGCAGGATGGCGGCGGAGAAGACGATCAGTGCGAAGGATGCGGCAGCTCGTGCAGCGCGGCGCGCACGGCGCTGAAACAATCCTCCAGACATCATCGCAAGAGTCACAATGGCATCCACGGCAAAAAATCCAAAGGCTGCAAGCAGAAGCCAGGGCATTAGCGGCACGGGTTTACGCACTTGATAACTCATGCGATCGGCGCCCAGCTCTGCCGGGTTGAGCGGTCTCAGCTCGTCGTCCGGCCGCATCACGTTGAGCGCTCTGGTGCGGCCGGGCTGGCCATAAAATCCGGGCGGATGGTTGGGTCCGGGCCGGATCCCGTCAGGATCCGAGGCAGGCAATGCGTTGG